>Ga0315282_10007754_pt1 | contig 17540 bp, 17 predicted proteins | sample YL17G07_20_MG_FD_203693 | JGI IMG/M metagenome (GOLD analysis project Ga0315282, IMG submission 203693) | Sediment microbial communities from Yellowstone Lake, YNP, Wyoming, USA - YL17G07_20 | ecosystem: Environmental > Aquatic > Freshwater > Lake > Sediment | place: USA: Wyoming | collected... | reverse complement strand
GTCCCTGGCCGCCCCGTCGATACGCCGTACCCCCTCAGGACCGAGGACTTGCAGGCGCGCCGCTGCCAGTTTCCCGTCTTCCATCGCCACCTCGGAGAAGGGTCTGCTCCTCCCCCCGCCTCTTCTCGTCACCAAGCATCCAGACGCAAGTTCCGCGCGCTACCCGGAAACGGCGATCACCCCCCCGCCCCGCCAATGGCCGCCGTTTCTCTCCCGATGCTCCCCAGACCAGAAAACGGGGTCATGGCTTCAGGTTGGCACCGTTGGCCACGATGACCTGCTTGTACCACTCGGCCGAGTCTTTGAGCGTGCGCTTCTGAGTCACGTAGTCCACGTGGATCATGCCGAAGCGCTGTCGGAAGCCCTCGGCCCACTCGAAGTTGTCCATGATGGACCAGTGGAAATAGCCCCGGACGTCGACACCCTCAGCGATGGCCTTCTCCAGTTCCAGGAGATAGCGGCCGGTGAAGTCGATGCGCTGCGGGTCATGGACCTTGCCGTCGAGCCCCACCCAGTCGACGTTCGCCATCCCGTTCTCGGTGATGACGATGGGCAGGCGGTAGCGCTCCTGGAAGAAGCGTGGGCCCCACTGGAGGGCGCCAGGGGTCACCGGCCAGTGGAAGGCGGTCAGGGCGTATCCGGTGGGGAGGCCGACGGGCTCCGCCCGCCCGTCCTTCCCTGCCCGCACCGTCTGCCCCTGGTAGATGTTGACGCCGAAGAAATCCAGGGGCTGGCACATGGTCTGGAGGTCCCGGTCGCCGATTTCGGGGAGTTCGCCGGCGTACGCCTTGAGCCCGTCCTCCGGATAGCGTCCCAGGATGACGGGGTCCATCCACCAGGTGTTGCTCCAGTAGTTCCGGGGCTCGGTGATGGAGAACATGGCCTGGCGGGCAGCCTCGACGTCCCGCCGGTCACTCGTCGCCGGCACCTTCACCTGCCCGACCGGCGCATAGCCGACGTGGGCCTTCTGCTTGGAGCGGGCCCGGATGACCTGAACCGCCTTCCCGTGGGCCAGGAGGACGTGGTGGGTCATCCTGAGGATTTCCCGGAAGGCCAGCTTGTCCCCGGGGGCATGGACGCCGTCGCGGTGCCCCAGGCCGACGAAGCACTGGGGCTCGTTGAGCGTCATCCACTGGCTCACCCGGTCGGAAAGCTTCTCCACGACGACGGTGGCGTAGTCAGCGAACCAGGCCGGGCTGTCCGGGTGAAGCCAGCCTCCCCGGTAGTAGAGTTCCAGGGGGTAGTCCCAGTGGAAGAGGGTGACGTAGGGGGCGATGCCCGCAGCGACCAGTTCGTCCACCAGCCTGTCGTAGAAGTCCAGGCCTTTCGGGTTGACGGCCCCCGTCCCCGCGGGGAGAACCCGCGGCCAGGAGATGGAGAACCGGTAGCCTTTGAGGCCTATGCCCTTCCACAGGGCTACGTCCTCTTGGTAGCGGTGGTAGTGGTCGCAGGCCACGTCCCCTGACTGGCCGCTCCAGATGGCCCCTTCCTTTCGGCACATCATGTCCCAGACCGAGGGGCCCTTGCCGTCCTCCCGCGCTCCCCCCTCGACCTGATAGGAAGCCGTCGCCCCGCCCCACACGAAACCATTCGGAAACGCCATGGAAGAACCTCCCTCTCCGCCCGCCCTCGACCGGCTCACCGCGGACGGGGGTTCCCGGACCCCGGCCGCGCGCGAATCCCGCCCGGACGCCACAGGCGTTGCCCGCCGGAGGCGGGCGCCCTCACTTCAGGTTGAGTTGCTTGCGCCAGACTTCGATGAACTTCTTGAAGGAGCGATCGTAGGTTTTCTCCGCCTCGGGCGGGAAAGCGCAGCCCGGCAACTCCTGGCGGGAGAGGTGCGCCGCGACGCACTCGCAGCAGTTCCCCCGCCGGGAGCACTCCGTGTAGCTGCACCCGCAGCGGTCACGGTTCTTCTGCAGGTTTTCACACTGGATGGCCACCTCCACCTCCTTCGCTCCTACAGTCCGACCTCGACAACAACCTCGTCGTACCGGTGCTCGGGCGACTCGAAGCGCTCCGGAATCCTCCCGTCCGGGTCCACGAGCACGTGGACCTGGTGAGCCCCGGTAAGCCCGGCCACGTCCCATTTCACCGAAGCCCAGCCGTACTCGCCGGCCACAATCCTGGGGATGACCTGGTCGGTGCCGATGGGTTTCCCGCCTGCCTTCGGGTCGCCGTCGAAAAAGCGCACCACCACGTCCTGGAGCACCGCGTTGCCGGGGTTCAAGCCCCACAGGTCCCAGTTGCGGACCGCTGCCGTCAGGGTGACGGTGCCGCCCTGGCGCTTCACGGTCACGAAGCTGGGGTCGAGGAGTACCGCGTTCGGCTTTTCGCTGACGATGGCGTCCACGTACGTGGCGTTGTTGTTCTCGTCCGCCTCGACGATGGCCTTCTCCGGGTCCACCACCATCCACACCTGGGTCATGTCTTCGTACCAGGACGGCCGCGACGCCGGTACCCAGGTCACCTGCACCTCTTTGGTCTGACCGGCGTCCAGGTGGGGGATGACCACATCCTGGGCGATGGGCTTTCCGCCATGGGCCGGGTTCCCTTCGTAGAAGCGCACCCGCACGCCGTCCGCGGCGCCGCTGCCCACATTGCTCACCCGGCCGGTGACGGTGCAGGGAAGCCCCACGCGTGGCCGCTCGGGTTCCAGGGTGATGTTCAGGTCCTCCAGCCACTCATAGGTTACCTGAGCGGACTTGCCTGCCGGGAGCGTGCCCTTGACGGTGACGGTGTTCTCTCCGCGTCTGAGGGCGGGGAGCGCTTTGGGGTAGTACTGGAGGTCGGCGTGCACCGCGAGGCCGGTCAGGGCCGAGCCGCCGGGGCTTCCTCCGGGCTCAAGTTCGTAGCGGACGAGCACTGAGTACTTGTCAGGGCTCTCGTGGGTCACCTTCTGCGTGAGGTCGCTCTGCGAGAGGAGGGAAATCTGGCCTGGACCCGAGGCCTCCCGGAGCATCTCCCACGTCTTCCCCCCATCCACGCTCAGGGAGATGCGGGCCCGGGCCTCGCTCCCATCCAGCAGGAACTTCCCCATCACCTGAATCTGAGGCATGAAGTAGGGGGTGCGCACCTTGAGCATCAGGGCCGCGGGCTCCCCGGCGTGACGGGGCCGAAGCACCCCCAGCGCCGGGTCGAAGGTGAAGTTCCGGACCTCGGCGGCCTCGGGCAGCGTCTCTCCCACCCACGCCGTCCGCAGGTCGGGCTCGTAGTGCACGGTGCCGTTGGCATAGATGTAGGGGGGCTTCTCCCCGTGGGCCCGACACCAGAGGCCGACGTTGTCCCACCGCCGGGCGAGTACCTCCCCTCGCCACAGGGTCACCTGGGGGTCCCACTTCGTGGATTTCCACCAACGGAAGTCTTCCGTGACCCAGTCGTCGTCATCCCGCCCCCACATCGCGAGGTCGTTCTTCACGTCACCGCCCCACTTCAGGGCCCGCCCGACGTCGTCGTGCGTGCGGGTCACCAGTTCGTTGTCCTGGGCCAGGTCGTGGATGGAGGCGATGGTCTTGTTGTCCCGGCGCAGGAAGTAGTACCGGCAACTGGAGTCCACGAGGTGCCACTCCCCGTCCCAGAACATCTCCGTAGTCCCGTGGCTGGTCGGGTTGATGTATCGGCAGCGGACCCCGGCCGCATCGCAGAGGGCCTCGGTGAGGATGGCCATGGGTCCGCAGTAACTGTACCCCCAGACGTTGGCGTACTCGAGCGGGTCGTCGCAGGTGTGACCGTCGTAGTCGTGACACCAGTTCATGACGAAGTGCCAGATGGCCAGGACCTTCTCCTGGTCGGTCATCTCGGGACGTGTGATGCTCTTGAGCATCCCCTCCAGGCTGGTCGTGTCAATCCAGCGGTCGTTGGTCACGGTCGCGTCGGCAATGGGCCCCGCGAGCGTGAGGGCGAGCATCCTCGGCTCCGTTTCCCCACCCACGGTGACGGTGAACCGGGCCGGGAGTTGGCTCAGGGGTTCCGTGTGGCTTCGGTACGTGGGGGCGACCGAGAGGTCGGCCTGGCCGGCGCACCCCGCCCAGAAAAGGACACCGAGAACCAGGCCCCCTGCCACGCGACGCATTCGACCCCTCCTCAGCAGCCTCTCCGGGGAACCTCTGCTTCTCTCGGCCTGCTGGCGCCCGGCTCCAAGGCCCCCGCTCTGCCCCGGCTCTCGGCCCTCGCCGATGGGAGCCAGGAGGTCAGAAGCCCAGGGCCCGGTGCACCAGGTCCATGGTCTTCCCGGCCTCTTCGCGGGCCCGGCGGCTCCCCGCCTCGACGATGCCTTCCAGTTCCTTCCGCTCCCGGAGCAACTGCTCACGGCGCTCGCGGATGGGGGCCAGGAGTTCGACGAGCACCTCGGCCAGGCGGGCTTTGCACTCGGTGCAGCCCCACTCCGCGGCCTGGCAGCGACGGGCCACCTCCGCGGCCTCCTGCGCGTCCCCGAAGGCTTCGTAGTAACTGTGGACGTTGCAGTAGTCAGGCCGACCGGGGTCCGTCCGGTGGATGCGCTGCGGGTCGGTGACCATGGACATGACCTTCTCGCGGATGACGGCGGGCTCATCGGCCAGGGCGATGAAGTTACCATAGGAAGCGCTCATCTTTCGGCGGTCCAGGCCCAGGATTCGGCTGGTCTTGGTCAGGATGGCCTGGGGCTCGGGGAAAACCTCACCGTAGAGGTGGTTGAACCGTCGGCCGATTTCCCGCGTGAGTTCCAGGTGAGGCAACTGGTCGTCGCCGACGGGCACGGTGTCGGCCCGGTAGAGGAGGATGTCCGCGGCCATGAGCACCGGGTACCCCAGGAAGGCGTAGTTGGTGAGGTCATGGTCGCGCATCTCCTGCATCTGCTCCTTGTAGGTGGGGCAGCGCTCCAGCCAGGGGATGGGCGTGATGCAGGAGAGCACCATGTGCAGTTCCGCATGCTGGGGGACGTGACTCTGGATGAAGATGGTCGACCGTTTCGGGTCCAGGCCCACGGCCAGCCAGTCGGCCAACACCTCCCAGGTGTACTGGGCGATGACGCCGGTGTGGGCCGACTCGCTCATGAGGGCGTGCCAGTCCACGATCGAGTAGAAGCACTCGTAGTCATCCTGGAGCCTCACCCAGTTCCTGAGGGCCCCGGCAAAACGCCCCAGGTGCATGGGGCCTGACGGCCTCATCCCCGACAGTATCCGCCCCTTCGTCACAGTAGGCCCTCCATCTCAAAGGCCGAGCAGTAGCCGGAATATAAAGCCCCACAGCACATCAAGATAGCTGAGGAGCGGCGTCAGCCAGATCAGCAGAATGAGAAGAATGAAGCCCACAGGCTGCAGTCGGCTCATGAGGCGTCCCACGGTGTCCGGGAAGAGCAGGCCCACTATCCACGAGCCGTCCAAGGGTGGAATGGGCAGCAGGTTGAAGAGGGCGAGGAAGATATTGACGCCCACCCCCGAGGCCAGCGCGACGGTTCCTAAACTCTTGGCGACAAATATCCCACTCAGGAGCAAACCCCGTAGCAGAACGGCCAGCACAACGGCAATGAGCAGGTTCGCGGCGACGCCCGCTGCCGACACCAACATCCAATCACGACGACGGTTCCGCAACAGGAACGGGTTGATCGGCACCGGCTTCGCACCGCCAAACACGAACGGCGCCCCGGCGAGTATCAACATGAGGGGAAGCACCACCGTCATCATGGGGTCTATGTGAGGCAACGGGTTGAGAGTGAGCCTGCCCGCCTTCAGTGCCGTAGGGTCTCCGCACTGCAGGGCCACCCACCCATGGGCTACCTCGTGCGCAACGACCGACATCACGAAGATGGCGAACACCACCACGAAAACGAAAGGGTCCTGCATCGTCCCTGTGCCTCGCAAACCAAGAGCCGGCGCCCACTCCCCAGCAGCCAGTATCCCGCGGAGGCTCGGTCACTGTCAAGCCCCAAGGCCCCTCGCGGGCCGGGAACGAGGCCAGGCGCGACCCGCCTCCTCCGCCCTGGGCCGAGGACCCTCGCGCACCCGGAACCGACCCTTGCTTTGCCCTCGCCGAAGGCTACAATGCACCCGGTACGGCAAAAGGAAACGGGAGCCCCCGCAGAGATGCGACCGAGCACACGCAAACTTCTGCTGGTCATGTTTGGCCTCGCCCTTGTGGCCGTAGGCGTCGGCTGCCAACAGCAGACGGCGGCTCTCCACGGATGGGTGACGGAAGGGGAGGCAAGCTCCGTCTCGCTCCTGGAGCAGCCCGAGGTGGACCTCGTTTCCCGCCCCGTGGTCGGGGCGACGGTGAGCATCCACAAGTGGGAGCAAGGCAAGGACCGCCTGGTGTGCAAGGTCTGCAGCGACCGGACCGGTCACTTTTCCGCCTCCGTCCTGCGCGAGCCGGGCGGCCTCAGCCAATGGCAACTGACCGTGGAGAAACCCGGCTTCCAGCCCGCCTCCACGGGCTGGCGTCTGCTCCCCAGCCGGACGAGCCTCCCCTGGCGCGTGGAACTGACGCCTCAGAAATGAGGGGCGGACCGATGGCTCAGCGGTCAGTCTGGCGAAGCCTCGTCCTTGCTGTCCTCGTTGCCACCTGCTCGGCGAGCGTCTCCGGCGCCCAGGACCCGGAGATGCGCGAGGCCTTTGCCGCCTACACGAGAGGGGACCTCGCTGGCGCAGAAAGGCTCTTCCGGCAAATCGTGGACCGGGAGCCCACGAACCGCATCGCCCGCTTCTACCTCGGTAGCGCCATCTACTACCAGCACAACTACCAGGCGGCCATCGCGGTGTACGCGCCCCTCGTGGAGGAGGAACTCAAGGACCCGCAGTTGGCGCAGCTGATGGAGAATGCTGAGGTACCCCTTGCCCTCATCGATAACCTGGCCATGGCCTATGGCATCAGCGGCGACTATGAGAAGTGCTTCGCGGCTCTGGAAGCGGGGATTGCCCGCGAGCCTGACTACCCTTACTTCTACGCCAACCGCGGGTCTTTCTTCGCCGAGATGGGTGGCAAGGAAGAGGAAGCCCTGACGAGCGTCGAGTTGGGCTTGCGCAAGGCGATGAAGACGGGCCTTCTCGACCGCATACTCCAGGGCGTCCGTCAGGATGACTCGTTCCACAAGCTCACCCGCCAAGAGGACCTGAACCGCCTGCTCGCGCACTACACGCTGCCCCGACGCACTGTGGCTCAGGACGCGAGCGGCCAGGTCACGCTTTCCCTCAACTACGAGAGGCTGAAGGTGACGCTCCTCGCCCCCGATTCCACGGAATGGAGATCGCTCAACGAGAAGAACCCCAAGCAGGTGCTCGCCCTGCACGCGGACAAGGGGAACATCCACTTGACGCTCTGGAGCGAGTCTGTCGGCCCGGGCGCCACGCCCCAGCAGTGTCGCGAGCACTACCTTGCCAGAATCAAGGAGACCCCTTTCTTTGAGGCCGGGTCGGTCAAACTGGAGGAGCACCCGACCTTTGCCCTGGCCATCCACGACGCTGCACCCGCTGGCGCCCCGGCCGAGTTTTTCTCGCGGAGCTACAACGCCTACTTCGTTTCCGGCGAGTACTGTCTGGACCTGCATCTCTCCGCGGGCAAGCCCGACGAAGCCACCGAAGCCAAGATGCGGGCCATCATCGAATCGTTGAAGGTTGAGCCACTGCCTCCTCTCCCCACCCTCTTCCTCAAGGAAGAGCCAAAGGCCGCACCCCAGCCAGCCACGGCTCCTTGACCGCGCGGCCACCGGCGGCTTAGAATACCCAGGCGTCTTTGGCGGTGCGTTTTCCCAGCGTGACCCTGGGCAAAGGAACACCCGGATGGACCAACTCGACTTCATTCGCAGCCTGGCGGAGGTAAAGGACTCGAAGATTCTGCTTCTGGTGTTGGATGGACTGGGCGGGCTGGCTACGGAGCCGGGCGGAAAGACGGAGTTGGAGACGGCCCGCACCCCCAACCTGGACTCGCTCGCCCGGGAGTCCAGTTGCGGCCTGATGGAACTCGTGGCTCCGGGCATCACCCCGGGGAGCGGCCCGGGGCACCTGGCCCTCTTCGGCTACGACCCCATCACCTACATCATCCAGCGCGGCGCCCTCGAGGCAGCCGGCATCGACTTCCCCCAGCAACCAGGCGACGTAGCCACCCGGGCCAACTTCTGCACCATCGACGCTGCGGGGAACATCACCGATCGGCGGGCCGGCCGGATCCCCACCGAAGAGAGCGCCCCGCTCTGTGCCCTCCTCCAGCGGGAAATCAAGCTCGAGGGCGTGGAGCTGTTCGTCCAGCCGGTGCAGGAGCACCGGGCCGTGGTCGTCTTTCGGGGCAAGGGCCTGGGCGACCAGGTGCACGACACCGACCCCCAGCAGACAGGCATCCCGCCCCTGCCGCCACGGGTGAGCAGCGACGACCCGGCCTCCAAGCGGACGGCTGAATTCGCGGCGAAGTTTCTCGGGCGCGTGCGCGAGGTGCTGCGGGGGAAGCACCCCAAGGCCAACATGATGATGCTCCGGGGCTTCTCGCTTCGGCCGCACCTCCCCCAGTTCGGCGACGTCTACAAACTGAAGGCCGCTGCCGAGGCCACCTACCCGATGTACCGCGGGCTCGCGCGCCTCGTGGGGATGGAGATACTCACCCCACGCGCCACATTCGCCGAATGCATGGAGGAAGTCGCCGCCAACTGGGCCAAGTTCGACTTCTTCTTCCTCCACTACAAGTACACCGACAGCCGGGGGGAGGACGGCAACTTCGCCAAGAAGGTCGAGGCCGTCGAGACGGTGGATGCCGAGGTGCCCAAACTCCTGGCCCTCAAGCCCGACGTCTTAGCGGTCACGGGCGACCACTCCACCCCGTCCAAACTCGCCAGCCACAGTTGGCACCCGGTGCCGGTGCTCGTCCGGAGCCCCTACGTCCGGGCCGATGGTCTCACCAAGTTCGGGGAGTCGGCGTGCGTGCGAGGCAGCCTGGGCCACTTCCCCGGGGTGCAGCTAATGCCCCTGCTCCTGGCCAACGCCCTGCGCCTCGCCAAGTACGGAGCGTAGGCTCGACCAGGGCGTTGTAGGCTCGACCAAGGCGTCGTAGGAGGCCGAAGGCCTCCGAGCCGTCGCGGGCGCCCGCCAGCCCGATGCGGGCGGGGAGCCGAAAAGGCTCCCCGGGCAGCGAACGGCAAAGGTGCCTCTGCTGGCGGACGCGAGAGAGAAGTGAGCCCCTTCGAGGAGGACGTGTGCGATGAAATGGGTAAGTCGGTCTCATGTGCATGTCGACCGTGTGGCCTGTCCCTGGCTGATCCAGCGCTTCGTGGACTCCGACGCCGAGTTTCTCTTCGTCCCCAGGAACGAAGTGGAAGAAGCGGCCGAGCGCGACGGCGCCATCCCTTTTGACGCGCCGGGCGTGGAACTGGGACACAGGGACGGCAAGTGCTCCTTCGAGAGCATCATGGAGGAGTACCAGCTCACCGACAAGGCGCTCCAGCGCTTGGCCAAGGTCATCCACTGCGCCGACACCGGCGCCTTCGAGGAGGACGGGGTCGCTCGCGGTCTCGAGGCCATCGCCGTGGGCTACGGCCTGCGCTTTCCGGACGACCTGGAAAACCTGGAGCACCAGTTCGAGGTGTACGACGCGCTCTACGCCTGGTGCCGACTGGAGGTGGCCCGCGCGGAGGGCACCGTTCGCTAAATGAACCGGCTCGCCAAAGTCACCGACTTCCTCGGGCTGAAGAGAAGCATCGGCGCCCTTCTCGCCATGGTCATCCTGGTGGGGATGGGCGAGCACCTGGCAGAGCGCTTCCTCCCCCTCTACCTCCTGGCGCTCGCCGGGGGAAACCTCTCCATCGGCCTGCTGAACGGCCTGGACAACCTGCTCAGCGCTCTCTACGCCTTCCCGGGCGGGTACGCCAGCGACCGCTTCGGCTACAAGCGGGCCCTCCTCCTCTTCAACCTCATCGCCATGCTCGGCTTCCTCATCGTCATCCTCTTCCCCTACTGGTACGCGGTCATCATCGGCTCCCTGTTCTTCCTCTCCTGGACGGCCATCTCGCTCCCGGCGACCATGAGCATGGTGGCCAGAGTGCTGCCCACGTCGAAGCGCACAATGGGGGTGTCCATGCACGCCCTGGTCCGCCGGGTACCCATGGCCCTGGGGCCGCTGATGGGCGGTGTGCTCATCCACGCCTACGGCGTACGGGCAGGCATCCGCCTGGCCTTCATCGTGGCCTTTGCCCTGGGGTTCGTCTCCATCCTCCTGCAGCAGGCCATGATCCAGGAACCCACGGAAGAAGAGAAGAGGCGCCAGCGCGCCCAGGCCGAGGCCAACCCACTGCGCGTCCTGAGACTGTTGAGCCCGTCCCTGCGGAACCTGCTGGTCTCCGACATCCTGGTGCGGTTCTGTGAACAGATACCTCACGCCTTCGCCGTGGTCTGGTGCGTCAAGAACGTGGGCATCCGCGAGGATTACTTTGGCATCCTTACCGCGGTGGAGATGGTGACGGCCATGCTCATCTACGTCCCGGTGGCCTACCTTGCCGACCGGAGCACCAAGAAGCCCTTCGTGCTGGTGACGTTCGTCTTCTTCGCCCTCTTTCCCCTGATGCTCTACTACAGCCGGTCTTTCCACCTCCTGGTGCTGGCCTTCATCCTGCGGGGCCTGAAGGAGTTTGGCGAGCCGACGCGCAAGGCCCTTATCATGGACCTGGCTCCCGACGAGAAGAAGGCAAGCGTCTTCGGCGCCTACTACCTCGTGCGTGACGTCATCGTCTCCATAGCGTCCTTTGGCGGTGCCTTTCTTTGGAGCATGTCCCCGGCTCACAACCTGTTCAGCGCCTTCGGCTTCGGCGTCGCTGGCACGGTGTGGTTCGCCATTTTCGGAAAAGACTTGCCTGCAGCGAAGCCCGCACGCGAGACTTGATGGGCGGGGCGAAGACCCGGGCACGTCAGGCCACTGACCCCCGTTCCGCGGACGCCCGCCAGAGCCGATTGCTGAGAGAAGCGAGGGGTCCGTCACACGTCCTCCAGGGAGGAGGAACCATGCTCGTTGACTGGGAGATTCACGCCGTCGCCTACCGTGGCCAGGACGCGCGCATGACGGTGCCAGGCATCGTCGCCCGCTCGGCCGAACTCGGGCTGACGCACATCGGCATCCTGGACCACCTCGCTCCCGACCGGGGTTGGGCAGCGGACGGCTTGAGAAAGGTTTTTGCCGATTTCGCCGGTCTCCGGATTCCTCCCTGCCTCCTGGTGCACCGCGCTGCGGAGGTGGACATCACCGAGCGGGGCTGCCTTCCGGAACTGCCCGTACTGAGGAAGGAACTCGGACTGGACTACGTGGTGGGCTCGGTGCACGAGGGCCCTCGGGAGGGGGCCAGCGACTCCGAGTACATGGGCCGACAGTTCGAACTGATGATGGGTGTGCTGCGCGAGCCCTGCCCCATCGACGTGCTCGGCCACCCCTGGGCTGGTCAGGCGTTTCACGAGGTGCCTGAACAGATGGTCGAGGCTGTGGTGCGTGCTGCGGCGAAAGCGGGCGTCGGTATCGAAATCACACCACGCTTCCGGGCGGAGCGGCCCGACTTTCAGAGGCTCGTCGCCCGCTGCCTGGCGGTGGGGGCGAGGCTCGCCCCGGTTTCCGACGCTCACCTCTACGAGCACCTGGGCGACACGGTTCAGCTCCAGGCGCTGCTGAAAGAACTGGGGGGCCAGGACACCGACCTCTGGTTCCCCGGCGACCTCGGTTGAAGAAGGTGGCCCCGCCAAGAAGGTGGTAGCGCTCGGGGAGGGCTCGACCTCTGCTCAAAGACAGCCAGCACGTGACGCGTAGGCACCCCTGGCACGACACAGGCCTCTGGCTCATGGGTGACACCCACATCCACTACCGTCAACTCGGTCTGGAGCGGGTGGTGGAGGAAGCGAACCGCTTTGGCTGCCAGTACCTCGCCTTCACCGAGCATGCCCAGTACACCGAGTACCTGGAGGCCCAGCCCGAACTCATCGCCCAGGCCCTCACCGCCCACCCGGAGATGGTGCTCACGAACGGCGTGGAATGGAACAGCCCGGCCGGGGACGAGGAGCGCAGTGAGCAGGTGGGGCTTCTGGTGCCCGGCGTGGGTGCGGGCCTCCCCTTCCTTCGCGAGTTCCTCCAACGGTTCGACACCCAGGTGGCCGGCGTCAAGACCGGCGAGGCAACCTTCCTCGAAGCCCTGCACTTCTTGAGCGAACACGGTCAGGGAGACGTCCGCCCGACCGCCATCCTCACCCACCCCAAAGGGCCCCGGGAAGCCTTCACGGTCAGGCAGATTCGAGCCGGGCTCGAAGTGGGCCCTGCCCTCGCCGGGCTTTGTGCCTCCAGCCGACCCCCGGAGCCGGGCGACTTGGAGGTGTGGCCCTGGGTCAGCCGAGTGGGCGGAACCTGTGACCAACTCTTCGCCCGAGGCTGCCGGGTGGTCATGCTGGCCGAGAGCCACCTCCACCGCCACGCCGAAGAAGAGGGTGGGGAGTTCTGGCCCGGTGAGTTTCGCCGCAACTACGTCTACTGCCCCGAACGGACGGAAGCGGGTTTCTTTCGCGGGTTACGCTCCGGCTGCTCCTATTTCGTCCTCGCCGATATCGTGCGCGATGTTGCCTTCACCACGTCGGCGGGGGGCGAAACCATCATGATGGGAGAAACCCTGACCGCGGAACCGGGCCGGACCATCGCCGTCTCCCTGGAGTTCATTGAGAACGCTCCCGTCGAGGCGGTCGAGCTCATCGGCAACCCGGGGGGACGTGTCCGAGTGGTTGCGCGAAGCCGGGGCACGGCGCTGGCCCGCTCCGCCGGGAGGACCGCCTGGACGGTCGCGGTCAGCGTGGGCCCGAAGGCCTGCTATCTCCGCGCCCGAGGCTCAGCCCACGTCCGCCAACCGTACCCGATGACGGCCTGGTTCTACACGAACCCCCTCTGGCTCACCCCGCCCTCCGACACGCTCAGGGCGGGCTGTCTTCGACCCTGAGGCTCAGACCCGAAGGGAGCCTGTCGAAACCCGGTACCTGCCCTTTGAGATGGCGGGGAGGCTCGAAGTCGTTGCTCCCTTCGGGCACCCACCAAACTCCACCCTCCCCCGGGCTGACCACCCCATGCCTGAGCGCGCACGACGTCAGAAGAGATTCTTGATTTTTCTATTGACATACTCAATCCTAGCATTACTGTATGTAATAGTTAGGTCAATATTGTGAATGCTGACAGGACTTATCCATGGCCAAGATAGTGACTAAGTGCCCTGCGTGCTCAGGGGAGATGAAAGTTCTGAGACTGGGCTGCGGCCAGTGTGGAACGACTGTCGAGGGGGAGTTCGAGGCTGGTCAGCTCGGGCTCCTCCCCGGAGAGCAGCAGGATTTTGTCCTGACGTTTCTGCGCTGTCGGGGCAACATCAAGGAGGTGGAGCGCGTGCTGGGCATCTCCTACCCGACCGTGCGGGCCCGGCTGGATGAGGTGCTGCGGATGCTGGGAGTGCCCGTCGAGACGAAGGCCGACGTAGGCTCCATCCTGGAACAGGTTGAGCGCGGCGAGCTGACGGTTGACGAGGCCGTGCGCAGGCTCAAAGGGCGCTGAGAGTGGAAAAGGGAGGAGAGAGGCCATGAGCCAGGAAGTCCGGAAGGTGTTGGAGATATTCCACGCAGGGAAGATCTCCGTGGACGAAGCCGAGCGGCTGCTCGATGCCCTGGGGGGAACTCCCGAAGCGAAGGCCAGTCCCGAAGACGACTCCAGCCACTACGAGTCGGTGACCATCGACGGCGACGCCCGCTTCGAAAAGGACGTCACCGTCTACAAGGAACTGCGGATTTCAGGGGATGCCCATGTGGGCGGCGGCCTCGGCGTTCGTGGTGGTCTGAACGTCGGGGATTCGCTGAGCGTGAGCGCCGGGCTTGAACTGAACGGCGGCCTGGAGGCAGGCGATTCGCTCAGCATCGGTGGCGGAGCCAACCTCAAAGGCAGTTGCCGGGCCGGTGATTCCATCTCGGTGGGGGGCGGCGCGGTGATCAGTGGCACGGTCGGCAGCGGTGGTCCGGTGAGCGTCGGCGGCGGGCTGACTATCCGCGGGCAGGTGACGAGCGGTGGCGACATGACCGTGGGTGCGGACCTTCGTCTGGACGGCAAGGAAAGCAAGGTCACGAGCGGCGGAAACGTCACCGTCAAGCGCGACCTCCACATGGGGGAAGGGACGCTCGAGGTGAAGGGCGACCTTATCGTCGACGGCAAGATCATCCCCCGCGACCAGCGGCCATAGGAGAAGGACCATGGTCACATCCCAGGAACGGCTCAAGATTCTCCAGATGCTGGAGCACGGCAAGATATCGGCCGAGGAGGCGGCCAAGCTCTTGGAGGCCGCCGCCCAACACGAAGAGAGCCGGGCCGTGGCCGCCACCACCGGCCGGTGGCTGTGCATCCGCGTCATCGACATGGGTGACAAGACGGTGGTGAACCTGCGCCTCCCGTTGAAGATCGCCGAGTGGGCCCTTCGTTTCGTGCCGGGGAAGTACCTCGAACTCGGAGGCATAGGCAAGCAAGACCTCGCCCAGGCGATCGAGCAAGCAGCGAGCGCAGGCAAGGTTCAGCTCGTCGACATTCACGACGGCAAACAGCACGTCAGGATCGCCATCGAGTAGCGGCCTGCCGGGCTCAAATGCCGGTGCCTGTTACCTCTTCCGCCTGCCTTCTCTCGTGGGGGGGGTGAGGAGGCCCGAAGTCGTTGCTCCCTTCGGGCACCCGCCAAACTTCGCCCTCCCCCGCGCTCGCCGCTCGGTGCCACCGGTGGACCAGCCGCACCTGCTCGCGCTGCAAGGCAACAACCTGGGCTATGCGGTCGCCGTCCCAGCCGTCGAGGAGGAGGGAAAGGAGCTGCTCGCGCACCTGGGCATGGTCGGCGCTTCGACCGAGGTCGTGTCGCTCCTCCGGGTCGCTCCGTAAGTCGAACAACTGGCGCCGGTCGAAGGCGTGGTAGTGGCTCAACTTCCAGCGACCCGCCCGGACCATCCTGGCCGGCCAAAGTCGCCGCGGGTGCATCTCGGCGAACGCCACGTTCGGCCAGTCTTCCGGGACCTTTCTCTCCTCTAACAAGGGCCGAAGGCTCCGGCCGCGAGCGCCCGGGAGCGGGTCGGCCCCGGCGAGTTCCAGAAGGGTCGGGGCCATGTCAAGCAGACTGGTGACGGCGTCGACTTCGGCGCCCTGGGCGAGGCGCCCCGGCCAGGACCAGAGCATGGGCACCCTCACCGAGGCCTCGTAGAAGTTCTCCTTCCACCAGAGGCCGTGCTCACCCAGCATCTCCCCGTGGTCGGAGAGGTACACCACGACCGTCTCCTTGGCCAGGCCGCTTTCCTGCAAGGCGTCAAGAAGGGCACCGATGTTCCCGTCCATCATCGTCACCAGCCCGTAGTACGCTGCCCGCGCCCGCCGGAAGTCATCCGCGCCCAGGAGGTCAACGCCCCGCACCCGCCGCCATTCCTTCATCGCCGGGTGAAGCTCTTCCAGTTCTTCAGGGAGGACTGTCGGCACGGCCACTTTGTCCATGTACTCGTCGAAGAGTTCGCGCGGGCAGATGTACGGGTTGTGCGGCAACACGTAGCCGACGACCAGGCAGAAGGGACTGCCTTCGTCTGCCTTCCCTCGCTCCCGCAGGTACGCGCATGCCCGCCGCGTAACCGCCTCGTCATAGGCCATGTACGACGACCGGCCCGGCCCTGAATCGCGCACCGATTCCCACGTCTGACCGTTGGTGTGCTCTGGAATCCTGTTCTCGAAGAGCGGCCTCGTGGTATCCCTGGCCCCGGTCACGTCGCCCACCAGCCGGCGCACGAAGCCGTGATGCTGGTCGGGGCCCTCGAAGTGCATCCGCCCGCAGAGCACCGTCCCGTAGCCGGCCAGCGCCAGGGCGTGGGCGAAGGTCGGCGTCGCCGAATCCTCGAAGTCGTTGATCCAACAGTGGAGGTCGGAGGCGGAGCGACCGGTCAGCCAAGTCATCCGCGACGGGACACAAAGCGGCGCGGCGCAGTACGTGCTCTCGAACCGCACACCCTGTGCGGCCAACGCGTCCAACCTTGGCGTGCGCACGACCGGGTCGCCGTAACACCCCAGGATGTGCGGGCTGTGCTGGTCAGACATGATGATGAGCAGGTTTGGTCGCGACACCACAGCCTCCTGAGACCAAACGAGCCTGGCCGCCGCTCCGGGCACCCGACCGCCCACCTCTCCCCGCCACCAAGCCGGTTCTCTCGGACCCGCTCCCAAGGGTGGCGCGGCCAAGAAGAAAGCAAGAGGCCGAGGCTCAGTCTCACCCCCGGAGCGCCCCGCTCGAGTTACGCAGCAGGAACCTCCGCGCCCTCGGCCAGACGGGCCGCCTACTCTCGCGGCGCGAGCATGGGGCCGGCCACGTCACCGTCCTGGTTATATCCCCGGCGCTCCCAGAACCCCCGGAACGCCGTGTCGTTGGAGACCTCGATCTTCGTCACCCACTTGATCCACTTGTATCCCCACTTGTCCTCAGCCACGAGGACGAACGGGAACCCGCGCTCGGCCGGGACGTCGATGCCGTTCATCCGGTAGGCAAGCAGGATGTTCTTGTCGACGATCCAAGAGAGGGGAAGGGAGGTTGTGTACCCGTCGTAGGCGGTGAAGATGACCATCGCGGCCTTCGGATCGTAGCCGGCCTGGGCGAGGAGGTCCCAGACCCTCACGCCTTCCCAGAGAATCGTCGCGCCCCAGCCTTCGACGCAGTCGAGGGTGACGACCTTCGAGAACCTTTCCCGGCCGATGACCTGGTCGTAGGTGAGCGACAGGGGTGTGCTGACGAGGCCCGTGACCTCCAGCCGGTAGGTGGTGCTGCTGACCTTCTGCGGGCCCTTGATGGAGTTCTCCCTGAAGTCGTTGACCGATGAGAGGTTCTGTCCCTTGTACTCCCGCACCTCAACGGCCGGGAGTTCCTTGGGCGCCGACGCGTTCGTCATCTCGTTCCCCTTCACGCTGCAAGAGCACAGGCCGGCGGCGAGCGCAGCAGCCGTGAGAGCGAGAACCGCCGATCTCCAGGGCAGAAGTGTTCTCATGCTATGGCCGTCCTCGAGGCCAGGAGCCACCATGTCACCGACCTCGCTCGTCCCGCAGCCCATCGTGCCGGCGGCCATGCTTTTCATCTTACTCCCCGTGACGACGTGGATGGCCGTGTCCACCCGGCGGGCGGCCCGCTCTCTACCCCAATGAAGTACTTGGAGCCGCCGGTCTCGGGGCTTCGGAAACCACTTCATGCCGGATGGCATTCTTGCCGTTCGCCTTGACCAAATACATCAACTCATCCGCTGCCTTGATGGCGGCTTCCGCCGACGCGGGCGCAACCGCGAACGTCACGGCGCCGATGCTGAAGGTCACCGGCCAGCCGTGAGCGCGCATCGCCTCCCCGAGGAGCCCCTGAACCCTTCGCAGGGGAACGGACGCTGCTTCGCGGTCAGCCTCAACGAACAGGACGCCGAACTCGTCTCCGCCGAGCCGGGCCACGCAATCCTCACTGCGGGTGGCCTTGCGGAGGGTCAGCGCCACCTCTCGAAGCAAGGCATCACCCACAGCATGGCCGAGGCTGTCGTTGACGGCCTTGAAATTGT
>Ga0315282_10007753_pt1 | contig 17540 bp, 10 predicted proteins | sample YL17G07_20_MG_FD_203693 | JGI IMG/M metagenome (GOLD analysis project Ga0315282, IMG submission 203693) | Sediment microbial communities from Yellowstone Lake, YNP, Wyoming, USA - YL17G07_20 | ecosystem: Environmental > Aquatic > Freshwater > Lake > Sediment | place: USA: Wyoming | collected... | reverse complement strand
GTTCGGGGCCTTGCGGCTTCCAACGCGTGGGGGCGGGAGGTTCTTTCTGCGGGGCATAGCGGCGCAGCTCTTCGCGCAACGCGCGCTCCTGGAGCAGTTTCGAGACCGTGACGAACTGGAATTTCCGGAAGCGCAGAATCGGGATCAGCTCGGCGACCGCTTCGACCGTCTTGAGGTGGGTGGCGTGAAAGAGAATGATCGAGCCGCTGGTGGTGTTGTCGAGCACGGTGCGGATGATCCCCTCGCGGGTCGTCCCTTCGCGCCAGTCGTTGGTGTCCACCTCCCACAGGATGATCCGCAGATTCTCGCGCTCGCAAATGCGCCGCACCTCGGCCGAGGTGGTGCCGAACGGCGGCCGGTAGATGACCGGCGTGACTCCCACGATCTCCTTGATCAACCGCTGCATGCCGACGATTTCCTCCTCGACGCTGGCCGAAGCGCGCGTCAGATTACGGTGGTTCAGCGAGTGGTTGCCGATCTCGTGGCCGTCGGCGGCGATGGCGCGGGCCACGTCGGGAAAGAGTTTCAACTGTTCGCCCACCAGGAAAAACGTGGCCTTGACATCTTCGGCCCGGAGCAGGGCCAGCAACTTGGGCACGTATTCCGGGTGGGGCGCATCGTCGAACGTCAGGGCGATCATGGGGCTTTCGCGGTCGCCGTGGGAGATCGGACGCCAGGAGGCGGCGGTTCCCGAGGTCGTGGCCGTCGCGGAGAGGGTTTGGGAGTCCGTCTTGGTGGTGGCCGCCTTTTTGCCAGGACTGCGTCGTGGGGACTGCACTTCAGCTGTTCGCGCCAGGGAGGGAGATGTCTTGAATGATCGGGTGCGGGCGGCCAAAGCCGGCGAAAGAGCCGCCAGCTGCAGCGTCAGAATGAGAATGGCGGAGAGAAGTTGCGGAATTGATGAGCCGGTAAGGACGCTTACAGCCAATTTGAGAAATGAAATTTGAGAAAGCGTTTTCACTTTGCGAAGAATCTCCTGAAAAAAATGATCAGGACAGGATGGCCGGACGTCAAAATCGAGAAGCAGAAGGGCAGTTGAGCGGTGCGCAAGTGGTCATAACCCCAACAGAAACAGTGCGGTGGTTGACTAAGTCGGCGGCTGGCAGCAGGGCGTTTTGAATCGCCACCATCTCGACCGAGTATGGTAAAAAGTTCTTGATTATAGGAATGATCCTTGGTATTTTCTCTATTCAGTTCCTGTGGAGAGAAGCCGCAGGCGAGTTGGGCGACGCGGCCACCCTTTGGATAACAAGGAGCATTACTACATATCCTACCGTTTTGTCCTCTGTTCGCCTCAAGCAGATTCCCTCCTCCTAAGGGACTAAGGCGCGGGGAATTCGTTCCCCGCGTCCTGCCTTTTATAGGGGTTCTCTTTTCGGCTCTCTTTCCGTCCACCAACTGACTCACTTATGCACCCGCCACGAGGGATGACGCAGATCCCATTTCTTGACTCGCGAATTCATGCGATCCACCGAGATGCCCAGCAGCTCGGCCGCGCGTTTCTGATTCCAATCCGATTTTTCCAACGCCGCCAACACGAGTCCCTTTTCCATTTGGTCGAGATTGATCCCCTCATCGGGAACCATGAGGGTGGCCGGAGGCACGGGCCGCGTCTCGGCCAACCCACAGGCCCGCACCAAGTCGGCGTCCACGACTCCCTTGCGCAGTCGGATGACCAGCCGCTCGCAGAAGTTGCGCAGTTCGCGGACGTTGCCCGGCCAAGAATAGGCGCGGATCAGCTGGAGCGCTTGGTCGTCGAAGCCGGCCGACGGGCGGCGATACTTGGCGGCAAACTGCTGGACGAAATAGCGGGCGAGCAGCGGAATGTCTTCGGTTCGTTCGCGCAGCGGCGGCACGCGGATCGGAAACACGTTGATCCGATAGAAGAGGTCTTCGCGGAAACGTCCCCGTGCCACCGCCTCGGCCAAATCGGCGTTGGTGGCGCAAATGACCCGACAGTCCACATCGAGCGTGCGCAGGCCGCCGAGCCGGCTGAACTGGCGCGTCTCGATGACCCGCAGCAGTTTTCCCTGGGCGTTGGGTGAGAGGTCCGAAATCTCATCGAGCAGGAGCGTGCCGCCCTGGGCCAGTTCGAATCGCCCCTTTTTGAGCGCCTTGGCGTCGGTGAACGCCCCCCGCTCGTGGCCAAAGAGTTCCGAAAGCAGAAGGTTCTCGTCGGGCAAGGCGGCACAGTTGAGGTCCACAAACGGCCCCTCGCCGCGAGGGCTGGCGCCATGGATGGCGCGGGCGACCAACTCCTTGCCCACGCCCGTCTCGCCGGTGATCAGGACGGTGGCATCGCTCGAGGCGACGTTGGCGATCTCGTCCTTGATCGTTCGGAGGGCCTGGCTTTCGCCGACGATTTCGGTGAACTCGCTGGCGCGCGCGAGTTGATCCTTGAGATAGCGGTTTTCGTTGAGCAGACGGCTCTGCTCGAGAACGTGCCGCAGCCGGACCACGATCTCCGGCCGCTCGCTTTCCTTGGTGATGTAGTCGGAAGCGCCGCCGCGCATGGCTTCGACCGCGGTGCGGACGTCGTTGACCGAGGTGAGGACGACCATCGGAACATCGCTGTCAATTTTGGCTTCGGCGCCCGACTTGACGCGCCGAATGATCTCGAGGCCGTCAATGTCGGGCATGCGAATGTCGGTGACGACCAGATCGTAGTACTGCGAGCCGAGGCGCTCGAGGGCATCGCGGCCGGTGGGGGCGATGTCACAGCGGAACCCCTCGAGGGTCAGGTTGCGGCTCAACCGATCGGCAAAGTCGGGGTCGTCTTCGATCAGGAGCAATGTTGGGGTGCGCGTGCTCATGTGGTGTTATGAGTTGGGCGTTCAGCCTTCCGGTTGCGCGGGTTGATCGAAAAGCAAACGGAGGTCTGAATTCCGAACCGAGATTCCATCAAACGGGTTGCTTCAACCGTTTTCGTGCGATCAGGAAAATCACCAGAATCGCCCACGTAAACCAGGCGAACAGATCACCCCAGCGCGAATAGAAAGTCAACTCTTTCACTCCGCGAACTTTGCCCCGAATCGCGGCATCCTGAGCGAGCGTGGTTTCGTGCTCGATCGCCCCCCAAGGCGAGACAAAACAGGAGATGCCCGTATTGGCGCAGCGGGCCACCCAGCGGTGCGTTTCGACCGCCCGGAAGATCGCCTCGAGCTCGTGTTGGGCGGGGCCGGCCGTGGTCTCATACCAGGCGTCGTTGGTGATGATGACGAGCATCTCGGCGCCGTGGCGAACCAGGATGCGGCTCAGGACGGGGTAGCAGGATTCGTAACAGATGAGCGGGCCGAAACCCAGCGGCGGGCCACTTGAGCCGGGCTGGTGAAGCTCAAACACGGCGTGGTCCGTTCCGCGTTTGAACGGCTCCATGCCGACGAGGTGGGCGAGCAGGCGCACCAAGGGTTCCACTCGCTGAACGAAGGGAATCCCTTCGGCGAACGGGACGAGAAACGTCTTGTTGTAAACGCGCGGATTCAGGCCGCGGCCCGGCTCCGCCAGCCACGCTCCGTTATAAAGCTCGAGCGAGTAGGCTTCCGGATGCCGCGCATAGTCCTGTTCGTCGCCCTCGCCGGCGGGGACAAAACGTCCGTTGTGGTAGAGGCGCAGGTTGTCGGCTCCGAAAAAGAGCGGCGCCTTGAAGTGGCTGGTCGCCAAATCGTCGAACAGCGTCGCGTAGGCGGGATTGCGGGCGAAGTAAAGATCGGTCACCGCCGACTCGGGCCAGATAATCAGGTCGAGTCGTTGGTCCGGTGCGGCCGATTGCAGCTCAGAGGTCAGACGGATGGTCTTCGTGAGAATCGCGCCCTGAAGTTCGCGCCGTTGGTTCTCGGCAACATCCCCATCGTAGCTGCGGAATTTCTCGCGTTGCGGAATGTTGGGCTGAACGATGCCGACGCCATAGGGCGGGGTGACGTAAAAGTCCGGGGCCTGGATGCGATGGGCGGCATGCCGGGCGGCGAAAAACATCGCTCCGGCGAAGAAGCCCAGAACGGCGATGCGCACGAGCAACTGGGCGATGGGCGGGGCGTCGGGTTCTCGCCGCAGTGACCGCAGGCCGTCGGAAAGAAGGTGAGCGATCCAGAACAGGACGAGGCTCAGGCCATAGACTCCCGTCCATGCCGCCAGCTGGATGAGCGGCGGATGTCGCCACAGACTGTGGCCCAAATAACCCCACGGGAAACCCAGGTCGCCGACCGACTGGAGATATTCGAGTCCGACCCACGCCGCCGCGACGGCCCCAAACCCCACCCAAGTCCAACGCCGCGCCTGCCATGCTACCCATGCAAACACGGCTTTGAACAGTCCGACATAGAGCGCGAGGCCGATGACCGCCGGCGGAATCAGGTAGCTGTAAACAATCAGAACGTTGAGCCAGATCAGCAGCACGTAGTAGAAGACGGCGCCAAAGACCCAGCCCAGGAAGAAGGCTTGTTTGCCGCTCGTGGCGTGGGCGACCACCCAGAGAAACGGCGCCAGCGCGAGGGCGGCGAAGGGATAGAGGTTCCAACGCGGAAAAGCCAGGCGCAGGAGAAGCGCAGAGACGATCACCAAGGCGAATCGAAAGGATGAACTCAAAAAATGAGACGTCGAGTGTTTGGCGTTGGACGGCGGGTGATCAGGGGAAGTCGCTCGAATGGCGAGGCAATTCATCATTCATCATTCATCGTTCTGCGTTCATCGTTCATCGCTTTTCATCCCTCATTCATCATTCTTTTTTGGGGACGATTTTCTCGCGGAGGGCCTTGAGCGACTCACGCAGGGCGGCGAGTTTTTCGCCCGCCTGCGCCGACCGCTCGCGCACGGCGGTGCGCGCCTCGTCGGCCTGTTTCGAGAGCTGGGCGATCGCTTCCTTCAGGCGCGGCTCGGCTTTCTCGCGCCATGCCGCGATCTCGTCGCGAACCGACCGGAGGTTCTTGTCGGCCGCGTCCGGGCCTTTCTCGCCGCGTTTGGTCAGGCTGTTGTAAGCCTGCTCCAGAGCGTTCTGGACGCGGTCGAAGCTCTGCTCCCAGCTCGATTCGGCGGGAGCGGCGGGCGGCGACTCCGGCATCTTCTCGGTGCGCTTGATGTGGTCGGAGACCATCAGCAGCGCCATGACCGAAAGCGCCACCGCCAGAAGCGCCAGACACAGCGTCAGCAACACCAACGGCGAGGCGCCGGGTTTTTGAACCGGAGGGCCAGTCATGAGCGCGTTTCCTCCGCCCGTGGAATCATCCTTCCCATCCGCGCGATCTCATCGCAGAGGCGGCGCGGTCATGCAAGGCAAATCAGAAACGGATGTGAGAGGTGAGAGGCGGGAAGTGAGAAAGAGAATGAAAAACGGACAACGGACAATGCAAAACGGGGAACTCACAGCCGAAAGACCTGCCGGCGGACCATCGCAGGTTGAACGGGCGAGAAACGAATTCAAAGGCTTGAAGGAGAAAGTCCGAGGGCGAAAGTCAGAAATCGGCACGGAACAAAAGGCCCCCCATGAGTATTGCCTGCATTTGGCCGCTCAACAGCCCTTCCTGTATCTCGCGTTATCCGTTCCCGTTTTGTATTGTCCGTTGTCGGTTGTCCGTTTTTTTTGTTCTTCTCTCCTGCCTCCCGTCTCCCACTTTACACCTCTCACTTGTACAGCGACCACGAGGGCCGGACGCCAAGCGGCATGATCGGCGTGCGGACCGTCACTTCGTTGGAATAGGCCGAGTCGCCGTTCCAGTTGTAGGCCCGCACGCGATAGCTGTAGGGCAGATTCGCCCAGACATTCCTGTTGATGAACAACGTAACGTTCGGTCCCACGCGGGTCAGCTCGGCCCACGGCTCGCTGCCTCGCTTGCGGTCAATCTTGAAGCCCAGATCGTCGGTCGAGTTGTCGCGCCAAGTCAACACGACGCGGCTCCAGGGAAGCGCCACGGCCGCAAGGTTCGTCGGAGCGGGCAGGACGTCGAGCGTCCGCGTGGATACCTGGTCAGAGTAGGCGGAATATTGAAGAGAGCTGTTATAGGCCCGCAACCGATAGGAGTAGGTGGTGAGCGGCCGCAGTCCTGTGTTTCGATAGGTAGTCGGACTCGCTGGAAGAGTGGTGATCACACCTCCTCGGTACTGCCAGTTGTAGCGCTCAACCTCGACCGCCAGCGCGCTGTGGGAGTAGTTCCGCCAGGTCAAAGTGATGGAATCGGATGTGACGGCGGTGATGGTCAGATTCGCGGGTGCGATGGGAATGTTGTCCCACGTTACCGCGATGGCTTCGTTGCTGTAAGGCGAAAACCCGGGACCGCTAAATGCTCGCACCCGATAGTGGTAGATCGTGCCGGTCGTAAGTCCCGTGTCCTGATAGCTCGTCATATTCGGCCCGAGTGTGGCGACTTCTGACCAGGAGCTTAGCCACCCAAAGAACTGCCAGGCACGTTCGATCTTGAAGCCCGATTCGGAATTGGAGTTGTCGGACCAGGAAAGGTTGATCTGCCTGTAGGAAACGGCGGTGGCGGTGAGATCCGCCGGTGCGGTGGGCGGGGGCGACCAGGTTGTGGCAACCGCGACGTTCGAGTAGCTGGAATAGCCCGCGTCGTTGAACGCTCGCACGACATAGCGGAAGGTGGTGGACGGTGGGAGGGGAGTGTCCTGATACGTGGTCACGTCGGGTCCCACCGTCGCGACCAGCACCCACGTGCCCGAGTAAGCGATCAGGCGCTTGATCTCGACCCCGGCCTCGTAAGGCGAGTTGTCCTGCCACGACAAATTGATCTGCGTGTCGGAAACAGCGTCGGCCGTCAGATTCGTGGGCACCGCGGGCAACGTAGCCACCGAGGTAGAATTGGAGTCGGCGTATTCCGCCGAGTTGTACGCCCGGACCACGTAGGTACAGATGCTGTTCAACGGAGGCGAGGTGTCGGTCCAGCTTGTAGTATCGGCGGGAAGGCGTACAATTTCGGTGAGGTAACCGGGGTCAACCCCGCGGCGAATGATAAACCCATCTTCATTGGTGGAGTTATCCCGCCACGTGAGAAGGACCGAACCACCGGACAACGGCATTGCCGTCAGATTCGACGGTGTCAGCGGAGAGCGCTGAATGGTCGTATAGGAGGTCTCATTGGACCAGGCCGAAACGCCACGGGGATTGCCGGCACGTATTCGGAAGTAGTAGGTTGTGGTTGGCAAGAGGCTGCCGAGTTCGAGATAGGTCGCATCCGCCGTGGCGCTTGTCATCGGTGACCAGGCGCCCATGGGACCAATCTTCGCGTCAATTCCGAAGCCTTCCTCGTTTATGGAATTATCCGTCCACGCCAAGCCGAATGGCCAGATAGGTGGAGGCGGAGGCAAACCGGGTCGAGCGGCGAACTCGATTCCCACGATGTGCAGGTTCGACGGTGCGGCAGGCGGCCCGTCCACGACTGTGGCGGACGTTAGATTGGAGTAGGGGGAATTCCCGCTGGTGTTAAACGCTCGCACGCGATAATAGTACGTGGCGCCAACCGCCACCGCCGCGTCCTGATAGGTGCTTGGCTGTTGGTAGGGGGGCCAGGGCCCTGTGGTGTTTGCCGGCGCAGTCGTAATCTGCGACCAGGCAGCGGTCGTTCCCGCTCTTCGCTCGAGTTTGAAACCATCCTCATAGCTTGAGGGGTCCCACCATAGGACATTGATGCGCTTCCAGGACGTGGGAGAAGCCCGAAGGCCCCCCGGTGCGAACGGCGGCATGGGGGTGTAGCGCAGAATCGCGAAACCGCTGTCCCGGCCACAAACATAGGCAAGGTTGCCGGAAGCGCTTACCGTCCGGATATAACCCGGCAGAGTGTATGCGCCACGGAGCCGAGGCTGCGTCGGATCGCTGACCTCCAGGGCTTCCACGGCTCCAGTCTGGAGGAAGGTGTCAGCGATCCTCGTCACACAAGCCAGATTCCCGGAAACAGAAATCCGATCCCCCGCGCCACTCTGACAGCCCGCGCCACTCTGACAGCCCGCGCCACTCTGATGGCCTATGCCACCCTGACAGCCTACGCTACTCTGACAGCCTACGCTACTCGAACGGCTGACGTTACGGGTGGTCCGAAAATTGCAGTTGACTTCGCCCGGTTCGGCCCACAGATTCTCGGTCGAAACCTTGGAAAGGAAAGAACGAATGTCTATCCCGTTCATTGATTTGAAGTTACAGCACGAGGGCCTGCTGCCCGACCTGTGGCGCGAGTACGAGCGGATCTTTACGTCGTGCAATTTCATCCTGGGCGAGGAAGTCGAAAAGTTCGAAAACGAGCTGGCCGAGTGGCTCGGCGTGGAAACGGTCGTCGGCGTCAATTCCGGCACCGACGCGTTGGTCATGGCCCTGCGCGCGTTTGAGATCGGGGCCGGCGACGAGGTGATCGTTCCGACATATACGTTCGTGGCAAGCGCCGATGCGGTCGTGCGGGTCGGCGCCAAGCCGGTTTTCGTGGACATTGACCCGCGCAGCTATAACATGGATCCCGAGAAAATCACCGCCGCCATCACCGAACACACCAAGGCGATCATCGTGGTGCATCTTTATGGACAGGTGGCCGATATTGACACGATCCGTTCCATCGCCACGGCGCGCAACCTCCTGGTGATCGAGGATGCGGCCCAGGCGTTTGGAACAACCTGGCGCGGCAAGAAGGTCGGCATCCTGGCCGATGCGGGCTGCTTCAGTTTCTATCCGACCAAGAATCTCGGCGCGGCGGGCGATGCCGGCGCCATCACGTCGCCGCACGATCACGTGATCGAGAAGGCCATGCTGATGCGCGACCACGGGCGCAGCCTCACGGTTCCCGACATGGTCTTCGACATGATCGGCTACAACAGCCGCCTTTCGCCGCTTCAGGCCGCGTATCTGCGCCTTAAACTGACCGACGTGGACGAAATGCTCAGCGACCGAATCGAGAACGCCAAGCTCTATGATCAACTCCTGCACGACACCGAAGTGGTGACGCCCGAGTTGCGTGACGACGGCAGCCACACGTATAATCTTTACACGGTGCAGGTGCGCGACCGCGATCGGCTGCGCAACTTTCTGCGCGAGAAAGAGATCGGCTCGGGGGTCTACTACGGGCGCCCGCTCCACCTGCAGCCCTGCTTCGCGAATCTGGGCTATCACGAGCGCGCCTTCCCGGTCGCCGAGGACGTTTGCCAGAAGGTACTCTCGCTGCCGATCTATCCCGGCCTGAAGAAGCGCGAGATCGAGACCGTGGCCGCAACGGTGCTCGACTTCCTCCAGAACAACGCCCCGATTTCGAGCCGGCGCTGAGCCTCGCGTAGGACAGGTTGGGAACCTGTCCCAAACGATCCCAACAGCGGGGGACACTGACCCTTCCGGCAGACAGGTTGCCAACCTGTCCTACGCTGCGAGATAGCCACTCCCATGCGGTTTTCGCCCGAAGACGAACTCTGGATGCGCCGGGCGCTCGAACTGGCCGCGCGCGGGCTGGGGCTGACGCGTCCCAACCCGGCCGTCGGTGCCGTGGTGGTTCGGAAGGGCCGGGTGGTCGGCGAGGGCTATCACAAAGCCGCCGGCCGGCTCCACGCCGAACCCATCGCGTTGGATCGGGCGGGTGCGGCGGCACGCGGTGCAACGCTCTACGTCACGCTCGAACCCTGCTGCCACCTCGGTCGAACCCCACGCTGCACCGACCGGATCATTGCCGCGGGAATCCGGCGCGTGGTGATTCCGATCGTGGATCCCAATTCGCTGGTCGCGGGCCACGGGATCAGGAAGCTGAGGGAAGCCGGCGTGCGGGTAGACGTCGGGTTGCTGGCTCACGAGGCGACGCACCTCAACGAGACCTTTCTGACCTATCATCTTCTCAGGCGTCCGTTCTTCATTGCCAAGTGGGCGGTGACGCTCGACGGGCGGTTTAACACGCTCACGGGCGACTCGTGTTGGATCACCAACGAACCGTCGCGGCGCTATGTCCATCAGCTTCGCGCGCGCTACGATGCGGTCATGGTGGGCGTCGGGACGGTGCTCGTGGACAATCCGCGGCTGAACGTGCGGCTCCGCGGCCGGCGAAGAATTATCCAACCGACACGAATCATCGTGGACGGCACGCTGCGAACGCCGTTCAAGGCCCACTGCCTCGATCCTACCGATGCCGGTCCGACCATTCTGGCGACTACCGACGCGGCCCCCGAGGCGAGGATCGAGCGGATGAAGCGACTGGGAGCGACGGTGCTCGTGGTGCCGGGGTTCAAAGGGATTGTGGATCTGGCCGCGTTGGCCCGACAGCTTCACGGGTTGGGGATTCAGTCGGTCATGGTCGAGGGCGGTCAGAAGCTTCTCACGTCGCTGTTCGCGGCGGGACTGGTGGATCGGATCGCGGCGTTCGTGGCGCCCAAGGTCATCGGCGGCGAGCAGCCGGCGCACCTTCTCAGCGGCTGGGGCGTGCGCGAGATGCAGCAGGCCATCGAGCTCGAGCACGTGGCGATTCGTCGCTTCGGGACGGACGTGTGCGTCGAGGGATATGTTCGCCGCGACGTCGGGGAAAAAGGCAGAAGGCAAAAGGAAAAAGTAAAAAGGCAAAAGTCAAAAGTGAGAAGGCCGAGGGGACAGGAGTGAGTTGCGAAAAGGGAGATTCTCAGAAGGTCGTGGCTGCTAAAGAGTGGGGGGGACTGTCTGGTCCGGCGAATTTCGCGGGCTAACAGCCCACGCCACGCCCTTTCGCGGGTCCCCGCATGGGAACGGCGAGACGGCAAAACTGAAGAAGTAGAGCTGCGAGAAGCGCGAGGCTGTCTTGTCTCTCACTTTTGCCTTTTTACTTTTTACTTTTGCCTTTCTTTCCCGTCGCTTCGCCAATCAGATCGTAGGTTTCTGCCGCAGTGATTGTCACATCAACGACCGTGCCAACGTTCAGCGGCCCGGCCGAGTGGAGCTTCACCACGCCGTCCACTTCGGGCGCGTCGCGTATCGTGCGGCCGAGGTACTGGCCCGTGGCCTCATCGCGCGACTCGACCAGCACCCGAACCGTCCGACCGGTCTGACCGGTCTGACTGGTCCGACTGGTCTGACCGGTCCGATCAACCCACTCCTCCAAGAGCTTCGCCGAGATTTCCGCCTGGAGACGCATCAGGCGATCGAGTCGGCGAAGCGCGGTTCGGCGCGGCGGGATGTTGCTCATCGCAGTGGCAGGCGTGCCTTCTTCGGGCGAGAAAACGAAGGCGCCCAGCCGGTCGAACCGGATACGCTCGACGCCCGCGAGCAAGCGCTCGAACGCCGCGCCGTCTTCGCCCGGAAAGCCCACCATCATCGTGGTGCGCAGCGCGAGATCAGGGATGCGTTCGCGGAGGTGGGCGACGAGGCGTTCGATGTTGAGCGCGGGTTGCGGCCGCTTCATCCGCCGAAGCACGCCGACGTCGAGGTGCTGAAGTGGAAGATCGAGATAGGGGCACAGCTTGGGATGTTGCGCCAGCAATTCGATCAGGCGCTGATTGAGGCCGCCCGGATAAACATAGAGCAACCGCACCCAGAAGTCGCCGTCGAGCGCCAGCAGGCCTTCGAGTAGATCGGCCAAGCGATAGTGCGAATAGAGATCCTGGCCGTACGCCGAGACGTCCTGTGCGATGAGGTTGAGTTCGCGCGCGCCCGAAGCGAGCAGCGCCCGCGCTTCTTCGAGCACGGTCCCGCGCGGCACGCTTCGCAGCGGGCCTTTCATCGAAGGGATGGCGCAGAACGTGCAGCGGTGATTGCAGCCATCGGCGATTTTGAGAAAGGCGTAAGGACGCGAATCGAGACGCAGGCGACCGAGACGAGGGGGAACGGTGACGCAAGGCGAATGCTTGATTTTGAGTTTTGAATGTTGAATGTTGAATTGTGAGCTTTGAGCTTCGGGAAAAACGGAGTGGCGACGGTGGCGGGTGCCGGTGAGAATGGCTTGGGCGAGTTGTTCGAAGTGGCCGACGCCGGCCACACCGTCGAGTTCCGGGATGCCTTCGAGCAGCTCGCCGGCCCAGCGCTGGCCCATGCAACTCCAGACGTAGAGGCCCATGGGGTGAGGCGCCCGCCGCTTGAGCTCCGCCCATTTCAGAATAGTCGCAAGGCTTTGGGCGCGGGCTTCATCGGTGAAACCGCACGTGGCGACGACGACGGCGTCCACCGGTCCGTCGCCGATCGGATCGCCCGTGACCAATGCACCGCGTCGCGCCAGTGCCGCCGCCAGGTATTCGTTGTCCACCGAGTTCTTGTCGCAGCCCAAAACCACAAGACCGACGCGAGGTGGTTGGCTTTGTTCCTTCCGCATCGCACACCCTCAATAGTAAGGGAATCATACGATGTGCGAATTGTCAACCGCGTGCCCGAAGGCAGAAGTAAAAAGGGGAAAGTAAAAAGGCAAAAGTAAGAAGGCGAGACCGTCTCGGTACAATCGCCGTCGGCGCGCGGGGTGAGTCACCGGTGCTCCAACCCCTGTCTCTGAGTCGTGGTTCTTCTCACTTTTTACTTTTTCCTTCTGTCTTTCTCTTCCAACCTTTCGGTGAGGATTTCGAGATGATCAACGACCAGGTTCAGCGCGCCCAGGTCGTCCTCGACTTTGCCGCGGATGCGAAAAGGCCCCACACCCAGCGTCAGGGGCGCAAACCGCCGATAGGCGCGCGGAAACAGCGTCACTTCGAACGTGTCGGTCAGATCTTCGAGCGAAAGGAACTTCATGAACTCGCGCGACTGGTGGGTGCGTACCAACTTCGAGGCGATCAGCCAGCCGATCATCGTTACGCGCCGTCCGACGTGGCGGCGAAGATCGCGCGCCGCAACCGTGCCGCGCCACACCTCGTCGGGCAACAGTTCGAGTGGATGGGCGCTGACCCCATAACCCAACAATTCGATCTCGTCGGCCACCCGCTGTTCCAATTGCGGATTGCGGATTGCGGATTGCGGAATGGAAGAAGCAAATGTTGAATGGTGAATGGTGAATGTTGGATTAACGGTTTCAGATCGTGGATTGTTCTTTCCGATCTCTCGCCCTTTCCTGTTCAATCCGCAATCCGAAATCCAAAATCCAAAATCCAAAATTCCTTCGTCCGCGGTGCGCTCGCGGAAAGAAATATCGAGTTCGAGGAAGAGATGTTCACGCGGGATGCCGAAGCGATCGAACGCGCCGACGCGGATGAGTTTTTCGACCGCTTCGTAGCCCGGTTTCACGCGGCGCAAAAAATCTGCGAAGCCGTCGAACGGCCGCTCCCGCCGGAGGCTGACGATCCGCCGCGCCAGCTCGAGCGGAAAGTTTTTGATCGCCGCGAAACCCACACGAACCCAGCCGGAAGCATGAAGGATGGAGGATGAAGGATGAAGAAGTGCTGAGTCCTGAGTGCTGAGTCCTGAGTGAGGCAAAAGAAATTTTGAATGTTGAATTTTGAATTTTGAATTGGGTGCGGCAAGGGAGGCGCGTTGAGTCGCAGGTTGCAGATTTCCACTGGAAGCGGGTTGTTCCGAAACGGCGTTATTCGCGCCCTGAAACTTGAAACATGAAACTTGAAACTGCTTTTCTTCGTTCATTCCGCAATCCGCAATCGGCAATCCGCAATTCTCTTGCCTCTCGCCTCTCGCCTCCGACTTTCCGATATAATTGATCTCGCTCTCATTCACGTCGGGACCCAGCACGCGCAGGCCCATTCGCCGGCATTCCTGGACGTAGGCCGCCGCGCCATAGTAGCCGCCGCCGTTCGAGAGAACCGCGGCCATGAACTCCGCCGGATGGTGGGCCTTGAGATAGGCGACCTGGTAGGACAGCACGGCGAACGCGGCCGAGTGGCCTTTGCAGAACGAAAACCGTGCGAACGTTTCGATCTGGCGCCAGAGTTCGACGACGACCGGTTCGGGAACGCCTCGCGCGCGACAGCCGGCAAAGAATCGCGCGGTGACGCTTTCCATCGCTTCGCGCGAGCCCGCCTTGCCCGACATCGCGCGACGCAGGACGTCGGCTTCGCCCAGCGACATGCCCGCCAGTTCGTGGACCACCTTGAGGACGTCTTCCTGATAGACCATGACGCCGTAAGTGTCGGCGAGCACCTCGGCCAGCTTGGGATGAATGTAAATTTGGGAAGGCGAATTTTGAATTTTGAATTTTGAATTGTGAATTGCGGATTGCGAATCAGAGCGAGACGGATTGGCAACCTGTCCTGCTTCCTGTTCCTTGAAACCTGAAACCTGAAACTTGAAACTGTTTGCCGATTCGGATTGCGCAATCCGCAATCCGCAATCCGCAGTTGTCTTTTCTCGCGCCGCGCGGAATCGCTCCACATAGGCCTTCATCATACCCGATTCGGCCACGCCCGGCCGGATGATGGACGACGCCGCGACCACGTCTTCGTAACAGGTGCAGTGCATGCGCTGAAAGAGCGAGCGCATCGAGGGGCTTTCGATGTAGAAACAGCCCATCGTCCGGCCCGTGCGAATCAGTTCGGCCGTCGCCGGATCGCGCTGCAACGCCTCCAGATCGTTGAGAATCGCAAGATTCTCTCTCTGCACACCGGGAATATTCTTCGTATCAGTAAAGTGGATTTTCGTATCCTGCATGACGTAGAGCCTCTTTCATGCACTGCGACTTTCTTTCACGTGAAGTTAAACTCCGATTCGACAGGTTGCCAACCTGTCCTACTCAAATGGACAATCCCAAATCGAAAATCTAAAATCAGCCCGTCTCTCACCTCTGGCCTCTCACTTCTCGGCTCCAATTTGACAGGTTGCCAACCCGTCCTACCCCAATTCTCTCCCCCCTCACTTCCCACCTCCCACCACCAACATCTCCAAACAATCGCTCAGGACGCCCAGCGAGCGGTTGCCGAGGATGTCCATTTTGATCAGGCCGAGGTCTTCGATGGCGTGCATCTCCATCTGGGTGATGATGGGGCCCTTGGCCGCGCGCTGAAGCGGCGTATAGTCGGTGATCGGTTCGGGCGTGATCAGAAGTCCGCCGCAATGGATCGAGAGGTGGCGCGGAAAGTCGAGCAACCGCTCGGCATAGGCGAGGATGGTTTTCCACGGCTCTTCGCCCACCGGCAGGTGGCGGCATTCGGGGAACACCTCGGGCAGCTCGGCCAGGCGCCTGGCCTCGCCCACCCAGCCGGGGATGGGGCGCGTGAAGCGGTTGACCTCGGCCTCGGCGACGCCCATCGCTTTGCCCACCTCGCGGATGGCCTGGCGCGGCTGGAGCGTGATGTGGGTCGAGATCAGGGCCACGCGGTCGTAGCCGAAGTGGTCGAAAATCCAACGCACCACGACGTCGCGCTCCTTCCACGAAAAATCGAGATCAATGTCGGGCGGCGACCGGCGCTCGGGGTTGAGGAAGCGCTCGAAGTAGAGATTGTGGCGAATCGGGTCCACGGGCGTCAGCCCCAGCGCGAACGAAACGATGGAATTGGCCGCCGAGCCGCGTCCCAGAAAATGACGGCCCTGCTGGCGGGCCGCTTCGGCGATCTCGTTGACCGCCAGAAAATATTCGCAAAAGCCCAACCGCGCGATGATCTCGAGTTCATATTCCAGGCGGCGCGTGGCGTCGGGCGTCAGCGGCCGATAGCGCTGCTTCAGGCCGTCGAACGTCACTTTCCAAAGATAGGAAAAGGCGGTTTCGCCCGACGGCAATGTCACGCGCGGGAATTTCCATCCTCCCAGCAGGGGCGGTTCGTGCGAGGCCCAATCCACGTTGCAGTGTTCGGCGATATAGCGGGTGTTGCGAAGCGCCGAACGCAACCCGCGGAACATTTGGGCCATTTCGCCCTCTGTTTTGAAATAATGTTCGTCGTCCACGGCGCGAACAATTTTGAATTTTGAATGTTGAATGTTGAATTGAGAGTAGGACAAACCAGCAACCGGTCCCACTTTGATTTCCATTCCGCCATCCGCCATCCGCCATCCGCCATTTTCCCGTCTCTCGCCTCTGACCTCTCTTCTCGCCTCCCGCATCCCACCTCCCGCTTCTGCTTCATCGTCATCGAGTGTTTCGACGGTCTTCTGCGTGGCGATGGCGTGCAAGAGGCGGTAAAGGGGGTAGTCCTCGCGCCGCGCAAAGTGAACGTCGGCGGTGGCAACGACCGGGACGTGCAACTCGTGGGCGAGATCATAAAGGCGACGGCACGCCCCGCGCCGCCGCGGCGTCAGGATGAGTTCGGCGAACACGTTGCGCCGCCCCGCCAGGAGCCGAAGCAGCGCGGGCGAGTCGGTCAGAATCCAGACGTGTTCCGCGGACAAGGCGAGAAGCGAATCGAGCAGCGAACCCTCGAAGTGCGGGCCGGGCGAGAAACAAATCGTTGGGTCGGGCGTCCAACCATCGGAGATTGCGGATGGCGGATTGTGAATTGCGGAATGCAAATGTTGAATGTTGAATGTTGAATGTTGAATTGAGGAGTTCCGATGGTGGGACCGGTTGGCAACCGGTCCTTCGTCGTCGAGCTCGGAGCGATCGAAGGCGGGCGATTCGGCCAGACAACGCTGGGTGACGAGGCGCGACAGTTCGGCGTAGCCCCGCCCGTCGCGCGCGAGAACCACCGCGCGAAGAGTAGAAGTGAGAGGCGAGAGGTCAGAGGCAGGAGAAGAGATTTTGGATTTTAGATTTCGGATTTTGGATTGCCAAACAAACGAGGCGTCGTTTTCGCTTGCCTCTGACCTCTTGCCTCTGATTTCTATCCTCGCCTCTAGCTTCTCGCCTCTGCCCTCTTCTCCCGCCTCCAACCTCTCACTTCCCACCTCACTTTTTCCTTTTTCCTTTTTCCTTTTGCCTTCGAGCTTCTCCAACCGTGCGATCACCTCGTCGGGATCAAAGCCGTTGAGCTCGGCGCCGAGGATCGGCTGGATGCCGGCCGCGCGGCAGGCTTTGATGAACGGCACCGCCACATAAAGGCCGTTGGTATCGGTCAGAGCGACGGCGTCCATCCTCGCTCGGCACGCCAATTCGACAATCTCGCTCACCGACAGCGTGCTGTCGAGAAAGCTGTAGTGGCTGTGTATGTGAAGGTGGACAAACATCGCACGAACATCCAGTGTCATGTTTCAAGGTGTGAAACTCCTAAAAGTCATTCACGCTCACGGGCACGGTAACAGGTACGGGCTTCTTCAATCCAAAATCCAAAATTGCGTTCACGTTCACGGGCTTCTAAAATCCGCAATCCGCAATCAAAACGGTCTCACGTCCACTCCCGCCTCACGCAGCTTCCCGCGGATTTGCGCGAGCGCGTCCGGATCGAGCCACAGCGACCGCACCGACGCCAGCGCGCCGGCGATGGCCCGCACCCCGTTGCGGTCGAGGTCGGTCGGGCGCGTCTTGAACAAAACCAGAACCCAATAGACCAGCGTGCCCAGCGGACCGCAGGCCGGCGGGATTTCGTCGCCCAGACGCTCGGTTCGCCGAACGATCGTCCGGAACGCCTCGGTGTCGCAGCAATCGCTGTCGGCAAAGCGCCGACACCAGCCCGCCAGTTCGCCCAGTTCCATCAAGATCACCGACTCGGTGTCGGTCGCCATCGGAGCCGTCAGAAGAGTCATCAGTGCCATGGCCGCACCTCCGATTTTGGATTTTCGCGTCAGGATTTCGGCTTGCGGTTCATTGTCGGGACAGGTTTTCCGC
>Ga0315282_10007752_pt1 | contig 17542 bp, 17 predicted proteins | sample YL17G07_20_MG_FD_203693 | JGI IMG/M metagenome (GOLD analysis project Ga0315282, IMG submission 203693) | Sediment microbial communities from Yellowstone Lake, YNP, Wyoming, USA - YL17G07_20 | ecosystem: Environmental > Aquatic > Freshwater > Lake > Sediment | place: USA: Wyoming | collected... | reverse complement strand
TTGTAGATGACGGCAAGTACGGCGGATTGAAAACAATGATGTCAAAGGAGCCGTGGATCTTTGAGAAGAGATCGCAGGCGATCAGTTTGATTGATACTTCTAGTCTGGCAGCTGTGAGCTCTAGAGTCCTGATCGCCTCAATGTCTATGTCTGACGCGGTTACGTCCGCACCTCTTCTGGCACAGTACGCTGCTAGGATGCCAGAACCTGTTCCCATATCGAGAACGCGCAGCCCGCGAAGATTCAACTCTGCCAGCACATCCAGCATTAGGAACGAGTCCTCTCGAGGCTCGTATATGGTCGAGCGCCCATTCCTAGCTGCTAGGAATTCTGCGACGAAATCCTCAATCCGTGAATCTCCGAGACCCGAGTCACTTGCTGTCATGGTTCCTTCATGAACTGCATGAATTCCTTCAGGGTGCGGGGTTTGAGGACGTAATTGTGCGCCTTCTCGTATGCGATCGTCGAATGTGGTTTTGGCCCATAATCGTGTCCAGGGTATACCTCAATTTCGTCGGGGAGCTTCATCAACTTGTTGAATAGGCTGTCATACAGCTGCTCGGAGCTTCCTCCAGGCAGGTCAGTTCTTCCGCATTCGCCTACGAATAACGTGTCCCCAGTCATGACCTTGCCATTCACCAGTACGCACATATGATCTGGAGAGTGACCTGGCGTGTGGATGAGCTTGAGTTCGAGTGAACCTACGTGAAGTGTCTCGCCGTCTTTGGCGCTGACATCTCTTGGATTCCTTGAAGCTTCATGCGCGACTATCTTCGCGCCTGTTGCCCTGGCAAGTTCATCGTTTCCAGATGTGTGATCGGTGTGATGGTGCGTGTTGATGGCATAGATGATCTGTAATCTGTTTCTTTTGGCAACATCTAGGATCCGCTCTGTGTCCCAAGCGGGATCCACAACCATGGCGAGCCCTGCCTTTTCATCTCCGATCAGGTATGCGAAGTTCTGCATCGGCCCCACAGGAATCTGTTCGAATATCAACATAGGTCACCTTTTAGTGGATGCCAGAGGACTCCTTGAGTCTCAGAAATGGGTTTCGTCTCGAGTATCAGATGGCAAGCTCGCGAATCTTCCTCAGGTTAGTCACATCTGTTGCGCGTCTATCAATCGGTGTCTCTAGTATCAAGGGCAGCTTGCGAAACGTATCATTGTGGAGTATGGCTCTGAATCCTTGTTCGCCGATATGGCCCACGCCAATATGTTCATGCCTATCGAGCCTTGACGCTAGCTCTCCCTTCGAATCATTTGCGTGCACCACCTTAAGCGAGTCTAGGCCGACTGTCTGTTTGAGTGCCACTACTGTTTTCTCAACTGATTCTGTGTCTCTCAAGTCGTATCCTGCTGCAAACGCATGACATGTGTCGAAGCAAATAGCTACGCGAGGCCTCTCTGCAACGTGATCCATGATTTCTTGGATGTCCTCAAACGATGATCCCATGCTATTCTTCGTCCCTGCCGTATTCTCAAGGAGCAGCATCGTCTTACCCTTGACGGAATCGAAGGCCGTGTCTATCGCCTCGACAAGCCGTTCAAGCCCGATTGCTCTGCCTTTGCCGAGGTGACTCCCGAGATGTGTAACAAGGTATGGTATCCTGAGCAGGTGACATCTTTCAAGTTCCACAATCAAAGCTCTGACTGATTTCCTGTAGATGCCCTTCTTTGGACATGAGAGATTCGGGAGATAGGGCATATGCACGACGGCAGGTGCTATGGAGGACTCCCTGAGCTTGTCTCGAAATCGAGTTGCCTCGTCCGGGGAAAGCTTCTTGAATCTCCAGCCACGGGGGTTTCGCGTGAAGATCTGAAACGTGCCACATTTCCTCTCTCTTGCGCGGTCTACAGCCTGATCGATTGATCCCGCTATCGATACGTGCACTCCACACTTGATCGGACTGCTTGAGGACATGTCAGCCGCACCCTTGACTGTAAGGCGCACTAGGCGGGTCAACAAGCAGAGAAAAGGTGCATAGAAAAAAGAGTGTATTGTATCTCTTCAACAATCGATCTTCTCAGTGGTTCTAGTCTCTCTTCTTCAGCTTAATCTCGATTGTCGAAACGTTTCTTGATTGCCCCTCACTAGCGATCGTCTCTGTGCCGATTAGTATATCACTGACTTCCAGCTTACCCTCGAAGAAGCGTCTCCTGCAGACCTCTACGACATCCACCGCCTTTGAGATGGCTCTTCCTCGAGCCTTCACTGAAATGTCGCCGCCGCCCGTGTTCGCCTGCATCACAATCGCGGTTACGTAAGCCATTAGTGGCTTCTTACCGATTAGGACAGCGTTCGAAGGTATGCCGCTGGGACGAGCCGGCAAGGGACCCACACTGTTTTGTTTTTCTGCCAAGCACTGTTCACCTCCCGAGCAACTGGAATGCTGAACGCGAACCCCGAGAGGGCAGCTCGATTCCTTAAAAAAGTTATGCCAGCCCCGGAATCGACACATTCTCGAACGATCTGCGAGCGCCGTCGCTCTGAGATCCACCGACGAGCATTAGGACGCAGTTGAGTGAGGCTCCGTGTTGATGTCCCGGTGAAAGGTAGAAGCAAATCACTGCGAAAAGCCAATTAGCAGGGTAGAGCCGCCCTTGGGCTGATGGCCGCCGTAACGTAGAGGAACACCGTTCCGCGGACCTTGGTAGCGTACAGGGCTGTGGACCCTGGAGGGCGAGTTCAAATCTCGCCGGCGGCCCTCAACATTTCGATCTGGCAACTCGTCCTCGAAAGCGGACCGCGTGAATATGGAATGCTACTCGTCAAAACACGTTCTGCGTTTTGAAAAGTGCTAAATCCGCAGCTATTCAATGATCAATTCGAATTTGTGGTGGATTGCATGGGTTACGACTACGGGAAGGTAGCCGGGGCACTGGTCTTCGTTGGCGGATCGCAGTTTGTGCTAGGAATGTTGATCGCTGAGGCTTTGTACCCAGGCTACAGCATTTCGCAGAACTATGTCAGTGATCTTGGAGCTGGACCATCGGCGCTGATTTTCAATTCGTCGGTCTTCCTGCTTGGCCTGATGGTCCTTGCCAGCGCCTACTTCATCCAACGCTCTTTCAGTAACCGTTTGGTCACGGGCTTACTCATCCTAGCAGGCCTTGGCGCGATGGGAGTTGGAATATTCCCTGAGAACTATCCTGCTATGCATGAGATTGTCTCGGATATTGCGTTCATCTTCGGAGGAATAGCTCCTATAGCAGCCTACAGGTTGGTGAGAAAACCATTCAGTTACCTTTCGGTCATGTTGGGCGTGCTGTCGCTGTCGGCACTGGTTCTTTTGTCCGCCGAGTACACCTTCGGCCTTGGCGAACAATACCTCTTAGGCCTAGGTCCGGGAGGCATGGAGAGAATGATAGTGTACCCAATACTCCTATGGGAGGTGACTTTCGGCGGTCACTTGATGGCCTCCCCACAACACAGGGCTCAGACGACACCGGGCTAGAGATTCACCTAGCAGGTAGATGTGACAGACCTCACCAACGAAGGGACGGCTTAAGCTTCGCCGAGACGCGCGTATCTATTTGGGCCATTTTCTGTCGAAGTAGATGCTCTTTCCGGAAGCGGAGATCGGTATACCCATCACGACGCTTGATCCGGCAAGATAGCCTAGTCGTTTTGCGGCTGTTCCCGCGCGATACATGACCCGATTGTCGACGTTGAGGTAGCTCGCCGTCTTCACCGCAGAGCCCAGAGCTATTCCCAAATCAATCGCCTTAAAGACACAGGTCGGTCCCTCGAAGTCGTGGCCCGTAATTCTAGCGGCTGCGTCGAACTCTTGGCATGTCGAGTGTCCACATGCCCCGCAGGATAAACCGTAACTCCTCTTACCATTCACACCTGCGAGCAGAAGAGCTTCGGAGCGCCTGAGGCTATCAGCGTCGCGTCTGAAGCCGTCGATCTTTCGCTCGTCACCCATCTTCTCCATCTCTGTCGCAATCTCGTCCTTCTCGTACCCGGTCACGAGGAGAGTCTCGACATCGTCAACTCCACCGGACTTTGGGGCGGTGCGACATGAAACCATCATTAGTTCTGCGGCACGGAGGAGACCCTGTTTCTCGCCGTCCTTGCTTGTTACGACTGGCATACGAATTCCTTCTAGCAATGAACGCGGAAGCGAGAGGCACCCTGGCATTGTTATGCTTTTTCGTCAAGATTCTATCGGGTGAATCGATGAAAGACGCGATGCTTGGCACGAGTTGGTCTCCGAAAGGTTAAAAGTGCTTTTTCATTGTAACGCCAAGTGGGGCCGGTAGTTCAGCCTGGTATGCCCGTCGATGGGGCCAAAGAACGTCCGGTTTGCAAGACGTCAGAACCAAGAAACCGGAAGGTCGCGGGTCCGAATCCCGCCCGGTCCACCAATCCACACATGCTGAGATAACTCGATCTCCGAATTCCAGTGTCTCAGAGAATCCCACCCGAAAGCGGCCCGGTTTGCCTGAATCAGGTTCCCTTTTCGACTGAGGATCGAGCGGGTTGGGAGGCATGGTTGCATGGGACTGAGACGCGTCTACTCTAACCAGACATATGCAAACCTACGACCCGCTAGTTGAAGCGGGAACCTGCCCTAGGCCCTTGAAGTTCTTGTCGATTCTGGATACCAAGTTCCACGGGAGGCTAGGAGGATCCTGGATTGTTCCATTCACTGTGATCTTTTTCGTGGCAAACGATTCTATGAGCTCGGCTAGGCCGCCGCAGATCGCGTACGTGAAATCCTTGTAGGGGCCAGACTGGATTGCTTCGAGGTTGACAAACCTGACAGCCTGAGGTTTGACCTTGTCTATCTCATCCACCAGTTCTTTGATGAGTTTCTTCCCTATGATATCAAACACTTGTCCTGGAAGCATTCGCGTGTCAAGTTGACAGGTGTCAAGCAGCCTGTTCACCGCATTACCGTCAATTACGTATTCACTGGCGATGGCCACAGTAGCGATCGACCTCGGCACACAGTTCCTTAGTCAAGGAGACTCAAGTGACTCGGAGATCTTCAAACATCTTCTGCAAGTTCGCATTCGACAGGCCTGTGTCTGTGCCGATCATCTGTTTGGCCGGCGGTTTCGCTCTGTACTCGCTCATGCGTTGGCTGATTCGATCCTCATAGGTTGGCAGCAGTTCATTCTGGTAGAAGACGCCCACGGGAATTCTGTCACCCCACTCTCTCGATTTCGCTATCGCTTGGTCAATCTTCTTTGCGTCCTCGTCTGGGGTATGGACGACTGGGTCGTAGCCCGTCCCCTCCAATGGGTAGTATCGTGGCACAGGTTTCCCAGTCTTGGGATCAGGCCGGTCTTCTCCTGAGTACCACTCCTTGGTGTTGATATCGTTGTATGTAGGACAGGGTTGGAGTATGTCTATGAGGGCTAGGCCCTTGTGGGTGATCGCTTTCTTCATCAACTCCTTCAGATGGCGAACATCGTACGAGTATCCTCTAGAAACGAACGTATAACCCGCGACCAGAGCAAGGGCGATGGGGTTCACCGCTCCTGTCATGTTCGGGGCCGGCAACGATTTCGTCTTCAATCCCAGCTGAAGGGTTGGTGACGCCTGTCCTTTCGTGAGTCCGTAGACTCCGTTGTCGTGGATCATGTAGGTCATGTCGATGTTGCGTCTTCCTGCACTGACGAAGTGCCCCATTCCTATGCCGAGGCCGTCGCCGTCCCCACCCATAACGATGACCTCAAGCTGAGGATTTGCTAGCTTCGCTCCCGTGGCGAATGGTACCGCCCTCCCGTGCAGAGTATGAACACCATAAGCGTTTACGAAGTGCGGGGTCTTGCCAGAGCATCCTATACCTGAGAAGATGGCCACTTGATGCGGTTGTAGTTGCAGCTCCGGAAGCGCCATCTGGAGTGCGGATAGTATTCCGAAGTTGCCGCATCCGGGACACCAGTCGTTGTGCACGTCCGATCTATAGTCAGATGCCTTAGTCGCCATGAGTCAACACCTGTCTCTTTGCAGCTTTACCGGCAAGGGCATTCTTGATGGCCCCGTAGACCTCATCCGATGTCATAGGTCGACCATTGTACTTGAGGATGAGATCTTCGATCTGTATCCCTGTCTTCTCTCGTATTATTCCCGCCAATTGACCGGAGTAGTTCATTTCGACATCAATGATTCTCTTCGCTCTTTGCAGCAGTTTTGAGAATTCTGCCACAGGGAACGGATGAAGCAGGCGAACCTGCAAAAAGTTGATCTTCGCTCCCTCAGCTTCAAGAAGCACTTTTGCCTCTAGAATTGCGCCTTTCGAAGACCCCCAACTGATCACCAGCGGAACGTCATTCTCGCTGCCAAAGAAGTTGTACTTCTCTGATGTAGGAATCCCCTTTGCGATTAGTTCGAGTTTCTTCATGCGTTTTTCCATCATACTCGTCCTGACTGCTGGGTGTTCGCTGATGTGCCCTCTTTCGTCGCGTTCGTCGCCTGTATTCCAGAACACTGTGCCTGCGGTTCCCAATGTGATCCTTGGTGAGATCCCAGATTCCGTTAGCTGGAAGCGCTTGTATTGACCTTGCTCGCGTAGGAGTCTCTGAAGATCGTCCGAGTTGAGAAGTTGGCCTCTCTCAATTTTCATGCTCGAGGTGTCGAAGGTGGGGTACGTGTTGCTACTATTTGCGAGAGCCTTGTCAAGCAGATGGATGACCGGCACTTGGAAGCACTCCGCGTAATTGAACGCCAGCGCAGCGTCATAGAACGCCTCTTGGATATCTCCAGACGCTAAGACTATTCTTGCGAACTCTCCGTGGGCTGCATGAATTGCGAATCTCAAATCATCTTGCCCGTGTCTAGTCGGGAGTCCGGTTGCTGGCGCGCCCCTTTGATAATACGTTATCACCACGGAAACCTCGTTCATCCCTGCCCATCCCAAGCCCTCAACCATGAGCGAGAAGCCTGGGCCAGAGGTGGAGGTTGAGGCTCGGACTCCTGTAAGTACGGCGCCTGATGCCATGTTGATCGCCGCGATTTCGTCTTCTGCCTGTACCACGAGGATCGAGCCGCTCTCCTTGACATGCGACTGTTCTCCGAGTTCAGGAGCCTGCGCTTGACTTGAGGGCCTCAAGTCTAGTTTCTCGTTGGCCTCAAGATACTCGCTTTCGTCTGCTGCAGGGGTGATTGGGTAGTATGTCTGGAACCTGCAGCCGCCTGCAAGTTTTCCCAAGGCGACTGCTTGGTTGCCCATCAGAAAGATCCTGCTCTCTTTGGTCTCCACACCCTCCAATTTCACGCCGAAACCCTTAGCGAGGTTCTTCTTGGCGTAGTCGTAGGAGACCTGCGCGGCGAGAACATTCATGTCGGCGACGCTGCGTTTTGCCCCGAAGATCGACCGGATGGCCTTTGTTAGAAGCCCAATGTCAGCGTCAAGTATGGCGAAGGAGACGCCGAGCACCAATACGTTCGTTACCCTTGCCACTTTGCTGACCTTTGACTCGCCAATCTTGTCGGCGACCTGTTTGATGAGTTCCATGAAGGGTACAGGGTAGGTTTTGATGCTGTCCTTCTTGGCCTCCGCGAGCAAGTCTCTAACGGTTTCTCCGAAGCCCCTCTGTTTGAGCCAAGCCAGCGATTCGTCCACTGATTCCCTTGTGAGAGTTGGTACGTCCTGTATCGTAGTCGCTTCGTAGGCGGGGTCGTAGATTATCCCGCCCTGCGGCTTCACTTCATGTCGATGCCTGATCAGAGTTTCAGCGTCAAAGGTCGCCAGCAGATCAACTAAGCTTCGGTGGCAGTGAACGGGACGTTCATCGACTCGTATCTGGAAGTAACTGTGAAGTCCCTTTATGTTGGAATGATACTCTCTGTTTCCATACACGTACAGTCCCCCGTAGCAACAGGCTCGCGCGAAGATGTTGGCTCCCGAATCGACGCCGCTTCCCTGCGCTCCTCCAACCATCCAAACCAGATTGTTCTTCGCAACCAATTTCGGAACCTTCATCAAATGATCCATACGGAATTCAGCTGGTGAAACTCAGCCGCCAGTGGCGACCCCGTAGCCGATACAACAACTGCACTGACGGGTCTCACCGCAGTACGGGCAAGTGCACTTGCATTCTTCGATAGGGTATCCGCATTTCTCGCAAGTGACCGAACTCATAACGAATCTCCCAGAACTACGTCATCAGGTAGTCCACAACTCGGATATTAGCCTTGGGCGAACACTATGAGGACGGAGACTTGATCGCACATAGGCATCATCATGATCCCCTGTTGCTCGTTGGCTTAGCTGAACGCCCTGACTAACAATCCTTTTACCCCTCGACAGTCGAGTAGCTATCGAGATGAATGCGGTTTGTCTGCAAAAATCAATCCTAGGAATGAACTCAAACCCAAAGGATTGAAGGGCATCTCTGACCAGCAAATTGAGTACCACTTTGAGACGCACTACAAAGGGTACGTTACAAAGATCAACGAAATCTGGGACAAGATGCAGACCGTGGACCGAAGCAAGGCGAACCAGAACTTCAGTGACTATAGAGCCCTGAAGGTTGAGGAGAGTTTCAACTACATGGGCGTTGTGCTGCACGAATTCTATTTCGAGAACATCAAAGGCGGAAAAGGTAGCGCCCCAAGCGCGAAGTTGGCCGAACACATCAACAAGAATTTCGGCGCCTTTGACAAATGGAAAGAGGACTTCAAGGCTTGCGGCATAGCCCTTCGAGGATGGGCGGTACTTGTCTATGATCTAACAAGCGGCAGGCTCATCAACAATGGGCTCGACGCTCACAACGTGTACGGCTTACTCAACACCGTCCCCCTGCTGGTTCTCGACGTTTACGAACACGCGTACTACACTGATCAGGGACCGAAGAGACCTCCATACATCGACGCCTTCTTTGAAAACGTAGACTGGAACGAAGTGAACAAGAGATTCGAGGCTGCGCTCAAAGCACGAGCGCAATAACAGGACCAAGACAGTTTTTGTGATAGGTGCTCAAGATGGAGCTGAAAGGAAGCGAGACCGAAAAGAACCTTCTCGCAGCCTTCGCCGGAGAATCACAAGCGAGAAACCGCTACACGTACTTCGCCGGCGCGGCAAGGAGCGAGGGCCTAGAGCAGATTTCAGCGATTTTCACCGAAACGGCTGACAACGAGAAGGAGCACGCAAAGCTCTTCTTCAGCCGTCTCCAAGGTGGAGACGCTCAGATCACTGCAACATATCCAGCAGGCATCATAGGAACCACTGCGCAGAACCTGAAGGCGGCTGCCGCGGGTGAGAAGCTGGAATGGGGCACCCTGTACCCCGGCTTTGCCGATGTGGCTGAGAAAGAAGGCTTCAAAGAAATAGGCAGCCTGTTCCGTCGTGTGGCGTCTGTTGAGGTAAATCACGAGCGTAGATACCTGAAGCTTCTCAGCAACCTGGAATCAGGTCAAGTCTTCAAGCGACCAACTGTCATCAAGTGGAAGTGTCGCAACTGCGGTCACATCTACGAAGGCAAGGAAGCCCCAGAGAAGTGCCCAGTGTGTCAGCACGCGAAGGCCTTCTTCGAACTCTTCGTTGAAAACTACTAGCACGATCATCGATAGCACAATCCGGAGCCCTCGGTCTGCTACTGAGGCAGTTCCCTATTTTTCTCGGAACTCGCCTGGTCTTCTTCAAGAACATGCGTAGGAGTTATATTGACGGACCATCGTGATCGTCCATGAGGTCCGGTGAGTTATGGCAAGTGCAAAGCTTCTGGATATGTTGAACCAAGCGATAGCTAGGGAACTACAAGTTTCGATCCAATATATGTGGCAGCACGTTCAGTGGAAAGGCGTCGAACACTACTCGGTCACTGAGGAGTTCAAGAAGATCGCTATCGCAGAAATGAAACACGCGGAGAAGATTGCCGAGCGGCTTTGGTATCTGGGAGGAAAACCAACGACCAAACCAAGTGTGATCAACGTAGGCGACAAGCTCGGGGAGATGCTCAACTTCGATGTCAAGGCTGAGCTGGAAGCAATCAGCATGTACAAGGAAATCATGGATATAGCACAGAAAGAAGGCGATGTCGCCACTCGAGAGATCTTCGAAGAGATAGAAGAGGAAGAAGAAGAACACCACGACTTCTTCTCAAGCGCGCTCGAGAAGTAGACTCGTATTCTCCACGTTCTCCACGTCCCTCATCTTTTTCTTGCATGTTCGGAGAGATATCTCTGGACTATGCTCACGGTACCTAGCATCGTTTCGTAGAGCTTGCGCTGGGTCAAATCAAGAAGTGCGATATGTAGAAGTGGTGTCAGGCAGAGTTAGGGTGCGGGTAACTCTACCTGCGACTTTCGCAGACTAGGCAGTACCATCGCTTGTAGTTTGAAGCGTAGAAGAGTTCTCGTCCGCAGGTTGGGCAGAGTGGGATGCGTGGAACTGCTCCTCCGAGATGTTGATAGTGCGATGAAGGGGGCGGTGCCGGCATTGGAATGACTCCGCCTGGGACTGCGACTGCCCCCATTCCCATCGTTGGTGCGGCCATCATCGACATTGGTGGAACTGCTGCTCCACTTGGTATCTGCGGTGCTGTTTCTATTGCAGCGGCGTCTGAGAGAACTGCCATAGGTCCGTATCTCGCGATGACCTCTCCCATCTTTCCGTACCCCATCAGAAAGAACAGGGCCGGAAGGATCAGGAGAGCAGCGCTTGCCGCGTAGACGAAGCCTAAGAAAGCACCGAACGAAACCAGTGAAATCAGAATCAAGGTTACGCCATAGAAGAGTGAGGCAGCTCTAGCACCCTCATAGTTACCAGTGGAAGTTCTTCGAACGGTGGTTACGTAGATGACGCTGATCAGTATGAGGTAGATTGCCAAGCCTGCTGCGCCTAAAATCAGTGTTGCGGTCCAAGTGAATGCAATTGCAAGATATGCCGTCAAAGCGTCAATGAATGCGCTGGGACTAGCTAGCGTGGCAATTATCGCTGCCGGCAAGTACCCAAGATATCCCAGTATGCCCACCGCTAATGCATCTACAGCCACGACCAGCCAAGGCACACCCATCAAGAGCAGAAGTACCCATCCGATCAGAAGGAAGTCATGGGTAGCAACAACCTCAGGCGGCTTAATCACTACAGGCTTTTCGAACAGAGCTGCCAAAGTATATCGACAATCAACCCACGTGTGGCCCATGATCAGATAATGATTATGCGACCCCGGGCACGGCAGGAGCAATTCCAGAAGGGGCCTCAAGCCGCCAAGTCAGAGGCTATGAGTACACCACCAGATGAAAAAGCGCAAACGGATCATGCAGGAATTGATAGGGGAACGCCTAATTTGCAGGCAGCTTGCTGATTGAAGTTGGCGCAATCCAGCACGTCACCTGTCTCTGACCGTTAATAACAAGCACCCATAACGGGGATTAGCCTGTAAAGGTCATTTTGTGGGACCAATTGAGGCATAATGATCGAGTTCTGCCATCGCCGGGCTGGCGTTCGGCCTTGCGATCAAGATAGCGTGGCGAATCCGGTGATTTCTGACGCAATCGGCGAAGAGGCAGTGCAGATTGCTGGTGATTGAGATGATCGAGCCTGTGGATTCTCGCGGGTGAGCTTTTTCGATTTATCCTGAAAACCTTTAACTTCTGGACCTGAGAGTCTTGGCGCGGAGACGTGCGGAGATCTCAGAACAGCGGGGTGGGGTAGCCAGGTTTAACCCGCAGGGCTCATACGAGCCTACTGGGAAACCCTGAGATCGGTGGTTCGAAAGTCTCAAAGGGACCGAAGATCCACCCCCCGCACAGGACCGCGTAAAGCGGCTCTGGGGGAATACCATTCGTCCGTGGCGTCTCCACCAAACCCTTTTGGAAAGACCGCTTCATCCTCTAGAGTCCGTGGCAGCCCCGGGCAGAGCATATGATGCTCGTTAGTCGAACAAAACCGCAAATGCGACAGCTATGATGCGTACTAGTATTCCAACAGTCAGCCTCACGGGAGATGCCACTCCGACGAAGGCGGCGAACTGATCCCAGCGGGGGTTCTCAGATAGCGGACTTCCGGTTTTGTCAAGTGACGATGTGCTCTCGGTGGCGGTAGGTACGCTCGCTCCTCGAGATCTCTGCCGACTTCTTGCTGGACCTTCGATGTTGCGTGGCTTTTGCAGTGTTCGCAGCGATAACCCTGTTTCCTCCCCGCTGATTTCATCCTCTTGCCACAGTTTGCGCAGATAGGATTATGACTTGACATACATGCAACAAGGTTGAGAATCTTGAGCTTCTCTAAGTTGAGGGTCTTCGGGGTTTCTTTCCCGGCAGCTCTCATACCGCCATACCCGCACACTCTGTCGCCAGGCTCCAGTTTCCTGACGATTTCCCTGAATCTCCCTGTAGGTTCGTATGCGGCACAATAGACAGAGCCTGTTTCGTCTTCGAGTAGAAAGATCACGTGACCGCCGCGAATTGTGTGAGGCTTTCGCTTCACGACGCCTTCAACGACGACCGCGGAGTGATCCTGCAACTCTGCAACTCTGTAGCACCTAGTTAAGTGGGCATCGGTTCCCTGATTGGTTTTGAAGATCATCCAAGCCTCGACCGGTTCACGAATTCGTAACATCCGGAATGCCTTGTGCACAGCCTCTGGGCTTTCTCCTCTTACACCGCATAGAATCGGATCAGGCCCTCTTGGCGTGATTAGAATTCTTCCGGTTTCTGGATCAACATTGTTGAATGTGACCTCCCTCATTTCCTCATTCATCCGTAGCACTGATTCTTTGTCGACGAGTCTCGGTTTTCCAATGAAGTTGTTTGACCTGTAGGCGATCAACTCGAAAGTGTAGTCATCTTCTAACGGCGTCCCGATCGCTGCTAGTGCGCCTACAAGTCCTTGAGTCGAACCATAACTGAGCGCCTCGGCCCCGACTTCTGCAATCGCAGACACTGCCTCGTCGGGGGTTACGACACGCGTGAGCGCCTCTCTGCCAAATTCTGCGATACCCGAAGGGATCGGATCCACCAAGACAACGATGCCGGGATCCGTGCCCGGGTCACCAAGCCTTGAGCTCCGCTCAATCTCCTCAGCAGCAAGCTCGAGGACTTCTTCGGCGCTCAGCGCTGATTCGATTCTGAGGCAGACGGCTCCATTTCCTCTTGTCTTCCAAGGGACGTTCGGGTTAAGTCTGATGAGGTTGGGATAATCTAGGAAGGCTACCCCTTTCGATTCGAGCGTCAGAACTAGGTTTGCTGCAATTCTAGTTGTGCATCCGCCTGCCAGCGAGTCCGTGTCGTCAATTCCTAAGTGGATTCTCACTCGGAACTATCCCGGCAGGATTGTAGGGATCCGCGAATATACGATATGATCTGTTAAGTTCCCTCGACGACGATCATTGTTAGGGTAGAGCGTACCTTGTCGAGCCTGCGTATCTTCCAGGTCACAATCTCCTTGAGCTTGTCCATTGTGTCAGCTGAGACTTTGGCGACAATGTCGTACACGCCGTATACGACGTAGGACTCTTTGACGTTTGGGAGTGCTTTCAGCTGCTTCAGAACTTCGTCTTCAGATCCTATCTCCGCATTGATGAGGACAAAAGCGGACGGCAAATATGGAACCTCTCGGGTTTCAAATCAAGGCAACATACCTAAAAGAGTTTGCAATATGCCTTCGCCACATGCGCGACCCGTGTCCTCTGTGCAGTATGCGAAGCGAGCGCTCAGGCATACCCCCATATACCAATTGACTGAAGATGTCTGAACACAGGGGGTTCTGCAGGATACTCATGAGCTCTCAAGGAGTCGGGGGAGAGGTAAGCTCTCGTGAGTCTCGAATACTTGACAGGAACTCCGAGTACCTAGGTGTTTCCACGCTTCAACTTATGGAGAATGCGGGAAGGGCAGTCTCAGATGAGGTGGCTCGAAGATTTCCGCCCAACTCGGAGATTGTTGTTTATGCCGGAACCGGCAGAAACGGCGGAGACGGAATGGTGGCGGCGAGGCATCTGGCAAGCCGCGGATTCCATGTGAACTTGATCCTAATTGGAACGTCAAGCGAGATACGCGATGAGGCGACATCCATCAACTGGCGCACAATCAACGCGATGTCAGAGACCGTGACGATTGAGATTGCCAGAGATTCCTCGCAGATTTCATCGCGCAAATGCGATGTCGCCATCGATGCGCTGCTCGGGACCGGTGCAAGAGGCACCTTAAGACAACCGATCATGAGAGCAGTTGAGACCATGAACGAGATGAAGTGCTTCAAGGTCGCCATCGATGTGCCGACCGGAGTAGATTCTGATACAGGAGACGTTCTCGGAAAGGCCTTGAACGCGAACCTGACCATTACGTTCCACGGCAGAAAGCCAGGCCTGCGAATAGCCGAGGAATATTGCGGTGAGGTCAGAGTTGCCGGAATAGGAATTCCTCCTGAAGCAGAAGTCTATGCGGGTCCCGGCGACGTGGAAGACGTCACGACACCTAGGCTTCCTGAATCGCACAAGGGAGATTTCGGCCGGCTTCTTGTAATTGGAGGAAGCGAAACCTATTCAGGTGCTCCGTCGCTTGTCGCGCTAGCAGCGCTTCGGACCGGGGTTGATCTAGTCTTCGTCGCAGCTCCAGAAAAGACCGCTGTTTCTATAGCCTCGTTCTCGCCGAATCTGATAACTGTCAGACTCGCCGGCGACCATCTGAACGAAAACAACGTTGAGATCCTTAGACCTCACATTGAGAGATCGACTTGCGTGACGATCGGACCTGGTCTTGGAACGCACAGCGACACGGTCGAGGCTGTGGCCAAGATTCTGAGTACGATAAAGGAATGCAAGAAGCCTACACTGATCGATGCCGACGCGATCAAGGCGATTGGAAAGATTACAGAGCACGCGGGGTTTCCCGTCGTAGTGACTCCTCACGCAGGGGAGTTCCAAGTCCTGTCGGGTCAAGCTCCGTCAGGTGATCTGAGGGCAAGGGTCGAGGAGACTCGCTCACTGGCGGCTGCTTTGGGCGGAACCGTTCTCCTCAAGGGGCATGTGGACGTCGTTTCCGATGGAGAACGTGTGAAGCTCAATCGGACTGGCAACCCGGCGATGACCGTCGGGGGTACAGGTGACGTTCTGTCGGGCGTGGTCGCAGGCTTGATGGCCCAAGGTGTATCGGAGTTCAAAGCATCAGTTGCCGGCGCCTTCATCAACGGAGCTGCCGGAGATCTTGCCACAGTGGAGTTAGGCGATCACCTTGCACCAACCGATCTAATTCATTTGATTCCCAAGATCATGAGCGAGCCGATGTTGCACAAGAAACTACGCGCAGCGCAGTGATCGCAGAGTCGAATCGAGGAAGCGCCAACTCGCCTCCAGTGGCTAGCCGCGATAGCGGGTAAAGCCGATATGGAGGTGAGTTGGCGGCGTCCGGTTCAAACTAAGCCAGCTTAAAAGCATTCCACATTCCGAAGACCTTTCAGTTGACCACGTGACTCAACAATCAGGCGCGGAGAAGGATGCGAGGCAAGCTGCATACAGATCGGCCAAGGATCTTCGTGTATATGATGAGGCAGGATGACCCGCGCAAGTGCACCGCCTCGTTTCTCGCAAGAAGGGGACTCGCGATCCCTGTACGAAAAATGTCAGCGATACGAGGGGATCCGATCGTGTTGAATCCTGCTTCGCCAAGGTTTCTCTTGCGATCGGACGTGACCAACGCTGTTAGATCAGGGATCATGGCCATAGATTGTTCTTGGGAGAAGGCTGAGGGAGTATTCATGACTCAATTCCCGGGCACAAGCCGCAAACTCCCGCCCCTCATGGCCGCGAACCCAGTGAACTATGCAAGGATAGGAAGACTATCGACAGTAGAAGCTCTCAGCGCTGCTCTGCACATCATGGGGTTCAAGTCGCAAGCCAGAGAACTTCTGTCCCTGTTCGGCTGGGGTGAAACCTTCTTCGATCTCAACGAGGAACTACTCAGAAGATACGCTCGGGCGGGCAGTGAGGAAAGCGTTGTCAAGGTTGAGCTGGACTATGGCCTTGAGGAGACAGACACGCGTTACTAAACTAGGGCAACAATAGCATGCATCAGAGCTGAAATAGAATACCATACGACGTCGCCGAATAGCAGCGAAATTCCCAACCCCAAAGTGACAAAGACTAGAAATGGAAGACCAGGGCTCACCCATATGCCGCTGCGAAGTAGCCCCGAATCTGCTGCTCTCTTGATCTCTGCTAGCTCTTTGCTGCGATCTAAATCGACTCTGGGATCGAATTCGAAACGCCGCTTGACTGTTGATTCTTGCCGATCAAGTGATTCTAACAGGAAAAGGTGAGGCTTTGACTCTAGCTCATCGATCGGCACTTGATACCCCGTGAGAAAAGCTGTCGCCTTGTGTAGGCGGCTCTCGTGTTCCAAGCCCTCAAAGAGCATGTGTTGCCGAAGCGTTCTCAAGTTCCTTTGAATAGGGTAGAGCATCGAAGCGAGCGATGCGACGTACGCGTTGGAGAACACGACAAGCGGAAAGAACGGATCAACAATGTGGGACAGGGTTCCGCCAAGTGCTGGAATTAGAGGATTCATGAGCGCAAGGCAGATGAAGCCTTTCCCGTCCGCGCCGCCCCAGAGTCCAAGATACGGCAACAGAAGAGAGATGACAACCGTGCTGATAATCGAGGCTAGTATCAGCAGCCACGAGTCAGTCTGGACAATCAGTCTGACCGCTGTGAGCACGAGCCCCACTGGATAGAAGATCAGCCATAATCGATCAGAGACCTCTCTGCTCACGATGTCACTCCATGAAGAGTAAATCAGGAACGTGAAACTGGCTAGGAGTCCTGCCACATCAAGCGTCAAGACATCAATCAATGCTGTTTCTCTGCCATTCTGCTCGATCGAGAATCCGCTCGCACATTACCGGAGCAGCACGGCCTCCTCGATGCCGAGGTGATTGATTGGTTAGCGTGCCGGCCGTAACCCACCTTCTGTTCGTGGCGACATTTGTCTAATCGGGATACCCGCACCTCGGACGGCGCTCATCGGCACCTATTATCCCTTTCACAACGCGGGCAGACGTTTCACCCTGGCAACCAGCCTCCTCGGCGTCTTCGCCTCATCGCCATTGACTGATGCCGGTTTTCTTTCTGTGTCCTCACCCGGGCTCTCGCCCGACGTCTCACGACGCCGCGCCTCCGTCTTGTGGGTGGAGTTTCCTCAAGCCGAAGCTCGGAAGTCGTCCACCGGCTCGCCAACCATTCTACGCTATGCACGATGCAGTACTCAAGAGTTGCGACCGGAGCTAACGCTGCAACAGACTGAAAACTGAAAGAATAGATTGAGCACGTGCTAGAGGCCTTTGAATTTCGCTCGAGTATGGGTTCTCTTTTTCAGCTCAGCACCTTGAGCGATTGGGGGCAGCGAGCTAAACATCTCGACCGAAGTCTTGATGCGTACACTCCTGCTCCATCAACCTCATCTTCGATGAGAGCTCTCGTCCGTTCCTGGGGCTCGTTGCCGAGTCCCGTGGAAAGGATTGGCCGCCTATTTTCGGGAGAGGCTTCGGGCTTAGATGCTTTCAGCCCTTATCCTCGATAACGTGGCTGCCCGGCAATGCCCTGTCGGACAACCGGTAAACTAGAGGTTACGATACCCCGTTCCTCT
>Ga0315282_10007751_pt1 | contig 17542 bp, 18 predicted proteins | sample YL17G07_20_MG_FD_203693 | JGI IMG/M metagenome (GOLD analysis project Ga0315282, IMG submission 203693) | Sediment microbial communities from Yellowstone Lake, YNP, Wyoming, USA - YL17G07_20 | ecosystem: Environmental > Aquatic > Freshwater > Lake > Sediment | place: USA: Wyoming | collected... | reverse complement strand
CGCCGACGATCTGGACGCGGGCCCCGAGGCGCCGCGTGAGCGCGATCCAGCCGTCCCAGTCGTCCTCGCCCAGTCCGTCCTCGATCGACCAGATCGGGTAACGACCCACGAGCTCCTCGAGGTAGGCGATGAGCTCCGATGTGGAGAGAGCTTCCCCGGCGACCCGGTACCGGCCGTCCTCCTGCCGGAATCCGGAGGCTGCCGGGTCGAGAGCGATCGCCACCTGATCCCGGCCAGGTTCGTAGCCGGCCGATCCGATCGCTCCCACGAGCAGGTCGAGGGCCTCTTCCGGCCTTGTCAGGTCGGGGGCAAACCCGCCCTCGTCGCCTAGGCCCGTGGACAGGCCCCTGTCCCGGAGCGCGCCGCGCAGCGCCGCGTATACCTCCGCGCCCGCGCGTAGGGCCTCGCGGAAGCTCGGCGCGCCGAGCGGGGCGACCATGAACTCCTGAAAATCGAGCGGATTCTCGGCGTGCTGGCCGCCGTTGATCACGTTGAAGTGGGGCACAGGAAGGCGGGGTGCCACGCCCTCGGGCGCCAGGAACCCGTACAGAGGAACGCCTGCCGCGCACGCCATCGCCCGGGCGATCGCCATCGAGACGCCCACGATCGCGTTAGCTCCGAGGTGCGCCTTGTTCTCCGTGCCGTCCAGGTCGATGAGTGCCCGATCGATCTCGGCCAGGGAACTCCATCCCTTGCCCACCAGCGCGTCCGCGATCTCTCCCTCCACGGCCATCACGGCGCGCTGCACGCCGAACCCTCCGTACCGCTCGGGGTCCCGGTCCCTTATCTCGACAGCCTCCGAGGCACCCGTGGAGGCCCCTGACGGCACCCCCGCTACCGCTCTGACACCACCCTCGAGGCCGATCGACACCTGGAGTGTCGGCCGTCCCCTGGAGTCGAGGATCTCGATCGCGCCAAGGCTCTCGATCTTGTAGCTCATCCCTTGCTCCCCTTTCTGTCCACGCGGCCTGACCGTCCCGGGTGCCTGTCTTGGCCTTGCATCTGCTCGACGGAACGAAATGGCTCCCGGCTTGCGCCAGGAGCCATCAGCCGTCACCGGCTTATGTGAGCGAGCTCCATCGCTCTTCAGCGAGTCTACCCCGCAGGACCGACCCCACTCGTGGTCTCCGAGTTGCTTCGGGCACGACCGGAAAGGCGATCAGACACTCGTCCTGCCGCGGACGCGTTTGCTAGGTGGATACGGAGGGTGTGGGATCTCCGGTACGGACGCGCGCCTACCGGCGTCGGCGTCTCGCGGCCTGAACAGGTCGGCGAGCACCGCCGGAATCTGCAGCCCCATGGGACTTCGCGAGCGAGTAGCGGTCGCAGCTCGCCGCGTCGTGCGCCTATACTCCCTGATGGCGATGGAGCTCGCCTAATCGCTCGGGTGAGCTGATAGCTCCTACCAGAAGGGGGTAGGAGCTTCTTCTATGACCGGCAGGACCTACGCTCGGGAGCGGGACCGGCTGAGCTCGCACCTGGTCCGACTCGGAGACCTCGCGGAGCAGCAGGGGGAGGGCGGTGTGGCCCGGGCCGCGCGAGCTCTGGACGAGAAGCTCGCGGAAGAGCGGTTCAACGTGGTCGTCGTCGGTGAGGTCAAGCGGGGCAAGACGACGTTCGTCGATGCCCTGCTCGGCGCCGAGGTGCTACCGGCGGCCGTCGTCCCGCTGACCTCGGTCGTCACAGCGGTCACGTGGGGAGACGAGGTGCGAGCTGAGGTGGCTTTCCTGGATGGCCGGGTCGGACAGGTTGCCCCAGAGGACCTGCCGGCGTACATCACGGAGCCGGGGAACCCGGAGAACCGACTCGGAGTGGAGCGAGCCGTGCTGTTCTACCCGGCCGAGGAGCTGCGCGACGGTGTGTTCCTGGTCGACACGCCGGGTGTCGGCAGCGTGTATGCGCACAACACCGAAGCGGCCCGTGCCTACGTTCCAGAGGCGGATGCAGCCATCTTCCTGACTTCAGCCGATCCCCCGATCGGCGAGAGCGAACGCACGTTCCTCGAGGAGGTCCGCAGCGAGGCTTCCCACATGTTCTTCATCCTGAACAAGATCGACTACCTGTCGGAGCCAGATCGATCGGAGGCACTCGCCTTCACGCGCGGCGTGTTGGAGGAGTCGCTCGGGCGAAGCGTCAGGCTCTACGCGGTCAGCGCGCGCGGAGCACTCGAGGCCAAGCTCGCCGGCGACACGCGGGCTCTCCTCGGGACGGACTTCGCCGCCTTCGAGCGCGACTTCCGGACGTTCCTGCTCCGGGACAAGGGCCGGACGATCCTCGACTCCGTGGCGGGGCACGCTCGAAGGCTCGTCACCGACCTCCGCAATTCGATCGATGTCGAGGAGCGCGCGGCGCGGCTCCCGCAGGAGGAACTCGCGGGCAAGATCGAGGAGATGGAGGCGGTCTTCTCGCGAGCCAGCGAGTGGCGGGACGATATGCACGCGCTCCTGCGCAAGGAACGGGACCGGTTGGTCGAGATGCTCGAGGGCGACCTGGCCGAGCTCCGTGCGCACGAGGAGGAAACCCTCTTCGCCACGGCCGGCGACTTCCTTGCGGGGACCGGCGATCTGCGTGGAGCCGCGTCAGAGTTGAACGAGGTTGTGAGGCCCGCGCTGAGGTCCGACGTCGACCGATGGCGCCGGGCTGAGGACAGCAGGATAGGCGACGCGTTCCGGAGTGCGACCGCCCGTCTAGTCGAAGAGACCGGGCACAGGGTCGAGGAGACGATCCGTCTCTGCGGCGACATCCTCGGCATCCGCCTCTCATCCTCGACGGCGCCGGTGGACCTGTCGCGGGAGACGCGCTTCACGTACTCGTTCTTCGAGGTCCCCACGATCCTCGAGTCCCTCCTGCCGGACGTCCGCAGGTACCTGCCGAAGCAGATGGCCCGCAAGCTCCTCGAGCGCGATATCTCTGAACAGATCCCTCGCCTCGTCGACAAGCACTCCGGCCGGCTCCGATACGACTTCGTCCAGCGCCTCGACCAGAGCTGTCGAACCTTGGAGCGAACGCTCGACGAGAGGCTGGCGAGCACGATCGAGAGTCTTCGCCGAGGTGTCGGCCGTTCCCGGCAGGAGCGAGCGCGTGGTGCAGACGAAGTGAGACTGGCGACCGAGCGCGTCCGCGGCTGGCGGCGGGAGCTCGATGAACTGGAGCGTTCGCTGGGAACCGCGGCGGGCGAGGCGGCTCACGAGGAGATGAGCGCGTGAGGGGTGACTTGCTTGCTCGCTTCGTTCGAGAGCTGGGGGACGCGACGGTCGCGCCCGGAACGGTTGCCGTCGACCTGCCCGAGGCACCGGGATCGGACGATCGAGCCAGGTTCCTCGTCTACGTCGGCCTGGTCGATCTCCTGGCGGAGGCTTCGATGCCCGACGACGGCGAGGAGGCCGTGCGGATCCTCTCCTCGTCGCTCTCGGCTGTGCGCTCGATCCAGCCGACCTTCCGGTTCGCGCTCTTCGAGCGATCCAGCCTGACGGAGAGCCGAGAGCTCATAGCACGGATGCGCGGCAAGGACATCGCGCTCACGTCCGAGTGGATGCTTCCCCGACTCCGTCGGGACATCGACGCCTACAACGCGAGGATCGCCGGCCTCCGCGCGGCGCTCGAGTTGGGGCTCGAGGAGGGATCGGGGTGACGAGATTGATCGAGATCCTCGCTTCGGACTGGGCGATCCTCCGCGAGGCCTTCCCGCGTGTGGACGAGCCCGAGCTGACCGCGCGTCTCCTCGAGCGGGGTGGGGCTATCGTCGAACGATCGATCGAAGAGCGGGTTCCAGAGGGTCTTCCCACCGAAGAGCGCGTCGGGCGGCTCCGCGACCTCCTCGCGCGGAAAGCAGCCGGCGTCGCCGTCCATCGCTTCGAGATCCTCACGGGCCGCGAGCGGGCCGCGCGGGCGGAGGAGTCGGAGCAGGAGACGTACGAGACGTACCTGGAGTTGGAGAAGGATGTGGTGCCGCCGCTCAAGCTCGAGGCGAAGGTCCTGCGGGCAGAGGTCCGCAATCTCGAGGAGGAGGCACGCAGGCGTGGCATCGACCCGGGTGGGATCGAGCCCCGGATCGACTGGCCCAACACGCTGTCGGTGGATGCCTACGAACGTCCCCAGTACGAGACGAACGAGAGTCGCAGACGGGCGGTGGTTGAGTTCTTCCGCAAGGCCGGTGAACCGTGACGACAACGATCTACCTCGTGCGGCACGGGCGGACGGCTCTGAACGCACAGGGCCGGTTCCGTGGGCGTGAGAACTCGCCGCTCGACGGCCCGGGCCTCCGGGAAGCGGCCGAGGTGGCCCGCGCCCTCGTCGACGTCGGGCTCCGGACCGTCTACAGCAGTCCGCTGCTGCGGTGTGTGCAGACGGCGGAGTTCATCGCACGTGCCGCTAGCGTTCCGGTCGTCCCCGAGCCGGATCTCGTGGACGCCGACCTCGGGCGGTGGGAAGGGGTCACCCCGGACGAGGCCGAGAAGCGTGATCCGGAAACCTATGCACTGTTCCAGCGGCGGCCGCAGTTGGCGAGAGCTCCTGAGGGCGAGGCCATCGCAGATGTCGAGGATCGGGAGTTCGAGGCGCTGCGTCGGATCGCCCGGCGACATGAGGGGGCTGCGGTGGCGGCCGTCACGCACGAGATCCCCATCCGCCTGGTGATTGCGAGGCTAAAGCGGATCGAAGGGTCGGGTTTCTGGGACTTCGACCTTCCCACCGGCTCCATCACGCAACTGCGGTACTGGGGCGGGGCGCTGTCGCTGGCAACCGACGCATCTGCGAAGGTCACACGATGAGGGCGAACGAGCGGCAGCGTCCTCGGGAGCTCCGCGGCGAGGTCGGCTACCACGACCTCCTTGCCGATCTGCGCAAACCCGGGTGCCCTGTGTGCCACGGCGTGAACCGGGCGGCTTGGCGGTACCTCGATTCGCTGCTCTGGGAGTTCGTGAACGATCCAGGGGTGCGGCACACGCTTCGCGCGAGCAGGGGGTTCTGCCGCGAGCACGGGCTCACAGCGCTCGCGGTCGCCTCGCACCAAGCGGCGGCGAGCGGGATAGCCATCCTCTACGAGGACTTCCTGCGGCACGTCCGCGATGAGGTGATCGCCGCCGCGAAGCGACCCCGCCGTGGCACCGGGCGTGGGAAGCGGATGCCCGGGATGCCACGCGCCACGGGCAGGTGTCCCGCCTGCAGGAGCGCCGACTTCGTTGCCGGTAACTACCTGAAGATCCTCTCGGAGGCGGACGGAGACTCCGTGCCCGGCCGCGCGATCCGCCAGCCCACTCGCGGTCTCTGCCTACCGCACCTGGCGAAGGGACTGCGCCTTGCTCAGTCAGACCAGGGCGTCCAGCACCTCGTGGATGCTTACCTCCACGGCGAAGCCGACCTCCACGCTGACCTCGCGGAGTTCATCCGCAAGCAGGACTACCGGTTCCGGGACGAGGGCTTCACCGATGAGCAGGCCAGCTCGTGGGCACGAGCGGTCTACCGGCTCGTCAGCGAGCCATCGCCCAGAACACCTCCGGACCGATGACCGCGACCGACCTTGGGAAGCAGCAACGCGTCTCGGTGATCCGGAACCGCACCGTTGTCGGCGTCGGCTTGGCGAGCCTCTTCTCCGACACCGGGCACGAGATGGCGACGGCGGCACTTCCCGGGTTCCTGAACGCCCTCGGAGCGCCGGCAGCCGCCCTCGGGGCGATCGAAGGCATCGCCGATGCGACCCTCTCCGCGTCGAAGGTTGCCGGAGGCATGGTCGCCGACCGACCGGGGGTCGACCGCCGTCAGGTCGCGGCGGTCGGGTACCTCGTGACCGGCCTCGGCTACGGATCCTTCGCCTTCGCCGGGTCCTGGCCGACCGTGGCGCTCGGGCGGGCGATTGCATGGGCGGCGAGGGGCTTCCGGACACCTGCGAGGGAGGCCCTGCTGGCCGAGGCCGTCCCGCCCGAGTACCTGGGACGTGCATTCGGCGTCGAGCGTGCGGGCGACTCGATCGGCGCGATCCTCGGGCCGCTCATCGTGGCCGCCCTGATCGGCGTCGTCGGCTACCGATGGCTCTTCACGATCAGCTTCTTCCCTGCGCTGGGTGCAGCGCTCTCGGTCCTGTTGCTTGCCCAAGAGGTGCCTCGGGCGCGTGCCGTTGCGCACCAAGTCGGCCTCAGCATCCGCGAACTCGCGACGACACCGGGGCGCTTCCGCTCGCTCCTCGCCGGGGTCGGCCTCTACGGCCTCGGCAACTTCTCGGCCACGCTGTTGATCCTCCGGGCGACCCAGATCCTCTCTGCCACGGGTCGAAGCAATACATCGGCGGCCGCCATCGCGGTCCTCCTATACGCGGCACACAACGCCGCGAACGCCGTCGTCGCGTATCCAGCGGGGGCGCTCGCCGATCGGATCGGTCGTCGGCTCGTTCTCTTCCTCGGGGTCGTGCTGTTCACGGCCGCATGCGCAGCCTTCGCCTTCTCGCCCACGAGCGTCGCCGTTCTGGCCGCGCTGTTCGTGGCTGTCGGTTCCTCCACGGCGCTCGTGGAGACCGCCGAGGCGAGTCACGCGGCCGAGCTCCTTCCCGTCGCGCTGCGGGGCAGGGGATTCGGGGTTGTCGGGTTGGTGGATGGCGTGGGCGACCTCGTTTCCAGCGTCATCGTGGGCGTGCTTTGGACGGTCGGCGCGCCGGCATGGGGCTTCGCGTACGCAGCCGCTCTGTCCGGGTTGGGCGCCCTCGTGCTTCTCCCCGGCATCAGGCGCTAGCTTCCGCATGGCCGGCGCACGATGATGGCGTAGCTGTCGGTGGGTGCCCGGAGACACGGCTCCTATCCGGTACCGGGACACCGCTGGCGAGGAGCACGACGAACCGGCGGACGGAACAGCTCCGTGAGTGACGAGCGGGGAAATGCCTTCGCGATTCCTCAGGGGCCCCATCGCCGCCAGGCCCGGACACCTGCCCGCAGGGTTGGTCAACACCTGGTCAAGGAGCCGATCGAACCAGACGGTACTCGACGGTACTCCTGTGACACCCGAAACCGGCCCTGACCTGCGAGAGTGCTGGTCAGGGCGTTGTCCCTCCCTTCCTTGACGCGGAAGAGCTCAACGGGCAGGCGGGATCGGGCGCCGGTTGACGCTCTTCGACCATGGGGAGACCGACCACGGGGTCGAGGTCCGCGACGTCCGCCCCGCTCGTCTACGTCGGGGTGATCGTTCTTCTGTCAGCACAGCCGGATGACCGGCTTGGGCCGTGGCGGATGTCGGAGCTGAAGCCCGAGCGCGATCGCAAGGCCCGCGAGCGGCATCATGAGCACAGCGCTCGTGATGCTCACGAGCCCGGCCGCGGACCGCGCGCCGGCAGCGAGCACTATGAACGCCGCGAAGCTCGTCGCCGCGACGAGCAGCATGACTTCGCCGATCCAGCGCCAGATGCCCTCGTGCTGGTGGAAGCCGATCGCGAACAGCCCGAGCGCGATCGCGACGAACGCGTACCCCAGCAGGTCGAGCGCGACCGGGATCGAGCGCTCGTCCTGGAAGTACCACGCGCCGGCGCCCGACGGGTCGCGCTCGATCAGAACCGGCAGCACGACGTACTGGGACATGTACGCGATGATCGAGCAGGTCGCGTACATGGGAAGGAAGAGGATGGCCAGCCAGTCCCTGAGGCGCATCGCCTCGCGTCCTCGCGCGGCGAGCAGCAGCACGAGCATCGTGAGGAAAGCCAGCGAGAGGAGGGACGCGGAAACGAACCCGAGGCGGTACAGCATGCCGACGGAGCCGTGCTCTGCGAGCTGTGCCGCCAGACGGGACTTCGGGGCCGCGGCCGCTATGAAGCCGGCCATCCCAGCGGTCGCGATGAGCTCCGCGGCTGCCACGCAGATCAGAGCCGTGCCGAGCCTTCGGTTGGACGGCATCGCTCCCTCGCGCAGGATAACCTCGGCTCCGAGTGCACCCGCGCGCGTTCCGCGGTCCGTGACCATCGTTCCCTCCCTTCACGCTTCCGAGGTCGGTGGACGGCCCGAGTCAGACGACGGGGCCCTTCACGACCTCGGGATCGGTGAGCTTCACCTCTTCAGGGTCGAGGCCGGCCGCGCGGCGCGCCCGGCGCTGGTGGAGGATGTCGTAGAGCCCATCGAGGTGGACCTCGATCTCCTTCAGCCGCGCGCGCTCCTTGTGGGACGCCTCACCCAGTGCTTCCTTGTCGAACAACCGATGCTCCTCGTGAGCTAGCTCGTTGATCCGGGCGATGACGTCCTCATCCGACATGCCACGTCCTCCTCACGTGTCTCTGCAACCCTACTACCGAGGCGGAGCCGCTCGCGGAGCGACTACAGCCGCTCGATGGGCGCCTCCATCGGCCCGAGGGTCTCGACCGAGCGAGCGGCCAGACGGCAGCCGAAGATCGCGGCGGACTCGGGGTCGGCGCCGAGGAGCGTCGCTGCGGTGAACCCGGCGGCGAACGTATCGCCGGCCCCGGTCGGGTCGACCTCGCGTGCGGGCGGTGCCGGTACTCCGACCGAGACTCCCGGCGCGCGCACGCTCGCGCCGGCGGCACCCCGCGTCGTGCAGACGACGGCGCCTCGAGCGACGAGCGCATCCTGGTCGAGGCCGAGCGCTTCGAGCTCGCCCTCGCTCGGGAAGACGGCGTCGGCGATGTCGGCGAGTTCCCGGACTCGCCGGAGCGTGTCTGCCGAGACGGCCTCGGGGCGGACGTTCGGGTCGACGCCGAGGCGGCCGCCGGCGGCCTTCACCCTGCGCGCGGCCTCGAGCGCCGTCTCGGCCATGCCCTGGCCGAGCGCGAGCGTCGAGCCCGATACGTGCAGCCACTCGACCCGCTCGGGGAGGTCGCCGAGATCCGAGGGGCGGAGCCGTGCGGCCGCCGCGTGCCGGACGTGGAACACGAACGTCCGCTCTCCGCCGCTCGTGTACGCGACGAAGGCCGTGGCCGTCGTGTGCTTCGGGTCCACCCGTATCGCGCCGGTCTCGACGCCGTCGCGCGCGAGGCGGTCGAGCAGCAGGCGGCCGAACGGGTCGTCGCCGACGACGGCGCAGAGCCCCGTGGGCACCCCCAGCCGGGCGGCGACGCTCGCGAAGATGGCCGGCGCTCCGCTCGGGAAGGGGCCGACCATCGGGCCGGGGCGATCGAGCGGGAGGTCGCGCTCCGGGCGCATGAACTCGACGAGCGCCTCGCCCACGACCAGCAGCCGCACGCCGCGCCCCGCTCAGGTCCGGCGGTACAGGCGGATCGACAGCGGCACGAAGATCGCGAAGATCAGGCCGATCCAGACCCCGGACTTCAACACGAGCCCGCCGATCGTCTCGTTGACGTAGGCGATGTACCTGGAGCCCAGCGTGAACCCGCGAAGCGTGTTCGCCCAGATCGTGACCGGGTTGTTGCGGGCGAAAACCTGCAGCCAGCTTGGCATGCCCTCGATCGGTACGAACGCCGAGCTCGCGAACGTGAGCGGGAAGATCCAGATGAAGCTGGCCGCCTGTACCGACTCGAGGTTCTTGATCGCGAGTCCGATCGTGGCCGACACCCAGGAGAACGCGAACCCGACGAGGACCGCGAGGCCGATCGCGAGGGTCGCCCTGATAGCCCCGTCCTGGAACCGGAAGCCGACGAGATAGCCGACCGCCGTCATCAGGAGGACGACGAACAGGTTCCGGACCAAGTCGGCCGTCGTGCGGCCGGCAAGCACCGCCGAGCGCGCGGTCGGGAGCGACCGGAACCGGTCGATGATGCCGACGTTCAGATCCTCCGCCAGGCCGATGCCTGTCTGCGTAGCTCCGAAGATGGCCGTCTGCACCAGGATGCCGGGCATCAGGTAGTCGACGTAGGCGTGCGCCCCCGGCGGGAGGTTCGCGATGTTGCCGCCGAACACATAGCGGAACAGCAGTACGAACATCACCGGCTGGATCGTCGCGAAGACGAGCAACGGCGGGATCCGGACGTAACGCAGCAGGTTGCGGTGCGTGAGGACGAGGCCGTCGTGTATCGCCCAGCGCACGCGGCGTGCGAGGCCTTCGGAAGCGGCGTGGGCACTCATGCCCGTCCGTCCCCACCGCGCCTGCGTCGCCGCCGGCTTGTGCGTCCGGCCGGTGCCGGCTCCACCTCGAGTCCCTCGGCCTCGCGCCCGGTGAGCGCGAGGAAGACGTCGTCGAGCGTCGGACGGTGAAGGGCGATGCCGGAGAGCTCGACGCCGACCGAGTCGAGACGGCGGATCGCCTCGGTGAGGATCGCAGGGCCGTCCTCGCCGACCGGGAGCGTGATCTCGCCGGTGTTGTTGTCGACCTTCGCGCCGCCGGGCACGAGGCCGATCACCGCGCCGGCGGCCTCGGGGGTCCTCTCGCGGTCGCAGAGGCGCAGCTCGAGCACCTCGCCGCCGATCTGGGTCTTCAGTTCGTCGGCCGTGCCTGCGGCGATCACGGTGCCGAGGTCGATCACGGCGCGATGCGGTCGGTGAGCACGTCGGCTTCCTCGAGGTACTGCGTTGTGAGCAGCAGCGTGGTGCCGTCGTTCACGAGTTCGCGGATTAGATCCCACATGCCGAGACGGCTCCGCGGGTCGAGACCGGTCGTCGGCTCGTCGAGGAACAGGACCTGCGGGCGGCCGACGAGGCTGGCGCCGAGATCCAGACGCCGCCGCATGCCGCCCGAGTACGTGCGGGCCGTCCGGTTCGCCGCATCGGTCAGGCCGAACCGCTCGAGCACCTGCTTGGCGCGCCTCCGAGCCTCGGCACGGGGGAGGTGGTAGAGACGGGCAACCATCTCGAGGTTCTCGAAGCCGGTGAGGTTCTCGTCGACGGCGGCGGTCTGTCCCGCGAGGCCGAACTCGTGACGTAGTTGCTCGGCGTCGCGGACGACGTCGTGGCCGACGACCCACGCGCGGCCCTCGTCGGGGGAGAGCAGCGTGGTGAGGATCCGAACCATCGTGGTCTTGCCCGCGCCGTTGGGGCCGAGCAGGCCGAACACGGTCGCCGGCTCGACCTGAAGGTCGACGCCGTCGAGCGCACGGACGCTCCCGAAATGCTTCTTGATCCCCTCGACGACGATCGCCGGCTCGGCCATGACCGGCATGGTAGCCGAGACTCCGGGTGCGGGCACCGTTCGCGCGAACCGCGTTGGTTCGCCGCCAGCTCGGGCTGCACCGGTGTGCAAGTGGACGTAGAGTTCGAATCGCCGCCAGCACGGGGGGGCAGATGTGACCGGCTGTGCTACGGGATGTGAGGGGGTTCACCCAGGGTGCTGTGTCCGGGGCACTCACGTTCCTGCTCTTGGTGGCGCCGTGGGGGTCGCCTGACGCTGGTGCCCATCCCGGGTCGAATTGCATCGATACAGATGAGCACGTGCAAGCGACCAATGAGACCCAGGTCGGCAACCATCAGGGCGTCAAGTCGCTTGTGTTGTTCGGGATCGGCGACAACGACTGCGTCCGTGTCTCCAGTTTGAACGTAGTCAACAGCAACGGCTGGGTCGAGTGGGGTTGGAATCTCGGATGGACTTTCGGGGGAGTGTGCGGCGAAGACGATCAGTACTGGGTCAATCCGGAGCGCTTCGTCACGTGGAAACCGATCAACGGGAGCTTCCACTGCCGCCTCGAGGACTGGGTCACGAACGGGCACTGGACGCTCACGCTGCGCGATCAGAACTCGGACACGGAATGGGGATACACGTTCGAAGGTACTCAGCTGGATACGATGAACGTCAACTTCGACCGTGGCAAGATCCTCACGAACTCCGAGCGGAGCAGCTCGAGCGACCGAGGGCGCGCTCACTTCGAGAATCTCAAGTTCCAGATCGCAGGCACTACGACCTGGTACGACTTCGTGGCACTAGATCAGGTAGCTGATGACATGCTCGACAACTGGAATTGCATCAGAGTTTCGGATACGAACCAGAAGGTTGAGCAGGACACGCGCACCTGCTCCCTGGAGTAGGAATGGCTGTGATGAAGCGATCAAGGATCGATGGTTGGACTGTGGCGGGATTCGCCGGGGCCACCGCGGTGTTGCTGGCGGTGGTGGCCTTGCGCGGAATCACGTCGTCCCATGGCCCCCTTGAAGAGGCAGGTAGGCAGCCGGGGCCGATCGTTGACGTCTGCTCAGGCGTGGGAACGACCCTTTCCGAGGCCGAGTCAGAGATGCCGTTCGCCGTTGAGCTCCCGCACGACCCGCTGGCAAGCGCGGACTCCTTGAAGCAGGTTTGGCAATGCTCTGAAACTCAGGTCGCCTTCGAGTACGAGAGCGGCGTCGTGCTCTATCTGTCGGAAGACACGCTTTCGGACCCCGCAGCCGTCTGGCAGAAGATGGCCGAGGAATACCCCGAGTTCTCGACCGGGATCGTCCGAGGCGTGCCTGCGAGTCTCGCAGAGCCCTCAAAGGAAGAGGGGGCTGAGGGCGGAGTTGATCTGGTGGAAGACGGTGTCAGGATGACCGTCAGTGGAAACGGCGTGGTTCCTTTGGCTGACCTGGTCCGCGTGGCGGAATCCATCCAGCGTGTTGGGACACCGGCGCGGACGCTGACGGGGACGGGGACGCCGCAGCCAGAAAGCAGTCTGCTGCTTCCGAATGGCTTGGGTGGGCTCACAGCGCGTGTCGCAGGGGCGGTTTGTGCAGCGAGTGGTGGAGTTCCGCTAGGTATCCTGAGCGCGCCATGCTCGAACTCATAGACCTCACGCGCCGTTTCGGAGACGTCGTCGCGCTCGATGGGGTCTCCTTCGAGATCGCCGAGGGTGAGATGGTCGGGTTCGTCGGGCCGAACGGCGCCGGGAAGACGACCGCGATGCGAATCGCGCTCGGCGTGCTCGAGGCCGACCGCGGCGAGGTCCGCTGGCGCGGCAAGGCCGTCGATGCCGGCGTCCGCCGCCGCTTCGGGTACATGCCCGAAGAGCGCGGCCTCTACCAGAAGATGCACGTGCTCGACCAGCTCGTGTATCTCGCGCGGCTGCACGGGCTCTCACCGCAGGACGCGAGGGGTTCGGCCGAGCGTGCGCTCCACGTCCTCGGCGTGGCCGACCGGGTCCGCGACCGCGTCGAGGCGCTCTCGCTCGGCAACCAGCAGCGCGTGCAGCTCGCGGCCGCGCTGGTGCACCGGCCGGAGGTGCTCGTGCTGGACGAGCCGTTCGCCGGGCTCGATCCGGTCGGGGCCGATGTCCTGGCGGGCGTGCTCCGGGAGCAGGCCGCCGCAGGCGTGCCGGTCGTGTTCTCGAGCCACCAGCTCGACCTCGTCGAGCGGCTCTGCGAGTCGGTCGCGCTGATCCACAAGGGGCGGATCGTCGCGAGGGGCCGGATCGGCGACCTGCGCGCGACGGACCCCCGCCGCCTCGTCCGGGTCGAGGTCGCCGCCGCGGCTCCTGAGAACTGGTACGCGCGGTTGTCCGGTGTACGGGTGGTCGACCTGGTCTCCGACGGTGCGATCCTCGAGCTCTCCAACTCGATCCGAGAGGCGGATGTGCTCGACGCGGCACGCGCCGCCGGGGACGTGCGCCACTTCAGCATCGTGCGGCCCTCGCTGTCCGATATGTTCCGCAGGGCGGTGCAGGCGTGAGGCCCGAGAGCGACGAGGGCGCGTACCGGATCGTCGCACGGCGGGAGTTCGTCGAGCGCCTGCGCGACCGGGGTTTCCAGATCTCGACGGCCATCACGGTTCTGATCCTCGTTGGGTTCATCGTCGCGGCCTCGCTGTTCGGCGGCGGAACGCGGTTCGATCTCGGGGTCGTCGGCGACGTGGCTCGAACGACGGGGGAGGAGGTCGTGGCCACCGCGAAGCTCCTGAACGTGACTGTGACCGTTCACGGTTACTCGACCGTGGCTGCGGCGGAAGCCGCCGTGAAAGACGGAACGGTCGACGCGGCGATCGTCGACGACCGTGAGGTGATCGTGAAATCGCAGCCCCCGGCGCAGGGACAGCAGCTCCTGGCGATGATCCAGGCAGTCACTTCACGTGAACGTGCGAGCTCGACGCTACAGGGCGCGGGCTTTACGGAGGAGCAGATCACGAGCGCCCTGAACGCCTCGCCGCTCCCGATCCACGAGCTCCGGCCGCTCGATCAGAGGCATCAGGAGGCGAACGCCGTGGTGTTCGTCGGCGTGCTGGCGCTCTACGGGCAGCTGTTCGCGTACGGCTACTGGGTGGCCGCCGGGGTCGTCGAGGAGAAGTCCTCCCGTGTGGTGGAGGTGCTGCTGTCGACGATCCGTCCGTCGCAGCTGTTGCGGGGCAAGATACTCGGGATCGGCTTCCTCGGTCTCTGCCAGCTTCTGGTGATCGCCGCGGTCGGGCTCACGGCGGCGCAGGTCGCCGGGATCCTCAGGTTCCCGGCCGGAGCGGCGGCCGCGATCGGCTGGGTGCTGTTCTGGTTCGTGCTCGGGTTCTTCTTCTACAGCACGCTGTTCGCTGTGGCGGGCTCCATCGTCTCGAGGCAGGAGGACCTGCAGGCGACGATGACGCCGCTCTCGCTCCTGATCATCGCGGCGTTCTTCGTCGGGATCACCGCGCTCCAGGCGCCCGACTCGACGCTTGCCCTGGTCGCGTCGCTGCTGCCGCCGACGGCTCCGCTCGCGATGCCGTCGCGGATCGTCCTCGGGGAGGCGCCTGTCTGGCAGCCGATCCTCTCGGCGCTCGTCTCCGTGGCCGCGACGGCCGCTCTGGTGCCGTTCGCGGTGAAGATGTACTCGCGGGCCGTGCTCCGCACCGGGCGCGTGAAGATCCGCGAGCTGCTGCGCGCTGAGCGCCGGCCATCCTGAGCGCCGGCCGCCGTCTTGAGCGCGCCCCCTTACGCGCCCTGCGTGTCAGCCCTGCGTGTCAGTCGTGCTTCTCGGTCGGCTCTGCCCTCTCGACGACGATCGTCATGCCGGAGACGAGGGCCGCGACCGCGCCGAGGGCCGCCCACAGGGGCAGCAGCATCGCGCCGACGACGCCGACCGTGAGCGGTATCTCGAGGAACGTCTCGCCTGACTCGGACTTCAGGATGATCCGGCGGACGTTCCCCTCGTGGACCAGCTTCTTGACCGTCGCGACCAGTTGGTCGCCGGTCACCTTCAGCTCCTCCCAGTGACTGCCCTGATCCTCCACAGCTTTCTCCTCTCCCGCCGCAGCGGGGTCTCCGAGCGGAACTCCCGAGCGCGGACGCTCCGAGACTACCCCACCAGCTCCGTGGCCATCTCGTCGAACACGCTCGTATGCGCGTCGACGTCGGCCTCGGTCGTCGCCGGCGACATCAGCGCCATGTTGTGGAACGGGGTAAGCAGGATGCCGCGGTTCAGCGCGTACATGTGCGTGAAGCGCGAGAGCTGTTTGTCGGAGGCCGCGGCCGCCTCGCCTCCGTTGCGGGGTGGCGTGGGACAGAACCAGTACTCGGCCCGCGCCCCGAGGCGCTGCACCTGCCACGGGAGGGCGTGCGCCTCGATCACGGCCGTCACGCCGTGGGTCCAACGCGCGCCGAGCGCGATCATCCGCTCGAACACGTCGTCGGTGAGGACGTGCTCGAGCGTCGCCCGCATTGCAGCGAGAGAGAGCGCGTTGCCGGCGAGCGTGCCGCCGACACCGCCGACTCCGGTGGTCGGCAGCGTCTGCATGAACGCTTGAACCCGCTGCGCTGCCTCCTCGGTCATCCCGTAGCACGCGGCCGGCACGCCGCTGCCCAGCGGTTTCCCGATCGTGACGAAGTCGGGCTCGAGCCCCCACGCCTTGGTCGCGCCTCCCGGGCCCGCGCAGATCGTGTGGGTCTCGTCGATCACGAGGTAGGTGCCGTGCCTGCGCGTGAGCTCGCGGAGCTTCTCGTGGAAGCCGGGCTCGGGGAACACGATGCCGATGTTCGTGAGTGCCGGCTCGGCGAGGACGCAAGCGACGTCCTCGCGCGCGAGCGTCTCCGCGAGGGCTTCCACGTCGTTGAACTCGACGACGCGCGTGGTCTCGACCGGGTCGACGGCAGGGCCGATGTTGCCGGGCCGCGAGCCCGGCACGCCATCCCGCAGGACGATGATCGTCTCGTCCACCGAGCCGTGGTACGAGTAGCTGAAGACGAGGATCCTCGGCCGGCCGGTGACGGCTCGGGCCAGGCGGATCGTGAACCGGTTCGCGTCGCTGGCGGTGAGGCAGAACTGCCAGAAGGGAAGCCCGAACCGGCGCCGCATCTCCTCGGCGATCCAGATTGAGTCCTCGGTGGGGAGCATGAACGTGATGCCCTTCGCGGCCTGTGCGGAGATCGCCTCGACCGCGGCCTGCGGAGCGTGACCGGTCATGCTCCCGGTGTCGCCGAGGCAGAAGTCCACGTACTCGTGGCCGTCGACGTCGGTGAACCGAGCGCCCTCGGCGTCCGCGACGAACACGGGGAACGGGCCCGCCCACTCGCTCATCCAGGGCATCGGCACGCCGGCGACGAGTGTCCGCTTCGCCTTCTCGAAGAGCTCGCCGGACCTCGGGTGCTCCTCGACGAAGCGGCGCTCCTCGCGCTCCGTCAGCTCACTCAGATGGGCGCGATCGACGGCGGTGTTCATGCGGAGGTTCCTCCTCGAACGCGTCCTCCTCGAACGCGTGTCGAGCCGAGACTACTCCGGCCGGTACGGCACGTACTCGGGCCACCACATGGCCGCGTCGACGGCGTCCTCGATGTCGTCGTCGCGGTACGCGCGGCCGACCCCGCAGTCTCGGGCCGCACGGACGATGCGGACGGCGATCGCCCGCGAGACGCTCCGCAGCTCCTGCTGCGTCGGATAGATCGCGCCCTGCTCGAGCCGATCAGGCGTCACGTAGTCCGCGAGAGCTTCCGCCGCGACGAGGAACATGTCGTCGATGACCTCCCGAGCCTCGGCCACGATCACCCCGAGCCCGATCCCGGGGAAGACGAATGCGTTGTTGGCCTGACCGATCACGCGTGTCCGGCCATCGTGCTCGACCGGATCGAACGGGCTCCCGGTGGCGACTGTCGCGCGCCCCCCGGTCCACTCCATGATGTCCTTGGGCTGCGCCTCGGTCTTCGACGTCGGGTTCGACATGGGGAAGATGATCGGGGTCTTCACGTGCTTGGCCATCTCCCTGATGGCGCCCTCCGTGAAGGCACCGGGCGTCCCGCTCGTTCCGATCAGCATCGTCGGCTTCACGTGGCGGATGATGGTCTCCAAGTCGTGGTTCTGCCCGTCCTCGAAGCCCAGGGCCTTCATCTCGCCTTGCCGAAGCGCGAACTCGCGCTTGTCATCGTCGAGCGGCTGGCGTCCCTCGTACGTGAGCCCGTGCGAGTCGAGCTGGACGATCGCCTTGCGGACCTCCTCCGGTGGCACGCCCTCGCGCTCCATCGCCGCCCTGACGAGGCGAGCGATGCCGATGCCGGCCGCGCCGGCCCCCAGGAAGACGAACCGCTGTGCGCCGATCGGCTCGCCCAGAAGCTTCAGGGCGGCGAGGATGCCGCCCATGACGACTCCGGCGGTTCCCTGCATGTCGTCGTTGAAGCTCGTGATGCGGTGACGGTAGCGGTCGAGCAGGCGGATCGCGTTGTGCTGCTTGAAGTCCTCCCACTGAAGCAGCGCGTGGGGGAAGACCTCGAGCACGCCCTCGACGAACGCCTCGACGAACTCATCGTACGGCTCTCCGC
>Ga0315282_10007750_pt1 | contig 17545 bp, 14 predicted proteins | sample YL17G07_20_MG_FD_203693 | JGI IMG/M metagenome (GOLD analysis project Ga0315282, IMG submission 203693) | Sediment microbial communities from Yellowstone Lake, YNP, Wyoming, USA - YL17G07_20 | ecosystem: Environmental > Aquatic > Freshwater > Lake > Sediment | place: USA: Wyoming | collected... | reverse complement strand
CCCAATCTTATAAAAATCAACGTGGTGGCTGGTTCACCAACAGCCAATATAATCCCATTTCTGAAACTATCTGGGCGAACTTATCAAAATCTACCGGCTTGGTAATGTAACTATTTGCTCCGAGCCTATAACTCTCCACCAGGTCACTTTCTTCCTTTGAAGACGTTAATACAACAACTGGGATTACCTTTGTCCGTTCATCAGACTTGACTATACGCAGGACCTCTAATCCATCAACCTTAGGAAGCTTCAAATCAAGGAGTATTACTTTAGGTATATGATTAATGTCCCGTTCTGCATAGGTGCCAGTGCCAAAAATAAACTCCAATGCTTCTGCTCCATCCCTCACAACGTGCACTTTGTTGGCAAGATTGCGCTTTTTCAACGCCCTGAGCGTAAGCTCAACATCATTTGGATTATCCTCAACTAAAAGGATCTCGACTTCATTTATAGTCATGAGTTCCTCCTTTATTAATCTGTGTAATCTTTCTTTGGTAGCGTAAAAAAGAATGTTGCTCCCCCATTTACCTTCCCTTCGGCCCAGACCCGTCCTCCGTGTCGGTAAATAATACGTTTGACAATAGCAAGACCAACCCCTGTTCCTTCAAATTCTGATTCGCTGTGCAAACGTTGAAATACGCTGAACAGTTTATTTACATACTGCATATCAAACCCAACACCATTGTCTCTAACATAATATATATTTTGTTCAGGTGGAATTTCTTCAAATCCCCCCTTACCTCCGCCCGGCAAATCAGGTCGGACGGGCCCCTTTTCTAAAGGTGGGACGGGGGGGGTATCTTTATCTCCTCTCCAGCCGCCAACCTCGATAATAGCAGTTTCTTTGGGTCTCATGAATTTGACGGCATTAGACAGGAGATTAACAAATACCTGCCGAATCATTGTCTGGTCGCCATGGGCAAGAGGAAGTGGTTTAATGCTAAACTGAATCGTTCGCTCAGGAGCAGCTGCTTTGAGTTCTTCAAAAACAGTTCTTGCAAGTGTGTCCATTTCTATCTTCGATATTCTTAACTCCTGTCGCCCTGTACGAGAGAATGTAAGGAGGTCATCTATAAGCTGTCCCATTTTCTGTGCATTGCTACTAACTATATTCAGAAGCCGTTTGCCTTCTTCATCGAATTTATCTGCATAATCTTCTATTATCGCATGTGTGAAGCCATCAATCGCCCGCAGCGGCGCACGCAGGTCGTGGGAGACAGAATAAGAAAATGCCTCCAGTTCTTTGTTAGCAACTTCAAGCTGTGAAGTACGTTCGATAATACGCTGTTCAAGATCTTCGTTTAGTTTGCGAATTTCCTCTTCAGCTCGCTTGTGCTCGGCAAGGCGTTCGAGTTCAGTCTCATATTGTTTCCGGTAAAAGACTGCCCGCTGGTGACGCCAGAATAAACCAACACTCACACCAGCGGTGCCAATTAATAAAATTACAATAATCGTGACAAGCTGGAAGCGTTCTCGAATTGGTGCATATATCTCCTCTTTATCAATCTTGGCCACCAGAAACCATGGCGAATCAGGGATGGCCCGCAATGCAGCGAGTACCGGTGTACCACGATAGTCTATACCCTCGACCACTCCCCCAATTCCCCGTGCTGCCATTGCTTCCGGCAATTGTTTCTCGGTAATTGGGAAACGAAGAGTCAGGGCAGTATCTTTTCTGTATCTGAGTTCATTGAGAAATATCACATTTTCCCCTTCACGACGAACTAAAACAGTCTCAGCCGTGTCACTGGGTGTCGGCCATGATTGAATGAGCGAATATAAAAATTCATAGGGATCAATCCGTAATAAGAGAACCCCGACAGGAATGGTATCATGCCCCTGTGAAATAAGGAGTGGAATAACGAGAGTAAGACGGATAACATTGGTGATTTTGCTTTTATAAAGATCGGAAAAAAACACCTTTTTTGTGCGTATTACTTCCATAGTAAATCTTTTTGCATCAGGCCCTAAGCTTTCTTTTACGTCAGGAACAGCCAACCGTATATTTCCCTCTGTGTCAAGTAGAATGACGCTTTTGTACTGGTAGTGTTCCTGCAGAGATTTCATATAGGTGAGAATCTCCTGCTTTAGACCGGATGCCCCGCTCTCCAGCCCCTGCTTAATATGAGGAACAATTAAGGGGTTATTAAGGATAACCTCTGCGTCAGCCATGCGCTCTTTACGCCAGTTTAGAATCTGTCTAACCTTCAGGTCGGCGATTGCAGAAAGTTCATCCTGTTTTCCTTTTTTGATATATTCCCTTTGATGTTCGTAGTACAGGTATCCTGCAATCCAGATGCAGATGGACAGAAGAAAGAAGATAATAATAAGATGATAAGGGATCTTGGAAGTTTTTTCTTTAGGCATTATTTACCCCTTTATATTAAAAACTATCTCATATGCTATGTTGGTTGTCAAGAATAGTAAGGAGAAAAATTTAATACTGATGGGAATCTTTGACAGATAGATTTTTATAGCCTTTACTAAATTGAGTGACCCTTTAGGAGATACCTTCTTTTGACAATGCTGACCTTATTCCTTTTACAAGCCCGCTTAAATCTCTATCTCTTACAGTCCTTGCATCTATTATCAGGGAATCCTCTTTTATCCTTGCGATAATCGGTGGGTTACCTTTTCTCAATCTTTCCTCAAGCTCATTAACTGAGATTTCATCGGATTTTATTGAGACTACATAAGTTGGAAGATCTACCTCTGGAAGCGCACCTCCACCAGCTCTTGATGAATCTCCCATGACATTAATATGGACATCTTTTATTTCTTTCTTTAATCTTTTAGCTATCTTATTTGCCCGCTCTTTTATCTCTTCAGGTTTCTGAAGGAGCATTCTGAGTGTTGGTATGTTTTCAACCGCCTTTTCTTCGTCAATGTATTCCATAAGTGTTGCTTCAAATCCAGCAAGTGTAAGCTTGTCTATCCTCATCGCCCTTGTCATGGGATTTTTCTGGATCTTTTCTATGTATTCTCTTTTACCTACAATCACGCCGCCCTGAGGTCCACCGAGGAGTTTGTCACCGCTGAAGGTTGTTATATCAACCCCTGTACTTACAACCTCCTTAACCAGTGGTTCATTGTGGATGCCGAATGGCTTTAAATCTATAATACAGCCGCTTCCAAGGTCGAACATAACAGGGACTTGATGCCTGCTGCCTATACTAACGAGGTCTTCTACTGAGACTTCATCCGAAAACCCTATAACCCTGAAATTCGATTTGTGTACCTTCAAGATTAGCGCTGTATTTTCATTGATCGCCTTTTTGTAGTCGTAAAGATGGGTTTTGTTTGTTGTCCCGACCTCTCGGAGTATTGCACCGCTTGCTGCCATTATCTCAGGCATTCTGAAGGAACCCCCTATCTCGACAAGCTCACCCCTTGAGACAATAACCTCCTTGCCCTTTGCTATCGTGTTAAGACAAAGCAGGACTGCTGCAGCATTGTTATTAACAACAAGTGCATCCTCAGCACCTGTCACCTCTCTGAGAATTCGTTTAATATGGGTGTACCTCTTCCCTCTTTTCCCCTCTTCGATATTATATTCGAGGTTGGAATAACTCTCTGAGACTTGTTTGATATTTTCGAGGGCTTTTTTAGAAAGTATAGAACGGCCGAGGTTTGTGTGGATAACAACGCCTGTCGCATTTATAAGCGGTATAAGGCTGTATGAAGAAAGTCTTTCAATTATATTTTCTATATCGGCCATCATAACTTCTTCAGAGAGGTCTGTATCAAAACCTTCTATTATTTCTTTTCGTCTTAAATCAATTGCCTCTCTGATAGCCTTAAGCACATACCTTCTTGGACAGGTATTTAGCCATTCCATGCTTTGCCTGCTTTTCAGGATTTCATCCACAGAAGGGAGAGTAGAGAGTAATTTCTGCTTTTCGTTCATGTCTTTTTCTACCATAGAATTGAAATAAGGTCAAGCTGCCTCAGTAAATCATGTTTTCAGTTATTGAAGAGTCGATATATGTTAAAATACTTCATGATATACGACATTCACGAAGAATGCGGTATATTTGGGATATTCGGACATCCAGAGGCAGCAAACCTCACATATCTTGGATTATATGCACTCCAGCACAGGGGCCAGGAAGGCGCAGGTATTTGCTCCTCTGATGGAAGGCAACTCTTTCTTGAAAAGTCCATGGGGCTCGTTGCTGATATCTTCAGTGAAAAAAGGCTCAGGCGGCTTCCAGGCTACATGGCAATAGGTCACAATAGATATTCTACAGCCGGCAGTAGTGTACTGAAGAACGTTCAGCCTATTGTTGCGAATTTTGCCCTTGGCTCACTTGCGATAGCACATAATGGAAACCTTGTCAGTGCAGTAGACCTCAGGACATCCCTCGAAGCAGAAGGAGCAATATTCCAGTCCTCGTCAGACAGCGAGGTAATAGTACACCTTATAGCCCATTCAAAAGGAGATGATTTTTATGAAAGGGTCACACATGCGGTTAAACAGATAAGCGGTTCCTTCAGCTTGCTTATACTGAGGGAAAAAGAGCTTATTGCAATCAGGGACCCTTTTGGTGTAAGACCGCTCAGTCTCGGGGTTAAAGACGGTGCATACGTTGTGGCATCAGAAACGTGTGCCTTTGACCTTATAGAGGCAACTTATATACGTGACATAGAACCAGGAGAGGTGCTCATAATAAACGAGCACGGCCTAAAATCTCTGAAGATATTCAACAGTCAAAGAAAGGCCTTCTGCGTATTCGAGCTAATTTATTTTTCAAGACCTGACAGCAATATCTTTGGAGGGCTGAATGTGAATGAGATGAGGAAAGAATTTGGAAGACAACTCGCATTAGAGGCTAATATAGATGCAGACCTTGTTATACCTGTACCCGACTCGGGTGTACCCGCAGCACTCGGGTTCTCAGAAGTAAGCAATATTCCTTTCGATTTTGGTCTTATAAGAAATCATTACATTGGAAGGACGTTCATAGAACCAAAACACAGCATAAGACACTTTGGTGTTAAGATAAAGCTTAATCCTGTAAGAAAACTCCTCGAGGGTAAACGGTTGGTTGTGATAGACGACTCAATAGTCAGGGGTACTACAAGCAAAAAGATAGTCAAGATGCTGAGGGAAGGAGGAGGTGCAAGAGAGATACATCTAAAGATAAGCTCCCCGCCGAACATCAGCCCCTGCTATTACGGTATAGATACACCTACAAGGCGTGAACTCATCGCCTCTTCCCATCTTATCGATGAGATCAGGAAATATACAACTGCAGATTCCCTCTCCTATCTAAGCCTTGAAGGACTCAAAAAGATAGTCCCCAACTCTCATAATTTCTGCACTGCCTGTTTCGATAACGACTACCCGATAAGCTTCCCTGGCGAACACCTCAATCAAATGGAATTCCTATTCAGGTAGGACTTTGATTGACAGCGCGTTAAAAGATATATTCAGGATTAACCTCGGTGTAAAGAAATACGAGCGGGTTCTTTTGTTTAACGATAGGCCTTCAGTAAAAGAAAATAATCCCCCCTCACCCCCCTTTAGCAAAGGGGGGATGGGGGGATTTTCAGGTGAAGATATATCTGAATCAGATATGGAACGAAGGTCTAAGCTCAGAAGCCTCTCTTTACTAACAGCCGAAATCGGTAAGAATTTCTGCAAATCAATTATATTACATGAATATTCTGCTACAGGAAGTCATGGGGCAGAGCCTCCTTCTGAGCTCTGGGAGCTTGCATTTGGAGAAAAGTCAATCAAGGCTTTAAAGAAAGAAAGACTCCTTCTTCCTATTCTGACGAAAACCATAAAGGACAAAGATATTAAAAAGGCAGAGGCTGTTATCAGAAGATATAAAAACAATGCTGTAAACTGTGCAATTGCACTTTCAAATTATTCTACAAGCCATACGAGGTTTAGAGATTTCTTGACGAGGATTTGTGGTTGCAGATATGCAAGCATGCCCCTCTTCGATGTCTCTATGCTTGAGGGCGCTATGAATGTTGACTGGAAAGCACTTGCAAAAAGGACGAGAGAAATAGCAAAGGTGGTAAACACGGCTGAGCTTATCAAGGTAAAAACCCAAAATGGCACATTCATCACTTTTTCAAAAAAGGGACGAAAGGTAATATCAGATACAGGAATCCTTACCAGAAAAGGCTCATTTAGTAATCTCCCGGCCGGTGAGGTCTACCTTGCGCCACTTGAAGAAACAGCAAATGGAACGCTTATTTTGGAATGGGGTTCAACAAAACAGTTTGCATCTCCAATAACGCTTACCATTAAGGACGGTTATGTAACAGATATTTCTGGTAATGATGAGTATATTGAACATCTTCGAATGAAGCTTTCAGAAAATAAAGGCAACGGAAATATAGCTGAATTTGGTATAGGCACAAACCATGCAGCAAAAAGACCCGACAATATCCTTGAATCAGAAAAGATACTCGGTACTGTTCACATAGCCCTCGGCGACAATAGCTCATTTGGTGGGAAAGTCAAGACACCTTTCCACCAGGATTTTATTTTTTTTAAGCCAACTGTAACATTGATTTATAAAGACGGCAGCAGGAAGGAAATTCTTAAGGCCGGCAAATGCGCTATATAATCCTCGGAACCGCAGGACATATCGATCACGGCAAAAGTGCCCTTGTAAAGGCACTGACTGGTATAGACCCTGACAGGCTGAAAGAAGAGAAAGAGCGGGGCATCACTATTGACCTCGGTTTTGCAGACCTCAATTATCCTGACGGTCTTACTGTCGGAATTGTAGATGTTCCCGGGCATGAAAGACTCGTTAAAAATATGCTTGCAGGTGCAGGCGGGATAGACCTTGTTCTTCTTGTTATTGCTGCTGACGAAGGGATCATGCCGCAGAGTCGAGAGCATTTATATATATGCAACCTTCTCAAAATTAAATCAGGTCTTATTGCAATCACAAAGGCAGACCTTGTAGAAAAAGAGTGGCTTGAGCTTTTAGAAGATGATGTAAAGAACTTTGTAAAAGGTACCTTCCTCGAGGGAACAGAAATAGTACCTGTGTCATCCAAAACAATGTTTAATATCGATTTACTTAAAGAAAAGATAAAGGATGTCGCATTAAAGGTTGAACCAAAACCAACAAAAGGCCTTTTCAGGCTTCCTATAGACAGGGTTTTTACATTAAAGGGGTTTGGAACTGTTGTCACAGGAACTGCTGTCTCCGGGAGTATATCTATTGATGATGCTGTAGAGATACTTCCGAGCAATATAGAGAGCAGGGTTCGCGGGCTTCACAGTCACGGCAAGCCCATACAGACAGCTTATGCCGGCCAGAGGGTAGCAATAAATCTTCAGGGAGTTGATAAAGAAAAATTAAAGAGGGGAGATTCTGTTGTGGTACCTGGAAGATTTATTCCGACAAAAAAGATCGATGCAATTGTAGAGCTCCTTTTAGATGCGCCGGCCCTGAAGAGCAAAAGCCTTGTTCATTTCCACCTCGGCACATCAGAAACCATATCAAGGATTATCCTCTATGGCAGGGATGAGCTGAAAGCAGGCGAGCGCTGTTACTGCCAGTTCAGACTTCGGGAGCCTGTTATCGCTATGTCCGGAGACAGATATATCATACGGAGATTTTCTCCGGTAGAGACGATCGGCGGGGGAGATATACTTGATCCATCCTCGTATAGAAGGGGTCTTAAAGAAGGTATAGATGATTTAAAGATATTCGAATCTGGAACCCTATCTGAAAAGATAGCAACAAAGGTGAAAAAAGCTGGGTTACATGGCATTAAAGCCTCGTTAATTGAGGGGTGGATCAAGGCAGAGATTACATCCATAAAAGATTCGATAAAAACCCTAAAGGATAATGGCATCCTGATGCAATTCGAGGACATCTTGATTCACAACAGTGCCTTCAATTCCTTCAGGGAGGCTGTAAAAAAGACCATGAATGATTTTCACAAAAAAAATCCCTTGAAGCCGGGCATGTTGAAAGAAGAGCTCAGGGCCAATCTAAACATTGAACCCAGATTCTTTAGTAACCTGATTACATCACTTAAAGATGTTGTCATAGAGAAGGAATTAGTCCGGCTTGCAACCTTCAGCGTGGCTTTATCACAGGTAGATGAGACACTTAAGACAAATATACTTGGACTTCTGGAAAAAGGCGGATTTCAGCCTCCGACCAAAGAAGAATTATCTCAATCTCTAAAATTGGACATGAAGCATCTTTTAGATATCCTGAAGCTCATGGTAAAAGAAGGTAGTCTTCTGAGGATCAACGATTCGATGTATATAACATCTTCTACATATAGAAAAATGGTTGAGAACCTCAAGGGTTTTTTTAGTAAAAAATCAGAAATGACTGTAGCAGAGTTCAGGGACATCCTCAATACTTCAAGGAAATATGCACTGCCGTTTCTCGAATACCTCGATTCAAATAAGATTACTTTAAGGATTGGGGATATAAGGAAGCTCCTGCTTAAGTAAATCTTACTACGTCACGCAATACGCCTGAGTAAACACACTGCATACGCTGCGATGCCTCCACCACGGCCGATAAGACCCATACCCTCATTCGTTTTAGTCTTAATATTAATTAACCCGGATGGAATTCCTGATTGCGATATCGCCTCTTTCATGGATTCAATAAATGGAGAAAGTTTAGGCCTTTCTGCAATTACAATAGCATCTATCCAGGAAACCTTATATCCATTTGCTCTTACAAGTCCAACAATATATTTTAGAAGATTAACGCTTGATGCGTCCTTCCATGCCGGGTCCGTATCCGGGAAATGTTCCCCTATGTCGCCAAGGCCGAGTGCACCTATGACAGAGTCTATAATCGCATGACACAAAACATCTGCATCGGAGTGGCCGATTAGACCCTTTCCAAACGGGATATTTACTCCGCCGAGTATCAGCTTCCTGCCTTTAACAAGCCTGTGAGAGTCATATCCAATACCTATACGCATAGAGGTTAATCTTTCCTCGTTAGAAGGAATTCTGCAATAGCTAAGTCTTCCGGAGCTGTAATTTTAATATTCTTATACGATCCTATTATAACCTTTACCTTCCCGCCATATTTTTCTATGAGCGCTGCATCATCCGTAGAGTAAAACCCTTCTTTCATCGCCCTCTCATATGCTGTTAGGATGTTCTTATAAGGAAAAACCTGTGGTGTCTGGATAGCCCACAGAGAATCTCTCCTCAAGGTTTTTTTTATTATTCCATTCTCTGCTTCTTTAATCGTATCTTTTAGGGGAACCCCGAGAGCAACTCCATCGCAGTCCTTTAATTCTTTTATTGTCCTTTCAATCAAATCCCTATCGATGAGGGGTCTAACCCCATCATGTATAAGTACTATACAGTTTTTATCCTCTATAAGCTTAAGACCATTATATACAGAATCCTGCCTTTCTTTTCCCCCTGGCGCTATCCGTTTTATCTTTGAGATACCGTATTTTTCAAAAATCTTCAACCCGTACTCCATGTCTTCCATCTTAAGTACAGGTATTATCTCTACTACCTCAACAATAGCCTCCAATATCTCAAGCGACCAAACAATAATTGGTTTGCCACTAAGGCTTTGAAAAGGCTTGTTAGTCCCAGGGCCAAATCTCTTACCCAGACCAGCTGCCGGCACAATTGCTACAACCTTCTCTTGCCTTTGAAGCCCTTTCACCCTATCCAGCCTTTATTCTTTGAACCAAATAATGCAATAGCAGACAGGACATGGTATCTGAGCGGCTTTAAATTCTGTTCCGGCTTTATAATGGAACAGAATTTACCTCGGAGGTCGATACGACCGAGAATGAGCGAAGATGCTATGTCCTGTCTGTGTACCATAGGTTTATGTATCACTTAGCTGCCCTGAACTCCTCCCTTTCATATTCCTCTTTGGGCTTTGAGAATATCATCCTGCCTGCTGTTGTCTGTAACACACTTGTCACGGTCACATCTGCATTTTTGCCTATAAGTCTTCGGGCATTTTCTACAACAACCATGGTTCCGTCATCAAGGTATGCAACCCCCTGATTGTATTCCTTTCCCTCTTTAAGTATAAAAACCTTCATTGTCTCGCCTGGGAGGACAACAGGCTTCAAAGAGCTGGCCAGTTCATTTATATTAAGTACAGATACCCCTTGAAGTTCTGCAACCTTATTCAGGTTAAAATCGTTTGTTATAACCTTTGCGTTCAAGAGCTTTGCTAAGGCAACAAGTTTTGCGTCAACCTCTTTTATCTTTGGAAAATCCTCATCAACTATCCTTACTGTTATACGGGACATCTTCTGAATCTTGTGAAGGATGTCTAATCCCCGTCTTCCCCGCGCCCTTTTCATGGGGTCGGCAGCATCTGCTATATGTTGTAATTCCTGAAGGATAAACTGAGGAAGTATGAAAACTCCTTCGAGGAATCCTGTCTCACAGACATCTGCAATACGCCCGTCTATGATTACGCTTGTATCGAGAATTTTGAGATTTTCTTCTATGCCCTCCCCCCTGAAAAGCCTGAAGATACCTGCAATAGAAATTCCCTTACCCTTGCTCAAACCAAGGAGAAGCCCTCCATAACCAAATACTGCCATCACCCAAAAGGATATGACTCCTATCTCCTCACCGAGAATTGGCCTTAAAGGGAGCATAAGAAGGTATGCAAATAAAAGACCGCAAGAAATACCTAAGAGCCCTCCGATAATTGCTCCGAAATCAATCTTCTTAAATATTATCTCTGTAGCTATTGCGATCAGACCTAAAAAGCTTCCTGTCAGGACACCATAAATACCATAATTATATTTAATACCAATAATGTATCCTGAAAATGCAAAGAGTAAAAGGACTGCGAGTCTGAGAATAAGAAACATTTTTATCACCTCCTTTCCTGCTAAAATAACAAGTTATCAGTAACGAGAAATCTTAAATTAATGCTAAAAAAAATGAAAGGTCCGAATTTATCACTCGTCACTTATTACCGTTAGAAGTCTTTAAGATGCCTTGAGGATAACATAAAACCTTTTGCCGCCTCTGTTAATAAAAAGAAGAACTGTATCCTTCTTTTTTATGTTTGTGGCAATCCTGTTAAAGTCCTCCAGGTTATCCACCCCTTTTTTATCTATCTCTTTTATAATATCACCTTTTTTAATATCAGCTTCATCTGCTGGACTTCCTAGTTCTACTTTCACAACTACAACACCTTTCTCATCTTTACTGAACCCCAGCTGTCTTACAATTTCTTTTGTGAGGTCCATAACTGTAAGGCCCGTAAGTACCTCTGCCTTGGTATCATCAGGTAACTGGTCCGGCACAACCTCTGCAACCTCTCTCGGCATTTCAATAATAATCACCTTGATTGTGTATTCCTTCCCTGACCGGAGTATCTTCATCGATATCTCAGCGCCAATCTTACTCTGGGCAACCATATTTCGCAGACTACTCACCTCTTTTATTTCCTTGCCGTTAAACTCAAGAATTATATCGCCTCTCATAATTCCTGCTTTTGCAGCAGGGCTATCTTTTGCAACATCACTAACAAGGGCACCATTTGATTTTTTGAGACCGAACTTCTGAGAGAGTTCAGGTGTGAGTTCCTGAATAGTGACACCAACCCACCCCCTGGTAACCTTTCCCCTTTGAACAAGCTGGTCCATGACAAGACGCACCATATTGCTGGGTACAGCAAAACCTATTCCCTGATATCCACCTGTCCTGGAAAATATTGCTGTGTTTATCCCGATAAGCTCTCCCTTTATGTTTACAAGTGGCCCACCTGAATTTCCGGGATTTATAGCAGCATCCGTTTGAATAAAGTCCTCATAGTCGGCAATTCCAACATTGGCCCTTCCAACTGCACTTATTATCCCCATTGTAACAGTGTGGCTCAAACCGTAAGTATTACCTATTGCAAGGACAAATTCACCTACCTGTAATTTCTCCGAATCGCCCCATGGAATCGTAGGAAGATTGTTTGCATCTATCCTTATTATAGCGATGTCTGTTTTAGGGTCAGCACCCATTATCTTTCCTTTAAATATTCTCTTATCCAGCAAGGTCACTTTGATCTCGTCCGCCTTTTCCACTACATGGTTATTAGTAATTATGTATCCATCTGAAGAAACAATAACGCCAGAGCCAAGGCTCTGTTCCTTCCATTTCTTTGGCATACCAAAATCATGGAAAGGGCTGAAAAAATCAAAGAAAGGATCTTCAAAAGGTTTTCCCGTATCTCTTCTTACAACCTTTGTTGTGGATATGTTTACAACTGCAGGTGAAACAGCACTGACAATTTCAGAGAATGCCCTGCTTGTTTCCATTACCTGTCTGGGAACATTCGGCGTAACAGTGTACGGCAGATAGCCGCGCTGCCCCGTAATCTTGCCGAGGATGTAGAATGTGAGTCCGCCTAAAAGAAACCCTGACAGTAAAATCACTATGCCGATAAATAGTTTCTTTTTCATAAATTTAATTATAATCACCAGATTAAGCTATTGTAAAGCGTTCCCTTGACCAAACACCCTTCATTGTGCTAATTTTCAAAGTCTTACTTATATATAACGTAAGACACAAATCCAATGATAAGCAGGACTGATTTGAGCGACATTGGATATGGTTAATAAGTAAACGGTTATTCAGGAGGGTTTTAATGTTAAAACGTTATCTTTTTGCCCCTGGTCCAACACCTGTTCCTTCAAAGGTGCTTCTTGAAATGGCAATGCCGATAATACATCACCGTTCACCGGACTTTTTCCCGGTGCTTGATTCTGCAAAGAGGGGCCTCCAGTGGTTATATCAGACAAAAAACGATGTGCTTATCCTCTGCTCAACCGGCACGGGTGGAATGGTCGGGGCTGTGAATAATTTTTTCAACCATGGAGACAGGGTTCTTGTTATAAACGGTGGCAAATTTGGAGAGCGATGGACAGAGATATGCCAGGCGTATGGCTTACAAGTTGAGGAAATTATTGTTGAATGGGGTTACGCTGTTAAACCTGATATGGTGAAAAAGAGGCTTAAAAAGGGTAAGGATATAAAAGGTGTGTTTGTCCAGGCATCAGAGACCTCAACCGGAGTATACCATGATATAAAAGCCCTTGCATCTATTGTTAAAAAACATGAAGATACATTATTTATAGTTGATGCCGTTAGTGCACTTGTTGCCCATGACCTCAGAACAGATGAATGGGGGATAGATATAATGGTGGCGGGTTCACAAAAAGGTGTGATGCTTCCACCTGGTCTTGCATTCGTCAGTGTGAGTGAAAAGGCATGGGCAAAAGCAGAAAAATCAAAATTGCCTAAATTTTATTTTAATTTTAAGAAAGAACGCCAAAACCTCGCTAAAAACCAGACGAACTTTACATCACCAGTTACTCTAATTATCGGGCTTAACGCAAGCCTGAAGATGCTTAAGGCTGAAGGACTGAAAAATGTATTTAAAAGACATGAAAGGCTTGCAAATGTTATAAGAAAGGCTGTTCAGGCCCTCGGATTAGAGCTTTATTCAAAGGAATCCCCTTCAAACTCTGTGACAGCTATTTTGGCACCTCCTGGAATAGATGGACAGGCAGTGTATGAAAATCTTCGCGAGAAATATGGTATCACTGCTGCAGGTGGTCAGGACAAGGCAAGAGGTAAAATATTTAGAATTGCCCATTTAGGATATTCAGATAGATTTGACGTCATAACAGCAATTGCAGGGATTGAGATGGTACTAAAGGGAATGGGGCATCCTGTGAAACTCGGCACAGGTGTAGCAGTTGCGCAGGAACTATTAATGGATCAGGAAAGATAAGTGAAAGTTCTCGTCAGTGACAATATTTCACCGAAGTGCATCGAGATACTCAAGAAGTCAGGGCTTGAGGTTGATGTAAAAACAGGCATGAAACCTGAGGAACTAAAAGCCTGCATAGGTGATTACCACGGCCTTATAATAAGATCTGCAACAAAGGTTACATCAGAGATAATAAATGCTGCTAAAAACTTAAAGGTCATAGGACGTGCAGGCTCCGGACTTGATAATGTCGACAGGGCGGCAGCCACAAAAAAAGGTATTGTTTTAATGAATACGCCCGGCGGCAATACAATCACTACAGCAGAACACTCAATTGCCCTTATGGTTGCACTTGCAAGACAGATACCACAGGCAACAATATCAATGAAGGCAGGCAAGTGGGAGAAGAAGAAATTCATGGGTGTCGAGCTTTTTAACAAGACACTCGGTATTATTGGGATAGGGAATATAGGTAGCCAGGTTGCAAAAAGGGCCCAGGGTCTTGCAATGAACGTGATAGCATATGATCCATTTTTGAGTGAAGATAAAGCAAAGGCTATGGGTGTTGAGAAAGTTGACATTAAAGAGCTATTCAGACGTTCTGACTTCATTACAATCCATACCCCATTAACACCAGAGACAAGAAACATGATAAATAAAGAGACTATTAAGATGATGAAGCCTGGCGTCAGGATAATCAATTGCGCAAGGGGCGGTATTATCAATGAAAAAGACCTTTACGAAGCCCTTGTAGGTGGTAAGGTTGCCGGTGCTGCACTTGATGTATTCGAGAAGGAACCACCTGAGAATAATCCCCTGCTAAAACTCAACAATGTAATATCTACCCCTCATCTCGGCGCCTCAACAAAAGAGGCACAGGAAAATGTTGCTGTTGCAGTTGCTGAGCAGGTAGTAGATTATTTACTTCACGAGACAATAAGAAATGCTGTCAACTTCCCATCAATTCCATCAGATCAGGTGGCAAGACTTCAGCCTTTCATAAACTTAGCTGAGAAGCTTGGCGGATTCGCAGCTCAGATATTCGAAGGTGGTATCACTGAGATAACGATTGAATACAGGGGAGAAGCATCTGAAATTAACACAGCGCCTGTTACAATAGCTGCAATAAAGGGATTCCTTACACCCATTCTCGAGGAGACAGTAAATTTTGTGAATGCACTATTTATTGCAAAGGAACGCGGTATAGAGGTTAAAGAGACAAAGAGCACTGATGCAGGTGATTATCAGAGCATGGTTTTGATGAGGCTGAAGGCGAAAGATAAAGAAAGTCATCTTGCAGGTACACTCTTCAGCAAGAAAGACCCTCGTATTGTAGCCATTGATAACTTCAAGGTCGAGATTGTGCCGGATGGAGATCTCCTCTTTATATATAATAACGATAAACCTGGCGTTATAGGAAATATTGGAACTCTTCTCAGCAAAAACGATATTAACATCGCGAGGATGCATTTTGGAAGGGAGACTGTCGGAGGCAGGGCAATCTCTGTTGTCACCATAGATACACCTGCCAAACCACAGGTTATAGAGGAGATAAAGAGACTCCCGAATATCCTTTCAGTCAAACAGATAACTCTCTAAGCGAGGTTTTAAAATGTCCAGTGTCATTGTAGTAGGTTCACAGTGGGGAGACGAAGGGAAAGGAAAGATTGTTGATTTTCTTTCCGAAAAAGCAGATGTTGTTGCAAGATACCAGGGAGGCCACAATGCAGGTCACACCGTCGTAATTAAGGATGAGAAATTTATACTACATTTAATTCCTTCGGGAATACTTTACAAAGACAAGATGTGCCTCATAGGAAATGGTGTTGTTGTTGACCCTGCAGCACTTATAGATGAAATTAACGGGCTTAAGAAAAGAGGAGTCAAGGTCGGTAAAAACCTGCTTTTGAGTAAAAATGCCCATCTCATAATGCCGTATCACGTGGCCATAGACAAAGAGAGCGAGAGGTTTAAGGGCTCAAAGAACATTGGAACAACAGGCCGGGGGATAGGCCCTGCTTATTGTGACAAGATGGCAAGAGCAGGAATAAGGGTTGCAGACCTTCTTCACCCTCTGGTATTCAAGGAGAAATTAAAGGCAAATCTTTTTTATATTAATTTCCTGCTCGAAAACCTTTATAAGGTTTCTCGCTTTGACATCGAAGATATATACAATAAATACATGGGTTACGCTGAGAAACTTTCGGAATATATTGCTGATACAGATATTATTATAAACAGGGTGATCTCCGAAAAGAAAAATGTACTGTTTGAGGGTGCACAGGGCACACTCCTCGATATAGACCACGGTACTTATCCCTATGTAACATCTTCGAATCCAATTGCAGGAGGCGCATGCACAGGCCTCGGTGTGGGTCCAACAAAAATCTCAAAGGTTCTCGGAGTAGTCAAGGCATATACAACAAGGGTCGGCAGCGGACCTTTTCCTACCGAAATAACAGATGCTCTCGGCGATAAGATAAGAGAAAGAGGAGGAGAATATGGCGCTACAACAGGCAGGCCGAGGAGATGTGGATGGTTGGATATGGTCATACTCAGACACTCTGCAAGGATCAACGGCCTTACAGGGATCGCATTAACAAAACTCGATATCCTTGACGGTATAGATGTGATAAAAATATGTACTTCGTATAGACATAAAGGAAAGACCTATGAAGAATTCCCAAAGGAGATAAGTATCTTTGAGGAGTGCAAACCTGTCTATGAAGAGATAAGCGGCTGGAGCACAATTACTCTCGGGATAAAAGACTTTAACATACTGCCAAAAGCAGCAAAGACTTATATAAAAAAGATTGAAAAGATGTTGGGGGTAAAGGTGCAAATAATCTCCACAGGCCAGAGGAGAGATGAACTCATTCAGCTAAAAGAGCAATTCTGATGGGTAGGGAAAGAGGGTATCAAAGACACCCAAGATTTACTAAAAGACTTGAAGCAAGATTCAGTTCCGGCGGAATGAGCTTTACGGGCATATCGAGTAATCTTTCTGAAAGTGGTTTATTTATAAGGACTAATCGCGGTTTTGCTCCTGATACCGCAATTGATATCGAACTGGTAATGCCAGAGGGTAAGACATCTTCTCTCAAGGGTCTTGTAAGAAGAACTATCAAGACACCTCTGTCATCTAAAAATGGCATGGGTGTTGAACTCATTGAAAAAGATGCGGCATATATAAATTTTTTGAAATCCTTTGCTGAAGAAACAGAAACTGATACAGAAAAAATCACTCCTCCAGAATTTCAAATAATCTCATGCCCGAACTGCGGGGTAAAAAATAAGGTATCAAGCGAGAAGCTTTCTCTGGGACCTAAGTGCGGCAGATGCGGAACACCTTTAACCATAAATATGCCCTGATCTCAAAACTCTTAAATACCCTCTATCCTTCCAGATGCCCATTATGCGGAAGTGTACCTGATGTATTTAGTCATTCACCAATCTGTGCCTCGTGCTGGTCCAGGATAAATAGATACACCGGTCCGTCGTGCAGGATATGTGCAATGCCATTTTCATCAGAGTACTCCAGGGTCTGCGGGCAGTGCATGAAAAAACCACCCCCTTTCTCTATGGTCATAAATTATGGTCTTTATGACGGAGTACTTGCAGAGGCAATAAACCAGCTGAAATTTTATGGTGTAAAAAGACTCTCAAAACCCCTTGGCAGGCTGCTGCACAGCCTTGACCTGCCACAGACAGACGGCATAGTATCAGTTCCTTTAAACACAAAAAACCTGAGAGAAAGAGGCTTTAATCAGTCTCTTCTTATGGCAAGGGTTATATCAAAAAATATAAGAGTT
>Ga0315282_10007749_pt1 | contig 17547 bp, 11 predicted proteins | sample YL17G07_20_MG_FD_203693 | JGI IMG/M metagenome (GOLD analysis project Ga0315282, IMG submission 203693) | Sediment microbial communities from Yellowstone Lake, YNP, Wyoming, USA - YL17G07_20 | ecosystem: Environmental > Aquatic > Freshwater > Lake > Sediment | place: USA: Wyoming | collected... | reverse complement strand
CCTTCAGGTAGTTCAGGCGCTCGATCGCGCCGCCCTTCCTGAACGTCATCGTCATCGACGGGTCGGGCGTCATCCCGACGAGCGGCGCTTTCTGGAAGAACGTGCCGTCGCCGTTGCCCGGCTTCAGTCCCACCCTGCGGAACTGGTCGGCAATGTAGGCGACCGACAGATCTTCACCTCTGGTTCCCGGCAGGCGCCCCGCGTACTCGTCCGACGACAGCACCTTGATGTGCTGCAGAAGCAGGTTCGCGTCGATTGCCGGGAACGGCACCTCGCGCGGCCGCGGCTGCGCGGCGAGCGTCGATACCGCAATCAACATCGCCAGGACCAGCGCAGGTCCCTTCGCAACGACTGACCGTCGACCATCAACCATCGACCGCCCAACCCGACTGTTCTTCATGCCTCGACTCCAGCAGCAAAGTAGTCCCCGGTCCCTGGTCCCCGGTTCCCGGTGCCACCCGGTGACTATGGACCAGGGACGAAGGACTGGGGACCAAGGACCTCGTCCTGTCTTGCGAGCCATGTGTCGCGCTCCGTTTCGATCGGGTGATCCAATGGACCTCCGATCGACGTGACGCCGAATGCGTTGTAGACCGGACACCAGCCGGCGACGCCGCTCAGGAGCTCAAACGCGCCAAGCGCGACCAGCGGGATTTTCAGCGCTCTCGGAGCCTTCAGCGCGAGCAGCGCGAGGCCCGCCCCGGCGCCGATGCGGATGCCGCGCTCCAGATCGCCGACGTTCAAACGCCGCAGCCGATTGGTCGCGTCCTGCCGATCGATGATCCCGTTGCGCACGAACGCTCCCGTCAACGTGCGCATGCCCGGCTCCACCAGCACTTCGCCTTCCACCCGCACGACCGGAGTGCGGCGCCTGCCGTGATTGAGGGCCTTCGCCTCGTCCAGGGCGGCTGCGTCGGTATCGACGTTGCGATAGAGGTAGGCGACGCCAAGCCGGCGCAGGTACCTCAGCGAACGCCGGGTGTCTTCGCACCAGTCCGCGCCATAAACGATCAGCACGAATTCCTCCTTCGTCTCCCCACCCGCCTCACGCGCCCCACCTGCCTTACCCGACCGACCTGCCCCACTTGCCCTTTCTCTCCCCCAGCCTACCGCATCCACAAATGCACCGGAACCGAGAGCAGCGGATATTGCAGTCGCAGGTGCACGACTCGCGACGAGTACTCCTCTTTCGGAAATTCCCCGGCGAGCAGGCGGCGCTTCAACCTGCGGATTTCGAAGCGGTACAGGTCGCTCAGGTAGTGGCGGATCAAATCGGCCCGCGTGGACGGTTTCGGCACGATGCCGTGGATGGCAAGTTCGTCGAGGACTTCAGGGCGGTACGAGGGCACAGTCTGTTATAACCCGCGGCACCAGGGCATGTCACAATTCAGCCGCGAGCGTCGTTAAGGATATGTGCCGGCGGAGGAGAACAGTGATCGGCCCTGGCGGGTGCGAACGATGAACGCGCGCACCGGCGTCGGCGACTCTACAGGCGAGCTGTCGCTGCCTCTGCCTTCGAGCGCGGCGCACCGGGAGACCCCGACGACCTTCGACGCGATCTTCGTCGAGCACTACCCCCGTGTGGTCGACATCATTGCCAGGGTTGTCGCCGATAGATCGCGGGCCGAGCAACTGGCGGCCGACGTCTTCTGGAAGCTCTACCGGAAGTCGTTCTTCAGGCCGCGCGACGGCAACATGGCCGCCTGGCTGCACCGCGTGGCGGTGCGCGTCGGACTCGATGCGCTGCGAACCGCGTCGCGCCGAAACAGGCACGAAGCCGCGGCGGCCAGCGAGCAGGCCCGGCAATCGGCCACCCCCGATCCCCTGGCCGGCGTGCTGATCGCCGAACGCCGCGCACAGGTCCGGGCGACGCTCGCAACGCTGAAGCGGCGCCAGGCGCGGCTGCTGCTGCTGCGGGCGAGCGGCCTCTCCTACCAGGAAATCGCGGCTGCGCTGAAGGTGAATCCGCGCTCGGTGGGAACCCTGTTGGCGCGGGCCGAGGAAGCGTTCGAACGCGAGCATTGCAGGCTGCACGGAAGCAGGGACTGATCATGTGCATCAGGAAAGGCACGCTGCAGGCGTACCTCGATGGCGAACTCGAGCCGGAACAGCACGAGACGGTCGTCGCCCATCTCGATGCATGCGAACAGTGCCGTGCGCGCGCTGCCGTTGCCGCCGGGCGCCACGCGCGCGTGGCAATCTTCATGGCCGACCGGGCTTCCGACACGAATCACGATTCGACAATGGTGGCGCTGGCCCGCTTTCGCGAACGTCGGGGTTCGACGCGTCCCGGCGGCGTCCACGCGCGAGAACGAGCTTTGGCGCCGCGTTTCGCCCCGGTGCGTGTGGCGGCCGGCGTGCTGGCGGTCGTCGCGATTGGCTTCCTCCTGGCTGGACACCTGACGCGCCAGCTACCGGCAAACGGCCGCCTGGCCGCAACGCGAAATGTCGCGCCGCCGATGGTGGCGAAGTCAGCGGAAGACGCCGCGCCTGTTGCCCTCATCTCAACGGGCGCGGATCGCACCACGGCTCCCGGAGCATCCCGCCGCCCGCATCCGGTGCGACGCCGCGCCGAGAGCAACCCCTACTTTCTGCTCACGCCGGACGTGGGCCCGCCAGAAATGGGAATGGTCGTTCGCGTCAGAATGCCGCTGTCGATGCTGACGACCGCTGCCGGAACGGTGCCGGCCGACGCCGCGGAACCGGAAGTTGAAGCCGACGTGCTGGTGGGCCAGGACGGCCGCGCCCGCGCCGTCCGATTCGTCAACCAGACTCTGACACGTCTGACACCTGGAGGGAAGTGACCGATGCGACGATCAATCCTCTTCTCGCTTGGATGCGCGATCCTGCTCATCACGTGCGCCCGGGTCACCGCCCAGGAGATGGTGCCGAGCCAGGACGATCGCCAGGCCGCCCAAGTCAAAGCGCAACAGTACGACCGCCAGGTCGCTCAACTCAAAGCGCAAATCGAAAAGAGTCTCGACAAGCTGCGCATCGAGTTGAAGGCGGCAACCTCGGGCGTACTGGGACCCGTCGTGACCGGCGCCCCTTACTCCGGCGTGACGATCAACGAAAGCATCCAGACGCTCGCCGACGGCAACCGCATCGTCCAACGGTCCGCCTACAACGTCGCCCGTGACGGGCAGGGACGCGTCCGGCGCGAAGAACTGGACGAGGCCGGCACCGTCATGTCGGTCATGATCATGGACCCGGTCGGCAATGCGTCCTACGTGCTGGACCCCGCCAGTCGCACGGCGAAGAAAGTAGCGCTGTTGAAGGATACGGTGAGCTTCCAGATGGATTGGAAGCAAGGGCTCACCCCGGCAACGGAGAAAGCGACAACCGTTCCGCTCGACGAGATCAAAAGCAAGGTGGTTGCGCGCGACATCACCGTTTACGGCGGCGGCGCCGGGGCCGTGGTTGTCGGTGCGAAGACAGTCGATTACCGGAAAGAGTCGCTTGGCACGCAGAGCTTCGACGGCGTCACGGCGGAGGGCACCCGCACGGTGGCCACCATTCCAGCGGGGGACATCGGCAACGAGCGGCCAATCGAGATGATCTCCGAGCAGTGGTATTCGAAGGACCTGCAGATGACGGTCATGAGCCGGCACTCGGATCCGAGGACCGGCGAGACGACCTACCGCGTTACCAACATCCGGCGCGGCGAACCGGATCCGTCGTTGTTCCAGGTGCCCGCCGACTACACCGTCACTGCACCGATGGAAGTTCGGGAGAAGCGCAACTAGGGGCCGAGCTTGCCTCGGCTCATTCCCTCCGCTCCGCGCCGCGCCGGTGAAACACGTGACCAACCGAGCGGCGACCCCGAATCGCCATCTCTCACCGGGGATCCCTTAAGCGTGTGGCGGGTCACGCGCGAGGCGGACCACCGCTCGAGCCTCGTTCTCGGCAAATCCGCTCCTCCGGCTTATCGATCTCTGAACGGGCCGGGGCTCAGGCCGGGTGCGCGGCCCCCATACCCCAGCCCATGATCGCGGTTGGCCTCCGTCGCGGATTTCGAAGCCTGGCCGCTTGTCCTGCGTCTATGGCTCGCGCTGGTGGCCCGCCTCGTGCGCGACCCACGCGGCTAAAGATCACCCCGATGGCGATCTCTTATCTAGGAGCGTGTGGTCGATTACTCGGACACGCTCCTAGAGGAATCGCCGCACGCGGGTGAACACGCTGGTCACCTGCGGGATGCCCAGCAGCCAGGCGGCCGCGAAGTACGACACGCCGTACGGCGCCAGCACCGCGGCGCCAACCAGCATCGGGTGATGACCGGCGACGACGAGCTTCACCGCCCACGCCACGGCGGCGGCGATCACCGCTGCGATCCAGAGCCGCGCGACGAACCACGCCGGCAGCCCCGTGCAACCGATGCGGCGGTTGAGCGTGTGGCGAAGCAGCCAGAATTCGACCCACCCGGCAACGCCCGCCGAAGCGGTCAACCCCGCGACCCCCCAACGCGGATCGAGCCCGGCAACGGGAGGCAGTTTGAACGCCGACAGGTAGCCGAGGCTCCCGGTCAGCACCACGCGGACGACGGCGAACCGAAGCGGCGTTCGGGTATCGCGGAGGGCGTAGTAGGTGGACGAGTACAGCCGGCCCAACGTGGATGCGAGCAGGCCCACGGACGACCCGGCCAGGATGCCCCACAGGTAGAGGCTGTCGAAGTGCGTGAAACGCCCGCGCTCGTAGATGACGCCCGAGAGGACGTCGCCGAGCACGAGAAGCGCCATGGCCGACGGGACGACGAAGAACGCGATCTGCTGCAGGCCCGCGTCGAGGCGCCCGCGCAACTGCTCGGCGACGCCGACGTCGTCGCCGAGCGCGCTCGACATCGCCGGCAGTTGGGCGGCCGATACCGACATGCCGAACAGGCTGATCGGCAGCAGCGAAATCGTCTGCGCGTTGAACAGCGCCGTCATGGCGCCCGTTCCGAGCCAGCTCGAGATGATCGTGTCGATGTAGGCGCTGATCTGCGTGACGCCGCGCGAGACGACGACCGGCACGAAGTTGGAGAGAACGGTGCGGACGTGCCGCGATGCGACGCTGGCCGAGATGCGCAAGCGCCGAACGAGCCGCAGCACCGTGGGCAGCTGCACGGCGATCTGCAGCGCGGACCCGACAACCGAGCCCCAGGCCAGCCACACCGCCAGGTGTTCCCTGTCGCTTCGACGGCCGAACGCGACCAGCGTCGCGATCATCGCGACGTTCCAGATGACCGGCGCCGAGTAGGACAGCAGGAACCGGCGGTGGCTGTTCAGGATCCCGAGACACCACGCGGAAAGCACGAGCAGGCCGGCGCCAGGGAAGAGCACGCGGACCAGGGTGATCGCAAGTTCGCGTTTGGCGCCTTCGTAACCGGGCGCGATCGCGTCGATGAACACGGGCGTGGCGACGACGCCAACCAGCACGAGGACCGACAGCGCGAGCGCGAGCAGGCCGAGAACGGCTCCGGCCACGCGCCCCGCCTCCTCTTCGTTGTCTTCGGCGAGCAGCCGCGCGTAGACCGGAATGAACGACGCCGACAACGCGCCCTCACCGAAGAGGTTCTGCAGATAGTTGGGAATCCGGAAGGCGGCCTTGAACGCGTCGGCCGCATCGGAGCGCTGGCCGAAGAAGTACGCGAACACGCCCTCGCGCACGAGGCCGAACAGGCGGCTGAGCAGGATGCCCGAGGCGACGAGCAATGAATGGAAGGCGGTGCTGGACGGGCGTCGATCCGGCGTCGCAGGTCGTACAGAAGCGCCCATCGTCTCCTGAGGGTATCACGGTCGGACCACGTCGTAGTCCGTAGTCGGTAGTCCGTAGTCGGTAGTCGGCCTGTCGGCGCTCGCCGCTCTGCATGACAGGCCGTCTACCGACTACCACCTGCCGGCTGCCGTTCAGCGCGGCCGGTCAGTTCGTGCCGCGCTCCTTCAACATCGCCTCGCGCGTCGCCCGGAATTCGTTGCCGGGCTTCCACTGCGGGAACTTCTCCGCCTGCGCCACGCGGTAGCCCATCAGCCAGAAGTACTGCAGGTCCTGCACGGTGCCGCTCAGGTCCCAGTCGGGCCCGATCTTGTCGGACGGCTTGTGGTAGTCGTTCGCCGTGTAGGCATCGGATCGCTGCTTGCCCCAGCCGGCGGGCTTCCCGACGTAATCGATGCCGCCGCCGCTGTTGATCGCCGGCACGCCCTCCTTCGCGAACGGGAAATGATCCGAGCGGTAGTAGCCGCCGTTCTCGGGCTTCGGATCCGCCTGGATGATCCGTCCCTGCTCGCGGGCGATCTGCGCAGCGTAATCGTCGAGGTCCGAGGCGCCCAGCCCCACCACCGTGATGTCCTTCGTCTTGCCCCAGACGTTCATCCCGTCCATGTTGACGACGGCGAGCGTCTTCGCCAGCGGGTAGACGGGCGTCGTCGCGTAGTACTGCGAGCCGAGGAGGCCCTGCTCCTCGGCGGTGACGGCCAGCAGCAGGATCGAGCGCTTCGGCCCCGGTGACATCTGCGCGAAGGCGCGGCCGATCTCGATCATGCCGCCGATCCCCGTCGCGTTGTCCTTCGCTCCGTGATACACCCTGTCGCCGTTGACCGGCGCGCCGATCCCGAAGTGATCCCAGTGTGCGGTGTAGATCACGTACTCGTTCCTGAGCGCCGGGTCGCTGCCCTCGATCTTGCCGACGACGTTGCGCGAATCGATCGTCCGCACCTTGTTGTGCAGCGTGATCGAGGCCTTCACGCCAAGCGGCATCGGCTTGAACTCGCGCGTCAGCGCCTGCTTCTTCGCCGCGTCGTAGTCGAGGCCGGCCATCTTGAACAGCGCCTGCGCCTGCTCGAGCGGGATCCACCCTTCGATGGCCGCGCGGCTCATGTTGTTGTCGGGCGCGATGAGGTCGAACTGCTCGTTCACCTTCCCCTGCACGATCGAAAACGGATAGCCGGCCGGACCGGTCTCGTGCACGATGAGCACGCCGTCGGCACCGAGCTTCGCGCCCACCTCGTACTTGTAGGTCCAGCGGCCGTAGTAGGTCATCGCGCGGCCGCCGAACACCTTTGGATCGAGAGTGGTCGGATCGGCGGGATCGGGCACCGGCGGATCGCCCACGAGCATCACCAGCGTCTTGCCCTTCAGGTCCATCCCCTTGTAGTCGTCCCAGTTGAACTCGGGCGCCTGCACGCCGTAGCCGACAAACACCATCTCCGAGCCGCTGATGCCGACCGTCTCGGCGGTCCTCGTCGCGTCGCCCTCGACGAGGACATTGCCGGCCTTCGCGCGGCCGGGCGGCGCCACGCGCTTGGTCCAGGCGACGAAGTCGTCCTTGAACTTCAGGTTCGCCTTCTTCGCGCCTTTCGCGAAGGTGAGCGTGACGTTCGGGTCGGGCGTGATGCCGACCAGCGGCACCTTCTGGATGTAGGTGCCGTCGGTGTTACCGGGCTTGACGCCCGCTTTCCTGAACTGATCCTCGATATAGGCGACCGTGAGATCTTCGCCCTTCGTGCCGGGCGCCCGCCCTTCGTACTCGTCGGAAGAAAGCACCTTCACGTGCTGGAGCACGGCGTTCGTGTCGATTGCGGGCGCGGCGACCGTCCGGACGGCCGGCGCCTGCTCCGCCGGTTTCGCACACCCAATCCAGCCGAGCGCGACGGATGCCACCACCGCTGCCACAACGATTCGTTTCATGTGAAGACTCCGGGAGGAATGAAAGCCATCAATGGCGAGCGGATGTTAGCACTACTTCTCGTCGGGCGACCAGCGACCGGCGCGATCGCGTGTCAACGCCGCGCGCGGTCGCGCAGGCGCTCGACGTCTGCCAATGGCGATCAATCGTTTTGCGGTCGACCTCGGTGAGCTGCACGCGGGTGCACGGCATGCGGCCGACGAAGTCCTTCTCGATCGAGAGCAGCCCGGCGGCTTCCGGTTTGGTGAGGTGGCTGGAGAGATTCCCGCTGCTCAGGCCGGTGCCCGACTGCACGAACGGAAGATCGGCACCACGGCAGGCGGACAACGCCGCGTCACGGCTGCGCGCGCAGCGGGCGCGAAGCCGCGCGGTGGTTGGGTCGGGAAGGTGGACGGCGCTGCCGGGGGAGCGTCGTCTGGACGCGTGCGGCTGGTGGCGGCGGCGTCACGTCTCTCTTCTGCGACGGGGGCTCGACGCCTTCGCGAATGATGCCCGCCCGTGTAATTACCTCGACCCCACCGCCGTTCCGCATCTCGATCATCGGAAAATCGCGAACCGCCGCACGCGTGGCAACCAGGCGGACATCCTTCCCCTCGGCCAGCCACTGCTTCACGCGCGCCACGACGGCCTCGACGTCGAACCCATTGTCACCCATGTCTTGGTCCTCACCCTGGAGCGAACTTATAACACAATGGGCCAGATTGGTGCGGGCAAATGGCCAATCTACACTCAATCTTGACCAACTCTTGACGTTCGATTGTGTCTTACTTCCGGGCGTCCTCGCAGTCGGCAGGAAGTTTTCAAGCAGCCACACCGCCGAGCCGGTGACAGACCGAGTATGCGATCCAACGGCCATCGGGTGAAACCGCATACTCGCACCGCGCGGGGCTGATTGACACCAGGCCGGGCTCCCGCCCAGAATGTTGCGCGTCGCAAGGCATTGTTTTCCGTCCCGGCTTGCCTCGTCGAAGAACTCGAAAGGCAGGCCGGAACCTGCGGACCGCGATTGAACGGCGGTCGTCGGCGTGGAGGGTCGCCATGAAGAGAGCGTTGATGACTTCGGCCATTATTGTGCTGGTGTTCCTGTCGGTCGGACTTGGCGCGCAACGGCGTGGCGGCGGGGGGCGCGGCGGAAGCGGTGGTGGCGGCACTGACAATCCCAACCTGCCGCTGACCGCGTACGACAGCACCGACTACGGGATCAAATTCCCGGCGCCCCCCGACTTCTCCATTTTCACGCCCCAGAACCCCGGACGGTTTCGGCAGGTGTTCACCGGGGGGCGCGTCATCTACCTGGTGGACCTCATGGGCGTGAACGCCTCGGTGACGGTGAGATTCCTGCCAAAGGCCACCGAGGCCGACATGACCGGGTTCAAGAACAGCGTGGACTCGACTCCGCCGCAGGCGAAGCTGCCCGAATACAAGAAGATCTCCGTCGCCATGATCAAGATCGGTGCCGCGCACGACAAGGACGCGGTCGACTACGTGTACACCGCGAAGGACAAGGACACGTTGACGACCGTTCGCCAGGTGGTGTTCGTTCACAACGGCAACGGCTTCATCTTCAACTGCAGCGCGTCCGAGAAAGACTTCGCGTCGATCGACAAGAAATCGTTCCAGCGGTTGTTCGCGAGCATCGAATTCAAATAGGGCGGGTGGCCCCGCCTGCCCCGATTCCGAGGCGCAGCATGGCCGGACGGCGAGGCGCACCAGTCGCAGTGTTGGCGATCTGCGTGATCCTGGCAGTCGCGGCCGGGCACGGGCACCGGCCCGATCGTGGCGTGGCCGGCCCGTCGCTCGCGGCGCAGGGCGCCACACCGGAACGTTCACCCGAGGGACTGCGATTCCGCCTGAGCGACGCGGAGCCGACCGTCGCGGCACCCCCTCGCGTCGTCACCCCTCCTTCGGTCGCTCTCGAGGATCGCCAGGCGCAGGCGCTGCTCGATCGGCTGCCGCCACTCGCGACGGCGCCGTCGGACGAGCAGCCGTTCGCGCTGCCCGACAAGTCGCTGCCGCCGCCGCGCACCGGAAAAGTCGTCGCCGACACGTTTCCCCCCTCGACTTCCTCCGGTCCCCCGCCGGCGATCGCCGCCGGCCCACTGACGGTTCTGCGCCATTCGCCGGACGGTGCTGTCTCGCTGGCGCCGAATCTCAGTGTGACGTTCTCGCAACCGATGGTTGCGGTTACCTCGCACGGCGAGCTTGCACACTCCGCGGTGCCGGTCCGCATGACGCCGCAACCAGCTGGCACGTGGCGCTGGATCGGCGCGCAGACGCTGGTCTTCGAAACGCCGTCGCGCCTGCCGATGGCGACCGACTACCAAGTGGAAGTTCCGGCGGGCACGGCATCGGCAGCCGGCGCGATGCTGGCGAAAGCCGAGCGCTGGACGTTCTCCACCCCACCACCCACCCTCCTCGTTTCCCGGCCGGCCGACGTCCCGACCCCGTTCGACCCGCTGCTCTTCGCAGGGTTCGATCAGAAGATCGATGCGGCGGCAGTGTTGCGGTCGGTTCGCGTCGAGGCGGGAACGAAGGTCCCTCGACTCCGACTCGCAACCGAGGCGGAGATGGCGGCCGACACGGCGGTGGCGAAGCTCGCGAAGGAGGCGCCACCTGAAAGCTGGCTGGCGTTCCGCGTCGAAGAGCCTTTGCCGCCGGGCACGCGCGTCACTGTCAAGGTTGCCGCCGGCATCCCGTCCGCCGAGGGCCCGAAGAAAACGACGGCGCCGCAACAGTGGCAATTCCGGACGTACGGACCGATGCGCGTCACCGATCACCGTTGCCCGGCACGCGGCTGTCCGCCGTCCTCTTCGTGGCAGATCTCCTTCTCGAATCCGATCGACGTTCAGACGGTCGCCGACGACATCGTTCGCGTCGAACCTCCGCTGCCGGGTTTGAAGGTGAGCGCGTACCGAAGCGACCTCTACATCGCCGGTCAATCGCGTGGACGCACGACCTACCGCGTGACGATCTCGCCTCGGCTGCACGACACGTTCGGCCAGGCGTTGCAGAAAGAGGAAGCGATCACCTTCCAGACGGGTGTAGCGGCGCGCTCGCTGACCTCGCGCACCGGCCCTTTCGTGGTCCTCGATCCGTCCGCACCCCCGCGCTTTCCCGTATACATGGTGAACCACGAATCGATTCGCGTCCAGGTGCGCGCGGTCGAGCCGGGCGATTGGCCGGCATTCGGCCGGGCTATCGTTCCCCCACGGGGGAGCGCGCCCCCGGCGCTGCCTGGCCGCGTGGTCCTGACGGAAACCCTGCCGGTGAAGGGCCGCCCGGACGAACTGACCGAGACGGACATCGACCTGAAACGCGTGCTGCCCGACGGTCTCGGGCAGGTGGTGCTGTTCGTCGCGCCCGGCGAGTTGCTGACGGAGCGGGTCCAGCCGATCTACGTCTGGGTGCAGGCGACCCGAATCGGCCTCGACGCGTTCGCCGACGGCCAGGATCTGATCGCGTGGGCCTCGTCGCTCGACACGGGTGCCCCCCTTGCGCACGTGCAGCTGTCGATGGTGCCAGACAGTGGAGCGACGACCACAGGCGCCGACGGGATGGCTCGTCTTCGCCTCGGCGACCAGTCGCAGTCGCTGCTCGTCGCTCGCCTCGGCAAGGACGTCGCCATCCTCCCGCCCTACGCCTGGCCGTATCCCGGCCGTTCTCCGTGGCAACGACCAAAAGCGACGGACCGGCTCTCGTGGTACGTGTTCGACGACCGCCGAATGTACCGGCCAGGCGAGGAGGTGCACGTCAAGGGCTGGCTTCGCATCCAGACCGGCGGGCCCAACGGCGACGTGACACCCGTGAAAGACACGGTGCGGACGGTCAACTACACGCTCCGCGACTCGCGCAGAAACGAGATTGGCAAGGGGTCGGCGACGCTGAACGCGTTTGGCGGATTCGACTTCGCCGTCAAGCTGCCCGCCGCAATGAATCTCGGGTACGGCGAGCTGAGACTCGAGTCGGATGCCGTTGGATTCCTCGAGCCGTCGTTCTACACGCACATGTTCCAGGTGCAGGAATTCCGCCGGCCCGAGTTCGAGGTCACGACGCGCGCCAGCGACGGTCCGTACATCGTCGGCGGCCACGCGACGATCACGGCGTCGGCTTCCTACTACGCCGGTGGCGGGCTGCCGAACGCGAACCTCACCTGGAACGCCTACTCGTCCCCCGGTTCCTTCACGCCGCCCAATCGCGGCGACTACACGTTCGGCACGTGGGTCCCCTGGTGGGGCGACTTCGCTTATTCGCCGGGCGGCAGAGCCCAGCGCCAGAGCCACGAGGCCGTGACGGACGCGACCGGCAAGCACGTGGTCCGCATCGATTTCGACGCGATCGATCCACCGCGCGTGACGAATCTCGCGGTCAACGTCACCGTTACCGACGTCAACCGCCAGTCCTGGTCATCAGGCGTCAACCTGGTGGTGCATCCGTCCACCGTGTACGTGGGCATGAAGACCGAGCGGTACTTCGTGGATCGCGGTCAGCCGCTTCCGGTTGATCTCATCGTCACGGACCTCGATGGCCGCGCGGTCGCCGGCCGGCCGGTGCAGGTTCGTGCCGAGCGCATGGACTGGAGGCAGGAGCGAGGCACGTGGCAGGAGAAGGCGCTGGACGCACAGGAGTGCAGCGTCACGTCCGCGGCGGAGCCGTCGCGCTGCACGTTCAAGACGCCGGACGGCGGGACCTACCGGGTGACGGCGACGGTCACCGACGACGCCGGTCGCCCAAACGAAACGCAGATTCGGCGCTGGGTCGCCGGTGGCACGATTCCCCGGCGGCCGGACGTTTCGCAGCAACGCGTCACGCTCATTCCGGACAAGGAGCAGTACCGCGCGGGCGACGTCGCGCAGATTCTCGTCGCCACACCTTTCTATCCCGCTCAAGCGCTGATGACGCTGCGACGGTCGGGCATCGTGCGGACCGAGCGCTTCACCTTTGCCGGCCCGTCGTACACGCTTCGCATCCCCATCGAGGAGCGGTGGACGCCAAATGTCCGCGTGCAGATGGATCTGGTCGGTGCCACCGTGCGGACGATGCCGGCGGGCCAGGCCGCGCCGAAATTGCCGAAGCAGCCGGCGTTTGCCTCGGGCAGCCTGAACCTCCGCGTGCCGCCCGCGGATCGCACCCTTGCGCTGATTGTCGCGCCGCGGGCGCGTGAGGTCGAGCCTGGCGGCGAGACACGGCTCGACGTGACGCTGCGAGACGCGGCCGGCCAGCCGGTGGCGGGCGGCGAAGTCGCCGTTGTTGTCGTGGACGAAGCAATCCTGTCGCTCACCCGCTATCAGCTGCCGGATCCCGTTCAGTGGTTCTACCGCGACCGCGAGCCGGGCGTATCCGATTGTCACCTGCGCAGCAGCGTGCTGCTTGCCTCGCCGCAGGCGCTCGACTTGAACGTGGCCGCGCGCGCGGCGGCCGGTTCCGGTGACGTGCAGTTCAGGACCCCGCTCGCCGAAAGTGTGACGGTGACCGGCGCGACGGAGATCGTGCAGACCCAGGCAGCGGTGGCGGGCGGCGGCCCCGGCCCAATCGCGATGCGCACCGATTTCAATCCGCTGGCGCTGTTCGCCGCCAGCGTGCCGACCGACGGATCCGGTCACGCCGAAGTGCGCGTCACGCTGCCCGACAACGTCACACGCTACCGTGTGATGGCCGTGGCGGCCACGGAGGGCGCGAAGTTCGGTTCCGGCGAGTCGACGATCACGGCACGTCTTCCGCTGATGGTCCGCGCCTCCGCACCCCGTTTCCTCAACGTCGGCGACCGCATCGAGTTCCCCGTTGTCCTGCAGAACCAGACCGACACCGCGCTTGCGGTTGACGTCGCGATGCGCGCGAGCAACGCCGAGTTGTCGGCGGGCCGAGGCCGGCGGGTCACCGTGCCCGCCAACGATCGCGTCGAGGTGCGATTCCCGCTGGCTGCCAGCCGGCCGGGAACCGCGCGGTTCCAGATCGCGGCCGCGTCGGGACGATGGAGCGACGCCAGCGAAGTGTCGCTCCCGGTCTGGACGCCGGCGACGACCGAAGCATTCGCAACCTACGGGCAGATCGACCAGGGTGCGATCGTCCAGCGCGTGAAGGCGCCCGCCGACGCGTTTGCCGAATTCGGCGGCCTGGAAATCGACACCTCGTCCACGGCGCTCCAGGCGCTCACCGACGCCGTCGTGTACCTGGTCACGTATCCGTTCGAGTGCGCGGAGCAACTCTCGTCACGCGTGCTGGCGGTCGCTGCGCTCAAGGACGTGCTCGCCGCGTTCTCGGCCCGGGGGCTCCCCGACGCGGACACGTTGGCCGCCGGCGTCAATCGCGACCTGCAACGCCTGTCGGGCCTCCAGAACGACGATGGCGGATTTGCGCTGTGGCAGCGTGGAGACGAGTCGTGGCCGTACGTCAGCATCCACGTCGCGCATGCGCTCGAACGCGCCAGGTCGAAGGGGTTCACGGTTCCGGACAAGACGCTGCAGCGGTCGCGCGACTATCTGAAGAACGTCGAGCAGCACATTCCCGCGTCCTACGGCGACGACGCGCGACGCGCGCTCGTGGCGTACGCGCTTTACGTGCGCAGCCTGGGCGGCGACGCCGACCGCGGTCGCGCTCGTTCGCTCATCCGGGAGGCTGGTCTCGAGAAGCTGTCGTTCGAAGCGATCGGCTGGCTGCTGTCCGTGCTGTCGGGCGACGCGGCCTTTGCCACGGAAGTTGCGTCGATCCGGACCTGGCTGAACAACCACGTCATTGAGACCGCCGGCGCCGCGCACTTCGCGGTGTCGTACCGCGACGGCGCGCACCTGCTGTTCGAATCGGACCGCCGCGCCGACGGCGTCGTGTTGGACGCGCTCATCACCGATCAGCCGAAAAGCGATCTGATCCCGAAGATCGTCACAGGCCTCCTCGCTCATCGCACAGCCGGACGGTGGGACAACACCCAGGAGAACGCCTTCATCCTGCTGGCGCTCGATCGCTACTTCAACACGTTCGAGAAGGTGACGCCGGACTTCGTCGCGCGCGCATGGCTCGGCGACCGGTATGCGGGCGAGCAGGCGTTCAAGGGGCGTACGACCGACCGCCATGTCGTCCGGGTGCCGATGAAAGCGCTGGCGGACGTGAAAGGTGCGACGGACTTGATCGTGTCGAAGGAAGGCACCGGGCGTCTCTACTACCGCATCGGGCTGCAATACGCCCCGCGCGATCTCGATCTGAAGGCGATCGACCGCGGCTTCACCGTCGAAAGAAGCTACGCGGCGGTCGACGATGAAGCGGACGTGCACCGCGACAAGGACGGGACGTGGCATGTCCGGGCGGGCGCGCGCGTGCGTGTACGCCTTTCGATGGTCGCCCCCGCCCGCCGCTACCACGTGGCACTCGTCGATCCGCTGCCCGCAGGACTCGAGGCGCTCAACCCGGCCCTCGCCACGACGGCGCCGATCCCGCGCGACACACGACCCGACGCCGCGCCGGGAGGCGGCGCGGATGCTCGCTGGTTCTGGATACGGCCGTGGTTCGAGCACCAGAACCTGCGCGACGACCGCGTCGAGGTGTTCGCGTCGCTTCTCTGGGAAGGCGTTCACACCTACAGCTACGTCGCCCGCGCCACGACACCCGGTCAGTTCATCGTCCCGCCGCCGCGTGCCGAGGAGATGTATCATCCGGAAACCTTCGGCCGCGGCGCCACCGACCGCGTCGTCGTTGAAACACGCTGATGGGGTCAGGTCTGAGACAGTCGTTTTTTTCACGCCTGACCCCGAGACCTGACCCCGCGGAGCGTGAACAAACCGACGTTCTCAGACCTGACCCCAGGAGGAAAGTTCAGGCTGCCACACAAGGAGCGCCCCATGCGTATCCGCCTTCTCTGCGGCGCAATCGTGATCGTCCTCGTTGCTGCCTCCGGGCACGCGCAGCGGACCGTCAAGCCGGTGCTGCACGGCCGCCATTGGGTGGCCATCACCGGCAAGCCACTGGGCGCGACAGCCGGCGCGATGACGTTCCAGAACGGCGGCAACGCCGTCGACTCGGCGTGCGCGATGCTCGCCGCCGTCTGCACGATGTGGGACACGCTCAGCTGGGGCGGTGAAACGCAGGCGCTGATCTACAACCCGAAGACAAAGAAGGTCATCGCCATCAACGGCCTCGGCGTCGCCCCGACAGGCGCCACCCCGCAGTTCTTTCACGGCAAAGGCATGGAGTACCCGCCCGAGTACGGCCCGCTCGCCGCGGTGACACCGGGAACGCCGGGCGGGCTGTTGACGATGCTGGCGGAGTACGGGCGTTTGAGCCTGAAGGAGGTGCTCGAGCCGGCGATCCAGATGGCCGACGGCTACCCGATCGAGCAGCAGGCGGCGGACACGATCGAACGCTACAAGAGCGAGATCAAGAAGTGGCCATCGTCCGTCAAGGTGTACCTCCCGCACCTGGGCGAGGCACGCGAAGCGCCGTATCCGGGCGAGATCTTCCGGCAGCCGGATCTGGCCGCGACGCTCCGCAAGCTGGTCGAAGCCGAGCAACAGGCGCTCAAGGCCGGCAAGAGCCGCAAGGACGCGATCTACGCCGCCTACGACCGCTTCTACCGGGGCGAGATCGCGCGCGAGTTCGTGCGCGGCTCGCAGGAACTCGGCGGCCTGCACACGCTCGACGATCTGGCGAAGTGGAAGGTGCACATCGAAGAACCGGTCGTCACCGACTACAAGGGCATCCAGGTTTACAAGCTCAATACCTGGGTGCAGGGTCCGGCGATGCTGCAGGCGCTCAACCTGCTGGAGAACATCGACCTGAAGTCGATGGGCTACAACAGCGCGCGCTACATCCACACGCTTTACCAGGCGATGAACCTCGCGTTCGCGGATCGTGACTTCTACTACGGCGATCCCTACTTCCCGCCGGAAGAGCCGCTGCGCGGCCTGTTGTCGAAGGAGTACGCGAAGGCGCGGCTGAAGACGGTCGACTGGACGCGCAACGACCCGGACGTGCAGCCTGGCGACCCGTACCCGTTCCAGGGCGGCACGAATCCGTTCCTGGATCTGCTGAAGAACTGGGACAAGGCATGGGCGACGAAGAAGACACCACAGGCGCCGGGCCACGAAGCGTTCTACGCGGGCACGACATCCATCGAGGCCTCCGACGAGGAAGGCTGGGTGGTGTCCGTGACCCCGAGCGGCGGCTGGATCCCGGCGACGATCGCGGGAACGACGGGCGTCGGGATGAGCCAGCGGATGCAGAGCTTCGTGCTCGACGAAGCCAAGGGTCCCTACAACGTGCTCGTGCCGGGCAAGCGCCCGCGCTCGACGCTGACGCCGGGGCTCGCGCTCAAGGACGGCGTTCCTTACCTCGCGTTCGCGGTGCAGGGCGGCGACAGCCAGGATCAGAACCTGCTGCAGTTCTTCCTGAACGTCGTCGAATTCGGGATGAACGTGCAGGAGGCGTGCGAGGCCGGAAACATCAACAGCTACCAGATGCACAGCTCGTTCGGCGATCATCGCGCCGAACCCGGGCGGCTGCTGCTGAACGACCTCACCCCCCCATGGGTGCGACAGGCGCTGTCCCGCATGGGGTACCGCCTCGAGTACGAGCGCCTCACCTCCGGCCCGATCAACGCGATCTTCCTCGACCGGGCGCACGGGACGATGTGGGGCGGCTCGAGCAACCATGGGGAGGACTACGGGGTTGCCTGGTAAGTAGTCGTTGGTCGTTGGTCCCGGTCGTTGATCGTAGGTCTCGGTCGTTGGTCGTTGATGGTCGTTGGTCTCCGTCGTTCGTTCGGTCCGGTTCGACCCGACCTGCGCACCCGCCGCAGCTGCACTTCAAAAAGCCGCTGTTGAAAGAAACCGCTTGACAGGCGTGCGGCGGCGGGTTATATTCCTGTCAACTGGTTTGCATTGCAAACTAGTCTACAGAAGGCA
>Ga0315282_10007748_pt1 | contig 17548 bp, 15 predicted proteins | sample YL17G07_20_MG_FD_203693 | JGI IMG/M metagenome (GOLD analysis project Ga0315282, IMG submission 203693) | Sediment microbial communities from Yellowstone Lake, YNP, Wyoming, USA - YL17G07_20 | ecosystem: Environmental > Aquatic > Freshwater > Lake > Sediment | place: USA: Wyoming | collected... | reverse complement strand
GGTCGAGGAGCCCTTCGCCTCCGGCCAGACCGGCTCGTCGGCGATGCCCCACAAGCGCAACCCGGAGCTGACCGAGCGCATCTGCGGGCTGGCCCGGGTCATCCGGGGCAACGCCCTCACCGCGCTGGAGAACGTCGCCCTCTGGCACGAGCGCGACATCAGCAACTCCTCGGCCGAGCGGATGATCTTCCCGGAGTCGTGCCTGCTGCTCGACTACATCCTGCGGCTCGCGACCCGGATCCTCGCCGGCCTGCAGGTCTGCCCGGAGCGGATGAAGCGCAACCTCGCGTCCAGCCACGGGCTCGTCTACTCGCAGCGAGTCCTGCTCGCGCTCATCGACAAGGGCCTGAGCCGCACCCGGGCCTACGATCTGGTCCAGCGCAACTCGATGGAGTGCTGGCGGACGGAGCGCGAGTTCCTCGACCTGCTGAAGGCCGACCCCGAGGTCACCGCGCACCTGAGCCCGACCGAGCTAGACGGGCTCTTCGAGGTGAGCTACTACCTGAAGCACGTCGACGACGCCTTCATCCGGCTGGGACTGATGCCTGCAACCCGCGGAGGTTCGAATGGCGACTGAGCCCCTTCTCCAGAGCGATCTGCCCGGCGTGCCCCTACTCTTCCGGGGCAAGGTCCGGGACATCTACGACCTGGGCGACCGTCTGCTGCTGGTTGCCACCGACCGCGTCTCGGCCTTCGACGTCGTCCTTCCGACGGGCATCCCGGGGAAGGGCGCGCTGCTCACCCAGCTCAGCGCCTTCTGGTTCGAGGCCACCCGGGGCCTCGTCCCCAACCACCTGGTGACGGCCCGCGTCGAGGAGTTCCCAGAGCCGCTGCCCCGGTTCGCCGAGCAGCTTCGCGGCCGGGCGATGCTCGTCCGGCGGGCCCAGCGCATCGACGTCGAGTGCGTCGTCCGGGGCTACCTGGCCGGGTCGGCCTGGGCGGAGTACCGGAAGTCGGGGACGGTGGCCGGGCTGCGCCTGCCGGCCAGCCTCCGGGAGAGCGAGCGGCTGCCGGAGCCCGTCTTCACCCCGGCGACGAAGGCGGCGAGCGGCCACGACCAGAACATCAGCGTCGCCGAGCTTCGAGACCTGGCCGGCGCCGACCTGGCCCGGAAGCTGGAAGAGCGCAGCCTCGCGCTCTACCGCTTCGCCCACGAGCGCGCGCTGGCCCGGGGCATCATCCTGGCCGACACCAAGTTCGAGTTCGGCTGGCTCGGCGGCGAGGTCATCCTCATCGACGAGGCGCTGACGCCGGACTCGTCGCGCTTCTGGTCGGCGGCCGACTACCGGGTGGGCCAGTCGCAGCCGAGCTTCGACAAGCAGTACGTCCGGGATTGGCTCGAGGCCAGCGGCTGGAACAAGGAGCCGCCCGCGCCGGCCCTGCCGCCCGAGGTGGTCCAGAAGACCGCCGAGAAGTACCGGGAAGCGTACGAGCGGCTGACGAGATAAGGGGACGTTACCTTCTCCGCTCTACCGCGAAGCTCGCGCCGTCCTCCTGGCGGCTGTAGAGTGGGCTCCAGTTGGGGCCGTAGACGCTGACCTCGGTCGTGTAGCTGCCCAACGGCAGGTCGGTGGGCAGGCGCCAGACCCAGGAGACGGTCTGGTCCTGGGCCGAGCCCAGCTTGACGCCCCGCCGGGGCGCGCGCAGCACGATCTGGCTGTTCTCCCCGCGGACCTCCAGCTCGACGGTGAGATCTTGTAAGGAGCGCCCCTCGTTCCGCAGGGCGGTCGTGATCGTCACGACGTCGCCCGGGGCCAGCGGGCCGGCCGACGCCTTCGTGCCGACGATCCGTACCTCCGGTGCGGCGACGACCGCGCTGCCCGCTGCCTGGAGCCAGAAGACGAAACCCAGCAGGGCACAGGCTCCCAGGATCAGCCCCGCTGCGGGTGAGAGCTTTTTCAAGAACATGCGCACGCCTCCGCGCGTTCTGCCACCGGGGATGCAATAGTAGTGCCAGGGCGGGTTTCCGCGAAGATGGGGGTGCAAGGCAGCAGCGTCCGTGTGGTAGACTCGGGTGCGAGCGACGATGGGCCGAAGGGCGCGACGGAGAGGCGGCGCAATCGGCGCGGCCCTGCAGCCCTCGTCCCAACCCTCCTCCCAGGGGAGAGCGAGCCAAGGGAGAGTGGGCGGTGCCGTCAGCGTCCGCCGTGCTCAGGGGTTTGTCTCGGTCCCTGACTGGACCCTTGGCCGGAGCCTTGCCCGGCGCTCTGACTGGCCCCCTGACCGTTCCCCTTCTCGTTCGCCGGCCCGCCCTCGCCGGCCGGCAGGACGGTGTACTTCACCGCCACCGACCCGTGGCTCGTCTCGCCGACGAGCGTGAACGTGACGTCGGGCTCGCCGCCCGCGATCGTGTACGGGTCGGTCAGCGGGAACTTGCCCTCGTCGTCGGTCGTCGTCGAGAGGACCACCTTGCCGGTGGCATCGCCCAGGTGCACGTCGACGATCTCGCCCGGGGCGAAGCTGCCGCCCAGGAAGCTCACCGAGGAGCCGACCGGGCCGGAGTAGGTGCTGAGCCCGGCCCAGGGCGTGAAGGGCAGGACGGTGTACTCGACCGTGACGGGCGTCTTGCTCTTGTCGCCGACGACGGTGATGGGCAGCTGTCCGGGCGGCGTCCCGTGGGGCACGACGAACGCCCCGGCGTCCTTGAAGCTGCCGTCCGCGCCGACGAGGAGCGAAGCCACTTCCTGCCCGCTCTGCGACCGGCCGACGTACGCCCGCAGCGTCTCGCCCGGCACGAAGCCCGACCCCGTGAAGGACGTCGAGTCGCCACCCCTGCCCGAGTAGCTGGTCAAGTTCAGGCCTGGCTGGAAGCCCTGCACGGCGAAGACCAGGTTGATCGGGACCTTGCTCTTCTCGCCCACTGCCGTCAGCGTGAGCTTGCCGGCCGGCGTGTCCAGCGGCAACTGGAAGCCGCCGACCCCCTTGAACGCGCCGTTCGGGCCCGTCTGGAAGGAGGTCAGCTCGCGCTTGTCCTGCGGCCGGCCGCCGTAGACGTGGATCGTCTCGTCGGCGGCGAACGCCGAGCCGGTGAAGGCGATGGTCGTCCCGGGCGGGCCCGAGTAGGTCGTCAGCTCGAGGGCCGGCGTGAAGTCCTGGACGGCGATCGTCGCCGTCGCCTGGTTGCCGCTCAGCTCGCCCACGGCGATGACCGTCGCCTCGCCCCGGAGGTCGACCGGGATGGGCACCGCCGCAGGGAGGTCGACCACTCCCTTCGCGGTGGCCGTTGCGACGGCCACCGGCGTCGGGGCGACCGCGTTCAGGTAGATGCGGACCCGCTCGCCGGGGAAGAAGTCCTCGCCCGAGACGCCGACGGCCTGCTGGGGCAGCGGCGTGTAGTTGTCCACGTTGATCCAGGGGTACAGTCCGGTCACGCTGAAGGGCACTCGCACCGGCGTCCGCGACCGCTCGCCGACGAAGACGAAGGCGTGCTCCCCCTCGGGGCTCAGGGGCACCGGCACACTCGCCATCTTGATCGTCCCGGCCTGGCCGGCCTCGACGGTCGCCAGGGGGTCGGTGCTGAGGCTGTCGAAGTAGACGTCGACCCGCTCGCCGGGCTGGAACCCGCCCCCGCTGAACTTCACCTGGGATCCCGGCTTGGCGGCGTAGACGTCGGGCTCCAGCCCCGGCTGCCCGCCGGTGAGCTGGAAGCTGGCCTGCGCCGTCCGGCCGCTCTTCGCCGCCACCTGCACGACGTAGCGCCCCGGCGGCAGGTCGGCCGGGACGTCGAACGCGACGTTCTCGAGGCGGCCGTCTTTGCTGGCGAAGGCTCGCGCCACCTGCCGCTCGGCCTGGAGCCCGTCGCCCTGGAGGGTGACGGTCAGGGCGTCGCTCGGCTTGAACCCCTCGCCGGTCAGGCTGACCTTGGCGTCGTGGGTCACCACGCCGGCGCTGACCAGGACGAAGGGTTGCGACTGGGCGGCCAGGACGCCGGGCGGGAGGGGCGTCGGCGTCGGGCCGGCCGGCGCCCGCGTCGCCGGGGCGCCTGGCTTCCCGCCCGGAGCCGGCGAGGCTCCGGCCGCGCCTCCGGGCTGATTGAGCACCTGCACGGCCTCCGGCGTCGCCTGCCCGCCCCCCACTCCCAGGAAGCCCCAGGAGTATGCCATATAGGCGACGAGCGCGACGCCGAGGGCCAGCCACAACAGCGGTCTGCGCATCGTCGGCGACCTCTACCGATTCCCTGACTGCGTCGGGCTGGGCTTTGGCGTGCTCGTCGGCGCCGACGTCGGGCTCGGCTTCGGCGTGTTGGTCGGCTGCGGCTTCGGCGTCCCGGTTGCGCCGGGCACCGTCTGGGTCGCCTGCGCGGCGCCGGTCGGCGTGGGCGACTGCTGCGGCGTCGCGCTCTGCTGTGGCGTGGCCTGAGGCTGCTGGGCGGCGGGCGTCTGCTGCGCCGCCGGGGTCGGTCGAGCCTGCTGAGCGCCCGGCGCGCTCGGCACGGGCAGCGATCCAGTGCCGGCGGCCATCGGCGCGGGCCCGGTGGCGGGCTCGTCGTCCCGGTACGGGCACTGGAAGGGCTGCTGCGGCTGGGCGCCGGCCGGGGCCGGCACCGGCCCGCCCGCGTCCATGACCTCCATCGTCGCCGTCGCCTCGGCCTTGCTCTTCGCGCCGACGAGGGTGAAGTTGAGCTTGCCCACCCTGGCGTCGTAGGGGATGGTGTACGAGCCGCCCGAGATGAGCGAGCCGAGGTTGTCGGCCTTCGCGCAGGTCACCTCCTGGCCGGCGCTGCCCTGGCCGCGGCCGACGAAGACGTGGACGACCTCCTGCCGGGCGAAGCCCTGGCCGTAGAAGGTGATCGTCGTGCCGGGGCGGCCGCCGTAGGTGCTAGCCTCCGCGTAAGGGGTGTAGGGCAGAACGTCGAAGCTGACCGTCGCCGGCGCTTGCGACTGCTCCCCGAGGAGGATGAAGCTGTTCTTGCCCTTCAGCTCGAAGGGGATGACGAAGCCACCCGCTCCGGCGAAGGCGCCGGTGTCGTCGGCCTCGATGATGCTGATCGGCGCCGACTGGACGCTGTTCAGGTAGACCCGGATTCGCTCCTTCGGGCCGAAGCCGGTCCCCGAGAAGGTCAGCATCGTGTCGGCCTTGGCCGCGTAGGAGTTGACGGCGGCCGTCGGGTAGAGGTTCAGCATCAGGAACGGCACCGTCACCGGCGATTGCGACTTCTCGCCCATAAAGACAAACGTGTTGTTGCCGACGGCGCCGAAGGGCACGGCGATCGAGCCGCTCAGCAGTCCGCCACCCTCGTCCATCTGGAGCGTCGCCGCCGGCCGGGACCCCAGCGAGTTCCAGTAGACGTTCACCTGCTCGCGGGGCGCGAAGCCCTTCATCGAGAAGGCGATGGTGTCGCCGGGCTTGCCAACCTGCGTCCCGAAGGTGACGACCGGGCTATTGGCGGTCAGGTGGCCGACGGCCGAGGTCTCGTGCTTGCCGTCGTGCTGCCTGGCGACCAGAAGGAAGCTGCCGCCGGTGAAGGTATCCGGCAGGCTGAAGCTGAAGCCGCCGAAGTTGCCACCCTTGTCGGTCTGGACGAAGCCGATGGCCTGGCCCTTCTCGTCCTTCTTGCGCTTCAGCGTGAACTCGACCTGCGCGCCGGGGTCAAAGCCGCTCCCCGTGACGCCGACGCTCGAGCCCGGGCGGACGGTGGCCGGGTTCAGGAGGATGAACGCCTGGTGGTCCGTCACGATGTCCGCCGAGGCCAGGTCCTGGGAGGCATCGCTACCGGCGGCGGGCGTCGCCGTCTTCGCGGCCGACGCCGCGCTCGTCGCCCTGGCAGCCGGCGCAGCCGTCGCGCCGACCCCGGGCGTGCTCACGGTCTCCGTCTGCGCCGAACCCGGAGACGAGCTCTGCTCGGTCGGGATAACGTTGCCCAATCCCGCCGCCGCCCCCACCAGGGAGACGGCGGTAATCGCCACGAGAGCGATTAGAATAGTCCGCATCGACACTTGGCTAGCCTCCTCTTCGCAGCCCTTCCGACTCCGCATCATGCCGAGCGAAGCGAAGCGTCTCGGAGGATAGAAGGAGACCCTTCGCCGCGCTCAGGATGACAGCCTTGAGCCCTTGCCGGCCGATCACTGTTTCCTCACCTTGCGGATCTGGAGGTGAACGTCGCCCTTCTGAAGGCTCCAGATGACGTCGGAATGCTGCAGCGCCTGAACAGGCAGTTGGTCGTCCGTGTACTGCCGCTTGAACTCCTCGTCCAGTTTGTTCGACATGACCAGATAGCCGATGTTGCGCCAGTCGCCCTTCAGCAGGCGATCCCGGATGTCCGGGTCGTTCGCAATCTTCCAGTGCGAGTGCGCGTTCTGGTAGACCGGGTGCCCGCGGGCCGGCTCGTGCAGGTCGACCCAGAGGTCGTCGTCGACGAGCAGCACGGCGTCGGCCGGGATGGTCTGTCGGATGTACTCCACCTGCTGGATCTGAAGCTGGGTCAGGTCCAGCGTGTAGTGGTCGTACGATCGGACCACGAACGCGGCCGTGAGCGCGCCCAGGCCGGCCACCAGCGTCGCCAGCGCCAGCGGCCCCGGCAGCCGCTTCAGCACCTCGTCGGCCAGAAGGCCCACGTTGACGGCCAGGAACGGCAAGACCGGCACCACGTAGAACTCCAGGATGACGCTGCCGCGCGCCAGGTAGAAGGCGAAGGCCAGCGCCATCAGCGCGGAGATCAGGTGGCCCTGCCGGTGCGCTCGCCACCCGACGATCAGGTTCGCCGCGGTGGTCGCCGCGCCCAGGATCAGAATGAGCGGGTCCTTGAGCCACCACTTCGCCCAGAAGAACGTCCAGAAGTCGCTGTGGGGGTCCAGGATGCTCCCGCCGCGGCGCCCCATCTGCCAGAACAGCGTGCTGATGAGCGAAACGTGCTCGGCCGGGGCGTTGGTGAAGACGGTGGTGAGGGACGGGAAAAGCTCGTTCTTCAGGAGCGCGTAGAGAGGGTAGAGCGACACCACCATCGCCATCGTCACGCCCCAGCCCGCCATGGCGAAGCGCAGCCGGTGGGTCTGGCGGACGCTGGTGTAGAGAGCGTACGCGAGCACCGGGGCGAAGAAGAGGGCGTTCTCCTTCGTCAGCACCGCCAGCCCGAAGGCCGTCCCGCTGCCCACCAGCGTCAGCACCCGGTTCTCGTCGGACAGGATGAAGTAGGTCGAGATCAGCAGCCAGAGGACCATCAGGTTGTCGAGCAGGATCATCCGCTGGTAGTACAGCGGAAGCGGCGACAGCGAGAAGACGATCACGGCGATGATGGCGGCCGCGTCGCTCCGAGCGAGCTTCCTGGCGATCCGGTAGAGCAGGAGGACGGAGACCAGGTGGACGAGCAGCATCAGCACCCGGCCGCTGTTCATGGCCATGCCAAAGGTGAAGGACTTGGCCGGGAGCAGGAGCACCCACCAGGCCAGGAGCAGCCAGCCCGCCGGAGCGTGGTCGTAGAAGTAGGTGTAGGGGGAGAGCTTCCCCTCGCGCAGCACGGACCAGGCCTGCTCGAGGTAGATGCCCTCGTCGCCCAGGTACAGGGGATAACGGAACATGTTCCACGAGTGGCTGACCAGGGCGATCGCGAGCAGCCCCAGCACGATGCGACCCTCGCCGAGCCGGCCCAGCAGCCGCTGCAGGGCCGAGTCCTGCGCGCGGCTGTCGCGGCCGTCCACGTGTTCCTCGGGTGGGCGTGCCAGCACGGTCAGCTCACGCATGGCGAACCCCCAATCGGGCCCTCACCCCGACCCTCTCCCAAAGGGAGAGGGGGTAGGCCCACCGGCTCCCTCTCCATCGCTGAACGCGTAGTGCGATGGGAGAGGGCTGGGGTGAGGGCAGTCCCCTACGCCGCTCGATCGAACTTGCCACCGGCGTCCCCCTTCGCCGCGACCGGCTGCTGGTCTGTCGGCTGCAGGCGGTGGGCGCCGACGTGCTTGGTCTTCTCCCAGTTGTTGATGCCCCGAACCTCCCGGAGAAAGGCCCGGAGGGCCGCGAAGGCCAGCACCCACTGGTACGGTATGTAGCTCAGCAGCATCGCCAGCGGCGTCTTCCACGACGGTCTGAGCTTGTGCGCGCTGGCGAACTCGTACAGCCCGACGACGCTGATGATGTAGTGGGCGATCAGGAAGTAGAAGGGCACCATCAGGATCATCGCCCAGGCGACCGGCACCTTCGTCGTGAGCATCATGTAGACCGAGACGGGCACGTAGGTGGCCAGGAGCGCCTGGAACGAGGGGAAGCCCAGGGTGTAGAGGGCCAGGAACTGCCTCCAGAAGCCGTCCAGCTCGCGCCAGTTGCCCTTCTTGACCGTCTGGAGGAAGCCCTGCGACCAGCGCGTGCGCTGCTTGACGAAGTGGCCCAGCGTCGGCGGCGTCTCCTCCTTCGTCACGTAGCGGTCGTCGTAGACGACCCGGACCCGCTCCCCCATCGCGCTGATCCGGATGCCCATGTCGGCGTCCTCGGTCAGGTTGCTCTCGTCCCAGCCGCCCAGCCGGTTGACCAGCTCCCGGGTGAAGAACACGGTGTTTCCGCCAAGAGGGATCATCCCGGCCTTCGCGTGGAAGTGCAGGCGCGACTTGAACCAGAAGTAGTACTCCAGCACGTTCAGCGTCGAGTACCAGCTCGAGTCGTAGTTCATCAACTGCACGCCGCACTGGACGACGTTGACCCTGTCCTCGAGCATCACCGTGTTGACGATGTTGAGGATCTCCGGATGGATCTCGTCCTCGGCGTCGAAGATGGTGACCACGTCGTTGCGCGTCTGGGCGAAGCCGACGTTCAGGCCATGGGGCTTGTTGATGGGCCGGTCGGAGAACGTGATCAGCCGCGCGTGGGTTATCCCTTGCGGCCGAAGGCTGGCGATCTCCTCCTCGGCCTTGGCGATGGTGCCGGTGTCTCCGGCCTCGCAGACGACCACCACCTCGACCTTCGAAGGTGGGTAGTTGATCTGGATCGCCCGCTGGATGGTCTCCTGGATGACGTCCTCCTCGTGCCGGGCGGGCAGGAGGACGGTGAAGGACCTCTCCGGCGGCAGGAATCGGGTCGGCGCGGCCGCGCGGCGGTACGCCTCGGGCTGGTCCCACGTGTAGATCATCAGGTAGACCGTGTAGGCCGCCTGCAAGCTCACGACGATCGAGAAGACGACCACGGCGACGATGAAGATGCTCATCGAGCCGACCCTCGATCCTGCCGGACGTCCCCCGGCGACCCTGGCGCTCCGGCTTCGACCTCGAGCAGGCTCTGGAGGAGAGAGCCGAAGGGGGCCAGCGCCCCGGCCCTCTGGCCCGCCGGGCTGCCCGCCAGCACCCCGGCGAGCTGCCGGGCGGTCCGGCAGTACCTGGCCGCCCCGGTCAGCCTTCCGAGGGGGAGCAGCCCCTCAGCCGGGAGGGTGCCGTCCTGGAAGGCCACCCCGCCAGCCGGCCAGCTCGCCGGGCTCGCCGGATCTGGCCCCCGGAAGAAGTCGCTCAGTATCAACTCCGCAGTACACACGGCCGCCGCCAGGTAGTCCGGATCGAGCAGGGCGGCGTAGGTGCGGGCCAGGCCCACCAGGGCGGCCGCGTTGTCCAGGAGCAGGCCGTAGAGGTGCGGCGCCCCGTCATCGTCGTCGTAGTAGTGAGCCAAGCCCCGCTCCGAGTCGAACACGTGCTCCAGCGAGATCTGTCACCTCCAGCTTTCAAGCCGATTCTAGCCCTGGCCTCTTAACAGGCCGATGAAAGGCGGATTAACGATCCATGAATCCCGGGGCAGAAATGGTCTGGTTCTTGCTAGCCCATCAGAAACCCGCGCAATCTGTCAGTTGGCGGTTAGAGGTGGAGGAGAGTTGAGAGCCGCTGGCGCCGACGGATTGGCCCCCCGCGAGGGGTACTCCCAGGCACTCCAAGGCGACGCCGTCCTCGACCGCGCCCTCTTCGGACTGCGCTGGGCCGCTCTGGCCGCGGTGCTCCTCCTGGGTCTCCTCGACCAGACCAGGGGCCGCCTGGGCCTGATGACGGTGCACCTGGCCCTGCTCATCGCCGGCTACAACCTGCTGGTGCAGGTGGGTCGCGCCCGGTCCGGCGGCGCCATGTCGTACGCCGGCCTGGTCATCCTCGACGCCGCCGTCGTGTCCGTCGCGGACCTGCTCGCCGGCCAGGGGATGAGCCCGATCTTCCTGCTCTACCTGCCGGTGCTCGTCGGCGCGGCGGTGGCGATGCGCCCGGCCGATAGCAGCTTCCTGACTTTCGCGGTCGGTCTCCTCTCGCTATCCATAGCCGTGACCCAGCCCGACTGGCGCTGGGGGCCGGATCAACTCGAGTTCCTGGGCATTCGGCTGGTGGCTCTGGTCCTCTTCGGGGTGGTGAGCACCGGACTCTCCCGACAGCTCGGCCTCCAGCGGTGGAGCACCGAGATGGAGCGCAGCGCCGCCGCGCGGCTCGCGCTGCTGAACGACCTCCTCCGGGCGACCTCGTCCGGCCTGGACCTGGGCCAGATAATGGAGACGGTCGCCGCCAAGACGCGCCGGGGGGTGGGCAGCGACGTTGCCCTGGCGCTCCTCCTCGAGCCCGACGGAGCCCGGCCCAAAGTCTGGGCCTCGGGCGACATCTCGAGCGAGGCGCTGCTTCGGGGCGGCGACGAGCTGGCGAAACTGGCGGCTCGCCGCGGCCGGCCACTCCATCGCCAGAAGCCCGACCTCCTGTCCGAGGCGCCCACTCTCTCCCGGCTCGGCCTGCGCTCGCTGCTGGCGGCGCCCCTCGAGGCGGACGGCCAGATCCTGGGCATCCTCTTCGTCGGCGGCCGGGCGCCCGACGCCTTCAGCCCGGAATGCTTCGACTGGCTGCTGACCATCGCTCAGCACGCGGTGCTGCCGATCCGCAACGCTCGGCTTCAGGAGATGGAGCGGGCCAACGCCGCCCGACTCGCCGAGGTGGAGAGGGCGAAGAGCTCTCTCCTCTCCGGGGTCTCCCACGACCTGCGGACCCCGCTGACCTCGATCAAGGTCGCGGCCGGGCTGCTGACCGAGCAGCGTCAGGAGGTGGGCGACGCCTCGGAGCGGAGCCTCCTGGCCGCGCTGCGACGGAACACCGAGCGGCTGGAGAAGCTGGTCGACGAGATACTCGACGTGGCCCGCCTCCAGAGCGGCGCGATTCGGCTCCGGCCGGAGCCGCTCGACGTCCGGGGCCTGCTCCGCGAGGTGGCCCTCAGCATCAAGCCGATGCTCGACAGCCGTGGCCAGCGCCTGGAGCTGGCGCTGCCGGAGAGCCCGGTCACCATCTGGGTGGACCGGCGCCGCCTGGAGCAGGTCGTGGCCAACCTGCTCTCCAACGCCAACAAGTACAGCCCGGACGGCTCGGACATCCTCGTCGCCGTCGATGAGCAGCCAGACGAGCTAGTCGTCAAGGTCGCCGACGAGGGGCCGGGCATCCCGCCGGCCGACCGCGAGCGCATCTTCCAGCCGTTCTTCCAGTCGGCCCGGGACCGGGGGGTGGGGGCCGGGGTCGGCCTCGGCCTCGCCATCGCGCGCTCGCTGGTCGAGCTGCACGGCGGCCGGATCTGGCTGGCCGACGGCGGAGAGCGCGGGACGACGGTGGCGTTCTCGCTGCCCCGGCAGCCGTGCGCGGAGAGGGTAAGCGATGAAGGTGCTGATTATTGAGGACGAGCGCGACGTGGCCGAAGCCATCGCCTTGAGCCTGCGCTTTCAGTGGCCGAGCTGCGAGACCGTCGTGGCCGAAGACGGGGTCAGCGGGATCGACCTCTCGCAGAAGGGCTCGCCCGACCTGATCCTGCTCGACCTCAGGCTGCCCCGGATGGACGGCTTCGAGGCCCTGCGGCAGATTCGCCGCATCTCCCTCGTGCCCATCGTCATCGTCACGGCCCGGGGCGACGAGATGGACAAGGTCCGGGGGCTGGAGACTGGCGCCGACGACTACGTCACCAAGCCCTTCAGCCACCTCGAGCTGCTCGCCCGCGTCAAGGCGGTCCTGCGCCGGGCCGAGATGCCGCCGGTGGGGCTGGACAGCGCGTCCTACGACGACGGCTACCTCACCGTGGACTACGCCCGGCACCAGGTGCTGGTGAGCGGCGAGGCCGTCTACCTCACTCCGACCGAGTACAACTTGCTCTACCACCTGGCGAAGAACGCGGGGTACGTCGTGCCCCACCGGATCCTCCTCGCCAAGGTCTGGGGGCACGAGTACGAAGAGGAGACGGACTACCTGAGGGTGTACGTCCGGAGGCTGCGCGAGAAGGTCGAGCGCTCGCCGGACAATCCGGAGTACCTCCTAACCGAGCGGGGCATCGGCTACAAGTTCCGGCCGAAGAACCGGCCGGAATAGAGCGGTTTGCGATGCCGTTGAGCCACCTGGCGAGGAAGGCCCCCCTGTGGTCCCCCCGCACGCGGGGGGACGCCGTCGCTCCCTCCCCGCGTGCGGGGAGGGCTGGGGAGGGAGTCAACCTTTCCGCAGACCGCCATAGCGGAAGGGGGCGGATGATGAGTCCGATGGCCGTCGCCGCGGTCACCACCCGACGCCAGGCGCATCATCAGGGTTGTCTCCAGGACATAAAGCGAATATAATCCCACTGGCCCTGAGATAGACCCCTGGAGACCTGACGAAGGGAGAGGTGGATGCCCGTCGAGTGGTGCTTCGACGAGGGCGCGCCGATCGACGATCGGATGCCCGAGGAAAGGCGCGGCTCGCCTGAACCGCCGAGCACCGCTCCGAGCCGGCCGCCGATCACCCCTTCTGGCGCGGCCAGCGTGGACGGCTGGGTCCTCCCCGGCGGGCCCCTCGCGCTTCCCCCGGCCACGGCACACTCCGCCAGCCTGCTGCACGCCGTCTTCGAGACCGTCCCGCTGGCCATCGCCGTCGTCGCCGTGCCTGGCTTCGAGGTGCTGCTGGCCAACCGCCGGTTCGACGAGATCGTGGATCAGGCGGCGCGAGGCGAGGGCATCGTCGGGCGCCGGCTCGCCGACCTGGCGCCCGCCGCGGTCGCGTGCGAGGTCGGCGCGCTCCTCGAGCAGGCGGCGGCCACCGGCGAGGCGACGGTGGTAGACCAGCCGCTCCGCCGCCCGCGAGGCACGACCTACTGGCGGCTCTCGCTCTCGCCGGTGCGCGACGAGGCCGGCGCCGTCGTCGCGCTGGTGGTGGCCGGCGAGGAGACCACGGCGCAGGTGAACGCCCGGCTCCAGGCCGAGAACCTGGCCGAGCGGCTGCGGGCGACCAACGACCAGCTTACGCAGGCGAACCTTCGGCTCGAGGCGATCATCGGTCGGCTGCCCCAGGGCGTCATCGTCGTCGACCGGGAGGGCCGGATCGTCCTGGTCAACAGGGCGGCCGAGCGCCTTCTCGGGCGGGCTTTGCCGGTTGGCGCCAAGCTCTACAGCCTGGAGGTCGCCAGGTTCAAGCCAGGCGGCACACTCTACGAAGTCGACGAGCTGCCGCTGCCTCGCTCCCTCCGGGGCGAGACCTGCTACGGCGTCGAGATCGAGGTGAAGCAGCCCGGCGGCCGGGTCGTGAACACCCTCTGCAGCAGCGCGCCGCTCTACGACGTGGCCGGGCGCATCGTCGCCGCCGTCTCCATCTTCCAGGACATCACCGAGCTTCGGGAGCTGGATCGACTCAAGGACGAGTTCCTCTCCATCGCCTCCCACGAGCTGAAGAACCCACTGACCGTGCTGAAGGGCTACGTCCAGATTCTCCTCCGGGGCGACGTCGAGGTCTCCAGCGTTCGGGAGAGGCAGGTCCTGACCGTCATCGATCGGGAGGTCAACCGACTCTCCCGACTGATCAACGTGATGCTGGACGTCTCGCGCATACAGTTGGGTGGGCTCAAGCTGGACCGCCAGTCGATGGACCTCGGGGCGCTGGCGCAGAAGCTGGTCGAGCACTTCCAGGGGCTCTCCCCTCAGCACCGCTTCGTCCTGCGGATCGAGCCCGACCGGGTGGAGGGCCTGTGGGACCCGGTCCGGATCGAGCAGGTGCTGGCGAATCTCGTGGACAACGCGGTGAAGTACAGCCCGAAGGGCGGCAGCGTCGCCGTGAGCGTCCGCGCCGTCGGGCGACAGGTCGAGGTGGCGGTGCGGGACGAGGGCGTGGGCATACCGCCGGACGAGCAGGACCGCGTCTTCCAGAAGTTCTACCGAGCCAGGTCTCACGCCTCCAGGAACGTGGGGGGTATAGGGCTCGGCCTCTACGTCTGCCAGGAGATAGTCCGGGCGCACGGTGGCCGGATGTGCCTAGAGAGCGAGCCTGGCCGGGGCAGCACGTTCTCATTCTCCTTGCCATCCCTGCCACTCGACTCGTAGGACACCCCCCGAAACGCCCCCTGCCTCCCTCGCGGCTGGGGATGGAAGCGATGCTACCCGGTATTGTCCCGTCCAACGAGTTCGTGTCCAATTGTGGGAGATTCACCGGTAGAGCTTGTGCTGGGATGGGCGGTGCGTTATAATGCGTGCCATACGGCAAGCGGCCGGCCTCGGCAGTATCGCCTTGTGCCGCCGATGGATAGCGTGATATAACGCGCGGGCGGGAATGCACGTCACTTCCGGTCAGGTAGCCGGCTCGCCCGGCGTGTTATCATTGATTGGCGATTAACCACCAGGAGAAGCAACGTTGCTCGACCTCTACGGCTACGTGGCTATCTTTCTGCTCATCGCGGTCGGCTTCACCATCGTTCCGCTGGTACTCTCCAGGCTGTTGCGCCCCCGCAACCCCAACCCCATCAAGAGCTCGACCTACGAGTGCGGCATGGAGACGGTCGGGACGTCCTGGATTCAGTACTACCCCGGGTTCTACATCTACGCGCTCGTGTTCGTCATCTTCGACGTCGAGACGGTGTTCCTGTACCCGTGGGCCGTGGTCTATGGGAAGCTGGGGCTCTTCGCCTTGCTGGAGATGCTGGTCTTCATCGGCATCCTGGTCGTCGGGCTGGTGTACGCCTGGCGGAAGCAGGCTCTGCGGTGGTGGTGAGGGAGCAGTCAGCGGTTAGCTATCGGCGGGGCACGCAGGGGTGAGCGCAGCTCGCGCCCCCTGCAGACCACGCGAGCGCTGGCGACTGGACGCGAGCGTGCTGACGGCTGATCGCTGAAAGCTGATGGCTGCTATGGAAACCATCCGACTGGGACGAACGGTCCCGGAGGGCACCGCGCCTTCGTTGATCGACATTGGACCGCTCCGGGAGATGCTCGTCGGCTGGAAGGTGGCCGACGTGGTCGCCATCCTCGGGAGCATCGACATCGTCTTGGGCGAGGTAGACCGGTGAGCGACATCTGGCAGTTCGTCGTCAGCGTCTGGGGTTTCATCGCCAACTTCCTCAACATCCTCAAGGACTTCGCCACGTCCATTCTGCTGCTCTTCCTGCCGGCCTGGCTGGTCGACATCGTCACGGCCGTCGTGAACATCCTGGTCTTCATCATGTTCGCCATCACGGTGGTCATGAGTCTGGTCTACTTCGAGCGCCGAGTGATCGCCTTCATGCAGGACCGCCTGGGGCCCAACCGGGTCGGCCCGCAGGGAGTGCTCCAGCCCATCGCCGACGTCCTCAAGCTGCTGACCAAGGAAGACATCGTCCCGGTCAACGCCGACCCGTGGGTGTACAAGCTGGCCACCTTCGCGGTGGTCGTGCCGTCGCTCATGATCTACACGGTCATCCCCTTCGGGCCGAAGCTGGTCATCGCCGACCTCAACATCGGCATCCTGTACTTCATCGCCATCGGCTCGGTGACGGTGGTGGGCATCCTGATGGCCGGCTGGGGCTCGAACAACAAGTTCGCCCTGCTCGGCGCGATGCGGGCGTCAGCCCAGGTCATCAGCTACGAGATCCCGCTGGTGTTCTCGATCATCGGCGTGGCGATGCTGGCAAGCTCGCTCTCGACGGTGGACATCGTGAACTTCCAGTCGGCCTGGCTCGGGCTGAAGTGGAACGTCCTGTTCCAGCCCATCGGCTTCTTCGTGTTCTTCCTGGCGGCCACCGCCGAGGTCAACCGGACACCCTTCGACCTGATGGAGGCCGAGTCGGAGATCGTCGCCGGCTACCACGTCGAGTACAGCGGCATCCGCTTCGCCCTCTTCTTCCTGGCCGAGTACCTGGAGAGCTTCGCGATGGCGGCGCTGGCGGTGACGCTCTTCCTCGGCGGCTGGAACGGACCGATCCTGCCGCCCTGGCTCTGGTTCATCGTCAAGGCCTACGCCGTCTTCTTCCTGTTCTACTGGATCCGCGGCACGCTCCCGCGGGTCCGGGTCGACCAGTTGATGGGCTTCGCCTGGAAGGTGCTGCTGCCGCTGGCGCTGTTCAACGTGCTGCTGACGGGCATCGGGATCCATGTCTACCATTTGATCGCTAGATGAGAGGAACTGTCAACGGATTATGGGCACGGGTTGAACGGATGCGACTCACCCCGGTGAATCCGTGCAATCCGTTCCCCGAATCCGTTGACAGCACGCGCCGTACTTGCTCGACGAGGAGCAACAGATGATCGGTTCTGGTATCCTTAAGGGCCTGAAGCTCACCTTCGAGCACCTGCTCAAGCCGAAGGTGGCCGTCTCGTACCCGGAGGGGCGGGTCTACACCCCGCCCCGCTTCCGGGGGCACCGGCCTGGGTGTTCAGGGAGGACGGCAGCGCCCGCCGCGTCGGGTGCGGCATCTGCGTCTTCGCCTGTCCGCACGGCGTCATCGAGATGCGCACCTCGGAGGCGCCGGGCAAGAGTCGGCAGGTGGACTACTGCGCCATCCACATCACGCGCTGCCTGTTCTGCGCGCTCTGCGTCGAGGCCTGCCCCTTCCGCGCGATCGAGATGAGCGACGTCTGGGAGCTGGCCGAGCACGAGCGCACGGACCTGACTTACACTCTCGAGGACTGGCTGGGCAAGAGGCCCCGGGAGGTCCGAGAGAGGCTGCGACCGGCGGAGGTAGCATGACACAAGACAACTGGGTGACAATCGCCTTCATCGTCCTCGCCATGGGGCTGGTGGTCTCGGCCTTCGCGGTGGTGGCGCTGCCCCGCATCCTCCACGCCGCGCTGTCGATGGTGCTCTTCTTCCTCAACATCGCCGGCATCTACGTCCTGCTCCAGGCGGAGTTCATCGCCGCCGTGCAGGTAATCATCTACGTCGGCGCGGTGACGGTGCTGTTCCTGTTCGCCATCATGCTGACCCACCGGAGCTACGCGCCCGACTCGAACCCGCCCAACACGCAGTGGGCCTTCGCCGGAGTGGTAGCCCTGGCCGTCCTGGGGGTGCTTCTCTACGCGCTCTCGACGGCCACCTGGGCGGTCGGCGGCCAGCCGCCGGCCGACGTGACGCCGCAGATCGGCCGACTGATGCTCAACGAGTTCTTCCTGCCCTTCGAGATCGCGGCGGTGCTCCTGCTTGGGGCGATGATCGGGGCTATCGTCATAGCACGAGAGAGCTGAATGAAACCACAGATGAACACAGTGGGTACGAAAGGCCCTCACCCCGCCTTCGGCACCCCTCTCCCGCTGCGCGGGAGTGGGGCTGGGGGTGAGGGTCGGCATCTGTTCTCTGTGTTCATCTGCGTCCATCTGTCTGTGGTTCCACGTTTCCCGGGAGGCGTGAGAGGATGCAGATAACGCTGAACCATTATCTGGCCCTGAGCG
>Ga0315282_10007747_pt1 | contig 17551 bp, 12 predicted proteins | sample YL17G07_20_MG_FD_203693 | JGI IMG/M metagenome (GOLD analysis project Ga0315282, IMG submission 203693) | Sediment microbial communities from Yellowstone Lake, YNP, Wyoming, USA - YL17G07_20 | ecosystem: Environmental > Aquatic > Freshwater > Lake > Sediment | place: USA: Wyoming | collected... | reverse complement strand
TCGGAAAACGGCCTCGACTATTTCTTCATCGATTCGCACCTCCTCAAGGGGGGCCGGGCCATCGGGGTCTATAAGGACCGCTTCGAGGCCCTGGAGCGCCTCTGGGAGCGCTTCGCCTCCCAGTTCCAGGAACGGCCGGAGGAACAGGACAAGTCGCCCTACCAGGTCTATCTGGTGAGTTCCGCGCCGGAGAGCAAGCGGCCGGTGGCGGCCTTTACCCGGGACCCCAAGACCGGCCTCCAGGTGTGGAGCGGCGAATGGGGCTACCCCGGCGACGGCAACTATTTGGATTTTCATAAAAAACGTTATCCAGGCGGCCTGCGCTACTGGCAGGTGACCAGCGCCAAGGCGGACCTGGCCGACAAATCGCCGTATCACCCGGAATGGATCAGCGCCCGGATTAACGAGCAGGCCGACCACTTTGTCACCCTGATAGTCGGCATTCTGACGGAATTCCGGGAGCAGCACGGCCGGCCCGGCATGGTGGTGGCCCCGTATGACACCGAGCTCTTAGGCCACTGGTGGTTCGAGGGGCCGGAGTGGGTCTACCAGGTGCTGAGCCGCCTTCAGGCTCACACCCAGGTGGGTCTGAGCCCCGGCAGTCAGCTCCTCAAAGAGGCGGCGCCCCGGCACGTCATCCAACTGCCGGAGGGCTCCTGGGGGGAAGGGGGCTACCACTGGATCTGGCTCAACGAGATGAACGACTGGACCTGGCGCCATATCTATCCCGCCGAAAAGGAGATGGAAGAGCTGGCCCAGCTTTATGCCGAGGACCCCGACCCGCGCCTGCAAGACCTCCTGAAGCAGTGCGGCCGGTCGCTGTTCCTGCTGGAGTCTTCGGACTGGCAGTTCCTGATCAGCACCTTCAGCGCCCGGGACTATGCCGAACTGCGGCTGGTGGTGCACCACGACGACTTCAAGCGCCTGGCGGCCATGGCCCGGCGCTACGCCGCCGACCGGGACCTGCCCCCTGAGGACTGGAATTTTCTCTCGTTTTGCCGGGAGCGGGACGACATCTTTCCTGATATCGACCCCAAGTGGTGGGCCAGGCTGCAGTACCCGCCGGAGGAGCCGGAGTGAGGCAAGAGCCTGGGAACCGCCGGAAATAATTTTTCCCCCTCACCCCAGCCCTCTCCCCCCCTTGGGGGAGAGGGGGAAATTCTCTCAGGCGGGTGGCGTCTGTTATAGCGGTTGCCAAAAAGTAATTTCGTTTTGTAGGGGCATGGCGAGCCATGCCCATCGAGGGCACGGCACGCCGTGCCCCTACGATTAGCATAATCAATCGGGAAAAACATTTAGCAATCGCTATAATAAGGCAAATGATGTCTCCGTAGGGGCGGCTCGCAAGCCGCCCCTAATTTTTTGGGAGGACCGGCTAATCAATCGGTTATAATTATCCTAGAAAAAATTGGGGTGTGATGATGTGTATCTTTTGCGGGGGCCAATGCGGCGGGATGGGAGAGTTTCTCATTTCCATGGGACTGCCGTTCTTGGTGTTGTTCTTTTTCAAAGTAAGAAAGGCGTTGTCAAAGATCAAAGCTAAAATCATCCCAAGGGGCATCTCCGCGCCTGAGATGCCGGATGAGACACACAAATGCAGCTGTTGCGGTGAGCCGGTGAGCGAATGTAGGGAACTATCCACTCAGTCAATTGAGCCCAAAACCATTGAGCTACTGGAGCTTAAAGTTCAAACGAAGAAAGGACCACAAGGTGTCAGAGGCTGGCTATTATTCCTGTGTCTGAATCTTACCATCATTATTCCTTTTTCATTTCTTTATCAAATCAATGGCGCTTTGAAAATATTTTATCTTCCCGGAATGCAACTGCATCAACTAATATTCAAACAATCATTATTGTATAATATAATTAGTATGCTATCGATGATATTATTAACTATATTTAGTTTTTATGCCGGGTTAAGTTTATGGGGATTAAAACAGAAAGCTATTAAGATAACTAAGATGTTTTTAATAACCCAATTGTCTTTAATGGTAATCATTATTGCCATACGGCCGTTTATGGAAATATTTATAAGCGGCAATGCGAATAGTATCGGAGATATAATAAAAGGCTTGATTCCCTTTTTATCTTATTTCAGTGTCTGGTATTTATATTTAAGTTATTCAAAGCGAGTCCATAATACCTATAGCATCCCGGCTGGTGGGCCCTCTCGAAGGGACGCCAACGGCCTTCTCCAAGATCCAGGATTTCCTTCCGAATCCGGCGAGGTCTACCCGGTAAAACCACGATGAAGCGAAGCGGGGCTGTTATTTCGCTCCAGTTAGGCCACACCTCGCGCGAGCTATCGTCTTTGTGGCGCTTTTGCTACATCAAGGGCGGGTTTTGTGGTTTTTTTACCACTGGTTGACAGGATTACGGACCTCGGGTCTGGAGGTAGGAACCTCAATGAATTCCGGCAATTCGGCCCCGGATCATTCGGCCATTCTCGTTCCCCGGCGCCCCGGCATGGGGATTGCACTGGGTAGGCCCAGGGGAGAATTATGATCTGGCAAAAGACTCTGGCGCAGCCTCTTAATTTCAGCGGCATCGGCCTGCACTCCGGCCGGCGGGTGGAGGTGACCCTATACCCGGCGGCCGCCAATCAAGGCCTGCGCTTTATCCGGACCGACCTGCCGGGCCGGCCGCAGATACGGGCCCATTATTCCCGGGTAGTGGACACCACCCGGGCCACGTCTTTGGGGGAGAACGGCACCACCCTGGCCACCGTGGAACACCTCCTGGCCGCCCTGGGGGGGCTGGGGGTGGACAATGCCCTGATCGAGGTGCAGGGCCCGGAGCTGCCCATCATGGACGGCAGCGCCGCGCCATTTGCCCGGCTCATCGCCGCGGCGGGCTTAAGGGCCCTCGCCTGGCCCCGGGCCTACCTCATGGTGCGGGACACCGTGGAATTGCGCCAGGGGGAGCAGTGGATGCGAGTCAGGCCCGGCGTGCCCCGCATCACGTACACCATCGACTTCGACCATCCCCTCATCCGGCGGCAGCGTTACAGCGTGCCGCTCCGGCCAGAGAGTTTTCAGAGCGAGATCGCCGCGGCCCGCACCTTCGGATTTCTCAAAGAGGTCCAATACCTCCAGGAACGGGGCCTGGCCCTGGGCGGGTCACTCGACAACGCGGTGGTGCTGGATGACCGGGAAGTCTTGAATCCCGGGGGCCTGCGCTTCCCGGAAGAGTGCGTGCGCCACAAGATTCTGGACGCAGTGGGGGATTTAGCCCTCCTGGGTCTGCCGCTGCTGGGGCACCTGGAGGTGGGCCGGGGCAGTCACGAATTACACTATAGCTTCCTGCAACTGCTTATGAGCCGGCAGGCGGATTGGCGCATCTGGATTCCCTCCGGCCGCACCGGGGAGAGAAAAGCGCCCTGGTTCCAGACGCCGCTGTGGGAGGGGGCCACGGCTTAGAAGACAGTTGTCAGTAGTCAGTAGTCAGTTTTCAGTAGAGGCAGGCCTGGGGGAGGGCCTGCCTTTTTATTTGTGGTAGGGCGGCCGTCCCTGGCCGCCTCTTGAAGGATGGCGGGCGGGGACGCCCGCCCCACCGGCAAATCTTGACAAGTATTTGGTAGCCGCAGGCTTTACCGTGAAAACTTCAAATCCCCCTAAATCCCCCTTTTTCAAAGGGGGACCATAAAACCCCCCTTTGAAAAAGGGGGGCAGGGGGGATTTTTCATCCCTCGGGGTGAAACTTTTATGGTTCATGAAGGTTTAGCCTGTGCCTGCACAGGCTGGAAAGCCTGTGCTACCTTCAGGCCGGGGCGAAGAGGTCCGTGCTCAGGTAGCGCTCGCCGGTTGAGGGCAGGACCGCGACGATGAGTTTGCCCCGGTTCTCGGGGCGGCGGGCCACGGCGAGGGCGGCAAAGACTGCGGCCCCGGAGGAGATGCCGCAGAGGATGCCCTCCAACTTGGCCACATCCCGGGCGGTCTCGAAGGCCGCCTCATTGCTCACCGCAATGACCTCGTCGATGATTTTGGTGTTGAGGATCTCCGGGATGAAGCCGGCGCCGATGCCCTGAATCTTGTGGGGGCCGGGCTGGCCGCCGGAGAGCACCGGTGAGGCTTCGGGCTCCACCGCTACGGCTTTAAAGGAGGGTTTGCGGGCCTTAATCACCTCACTCACACCGGTAATGGTGCCGCCGGTGCCCACGCCGGACACCAGAAAGTCCACGGCGCCCGCGGTATCCCGCCAGATCTCCTCGGCGGTGGTGCGGCGGTGGGCTGCCGGGTTGGCCGGGTTGGCGAACTGGTTGGGCAGAAAGGCTCCCTTGGTGGTGGCGACAATTTCTTTGGCTTGATTAATGGCGCCGGTCATGCCCTGGGCCCCCGGGGTGAGGACCAGTTCGGCGCCCAGGTGTTTAAGCAGCTTCCGCCGCTCCAGGCTCATGGTTTCCGGCATGGTGAGGATGAGGCGGTATTTCTTGGCAGCCGCGACAAAGGCCAGGGCGATGCCGGTGTTGCCGCTGGTGGGCTCGACGATGAGGGTGTCCGGCGTGATGAGCCCCTGGGCCTCGGCGGCCTGGATCATGGCCGCGCCGATGCGGTCCTTGACGCTGCCCAAGGGGTTCATGGATTCCACCTTGGCGGCGATGGCGGCGGGCAGGCCCCGGGCAATGGCATTCAGGCGGACCAGGGGGGTGGAACCCACGGCCTGCATGATGTCGGGTAGGATGCCACTCATTTCTGTTCCTCCCTGGGATTAAGGGTGAAGGGCGCCCTCGTAAGGGCGAACACCAGGTTCGCGCCTACAGAAGGTAGCAGCCGGCTCTACCGTGAACCCCCAAATCCCCTTAAATCCCCCTTTTTCAAAGGGGGACCATAAAACCCCCCTTTGAAAAAGGGGGGCAGGGGGGATTTTCATTCCCGGGGTGAGACATTCGTGGTTCATGAATGTTTAACCTGCGCCGCACAGGCGGGACGCCTGTGCCACCTGGTTATTGGCGGGCACGGAGGCCCGCCCTACCATTTGCAAGGAAAATGGTGGGCAGTGCCCACCCTACATTTTTACTGCACAGGCTGGAAAGCCTGTGCCACCAACCTCCACCCCTTGAAACTAAAAACTAAAAACTAAAAACTGGCAACTGGGAACTGGCTACTGGCTACTATCCTTCCCCTTATAAATCAACTCCGGCTTCTTCAAAAAGACCTTGGTGTCCGGCGGCACCGACTCGGTGAGCCAGACGTTGCCGCCGATGACGGCGCGGGCCCCGATGACGGTGTCGCCCCCCAGGATGGTGGCCTGGGCGTAAATGATGACGTCGTCTTCGACGGTGGGGTGGCGCTTGGTGGCGCGCAGGGCTTCCACTTCATGTCGGCCCAAGGACAGGGCCCCCAGGGTCACGCCCTGGTACAGCCGCACCCGGTCGCCGATTTCGGTGGTTTCGCCGATGACCACGCCGGTACCGTGGTCGATGAAAAAGCTCTCGCCGATGTGGGCCCCGGGGTGGATGTCGATGCCCGTCTGGCTGTGGGCGTATTCCGTCATGATGCGGGGCATCAGGGGCACGTCCTGGTGCATCAGCTGGTGGGCGACGCGGTACACGGTGACCGCGAACAGGCCGGGATAGCTGAAGATGATTTCGTCGTAGCTTTTGGCGGCGGGGTCGCCCTCGTAAGCGGCGCGCACGTCTTTGGCCAGGGCGCTCCGGAGGCTGGGCAGCTCCCGCATGAAGCGGATGGCGTCCTCCTGGCCGCGCTCCTCGCAATGGGTGCATTCCAGACCGTGGCGCAGACACTCATGGCGGATGGACAGGGCAATCTGCCGGGAGAGGACCTCGAAAAAGGCCACGGCCTCCTGGCCGAAATAGTAGCCCAGGTTGATGTGGTCCACCCGTTTGCGGATGAAATAGCCGGGGTAGAGGAGACGGCAGGCCCGGTGGATGATGTCGATCACCTCATCCCGGGAGGGGATGGGCTCGGGGCCCACGTGGTCGAAGCAGTCTTCCCGCCGGCAGGAGCCTACCAGTTGATTGACGATGTCCGGGATGGCCTCCCGGAATTCCTGGACGGCCCTGGCCTCCACCTTGCAGCGGTCCAGTTCCCGTTTGGCCGGTTCGTCCATGACGACCTCTCAACTTTCCACGGTGGCGCAGATGGCGGCCCCCACTTCCCAATAGGGAGACAGGGCCCGCAGTTTTTCGATGATCAGCGGAAATTTTTCGATCACGTAGTCGATCTCTTTTTCGGTGTTAGAAACACTGAGGCTGAAGCGGATGGAGCCGTGGGCCATGGTGAAGGGCACCCCCATGGCCCGGAGCACGTGGGACGGCTGCAGCGACCCGGAGGTGCAGGCGGAGCCGGAGGAGGCGCAGATGCCCATCTCGTTGATCATCAGGAGGATCGCTTCCCCCTCAATAAATTCGAAGCTGATGTTGCTGGTATTGGGAAGGCGCATCACCCGGTCGCCGTTCACCCGGCTGTTGGGGATGCGGGCCAGCAACTCGCTCTCCAGCTTATCCCGCAGGGCCTTGACCTTAGTATTTTCTTCATTCAGCCGTTGGGCCGCCAACTGGCAGGCCAGGCCCAGGCCGATGAGGCTGGGGACATTTTCGGTGCCGCCCCGGCGGCCCTTCTCCTGGTGGCCGCCCACCAGGAAGGGAGAAAACTTGGTGCCCTTGCGCACGTAAAGGGCCCCCACGCCCTTGGCGGCGTGGAGTTTGTGGCCGGAGAGCGACAGCATGTCGACGGAGTTCTGCTTGAGGTCGATGGGGATTTTGCCCACTGCCTGCACCGCGTCGGTGTGGAACAGGATGCCCTTGTTGCGGGCCATGGCCGCGGCCTTTTCCACCGGGAAGATGACCCCGGTTTCGTTGTTGGCCCACATCATCGAGACGATGGCGGTATCATGGGTGAGGGCCTCGTCGTACTGAAACAGGTCCAGGCGCCCCTGGCCGTCCACCGGCAGTTCGGTGACCCGGTAGCCCTCCTTGGCCAGCCTGGGCACCAGGGCATTGATGGCCGGGTGTTCCACCCGGGTGGTGACGATGTGGCGTTTGTCGGGAAAGGTGGCCAGGGCCGAGCGGATGGCGGTGTTGTCGCTTTCGGTGCCGCAACTGGTGAAGATGATCTCCTCCGGGGCAGCGCCCAGCAGGTTCGCCACCTGCTCCCGGGCCTCCCTTATCTTCCGGCCCACCTGGCCCCCGAAGGTGTGCATACTGGAGGGGTTGCCGTAGAGTTCGTGATAGTAAGGCAGCATGGCCTCCAGGACTTCGGGGTCCACCTGGGTGGTGGCGTTGTTGTCCAGGTAAATGACGGTCATGGGGCCACCTCCTCCACCCGCAGTTCAGGCGTGACCAGCTCCTTGAGCTTGGCCTCGACAAAATCCTTCAAGGTCAGTTGGGCCGCGGCGCAGGAGGCGCAAGCCCCCCGGGTGGAGACCAGGACCCGGTTGCCCACCACGTCGATGAGTTCCAGGTCGCCGCCGTCCTGCTGTAAGGCCGGGCGAATCTCCCGCTGGATGGTCTCTTCGATCAACCGGATCTTTTGCAGGTTGGTGAGTTTCGGCCTGGCCGGGGCGCCTTTGGCTGCGGCCCGCACCTGGTCAATGATCTCCTGGATTTTGTCGGCGCAGCCGCCGCAGCCGCCGCCGGCCTTGGTGTAATTGGTGACCTCCTCCACCGTCTTCAGACCGTGGTCCCGCACCACCCGCTCGATCTCGGGCTTGGTGACCCCGAAGCATTCGCAGATCACTTCGCCTTCGAGCCCGGGGACCGACTCCCCCTTATAATGAGCGATGGCCTTCTCCAGGGCCTCCCGGCCCATGACCGAGCAGTGGATCTTCTCCTTGGGCAGCCCGCCCAGGTAGTTGGCGATATCCTCGTCGGTAACCTTGGCGGCCTCTTCGATGGTCATGCCCTTGATCATTTCGGTCAGGGCCGAGGCCGAGGCAATGGCGCTGGCGCAGCCGAAGGTCTTGAAGCCGACCTCCTGGATGCGGCCGTTGTCGTCCAACTTAAAGGTGAGCTTGAGGGCGTCGCCGCAGGCGATGTTGCCCACCAGGGCGACGCCGTCGGGGTTTTCCACCTCCCCGACATTGCGGGGTTTGAGGAAATGATCGATGACCTTGTCCGAATATTCCCACATGAGCAAAATCCCCTTAAATGCAGTTTTCGGTTTTCAGTTTTCAGTTTTCGGTGGGGGGGCCTCCGCGCCCGCCATAAACCGATTCGCTTTCAAACGCTTGGTTTGGGTAGCCGCAGGCTTCAGCCGGCGCTACACAGGCGAGACGCCGGTGCCACCAGGGAAATAGTGCCTTCGGTATTAACGGGCGGCCGGGGACGGCCGCCCTGCCTAACGAAATAAATTGTTTTTATATTTTAGGCACCTTCGTGTCATTGTGCAATACCCGAAGGCAGAAGCTTCGCCTTCAAGTTGCCAGGAATTGTAATAAAAACTAAATCGCGCCGGGGCGATCGGCTGCAAAGCGGGGTAAGGAAGGGTAGGGGATGCGGTTTGAAGTGTAGGGGCGGCTCGCGAGCCGCCCCTACAAACCCCTATTTCTCGGTTTTTCCCTTACCCTCCACCCGGCTGCCCAGGTGGGCGCCGAAGAAGCGCTCCAGGGCCCGGTAGAAGTCGAAGCGGTTTTCTTCGTTGTGGAAGCCGTGGCCTTCATTGTCTTTGACCAGGTATTCCACCCTGATGCCCCGCTTTTCCAGGGCCCGGACGATCTGGTCGCTCTCCGCCTTCTTGACCCGGGGGTCGTTGGCCCCCTGGGCCACCAGGAGGGGCGCCTTGATGCGGTCGGCATGGAAATAGGGGGAGACCTCCTTGAGGAGCTTTTTGTCTTTGACCGGATCGCCGATCATCTCGTAAAACTTCTGGCGCTCCAACTCCCAGTAGGGCGGAAAGGAGGCCAGCAGGGTGAAGAGGTTGGAAGGCCCGACGTAATCCACCCCGCAGGCATAGAGGTCAGGGGTGAAGGTGAGGCCGGCCAGGGTGGCGTAGCCGCCGTAGGAGCCGCCATAGATGCCGAGGCGCTTGGGATCGGCGATGCCTTGCTTTATTAGCCACTGGACCCCGTCGCTGACGTCGTCCTGCATCTTGCGGCCCCACTCCTTGAAGCCGGCCTGCCAAAAACCCTTGCCGTAGCCGGTGGAGCCCCGGAAATTCATCTGCAGCACCGCCAGGCCCCGGTTGGCCAGAAACTGGACTTCGGGATTGAAGCCCCAATGATCCCGGGCCCAGGGTCCGCCGTGGGGATTGATCACCACCGGCAGGCTCTTGGGCCCTACCCCCCGGGGTAAGGTCAGATAGCCGTGAATGGTCAGGCCATCCCGGGCCTGAAATTTAATGGGCTTAATGTCGGCCAGCTCGCCTTCGTGGAGCCAGGGGCTGACCTGGGCCAGTTCCCGGAATTCGCCCTTGCCCCGGTCGTAATAGTAATACGCCCCCAGAGATTTATCGCTGTAAGTGCGCACCAGGACCCGCGTCTCGTCTGTACTCTGCATATTTTGCCCGTCCGCGGCCACCACTTCATAGCCGGGCAGGCGCCGCTCCAGGTCTTCCTGAAGCCGCTGCCGGTCGGCGTCGAAGAAGTGGTACCGGCGCTTGTCGGTGAAGAAGCTGACCCCGGTGATAATCTTGCGCTTCTTGGAGCGCAGCAAGGCGGAGACGTCCACCTCCGGGTTCGCGAAGATCAGGTCCAGCTTCTCGCCCTTTTCCGGGTCGTAGCGGTAGATGGCCTGCTTATCCCGGCCCAGGTTGGTGGCGACGTAGAGAAAGCGGTTGTCGAAGGTGAAATAGAGGGGCGCCAGGGCGTCTTTAAAATTGGTTTTGGCTATGGGGCGGAAGGCCTCGGCCTCGGCGCCGCGGTACAGCAAGGTGTCGGTGAGGCCGTCGGTGGCCACCGCCACCCGAAGCCGGCCGTTATTGTCCGCCAGCCAGTCGCTGATGTTGCCGGGGTTTTCGCCCATCATTTTCAAGGCGCCGGTAAAGACATTGACCCGGTAGGCATCGAAAAATTTCGGGTTCCGTTGGTTCATGGCGATCAGGATTTCATCCGGGCTCTCTTCCAGGTCATCCAGGATACGGACCTGGACCTGGGGGAAGGGGGTCAGGTCCTTGGGGTTGCCGCCGTCGGCGTCCACCGCGTAGGCCCGGAAATTTTCATCGCCGGCCTGGTCCTGAAGATAGACCAGGCGGTTATTTTTGGCCCAGAGGTAACCGGCGATATTGCGTTGAGTGGCGTTGGTGACCCGGGTGCTCCGGTCCTCGCCGATCTTCTGGACCTGGACATTAAGACGGCGCTCCCAGGGCGCGAGGTAGGAAAGGTATTGTCCATCGGGGGAAATCTTGAAGTCGGTCTTCTCGGGATTCCGGAAAAAGTCTTCCATGGGGATCAAGCGCACTTTACCCTGAGGAGGCGGAACCGCCTCACCGCAGCCGGCCGCCAGGGCCAGGAGCGTAACTAAGGCCAAATAGGGCCACCCTTTGCTGGTCATGAGATTTCCTCGGATATTGGGCCTGGGCCGAGCCAATCAAGCGAGTTCAGCCTTTTAACTTATAAAAGATAATACCATTTGGGTGAAATTCCAAGGAGCAGGGGTGGGAGGCGCAGCAGGGGCGGGTTTAAAAGCCGCCCCTACAATCGTGAGCCCCGATGGTGGTCTACTCCGCCGGCAGGCCCAGTTCCTCTTTGAAGCGGGCCAGGCCGATTTCATTGATGATCTTGCCCAGGCGCCGTTTTTTGCCCGCCTGTTTGAACCACTCCAGGACCCGGGCGGCCAGGTCCAGGGCCTCGTCGTCGCTCAGATTGGTGGCGATAAGGTCCGCCAGGCGGGGATTGAGCCCCGAGGCGAAGCCTCCGGCCAGGACCCGCCAGCCCTTGGCGGCGCCCACCAGGCCCAGGTCCTTGATGGAAGACTCGGAGCAGTTATTGGGGCAGCCCGAGACGCCGATCTTGAATTTATAGGGCAGGGGCAGGCCGTGATATTTTTCGTCCAGGTGCAGCCCCAACCCCACCGCGTCCTGCACCCCCAGGCGGCAGTAAGTGGTGCCGGGGCAGATCTTGATGGAGCGGACGCAAAGACCCAGGGTGGCGCCGGGGACCAGCCCCAGTTCCTGCCAGATCTGGTCCAGGTCTTCGGGGTTGACGCCCACCAGGGCAAAGCGCTCCGCCGAAGTGATTTTGATGACCTGAGCCCGGTATTTTTCCGCCACGTCGGCAATGCGGCGCAGCAGGTTGAAATCGGTGATGAGGCCGCCGGGAATATGGGGAGCGATGGCGTAAGTCGCTTTATCACGTTGCAGGATGGCGCCTTTTTCCAGTAAATCTTCGACCATGTTGTCCTCCCGGGATTTTTTGAATATTCGCTGCCAGGGAATAATAATTATCAAAAATCCTCAATCAAGGACCGGAGAAATCTTTTTCGGGACAGATGCGTAGGGCAGTGGGATTATCTAAACTATGGGACCAGGTTACGGTCTCATAAAACCGCGTCCATACTATCCGGGGTTCGTTCCTGGCAAGGCAAAATCAGGGCTCAAATTGAGGAGAACAGAAGTGCTGCAGAGTTCATCGGAGATTGAAATATATCACTTGGAATGGTATAATCCATACGATTTAAAATGGAAGCTGAATTAACCTCGGGAAGGAGGTGACCATATCCGTTGTTTTACTGCGGTGGCCAAGTCAGCCGCCTAATCTCAGGTAATTGTAATTCCCTACATAAATATCGAACTTTGTTAACATAGGAGAAACGAGGCTCAAAAATATGGGGAACATTTCATTACTTTTCTTTTCATTACTGTTCTTTGGTCTTGTCCTGCTTTACCTGAAAAAAAGATCCACCGATTTAGATATAATAGATATTTATATAATATTTATCGCTTTATACTTCGGTATTTATCCTTTTATTAGGGGGCTTTATTTAGGGAAAGGAGTTGTTTATGATTCTTTCAATAGCAATTATTTGGCGATAGCTCTCGTATTTTTACAGGTTTATTTAATAGTTTTTATTATTAGAGCAATTTCGGTCTATTTCCCCGAGGAAACTAATAAATATCTTAAGATAAAGACGCTAATAGAACACTGGGGCAGGGTTGATATATTTGTAGTACTCTCAATTTATTGTATATTAATAATATTTCAAATCGTTAGTTATTACAAATATGGGGTGAAATTGCATATATTGCCGGAGGATTTTGCCAAGATTGGAAAAGATCTGCCCTATTGGCTTACCTCAATGCGGACAATTTATAATTATCTATCCCTGTGTGTTTTTATAGCCTTAGCCGCTAAGGTGGCAATTTCTGCGCCTCGGACTCGTTATTTTTGGATAGCCTTGATTTTAATATTCCTCCCCTTTATCTCCTATTCTGGCAGAAAGGCCTTAGCAAATATAGTGGTGATGGGCGCGATAATATCGTTGGTAAGGAGAGAGGAGAATTTTATTCAGGTTAAATACCTAAAGATCGCCGCACTGATGGTGTTCAGTTTTTTTCTTATGAGCAATATTTATCAGACTTATCGCTCCAATCTCATGACGGTGGGAGCCAGTCTGGGCAAATTAGGCAACCCGATCTCCGCGGCCCTTAATTTCAATGCGACGCTGAGAAATCTAAAAGAAAGGCCTGGAACCTGGGAATTTAATTATCTGGTGTTCGACAAGCAATTAAAAGAACCGGGGAAGATGACGACCAATGGAGAGATAACCAGGGAAGGTTTTAAGAGTGCGATCCCCAGGGTTTTCTGGCCAGGCAAAAAATTCCAGGATACCTCTGATATCCTGGCCGAGCTCTATAACAGCAAATTCGAGGTTGGGACGAACATTTTTGGAGTTGCACAAGCGGAATTTGGTTATTTTTCCATAATCATAGTGCCGCTAGCCATATTATTGATAATTATTATGATAGCAGGGCTGATGAGGGTAACTATCAACTATCCGGTATTTTTCTGGCTGTTATCGGTAAATATCCTAAATTTTCTAATATGCGTCGAAGAAAATCAGAATGAATTAATTTTTGTGGTTAGGAATACAATCGGCATAATGGCAATATATTCATTATATCTGCTGATTAATAAAATAATCAGTGGTATTAATATAAAGAGATATTCTACTTAACATCAATAACAGCGGCTAATAAAGTGGCCGGCAGGTGAATTTAAGCTTATTAACAATGTATTAAGACGTAATAATAAGTCGAAAAATAATTAACAATAAGTAATGGTAAATGAACATTGCAGATCACGATAGCCAACAGGGGGTATTCATCGAGGGCAACCGTCATCCGCAATGTTTCCCGGTCCTAATAAAAACTTATTTTGATGTTATTCTGAGGAAGGTATCCACGGAGCAAGTGAGGTTCCGGTGACTTCCCGACCTGGTTCACGTATGTATTCAGGCCCGCATGAGTTCCCAGAGATTCGGGCTTGGGGTTGGCCCGCCTCGGGGGCAGTCCCCGTTGCCAGGTCACTTCTAGACCAGGCCGGTGATTTCAGGCAATATTTCTAGAAAAATAGCGCTGAAAGAACAAAATTATGGAATTACACGGAAAGCAAGTCTTGGTAACTGGAGCCTCGGGGTTTCTGGGGAGTCACCTTACGGAGGCGCTGGTGGAAAAAGGGGCCCGGGTGCGGGCCCTGGTCCGCTATAACTCCCGGAATGACTGGGGGTTACTGGAATGCCTGCCCCCAGCAATCAAAGACAATATTGAAGTAATATTGGGCGATCTCACCGATCCCTATGGCACGGCTCGCGCCGTGGCCGGCTGCAGTCTGGTTTTTCATCTGGCTGCTCTTATTGGCATCCCTTACTCATATTTAGCTCCCGCTCAATATGTGGCGGTAAACTGCGGAGGGACCCTGAATCTCTTGGAAGCAGCCCGGGCCCAAGGGGTGGAGTGTTTCATCCACACCTCCACCAGTGAAACTTATGGGACCGCCCAATATACTCCCATTGACGAAGCCCATCCTTTAAGGGGCCAATCACCTTATGCTGCCAGTAAGATAGGCGCCGATAAGTTGGCGGAGAGTTATCAGCTCTCCTTCGGGTTATCGGTGGTCACCCTCAGGCCGTTTAATATCTATGGTCCGCGCCAATCTGCCCGAGCCATCATTCCAACCATTATTAGCCAGGCCTTGACCGGGGATACCATTCGCTTGGGCCAGCTTGAGTCCCGGCGCGATCTGACCTTTGTCGCCGATACCGTGGACGGGTTTTTAAAAGCTGCGGTTACGCCTCAGGCGGTAGGTCGGGTGATCAATCTGGGAAATGGGAAGGCGGTTAGCATAGGGGAACTGGCCCAGCTAATAATGGCAATGGTGCGGGGTGACAAAAAGATCGTGCTGCAAGAGGAAAGGTTGCGACCGGAGGCCAGCGAGGTTTGGCTTCTGGAGTGTGACAATAGCCTAGCCCAAGAAGTCTTGAACTGGCGGCCCCAAGTCTCTCTAAAGGAAGGATTGCGCCGGACCATCGAGGATATCGCCTCCTCTTTGGACCGTTACAAACCGGAAAGATATAACATTTAATTTTCGTTGCCGAGGAAAGCTATGCCACCATTGGGTAATTGAGACATTGTTGATCTGCGGGAACAAGCGGCGTATAATCAAGGCAGATTTACTAGAATCCATTGATCTGGCCAGCACCCGAATTCCCAAAGCCAATATCTGCGGCATCTGACTATGCTTGCGCAAAAAATTCTCGCCGTTCTTGAAAAAGTTTTGCATAGAAACGGCACCCAGGTTCTACTCAGTGAACCCATTTTTCGCGGCAACGAATGGGCTTATGTGAAGGATTGCCTGGATACCAATTGGGTGTCAACGGTGGGTGGCTATGTGGACCGGTTAGAGGAGATGTTAGCCGAGTTCACCGGGGTGCGCCGGGCTGTCGCCATGGTCAATGGTACGGCGGCGCTACACCTCAGTTTGAAGTTGGTGGGAGTGGAACCCGGCGATGAAGTGCTGGTGCCGGCCTTGACCTTTGTAGCCACGGCGAATGCGGTGGCTTATTGCAGCGCGGTGCCCCATTTTGTTGATAGTGAAGAGGCAACCCTGGGGCTGGATGCCGATAAACTGAGGGATTATCTGTCAGGCATCGCCCAAGCAAGCCCGGCAGGCTGCCGCAATAAAGTGACCGGCAGGATTATCCGGGCGGTAGTGCCCGTGCATACTTTTGGCCATCCGGTAGACCTCGATCCCCTGGTTGAGGTGTGCCGGAGGTTTCGACTGGAAATGGTGGAAGACGCGGCCGAAGCCCTGGGTTCCTATTATAAAGGCAGACATACCGGAAACTGGGGACGGGCTGCTATTTTAAGCTTCAATGGTAATAAGATTATCACCACCGGCGGCGGCGGAGCAATTTTGACCAATGACGAAGAACTCGGTAAGCTGGCCAAACATTTGAGCACTACAGCCAGAATCCCGCAGCAGTGGGGATTTTTCCATGATCAGACCGGGTTCAATTACCGGTTGCCCAATATTAATGCGGCCCTGGGTTGCGCCCAACTAGAGCAGTTGCCGGATTTCCTGGAAAAGAATCGGACCCTGGCCAAGCGGTACGAACAGGCCTTTAGGGGCTTGGAGGGAGTAGAATTTTTTACTGAGCCGGGCTTTGCCCGGAGCAATTACTGGCTGAATGTGCTGTTGCTGGCGGAGAACCAACCGCCCGCGGCTGAGTCCTCCTGTGAATCCCAAGCTGCCCCCGGCCAAGGTTTGACCGAGGTCGAAAGGCTCCGGGATGTTGTGCTTAAAATTACCAATTCCCGCGGTATCGGAACCCGTCCGGCCTGGACCCTCATGCATAAACTGCCCATGTTTGGCGCTAGCCCGCGGATGGATCTAACAGTGGCAGAAAGTATTGAGCGGCGGCTGATCAATATTCCCAGTGGCGCTAAGTTGAGCAATTCTTATGTCTAGAAGAAAAATCTGCATCGTTACCGGCAGCCGGGCCGAATATGGCTTGCTTTACTGGTTAATGAAAGAGATCCAGAACGAGCCGGAATTCGAATTGCAAATCATCGCCACCGGTATGCACTTATCTCCGGAATTTGGCTTGACTTATAGAGCGATAGAAGAAGATGGATTTACGCTTAATGCCAGGGTGGAGATGCTTCTTTCCAGCGATACACCGGTGGGTATCGCCAAATCGATTGGCCTGGGGGTGATCGGCTTTGCCGATGCCTTGGATCGCCTCTGTCCGGACCTAATCGTGTTGCCGGGAGACCGCTTTGAGATTCTGGCTGCGACTCAAGCCGCATTGGTGGCAAAAATCCCCGTGGCTCATCTTGGCGGCGGAGATACCACCCAAGGGGCTTTTGATGAGGCTATACGCCACAGCATTACTAAAATGTCGCATTTGCATTTTGTCACCAATGAGGAAGCGAAAAAGCGAGTTAGACAATTGGGGGAAAATCCGAATTTTGTCTTCAATGTAGGCAGCCTGGGAATTGATGCCATCAATAAACTCCGATTGCTTAACCGAGATGAATTGCAGCAAGCCTTGGATTTTCAATTTAAATCGAAAAATTTGCTGATCACCTTCCACCCGGCAACCTTAGAACGTCGACCCTCAACCGAACAATTCGGCGCATTGCTTCAAGCTCTGGAAAGGCTGGGGGATGCCATCGGCTTAATTTTCACTAAGCCGAATGCGGATAACGAAGGCAGGGCCTTGATAGAGATGGTGGATCATTTTGTCTCGTCGCGGGCCAACGCCAAGGGCTACACCTCTTTGGGCCAGCTATGCTACCTGAGCGCTATCGCCCAAGTGGATGCAGTGGTAGGCAACTCGTCCAGCGGCCTATACGAGGCGCCGTCATTCAAAAAGCCCACCGTAAATATCGGCGCTCGCCAGAAAGGCCGATTACAGGCCGCCTCAGTTCTCAACTGTCCTGCCGATTCCGAAGCAATCTACCACACCATCCGCAAGGCCTTTGACCTTGACTGTGCCAAGGTTAGCAATCCGTATGGTGACGGCAGGGCTTCCGAAAAAATTATCCGCGTTCTCAAAGACCTGAAAGACTACAGCAGTTTAATAAAGAAAGAATTCTTTGATATTTCAAACGGATAGTCAGCCAAGATGAAAACCTTCATCATTGCCGAAGCGGGGGTAAATCATAACGGCTCATTGGAGTTGGCTCTCCGGCTGATAGAAGCTGCCGCCGAGGCCGGGGCCGATGCCGTGAAATTTCAGACTTTCAAAGCTGAGAAGGTTGTCAGCCGGTTCGCTCCCAAGGCGGGGTATCAGATCCAAAACGCCGCAGATGCCCAAGAGACTCAATTAGATATGGTAAGCAAGCTGGAGCTGGACGCCGCGGCGCATCGACAAATGTTTTCGTATTGCCGGGAAAAAGACATTGAGTTCATGTCTACTCCCGATGATCTGGACAGTTTGAATTTATTGGTTGGTCTCGGGGTCTCCCGTTTAAAGATTTCTTCGGGTGAGATCACCAACGCACCGCTGCTGTTGAAAATTGCCCAGAAAGGATTGCCCATCATTATGTCCACCGGCATGGCCACCCTGGGGGAGATCGAAACGGCCCTGGGGGTTTTGGCCTGGGGGTATATGCACCAGGACGGCAGACCTTCTTTGGACAACTTCAAAAGA
>Ga0315282_10007746_pt1 | contig 17551 bp, 19 predicted proteins | sample YL17G07_20_MG_FD_203693 | JGI IMG/M metagenome (GOLD analysis project Ga0315282, IMG submission 203693) | Sediment microbial communities from Yellowstone Lake, YNP, Wyoming, USA - YL17G07_20 | ecosystem: Environmental > Aquatic > Freshwater > Lake > Sediment | place: USA: Wyoming | collected... | reverse complement strand
CTTTAGTTTCTTTTCCAAAGTATATTCCTATAAATTCTGCATCTTTAAATATTTCATTTTTATCTTTGATTATGTTGGTTATTACTTCAGCTGGGTTTTTTCCTTTTGAAACAATATCTTCATCAAGTATTCCAATGACATCACCCTTTTTTATTTTCAAGCCATTTAGCTGTATTTTTCTTATTGAATAAGTAATCGAAACTGAATGTGATGTTTCGAGCATTTTCAAGGCATTAGACATATTTTCTTCAAATGTTCCCTCGGTGTTAAACGATAGAATCGCAGGAATGGCCTGAACAACATTTCTGGTAGGAATTATTTCAACAGTTTTTGTTTTTGCCATTTTTTTCGCTTCTTGCGCAGCTAATATGATATTTGAATTATTCGGCATTACTACCACAAAGTCTTTTTTGCATAGATTGATAGCGGTTAATATATCATTAATTGAAGGATTCATCGTTTGACCCCCATCAATTACAGTTTCGACTCCTAAATTTAAAAAAATTTTTTTAAAGCCTTCTCCCTGAGCAATCGATATAATCGAAAAGGGAAGGCTGCTTTCAACTGAAATATTATGAACTTGTTTTTCTTTGAGGAATTCATCGACTTCTGCCTGCATATCTTCAATTTTTGCATCTTTTATATTTCCAATCTGCACGAGATACTCAAGAACTTTATGCGGATTGTTCGAATGGATATGCACTTTTGTAAGCTCCTGGGCCTTTGCAACGACGATACTATCACCAAATTCAGTTAAGTCTTCATTAACCTTGCCTGTATCAATATCCACGCCACTTAATAATATCACTGTATCATATCTGTATTCAAGCTTTCCACCTATAGAATAAGCTTTATCAATTTGTTCAATCTCCTCTTCAAAAGTCTTTTGAACCTCCTCAACCATCTTTTCTCCCTTCAAAACATTTAAACCTCCTTCAATAAGAAAAACAAAGCCTTGCCCCCCTGCGTCAACAACTCCTGCCTCTTTCAGTACTGGCAGAAGGTCAATTGTTTTTGCAAGTGATATTCTGGATTCATCAAGTAAGTCTTCAAAAAACTTTATAAAATCCTTTTCATATGTTGATATAACAGCAGCCTTTGTAGCGACTGCTTTCACAACTGTTAGGATTGTACCTTCTACGGGTTTAATTACTGCATGATATGCAACTTTTGATGCTGCCATCAGCGCAGTTGCAAATCTTAGAGTGTCTACAGTTTCTAATGCATCAAGTGATTCAAAGAACCCCTTCAATATCTGCGATAGTATTACTCCTGAATTACCTCTTCCTCCTATTAAGGCTCCTTCGCATAATGCTTTTCCAAAGTCCTTAAGGTTTTGTGGCATTTTTTTATCGACTTCTTCAACAGCTGTTTTAAGGGTAAGATACATATTGGTCCCGGTATCACCGTCCGGGACAGGAAATACATTCAATTTGTTTACCACATCTTTTTTTCTGTTTAAGTTGTGAAGAGCGCCCCTGAGCAATTGATCAAATTCAGTCAGAGTTAATTTACCCAAGATACTCTTCCCTCCTTATTCCTCTTATAACTACATTCACATCAATATTTTTAATTCCGGTGAGTTTCTTCATTTTATAAGAGACCTGGCTGATAATTGTGCTTGCAACTTCTGAGACTTTGATCCCTCCTTGAAGTATCACATAGAGGTTTATAGTTACATTTTTACCATCTATTTTTACGTCAACGCCTCTTGAAAGATTTTCTTTACCTAAAAGAGACAGGAACCTGTCTCCTAACCTTGCAGGGACCAAACCAACTACGCCGTAGCACTCCATCACTGCAAGTGCTGCTAATTTGGAAATTGAATTTTGCGAGATAATTATTTTTCCCATTTTTACCTCCAAACATCATTAATTATATTCAACTATTGCAATTATAAGAAATTTTTATAAAATGTATAGGATTTTTAAAGTGGAGGTCGAAAATGAGTCAGAAGTGTGAAATTTGCGGAAAAGGCCCTCTTGTTGGATGCAGAGTAAGTCATTCCGAGAGAAAAACAAAACATAGATATCTGCCAAATTTGCATAAGGCAAAGGTTAATATTAACGGAAAAATAAAAGTTGCGCTTGTCTGTACTGATTGCCTGAAAAAATATAAAGTATAATGGATATCAGGTCTTTGAAATTCGACGGGAAAGCACTTCACATTGTTGACCAGAGGTGCCTTCCTTTTGATGTTATTGACGTAATTTGCAGTAACGAGCAAGAAGTCTGGGAAGCAATAAAACTGATGAAGATACGTGGAGCACCTGCCATCGGGGTTGCTGCTGCTTATGGAATGAACCTTGGGGTAAAAGATTTTTCAGGAAACAAAGAGGAATTTTTCAAAAAGCTTAAAGAAGTCAGAGATTATCTCAATAGTGCAAGACCAACTGCCGTAAACCTCAAGTGGGCTACTCAGAGGATTTTTTCATATGCAAAGAAACATGCAGAACAATCCCTGGATGAAATTAAACAGGAAATTCTCGTTGAAGCTCAAAGAATAGAAGAAGAGGACATTGATACTAATTTTAGAATTGGGGAATTTGGCTCAGCACTTTTTAAAGAAAACGACACAATCATGACTATCTGCAACAGCGGTGCTCTGGCAACCGCAGGTTATGGCACTGCATTTGGCGTAATAAGACGTTCATTTGAAAAATATACTGGAATAAAGGCAATTGCTCTTGAAACTCGTCCGTACCTGCAAGGCGCAAGACTTACTGCTTTTGAGCTTAAGGAACTGGGAATTCCATTCCATCTTATCACAGACAATATGGCCGGTTTTATTATGTCAAAGGGTTTGGTAAGCGGGATTGTTGTGGGTGCCGATAGAATTGCGACTAATGGAGATACTGCCAATAAAGTAGGCACATATACTCTTGCAGTTCTTGCGAACTATCACAAAATTCCCTTTTATGTAGCTGCGCCAATATCAACTATTGATCCACATATTGAAAGTGGAAATGACATACCAATAGAAGAAAGAGACCCTGAGGAAGTAACACATTGCGGCGGAAAAAGAATCGCCCCCGAAGGAACTAAAGTTTATAATCCTTCATTTGACCTTACCCCTAATGTACTTATAAATGCAATAATTACAGAAAAAGGCATTTTAAGGCAGTCATTTAAAGAATCAATTAAAGAAATACTAAAAAATAATTAAATTTGCTATTTCTCAATGGAGAGAGTTTTAATGAAAAAGAGGACCATTGTATTCTTTATTGTGCTTGTTTTGTTGTGTTCGTTAATCATCCTTCCAGGATGCTACCCTGATTCCCTGAATTTAGTTGAAATTCATATACCAGATGGAGAAATAGGCTATACATTTATAAAAATAGATCAAGCTCGTCCCAAGATTGTCTACGACAATAAAATATTGAATATTGAACTTATTTTTAATAAAGAATTACAGGAAAAACAGGATATAAAGTTACTTACGATAAGTGGTAATCTCCTTCCAAAAGAACTTTCTCAAGGTAATGATTTTCAAATCAATAAATCAAAAATAATAATCGATGCAAAAATAAACCAGGGCATTTCTTCATTTTTAATCCCAACGACTTTAAAATCAGTTAACGACTTAAAACTTAAAGATGATCTGTATATTTATCTTGCTTCAAAGCAATCTTCTTCTAACCAGAGCATAGAGCCAGCAGGTGTTCAAAAGATTATTAAAAAGAAAGGTGATGGCAAAGATATAGGTTTTGCTTTAAGACAAGACTCCTTACCTCAAGGAATAATAACAGAAAAAAACCTTTTGAATGCATTCAGGGAGATACCCCTTTACGATAAACCAGATGGTAAGGAAATACTTTCACTTAAAAATGGAGACGGCTTTGAAATAATAAGAGAAAGCAGAAATTTTTACAGGGTACAAATTTACTACAAAAAAGATTCGAAAAGCAATACCCAAAAAATCCAGGGATACATTAGAAAACAATTTGTTTTTAAGGTTCCTGAATCTTCAAGTGAAAATATAACTTATACAGTTTTTTCGCAGCAATTTCTTTGTGTCATTGCAAAAAAGTTCATGAGAGAAATTCCTGACCCATTGCCATACTTCCCATATATCGAAGTAAATGTTGATGGCTTAGGCAAAAGCGGTGTGGAGCTGCTTGAAAGAGGAGCCTTACCTCTAACCACCGAAAAAATGAGCATACTTGAATTAAATGCAATATTTAATACAGTTAGTAAATCCTTAGTTATCCAGGATGACTTTCAAAATGGGGACTTGCAGAAGATTATTTCTGAAAACACTGCTGTTCAAAAATATTATTCACCTTTTATAGAAAATGATTCAAAAACACTTTTAGATTTAGTTGATAAATTAAAAGTGCCAGGCACATTAATCTCTGCAAAACAAAACATCATTGACTACATAAATTTAAAATCTAAGCTGCTAAACTTTCAGGTGAATTTGCTTACTTCAAACGAAAAATTTAATGTACTTTTGAATGATTTTATAAACTCTTTTGATGGAGATAAAACCGCAAAAGACAAATTAGAAACAATTAAAAAGCAATTTTTGACCATACAAAGCAAGAGTAATTTTAGAGATTTTTCAAATTCACTGGAAGCTGACATATTTAAACCGATTGAAAAAAAATTTGGGATTCTTTTCGATAATGCTTTTTTCCCTGAAGGAAACTGGGTAAAAAAAGCATTTACAAACTTCAGAAGTTCATAAATATTTAGATATTTCGAGCCCTTTCTTAGCACTAAGAACTTCTTCCGTTATAAAGCAATCGTAATTTAATTGACTGAGTCTGAAAGAAACGGCAGATACTATTTCAGGCAGAAAATCAACAGTTTCCCTAAAAAATTTAAGGAGCCTTCTATTTTCGATGAGGATGTTTTTCCCTTCAATTGAAAGAAAATTTTTATTCCCTGGTATTAAGACTTCTTTTGCCCTGGGAAACTCCCTTTCAGAAAATATTAAACTAATTCCATCATTCAAAGCATTTTCGTATTGCAATTTGCTGTTTACAAAGATACCGACCGGGATGTCCATCTTATCGTTAAGGTAGGTTCGAATTTTCATTGCATCGGGTAATTTTCCTTTTATGACGATGCTCAGGGCACCATCTTCGCTTGCTTTGTAAGAGGCGTTTACGGCATTTTCAAAATTTGACTTAAAGCTATCAAATATAAACAGGCTTTTTAAATCAATCAACCCATAAATTTTCATCATAAATTATTATATTAAACAATACTAAAAGAGGAAATACATTAAATTACCTCATAGTCCGTCACTCAGAGCCTGCGCTTTTTGCCTTTTGCAGGCGTGGAGTCTCAGTCTTTTTGTTTTTTAAGAAGTAGCTCGAGGAGATTTCAAGAATTCTATCTTTATCTTTTTCACAAGCCCTGCGGATTTTAATTTCAGCCATATTTAAATTTTAAATAAAATCGACAGTATTACAAATATTACTAATTGTCCACAAGAACAACGATTTATTTTCTTATAACACTTTGCAAATTTCTATAAAAGACTAAACTTTTAGTGGGAGTCGGAGAATAAAGAGGAGGTGAGAAAGAATGAAATATCGTGAGATGAGTATTATTAGGGCTGTTGTAATTCTCATTGTGTTTGGATTAGTAGGAATTTTTCTAACTTTTTTTCTTAGCGAGGGAATTTTTGTCGAAAATGAACTTGCATTATTTGCTAGCCTATCTTTTTATAATTTCATTGTGTGCCTATTTATAACAAGGGCTTGTCCTAAAAGTGTTTGGTTTGGTGGCCTTTTAATTAACATCGTAGTGTGGTCTGTCCTTTTTCTCGATATAGAAGAGTTTGTTCGTGTGTGGTATGGATGGGCCGCTCTGATTGTTACTGCATACGCCGGTTCTCTTGTTGGGTTAATGTTATATAGAAAAAAAACCAAAACAGGTTGATACTAACCCAAAAGAGTAAAAGTAAGATAAGCTGTATGTATATAACATCTATCTACAGCTTCGTATAAATTAGAAATCAATAATATCCCTGCTTTTATAATTATTGCGAGTTTTTACATTTCACATGGTTAAAAATTAATTTACATTTAAAATAATTTCTACCATATCTTATTCTTTAAATGCCCTCCTTAGCCTTATCAATCCCGATTCTATTCTAATAAAAGTCAGGCTTTTTCTATTATATTTTTTAAGGTCGAGATTAATCTTCTCCTCAGCAAATGCTTTCACGATAGCAAGTGTGGCTGGGTCTGCCTTTTGCCAGTAAGGGCGCATTTCACGTAAGAAAATATTAAGTGTAGTCGGTCCAATTCCATAAAACTCACTTAATCTCTTTTCAAGATCTTTTGAATTTTTTGCTTCCTCATGTAATTTATTAAGACTACTTTGATATTCCTTGACAAGCTTCTCACAGATTTGCAATATCTTTGTCGACGTTTTAAAATCATAGCGAACATACCCACCTTCTCTCATTACAGGATTCACAAGAAAATCCCAGCCTGCGTTCAGGATCTTTTCGGGTTCAAGTAGATTATACCTCTCAAAAGCTTTGTAGGTGTTCTTTGCATTAGTTTCCGAAATCCTTGCGCCAAAAAGAATGCTTACAAGAAACCATTTAAAAATTTCTCTGTCACTTCTTGATTTTAAATTAATGCCAAGTTCTTCTGAATAGAGTTTGCTCTTTTTAAGTTGCTTGATACTTATATTTGTTTTCATTATTTAAACACTATTAATGAAAAGTTTTAATGCTCGATTGAGTATCTGTTTCTTGTAAAGTATAGTTGTAACATGGTCAGCAAACAGCCAGTGCCTTTCAGGTTTCCCCATTTCTTGCCATAGTTCATTTGCAGCTTTCCTCGGGATAACTTCATCAAAAACAGCATTGTAAAGAACAACCTTTCTTCCCTTAATAAAATGGGCAAAAGTAAGCGGATCGAAAAGGAAACATCCTTTGGCGTAAGGTACTTTATCTAAATCCATTGGATTTTTTAGATTTTCAATATATTCATGAAAATTTTTATGTATCTCGCTGCACCTCTTTTCTGTACAACCATAAAGACTGAAGTTACTTTCAGTTTCATACTTCTTTCTGATAAATCTTGTAGCAAAACTCTTCCAAGTAATGTAACGGTAATTTCCTCCTGTAACAACAAACACGCCTTTATTTATCCTGTTATCAACTCCCATTGTAATTGTCCCCATCATTCCACCAAAACTAAAACCCATAATTGAGAATTTTTCATCTGAAAAACCTTCTTTCTCAAGAAAATCCATCGAGGTTCTTATATCGATTACTGCGTGTCTGAAGTCCTCAATTGAATCATCCATATCATCAATGAGATATTTTTTGCCACTTTCGAATCCTCTCGGAGTTCTTTCAAAATGATAAGGTAGGATAAGAAGGTATGATATTATACCATTTCTTGCAAATTCCTGAGGGAACCAGCTTAAAGGCAAAAGATTTCTATTACCCATTCCATGCAAAAAGATCAGCGGCTTTCTTGATTTAACTTGCGAAGGCACAAAGAGAAACCCAACCACCTTATTTGCTTCCTCATATGGTGTCGTAACGAAACTGTTAAATTCAACCCTGAATTGCTTTATTCCATTAGTTTCACCTATTAGTTTCTTTGAAAATTCAAAATCTTTCTTCTGGTATTCGTAAATCATGCATATCACTAAGAATTATTATATTAATTTGCAGACTTTTCTGAACTAATTAAGTGAAGTTTGAAATATATTTAAAATTTCTGAACTTAAACACTCAATATTGTATAATATAAATGTGAAGAAAGAGTTTATGAAGGTTGCAATTGAAGAAGCCTTAAAAGGTGAATCAGCTGGCGAAATACCCGTCGGTGCTGTGATTGTTTGCGATGGAAAAGTTATCGCCAAAGCACACAATAAAACTGAATTATTAAAAGACTCAACTGCTCACGCAGAAATCCTTGCGATAAGAAAAGCTTCAAAGAAAATTGGTGACTGGAGGCTAAATAACTGCGAAATCTATGTAACGCTTGAGCCCTGCCCAATGTGTGCATCTGTGATTATTCTGTCGCGAATTAAAAGAACTGTTTTCGGAGCTTATGATAAAGAATATGGTGCCTTTGGAAGTAAAATAAATCTGAAAGAGATTTTTCCATCTGTTAATCCGCTTCTTGAAATAAAAGGTGGAGTTCTCGAAAACGAATGCAGTCAAATTTTAAAAGGCTTTTTCAATAAAATAAGGAATAAATATAATAGTAAAAGGAGAGATGGCTGAGCGGTTGAAAGCGCCTGACTCGAAATCAGGTAGGAGGGTTGACCTTCTCGTGGGTTCAAATCCCACTCTCTCCGCCAGTTGGGAAAACTGGTATTATGATGCATAAAAAGGGGAGGGTTTGTGAAAAAATTATTTATTCTTTTATTTCTTTTCTGTTTAACACTTTCCTGCACTCCAAAAAAGAGTGTTACACTTTATTTTTCAAAAATGACAGACACTGATTTTTACCTGATTTCAGTTAAAAGAGAGGTAACGGGGAGAGATGTATATAAGGCAACTCTAGAGGCATTAATTAAAGGTCCAGAAAATATTGATGAAGGGTTTGCCGTTCTTCCGAAAACCGTCAAGATTCTTTCAACCGAAAAAGATGAAGATCTCTTAATAGTAGATTTCTCTAAAGAAATTATTCTTGATGCAAATCAAGTCGGCGTTTCTTCCTCCACCGAAGCCCTCGCCCTTGGAAGCATTGCAAACACACTTACTGAATTCCCTGAAATAAAAACTGTAAGAATACTGGTTGAAGGAAAAAATCAAGGAGACATTGATGGAAGAGAAATTGAAGATTTCTGGGGACATATTGGAATTAGAGAAGATCTTTCAAGAAACGAGAGTTTATTACACAATTGAATTTTTGAATAATTTTAATTTTTTTCCACTTAAATTATAATTTCTTGGATAGCTTCGTTGCATTTTAGGACAAAAAGGAGCAATGAGTCATGGAAGAGTACGATGTATTAATAATTGGAGGAGGACCTTCAGGAACAGCCCTTGCTCAATACCTTAAAAATGAGGAAATTGATACTTTAATCATTGAAAAGGGGATGCCCTTTAGAGACAAAGTTTGTGCAGGTGGTTTGCCTGTTGTCATTGAAAAAATTCTTCCTTCAAATTTAAGAAATTTTGAAAGAAATGTCTATGAGAAAATTTCTATAGATTATAGAAGTGCCTACAGCATATCTGCAAAGGCCGAAAAGCCTTTTTTATATGGAGTTATGAGGCCAAAATTTGACCAATTTTTGCGGGAAGGTATCAATGTCCATTATAGTGAGAAATTTATAAATTATGAAGAAGAAAATAACAGTATCATTGTCCATACTGATAAAGCTAAATATTCGTGTAAATTTCTCATAGGAGCTGATGGTGTAGGAAGCCTTGTTTCGCTTCAATCAGGGCTTGGCAAAAAGAAAAGATTTATCGTTGCAGAGGAAAAGGAAGTCACAGAAAAAGCAAAAGACAAAAATACTCTGAACGTCTTTCTTGGATATAATTTCCTTGGTTATGGCTGGACACTTCCTAAAGATGGTTTTGTCTCTTCGGGAAGTGGTGCATTGAAAGGACATTTTCAAAAAGGAATAGTAAATAAATTTAACAGGGGTAGCGCCCTGATAAAAGTTTTCCCAATCTCCTTATGGGATGGCGTCGAGACGCTTGCAAAAGGAAGAGTTGCTGTTGTGGGAGAAGCAGGAAATCTTGTTGATCCATTCACTGCAGCTGGTATATATCCTGCTATTCTCTCTTCGATGCTTCTTTCCGAAGTGATTGATAAAAATCTTAAATTAAACTCGGCAGATCTTACACATTATAATGAACTTTTAGAAGACAAATTATACGGTGAGTTTCGTTATGCACATACTCTTTCGAGTATGTTTTTTCCATTTCTGTCACTGACCAACAGAGCGATTTTGCAAACTAGGTTTATAAATTATTTACTCGAATTGGCCCAGAGCGGCTATCTTTCCTACGAAAAAATTTTTAATAGAGTTGAAAATACTAAAAGAATTCCTGTCAAAATAGCTTTCGCACTTGTAAAAATCTTTATCAGATAGCAAGCGTTCCAATAAAGTCTAATTTGTTTCATACCCAATTTATATCCAAGAAACCCTTTAAAAATATATATTTTTTGTTATTTCGAATTTAAGGGGGGTTGGTGAAGAATTTGGGAGGGGTAAGGTATTTTTGCCAGGGTGCCCTGATTTTGTGCCTTAAAATGCGTTAGATTAAGGACATTTAGATAAGTATTCATCAGAGCTCTACAGTACAATGCGGTTTCCTTAATTATTACTTTTAAGGTTTTAATTTAAAGAAGTGGCTTAAAATAATGATTCTTTTTTGTGGTATTCCATCAGGTGGGAACACCAAAACTCTGAAATAACTGCTAAAACCTTAAAACCCTCTTTATAATTGATTTATTTAACGAAACCTTCAAACATCGCTGATTGTGTTATTATCAAAAGGAACTTTATCCTTCCTGATCTTTAGGATCCTTACAAATCTCAGGGCAGACTTCAACTTCACTCCTTTTATGGTTCCTAAACAAATATATATTTAAAATTTAAAGCTTTGGTAAGCAATTGAAATGAACAGGTACAAATATTATATAAGCTTAAGTTTTTCGTCAAAATTATATATGATTATATATATTGTACGAGACTCCACGCCTGCAAAAAACACAGGCTCGAAGTGATGGAGAGAGAAAAGTCACTTCTATTGCAGAAATTTTAAAATACTCATTTTTAACTCTTGACAACAAATTCAATTTGAATATATTATTAGGTGCGCGGGTTCCCCGTTAGCTCAATTGGCAGAGCTGGTGGCTGTTAACCACTAGGTTGTGGGTTCGAGTCCTACACGGGGAGCCAATTTTTATTTTATAAGCAAATTTGAATTTATAGATCTTCTACGTAAATGAAAAAATGTTTTAAATTAAAATCAAGCCTAATTTATACTTTTATTCTGTTCTTATTCAAATTCTAAAGATATTTTGTTGAAGGTAAATCAAAAAATTTCTTTGAATTATTGTTTTTGCTATTGCAAAAGTTAATTTTTTGATAAAATTTAATAGAGGGAATATTAAAAATTTGAGTGGATAGAAAATTTGGCTTTTCTATGAAATTATATTTTATGAAGAAAGGAGGTGAAAAGTATGCCTATCTATTGGGTTACTACGTACTATATACTACCGGAGAAAGTGAGTGAGTACCAAAAATGGCTAAAATCAGATAGAGCCAAGGAACTCGGTGCGGAGTTTGAGAAGGAAACTGGCTTCAAATATCTCAACACTTACTTTCCTATTCTAGGTTTCGGTGATTATGACTGTGAGGACTGGTTTGTCGCAAATGACTTTTCAGCATTCGACAAGATACGGACCTCAAAGGCCAATGAAAAGCTAATGGCTGAGACCTGGGACTTCGGAGATATGACAAAACCAATGAAGTCGCGAGTCATGCGAACGGCAGAAGATGTATTGGTATTTGAGCCACCGAAGGAGAAATAGAAGAGACCTCTCGAAACTCTTCTTTTTGCGACCAATTTCGCGCATGCTTTTATGACATTATTCCTACTTGGGTTTTTGCCTTTACAATGTTTCTGTCCGCCTTGGCTTTCATCTGGTCTCGATTAGCATAATTTTGATTGGTAGCTCTATTCTGAGCGTTTGCTTTGGGGGATTAATGATTATTTCTCGCAGGTATTATTAACAATCGTACATCCTGCTTCGTATTGAGTGCACCGGTACGAAGAAACATTAAGTGCAATATATATTTAAGAGATTTGGGTTCTACCGAATCTACAGTAGTGATTTTCGGTGGAATCCGAGCTCCGAGACGGGGAGCTGTACAAATACCAATAACTTGAGGAAAAGAGTATGCCTACGTTGTGATGATGAAAGCAACTGACGAGTCAGCTAAAGACCTCAAGGAAAGGAGGTGAGAGAAATGCCGAAATTCATGGTAATCCACGATCTTCCTAATCCTGTTTCGGTTCCTGAAGGTGAAGGTGTCGCTAAAGCCACCAAAGTATTATCTAATGCTGACTGTTATTGGATTGGTTCAACGCTTCAACTTGAACCGGATGGCAAAATACGCAGAATAATCTGTCAATACGACGCCAAGGACATTGGATCAGTAAACAAACTTCTCGATCAAATTCGAAAACAAATTCCCGGATTTCCTATTGATGGCCCTTATCCAATGGTTTGGGTCGACGGAGAATCTTACAGGTAGTTTTCACCTTTTGTAGTAAGAGCTAATCTTTATCCCCTGCGAATTTCATGCAGGGGATAGGAATATACTACTTGTGGGATTATTCATAATTTTTTCTTTAACTTTTATAACTAAAATCAATTCTTGGATTTTTATTATTTCCTCACCCTTTATCATCTTAAGAGTTTTTTCATAATAAGTTGATGTTTAACAAAAAACAAAAGCAGTTTGAATCATTCTAATAAGAATTTTTTAGTCGGTTAATCGCCTGTAATAGTAAAATATAAAATAAAACGACCAAGCCTGAAAGTATAGTAAGATCCAAACTTACCTTGCTGAAACTATCACGGAAAATACTGATACGAAAAACAGGATAGATAATGTAATAAGTGGGGAATATTCTTGCTATCCATTGCGGCCAGTTAGGAAAAATCAAGACAATAGCCGGAGCATACAAAAATATGCCTAAAGATTTTATAGCTGCAAAAATAGTCGCCATATCTTTAGCAAAAATACCTAACATCAAACCGAGCTCTACTCCAAATATCGAGCCCAGAATAAGTGGGATTAAGATTATTATAGGTAAGTTAAATCCTACATTTAAAAACAAAATCATCAATGCCATAAATAGTGATAGCGTAACGCTCAATAGGCCATAGGCAAAGAGGAGTTCAGAAATTGAAATAGGAGTAACTAGAAGAGCTGAAAGTGTTCTTTTCTCCTTTTCCTTGACCAGAAAAGTGGATGAAAGCATAAAAGCACCGAACAAAATTGCTATAAGAACAATAATTGGCAAAGCTTGTTGAATCAAATTTAAAGATTTTTCTTCCCCTATTTGAATTTCTTCAAAATTTACAGGAGTTAAGTTCGGAGAAAGATTTCTAAGAGCACTTGCTATTGCGGTGCCTGCAATAGTCCTATTCTTTGCTAAACTTTCGCCATTAATATAAACTTTCAATATAACCTTTTCTGCATTTTTTAATTTATCTTCTAAATTTTCAGGAAAAATAACTCCAACATCTGCCTTTTTATCTTTTACTTCTGTGTAGACTGCATTAACAGAGAGAAGTTCAATAATTCTAATGGCATCATTTTGTTCGAATTCCTGTATGATTCTTGATCCTCCACCTTCCTGGAATATTGCAATAACTGTTTTTTGAACCCATAATCTCCCGAAAACGAGTTGAAAAATAAGAGTAAATAATAGTGGAACTATAAACACCATAAGGAAAAGAGGATCTTTTATACCTCCTCGAACTTCCTTTTTTATAATAACAATTATGTTGTGTAAATTCACGTTACCTTCCTTTTAAGAAAGGTAAAACCCATAATAAAGAATGAGATATCAAAAAGCATAAGATAAATTATTTGCGGCAAATATTGGAAAAGGGAGAAATGATAATTTAATATTCCATCGAGAGGATTAATAAGATGATAAGTTGGTATTACATTTATAATTGGAGAATATGCAGACGGAAAAATAAGTAACGCTCCTGGTAATATAAGGACAAGCAAAGGCAATATTCCATTCATTATAAGAGAAACAAAGTTCTTGCTTATAGAGCCGATCATAAAAGCTATGGAGGTAACTAAAATTGATCCAAGAAGAAGAAAAATTATTAATGCAGACAATGTGGACCATTTCAAAACTCCAAGAAGTACCGCGACAAGCAATCCCTCCAAAAAAGCCAGAGATATTCCAGTTACTGCTTTTGCAGTTATATACTCTTTCAAGTTAACAGGTGTTATAAGAAGGGCGTCAATTGTCTTTTTTTGAATTTCTTCCATAAGAATATTTGCAAGGCTGTAAAGCTCAACCAAAAGGACCATCACTATAAAAAGTATCCTGACTTTATCCCTTGAAGGAATTTGCTGGCCAAGCATATCCGCTCCAATAACTTGTTCTTGCGTTTCTATTGGCAACTGATATCCCAACACATTATATGCAAGTTCCTTGCCAATAACTTCTCCAGCCTCTTTTATTTCATCTGGTGTGTCCGAGGCAAAATAGAATTGGACACCAGGTTTATTATTTACGTTTGTAAAAGCAAAACCTATCCCGACGTCTTCTGCCGCCACTATCTTTTTTAGTTCGTCTATTGAGTCTGCCCATTTTACCTCTATCCCTTGTTCTTGGGATAGACTTTGTTCTATAGCATCCCTTCCATATTGGAGATAAATGCCAATTTTAAATGTTTCATCAACCTTTGAAGGAAGCAGAACATAGATTAAAGCATAGGCAAAAATCACTAAAAATGTGATAACCGCTAAAAAGCGGTTGCGAAAGATCTGTGTAATATCCTTCTTGACAATCGAAAGGATGCGGCTCATTCTAATTTTCGTCCGGTTAATAGTTTAAAAATATCCTCAAGTGTTGCTTCTTCAGTGTGCATATCCAAGACATTATTTTTTGACAGCATGTCCTGGATATTTCTGCCTATATCTTCAGACTCAAGGTTAATTTCTTCCTCTTTAACATCTTTATCTTCAAGATACCTAATTTTAAGGACTCTTTTTCCATATCGATGCTTAAGGTTATCAGGTGTATCTAATGCGGCAATTTTACCTTCATTAATAAAGGCAACTCTATCGGATAGTTTATCGGCCTCTATCATATCATGAGTCGTAAGAAAAACAGTAACACCTTTTCTTTTTTCCTCGAGGATTACATTACGAATATCTTCTGCCGATACAGGGTCAAGACCGTCTGTGGGCTCATCAAGAAATAGAACTTTCGGCTCATTAACCAAGGCACGAGCGACCATCAATCGTTGCTTCATTCCTTTTGAATAGTTTAAGACTCTATCCTTTCTATCAACTGACAGTCCAACTCTTTTAAGCAGGAATTTTACATCAAAATTTTTTATACCAAAAAGAGAAGCAAAAAAGGTTAAGTTTTCAATTGCAGACATATCTTCATAAAGGTTTTTCTCTTCAAAACAGACCCCTATTTGAGATTTAATCTTTCTAATATCTTTTTTAACATCGATACCAAGAACAGAAATTTCACCATCCTGGGGTAACAGTTGGCCTGTTAACATTTTTAATGTTGTTGTCTTACCAGCACCATTTGGGCCAAGAAAACCGAGTATTTCGCCTTTTCCTATAACAAATGAAATATGATCTACGGCAAGTTTTTTGTTATAAGAATATGTAATGTTTTTTGCTTGTATTACTTCTTCCATTATAACTTTATTTTATTAAAAAATATTTTTTTGCAAATTATCTGGACAGATGAATATTATCAAGAAACCTATAGGATAGCTGGATTAGAAATAGTTAAAATTTATAAACCGTTAGCAAAAGAAAGCGAGCCTTATAAATGGATCAATGAAACAAGGATTGCACCCTGGACCATTTATGTATTGAAAAAAGAACAAAATATCTAAAAAACAGATTTTCATAAGAAATTATTAGTTTTGACAAATAAATTGCCCTTAACATTCAAGAATATTTTAAATTTTGCTTTTATAAGGAAGTATTCCATCTAAGAAAGTAATTACCAGCTTATTGAAAGAAATTTAAGAACTATTTTTCAGCTCTTAAAAGCCTATCGCTTAATTGTGTAATTTTTCTGAAACCAGCGTTTTCCAGCCAAGATTGATAAGCACTAAATGAATAAGCTGTTCCCCCTCCATTAGACCATAATACAAGGGTTAATAAAGTTGTTTCTTCGTTAAGAGTGCCTCTATCCATAGGTACATCAATTGTGAGGATTCCTTTATCTTTAAGAGACATAAAGATTTGCTTGAATAAGTTTTGATTCTGAGTCCCAGTTAGATAATGAGTAATTTGTCCTAACAAACACAAGTCATATTTTGCATTTCCAAGTTCTATTTCGCAGAGATTTCCAGGTAAAAATATCACCTGTGAAAGTAAATTCATTCTTTCTGCTAAATCGGCTGCTACTTCTAGCACTTTTGCACTATCAAGACATGTAACTTTAATATTTTTTGACTTTTGTGCTAATACAAAGCTTTTGATAGCACATCCACATGCGATATCTAGTATATTAAGCGAAGTAGACTCATCAGGAATAATTCCGACTGCCTTCCACATTTTCAAGCTACTTGATATTCTCACTTCTCTATAACTTTCTATCCAGGCATCCTCTATAAAATCTTCCTCTTTATCTATTTGCTCAGGCTGGCCAGTGCGTAATGCTTTAAGAACGCTGTCCCAGGTTAATGAAGTTGTAAAATCAATAATAAGATTTCCTGCATAGGTTTTCCGCCCTGGTAACAAAAAAGTAGAAGCAGTTGGCGTAAGTTCGTATTTTTCATTTTGTTTTAACAAAATTTTTAAGCTTGTAAGGTAGTCAAGCAAGGCTTTTGTTCCAAAAGGATGTAATTTGCGAGTTTGTGCCACTTCCTCTGCACTCTTTGATCCATCAGCAAATAGCGTAAAAAAATCTAACAAAACTGCAATACGGATAATTTGAGGCTTGTAGACATCTGTATAAAGGCTATAAAATAACTCAGTGTCTGGCTTGTATAATCTATCCATTTTACCCCCTCTTTATTAATATTTTATCGAAATCTACAAATATAACAAAATATTTCTATCCATATTCAAAAGACTTAATATGCTACTATACTTTAGTAATTGAGACTTATTTATATACAATTTCAATAACTAAATAAATACAAGATTTTGAACATTGACTTTCAAGATTTGCATTTAATTTTTTTTAAATTTGTTAATCAGACATTTCTCTTTAAGAATTTTTAGATGGGTTCTGAGGTAGGTGGAATATCTTTTGTTAGAAAGTAATAAATAAATGCCCCCAAAACTCCTAACGAGCCAAGAATGTTTCCCAAACCTTTATAGCCAAAGGAAATAAGAGTGAGCCCTCCTATTCCTGAACCAACAGCATTGCCTATATTTACGGCCACCGAATTTAAAGACATCATTGTACCCGTATACTCTGGAACTTGTTCTAAAGTTAAGCTAACTGCTGCTGTAATAGTCATACCCGAAAACCAGCAGGCTAAGAACATAAAAAATAAGCTCAGCCACAAGTTTGAAAAATAAGGATATAAAATTATGAATATGCCTGATAAAAGGAGGGTAAGAACTGTTGAACTTTTTCTTCCAAACCTGTTTACAAACCAGGCAGAAGCTAAACTTCCCAGAGCATATAAAGTAGCCCCTATAAGCAATATTATAGAAGCGTAATTTGTTGACAGCAGGAATTTTTCTCTATAAAAAGATGGCGCGTAAAGTAGAATCGCAATGTACCGTGTTGTGTCAATACCTTTTAAGGGGAATTTTTAAAGTTTTTAAATAATTCATTTAAACCTTTTAGTAATCAGCAATCCTTAGAGGTTTATCCTGTAGAAATGGAAGATCGTAGG
>Ga0315282_10007745_pt1 | contig 17554 bp, 16 predicted proteins | sample YL17G07_20_MG_FD_203693 | JGI IMG/M metagenome (GOLD analysis project Ga0315282, IMG submission 203693) | Sediment microbial communities from Yellowstone Lake, YNP, Wyoming, USA - YL17G07_20 | ecosystem: Environmental > Aquatic > Freshwater > Lake > Sediment | place: USA: Wyoming | collected... | reverse complement strand
CTTCGCCCCTCTTAGACTCCCCTAAACTAACAAAGGCATTTTCCACTTGACAAATTGCAACAAATGTGTTATTAATATTAATGAGCAAGTAAGCGCAGAATTACCGCAGGTCACCTTCATTGGTGGCAGTAACCTTGAGTTATGGGCTCCTTCGGTCTGGGACTTGCTCAAATTGTTTTTAGCCACTCATATTCGCCTTTCAGTTTATCTAGCTCTCTCGGTTTAATGTGCAAAAACTTGATTCCGTAACCAAAGAGCTTACCTGCCCTACGATAGAGATGATTTTTTAGGCTTAGAATGTAGCTCGGCTCAATTAAACCGTAACCACTGTATTCGAGGCCGTCTTTTATGGCACCACATACGCAATCGGAAGCTTGCATTAGGCGGCTTACCCGTTTTGGAACGATTCTGAAATTCCGATGCTCCAAGTTATCCCAAGATATTTGTATTTCCGATTGTGGTATCCAATTGCGCAATTTCTCGAAGTATTCTCGCATTTTATTGTAACTTGTATTAGACCGATACTCAAAGATGGGAATTGCTTTCCCCTTGCCATTATCACGGGCATACCATGACAATCTTTCTAGTAATAGGTGTGTGGAGTAAAAATACAGTGCGTCTTTTTCTCTCAGTCCTCTTGATTGTGTAATAAAGGGATGTGTTTTATCAGTTGCTACACACGCAAATATCCACTGCTCGGTCTGCAATTCTTTACAAATATAACGTTTCTGGTCGTGTTTCCTTATCTTACTCCAATGTATTACCCAGTCATTCTTTTTCCCAAAAGCCTTCTTTATGCGTTCGACCATTGTGCTGGTTTGAAAATCTAAGTCTTGTCGTACAATAAGCGCACCTAAAATGAACCATCTGGAACCGCCGGTTTCTATTCCCTCGTCACCTGACTCATCTATGTAGCAGTTAAAGTCCATTGCCAACCTCTCCCCTAAATCTCCGGCTTCCTCTTATGCCAATCCGTTGCCTGCTCGTAGGCGTAGGCGATTTTTAAAATGGTCTCCTCGCCAAAGGGCTTGCCGATGAGCTGCATGCCTATGGGCAGACCATCGGCAAAGCCGGCGGGAATCGTAATCGCCGGTAGTCCGGCAATATTTACCGGTATGGTGAAGACGTCGCTTAAATACATCTGTAGCGGGTCTTCCAGTTTTTCCCCAATCTTGAACGGGACGGTGGGGGAGGTGGGGGTTACCAGGGCATCGTATTTCTCAAACGCCTGGTCAAACTCCCGCCTGATTAAGGTGCGGACCTTTTGCGCCTTGAGGTAATAGGCGTCATAATAACCGGCGGAGAGGGCATAGGTGCCGAGCATAATTCGCCGCTTTACCTCATCGCCAAAGCCATATTGCCTCGTCTTCTCTAAAGCCTCCCACATATTATCCGTCTCTTGGTAGGAGAAGCCATATTTAACCCCGTCATAGCGCGCCAGATTGGCTGAGGCCTCCGAGGGGGCAATAATATAATATACCGCCAGGGTATGAGGGGTGTGGGGGAGGGATACCTCAAAATTTACCTTCGCCCCAAGCCCCTCAAGCTTATTGATGGCGGCGCGTAATGCTTTTTCTACCTCAGCCTGCATCCCGGCGACAAAGTATTCCTTGGGCACACCAATAGCAAGACCCTTGAGGTCAGCAGTTAAGCACTTGGTATAATCGGGCACAGGATAAGGCGCTGAGGTTGAGTCCCTGTTATCGTAGCCGGCGATGGCATTTAACACTATGGCGCAGTCGGTAACATCCTTGGTCAGGGGACCAATCTGGTCAAGGGAGCTGGCAAAGGCAACAAGACCATAGCGGCTTACCCGCCCGTAGGTTGGTTTTAGACCAATAACACTGCAGAAGCCAGCCGGCTGGCGAATACTCCCGCCGGTGTCTGAGCCAAGGGCATAGATAGCCTCGTCGGCGGCGATGGCAACCGCCGAGCCGCCGCTACTTCCCCCGGGGACGCGGCTTAGGTCCCAGGGGTTACGGGTGGTAAAAAAGGCGGAATGCTCGGTTGATGAGCCCATGGCAAACTCGTCCATATTGCTTTTGCCGACTATTACCGCCCCACAACTATTTAGCCTTTCGACTACGGTGGCATCGTAGGGCGGGACAAAATTTTCCAGCATTTTTGAGGAGCAGGTAGTTCGCACCCCATTAGTGCACATATTGTCCTTGATTATCACCGGAATACCGGTGAGGGGGTTAGAATCACCCTTGGCGATAAGCTGGTCAGCCTTTTTCGCCTGGTTTAGCGCCAGCTCGTCGGTGACGGTAACCAGGGCATGAAGTTTTGGCTCTACCTGCCGGATACGCTCAAGGCAAGACTTGGTCAGCTCAACGGCGGAGAGTTGCTTCTTCTTAAGCAGTCCGTGTGCCTGGTGGATTGTCAACTGGTATCCTGTCATTCAAGCACCGCTTTTATCCTGAAGAATTCCCCATCCCTTTGCGGGGCGTTGGCCAGGATTTCATCTCGGGGGAGGGAGGGGGTAGTTTCATCCCCCCTGGTTACATTCTGGAGGGGGATGGACTGGGTGGTGGGGGGGACGTCAGTAGTATCTACCGGCTGCAATATTTCAAAATTCTCCAGGATGTTAGATAGTTGCTCCCTAAACCGCTCAAGCTCGCTCTCGGTCAAGCCCAACCGGGCTAGCCGAGCAATATGCAGTACTTCCTCACGACTCAGCTTCATTATTTTGCCCATTATAGCATCTGTATCTGAACACAGGCAACAGAGAGGGGCGTCAGAGCCCTTGCTTTTGATTAGCAGGGTTGATATTATTAAGTGTGCACTAGGGAATCATTTAAGAGGAGGGAGCAAAATGAATATTCGTGATATCATGACCACTAATGTAGTCACTATTCCTAGTAGTACCAGCATTGCTGATGCCAAGCGGATAATGGAGGCACACCGCATCCGCCGCTTGCCAGTGGTGGATAAAGGAAAGCTGGTTGGTATCGTTACTGACCACCGCCTGGAGAGCGTCTCCCCATCAAAAGCCACCTCGCTTACGGTTTGGGAGCTGAGCTATCTCCTGGATAAGACACCGGTGAGGGATATTATGGAGCGGGATGTGGTAACTGCCTCGCCGGATATGAGTGCTGAGGAGGCAGTGGCGCTTGCCCAGAGCCATAGGGTGGGGACACTGGTGGTGATTGAAGATGGCAGGGTGGTGGGTATAGCCACCACCAATGACTTTTTCTATAAGATTCTCAATCCAGTTCTTGGTCTGGGTCAGCCTGGTACTCGTGTTGAGATTGTCGGCGCTGGTGAGACTAAGGCACTGAAAGAAATACTCACTACGGTAGATGAGCTCGGGCTGGAAATTGCCACGATCCATATTGAAGAGTTGCCCGAAGCCACCAAAAAGGATGTCTGCATCCATGTCAAGAGCGAAGACGTTAGCCAGCTTATTAAGAAGCTGGGAAGTAAGGGATTTAGGGTAAGTGTGAGGAAGCGCTAGGCTGAGTGGCAAAGCGGAGGATTGATAACCTACTGGTGGCAAAGGGGTTGGTGGAGAGCCGAGCCAAGGCACAGGCTTTAATTATGGCGGGTGAGGTGGCGGTGGCGGGGAAAACCATTATCAAGCCAGGAACCCTGGTCGCTGAGGAGGCGGTAGTTACTATTCGTAAGCCGCCTCCTTTTATTAGCCGTGGCGGTATCAAGCTTGACTATGCCCTTGACTGCTTCCAGCTTGATGTCTCGGCTAAGGTGGTGGCTGATATCGGGGCATCAACCGGCGGCTTTACTGATTGCCTGCTCAAGCGGGGGGCGGGACGGGTTTATGCCATAGACGTTGGCTATGGTCAGCTTGACTACCGCCTGAGGCGCGACCCACGGGTGGTGGTTATGGAGCGGGTGAATGCCCGCTACCCCATCCCCCTGCCGGAAAGGGTTGACCTGGCAACCCTGGATTTGTCCTTTATCTCGGTGGAGAAGGTTATACCATCGGTAGCGCAATTGGTGAAGAAGGGGGGTTGTCTGGTGGTGCTAATTAAACCCCAGTTTGAGGCAAGGCGGGGTGAGGTGGGTAAGGGGGGAATAGTTAAGCAGCCGATTGTCCACGCCCGGGTTCTGGGAAGGTTTATTAGATGGATAGTTGAGCATGGCTTCAGGTTGGGGGGATTGGTGGCTTCGCCTATCCTCGGCGCTTCCGGGAATAGGGAGTTCTTCCTCCTCTTGAGGTTGGCATAATGCCCACCAGGGATTTTACCCTCAAGGTAGATGGGCTGGATATTGTAGCCCGGCTTTACCCGCCTGAGGGCAAAGCGCCATATACAACCGTTTGTGTTTGTCATGGTATCCCGGCTGGTATTCCTGACCCAAGCGATAAGGGCTACGCCCTGCTCGCCGAGCAGGTTTGCCGCCACGGCTTCGGCGTCTTGCTCTTTAATTTCAGGGGGACGGGGGCTAGTGGGGGCAATCTTGATATTCTGGGCTGGACTAGAGACCTGAAGGCGGTCATTGATTATCTATGCGCTTTACCTGAGGTGGATCGTCTGGCGCTACTCGGCTTTAGTGCCGGGGCGGCGGTTGCCATATATGTTGCTGCCGCTGAGGGAAGGGTGTCATCAGTTGCCACCTGCGCCTGCCCGGCGGAGTTTACCTTTCTTGAACCAAGCTCGCTCATTGACCATTTCCGCAGCATCGGTGCCATCAGGGATAGCGACTTTCCTCCTTCCCTCCAAGACTGGCTTAACGGCTTCAAGCTGGTTAAGCCCATCAAATATGTGGCTAAGATTTCCCCCAGGCCTTTGCTACTCGTGCATGGCAGTCGGGATGAAACAGTGGCGGTCAGTGATGCCCATCGGCTGTATGAAAGGGCAGGGGAGCCCAAAAAGCTCGTTATTATTGATGGAGCGGGGCATAGATTAAGACGGGACGAGCGGGTAGTGCCTATTGTTATCGACTGGCTTAAATCTTACACCCCTCCCCGTTTTTAATATATGTTTTTCTTACCCCCCCGCCATTTGGGGGTCAGTACTCCTAAAATAGATTGACCTATAGCTAGGAATTGTTTTATAATTAAACTGAGAGGCAAAAGACTTGCACGAGTGTTGCGGTGTCTTTGGGGTTTACGCCCCAGGCGAAGATGTAGCTCGTCTTACCTTTTTTGCCTTATTTGCCCTCCAGCACCGCGGTCAGGAAAGTGCCGGTATTGCTACCACCGATGGCAAGCGCTTTCAAGTTTATGCCCGGATGGGACTGGTTTCCCAGGTCTTTACCGAGGATTCCCTGAGTCAGCTCACTGGCGATATTGCTATCGGTCATAATCGCTATTCCACCACCGGTTCCAGCCGGATAGCTAACGCCCAGCCCATTATTGTTGGTGATGGTAAAAATGCCCTTGCCATCGCCCACAATGGTAATATCGTCAATGCTGAGCTTCTCCATCAGGAGCTCTCCGCTCAGGGCTATACCTTCAACACCTCCACCGATACCGAGGTTATCGCTAACCTTATCCTCTCTTCCTCCGAGAAAAGCTGGGTGGACAAGATAAAGTATGCCATGCATCGGCTTCAGGGAGCCTATTCCCTAACCCTTATGACCAACGATACCCTGTATGGTGTTCGCGACCCGTTTGGTGTGCGCCCCTTGTGTCTGGGGTCGGTTGATGGTGGCTGGGTTATCGCCTCGGAGAGCTGTGCCCTTGACCATATTGGCGCTACCCTTCTTAGGGAGATTGAGCCTGGTGAGATCGTAGCCATTAGTGCCAATGGGCTTGATAGCTGTCAGGCAGAGGAAAGCCGGAGGGCGATATGTATCTTTGAGTATATCTACTTTGCCCGCCCTGATTCGCTGATTAATGGGCGGCTGCTTTATCCGGCGCGCGTGGCGATGGGTGAGGGGCTGGCTGATGAACACCCGGTGGCTGCCGATTTGGTGATGGGTGTGCCTGATTCGGCGACTGCCGCCGGCATCGGTTATGCCCGCTATTCAGGCATGCCCTTGTGCGAGGGGTTACTCAAGAACCGCTATGTCGGGCGCACCTTTATTGAGCCTGACCAGCGCATCAGGGACCTCGGGGTTAAACTGAAGTTTAACCCTTTGCCCCAGATGCTGGATGGCAAGCGAGTGGTGGTAATTGATGATAGCATCGTCCGCGGCACTACTACCCCCAAGGTGGTGAAGCTGTTGCGGCGGGCGGGGGCTAAAGAGGTGCATATGCGTATCTGTGCCCCACCCATCCGCTACCCCTGCTTCTTTGGCGTTGATATGGCTACCCGCTGGGAGCTAATCGCTGCCCAGAAGACTGTGCCCGAGGTCAGGGATTTTATCGGGGCTGATTCACTGGGCTATTTGAGTATTGACGGGCTAGTTAAGGCAGTAGCCCTGCCCCGGGATATCTTCTGCCTTGCTTGTTTCACCGGCAACTACCCGATTCCGGTGCAGCTTGAGATGGATAAGCTGGCACTGGAGAATGCGCCCGCTGCTGAATACAATCCCTTGGGTGTAAAGCAGGGATAAGGAACCTTCGGCGAATTTCTTTGGCTCATTTGCAGTCGTAGCTCGGTTTCTGGTAGTCTAGAGGCGGAGGTAGTTGTTGACACTCAGGCATACCTACGCTGAAGCCGGGGTCAATATTGCCCTTGCCGCTAAGGCTAAAGAGCTGATAAAAAAGCATGCCGCTACCACCTATGGTCCTCAGGTCTTGTCCGGCGTTGGTTTTTTCGGTGGGCTCTTTGAGTTTAAGGGGTATAAAAAGCCGGTTCTGGTCTCCAGCGTTGATGGGGTTGGGACCAAACTTAAGATTGCCTCGGCTCTGGGTAGATATGACAGTGTTGGTATTGACATCGTCAATCACTGCGTTAATGACATCCTCACCTGTGGTGCTGAGCCACTTTTCTTTCTTGACTATATCGCTATGGGCAGGCTGATGCCGGAGGCGGTGGAGGCTATCGCTCGGGGGCTGGCTTCTGCCTGCCGCGACGCCGGCTGTGCCCTTATCGGCGGCGAGACAGCGGAGATGCCGGGGCTATATGCCGGTGGGGATTATGACCTGGTCGGCTTTATTATTGGGGTGGTGGAAAAGGATAAGCTCATTATGGGCAAGGCGATTAAGGCTGGCGATGTTATTTTGGGCTTGCCCTCAAGCGGGCTTCATACCAATGGCTATTCCCTGGTAAGAAGGGTTTTTGGCGAGACAGCGTCAGCGCTGAATAAGCACTACCCGGAGCTAGGTCAGAAGCTGGGCGAGGTGTTGCTGACGCCCCACCGCTGTTACCTTAATCCGTTGAAGCCACTATTGCCGGTGGTTAAAGGGATGGCACATATTACCGGCGGCGGGCTGATTGATAATGTGCCGCGTGTCCTGCCCAAGGGTCTGGCGGCAAGTTTTAAGACGAAGGCGTGGGTGGTGCCTCCCATCTTTGAGCTTATCCAGAAGCAGGGCAATATTGACCGAAACGAGATGTTTCATGTCTTTAATATGGGCATCGGCATGGTTATAATTTGCTCACCAAAAGATGTTGACTATTTCATGAAGTCACTGCCCGAGGCTAAAATTATCGGCGAGGTGATAAGGCAGACAGGGAAGGTGAGGGTAGTTATTGAGTAGTGACCTATCCCCCTGACCCCCTTCCCTTCGTAATTTGTTAAGGGAAGGGGGATAGGAGAGGGAGGGGGCTTCGCCCCCTCCCTAAAAACCACTTCCCCCTCTCCCTTGAGGGAGAGGGGGATAAAGGGGGTGAGGGTGAAAGAGATAGACGGAGGTTTTTATGCGGGCGATTGTTAGTGTCTCCGATAAGACTGGTGTCACCGACTTTGCCAAAGGCTTAAGTCAGCTCGGCTTTGAAGTCTTCTCCACCGGCGGCACAAAAAAGGCGCTGGAAGAAGCGAAGGTGCCGGTGAAGAGCATCTCCGAGATTACCGGCTTCCCCGAAATCCTTGACGGTCGGGTGAAGACCCTGCACCCCATGGTTCACGGCGGAATTCTGGCTCGGCGCGACCTGCCGGCTCATATGGCTGAGCTGGCTAAAAACAAGATAGAGAAGATTGACCTGGTGGCGGTTAACCTTTACCCCTTCGTCCAGACGGTGGCTAAGGAAAAGGTTACCCTTGAGGAGGCGCTGGAGAATATTGATATCGGCGGTCCGACTATGATTCGGGCGGCAGCCAAGAATTTCCCCGGTGTTATTGTCGTCGTTGACCCGAATGATTACCAGCCAGTCCTGGCGAAATTAAAGAAGGGTGATTTGCCCCTTGCCGAGCGAAAGCGCTTGGCGCAGAAGGCGTTTCAGCATGTGGCGCTCTATGATACTGCAATTGCCCAGTATCTGAGGCAGGACGCTGAAGGCTTCCCCGAGGCGATGACCATTGCCTTGCGAAAGCGCTACGCTCTTCGTTACGGGGAGAACCCGCATCAGCAGGCTGCCTTTTATGCCGAGCAGGTGGTGGGGGGTGGTGGGGATAGTGGCATCACCTGGGCGGAGCAGGTGGGGGGCAAGGAGCTTTCCTTTAATAATATCCTTGATGCCGATGCCGCCTGGGGGGCAGTCATTGACTTTTCGGCACCAACGGTGGCTATCATCAAGCATACCAACCCCTGCGGGCTGGCCAGTCATGATGATATCGCCGAAGCCTATCGTCGTGCCTTTACTGGCGATGAAGTGGCTGCCTTTGGCGGCATTGTCGCTTCCAATCGTAAGGTTACCCTGGCGATGGCTGAGGCGATGAAGCCCGTCTTCTATGAGATTGTTATTGCCCCGGAGTATGAGGCTGGGGCATTAAAATTACTGAAGACGAAGAAAGACCTGCGTATCCTTGTTGCCAGCCTGCCGCCGAATTACGGCAAAGCTTCGTCTGGCTATCTCGATTTCCGCAGGGTAAAGGGCGGGTTCTTAGTCCAGAATTCAGACTCCCTCCCCGAGTCTGGCGTCAACATAAAAATAGTAACCAAGCGCCAGCCGACGCCAGCAGAAATAAAGGACTTGCTCTTCGCTTGGAGGGTGGTCAAGCATATAAAGTCGAATGCTATCGTGCTGGCTAAGGATAGGACGCTTCTGGGGATGGGGGCAGGGCAGCCCAGCCGCATCATCAGCGCTCAGATAGCCATAGAGAAGGCGGGAGATAAAGTCGTCGGCAGCGTTCTGGCTTCAGACGCTATGTTCCCCTTCCCTGATGTCGTTGAGGCAGCAGCCAAGGCTAAGGTAACGGCTATCATCCAGCCTGGTGGCTCGATAAGGGACGAGGACTCAATTAAGGCGGCTGATAAGTATAATATGGCTATGGTCTTCACCGGAGAGAGACATTTCCGGCATTAAGGGGTTAAAGATGTTAATAATCTCGAGGCAGCAGGTTGAAGAGCTTATCCGCAAATTAAATGACCCGGCGAAACTTGATGAGAGTCGTGAGGAAATAAAACGGATGCTGGAGATAAAATCAGCCTTACTGTGGAAGGCAGAGCCTGGGACTTGTTGCGGCTCTCTTGAGGAGATTAGAACCTGTCTTGCCTCAGAGGTTCAGATTCTAGAAGAAACGCTTGCTGCCCTGGATAAGGGTAATATCCCTCAGGCATCCTCTCTGCTCACGGAGTATACAAAGTATCTGGCGTCTTAAGAGGGAGGCGGACTATGGCTAACGCTGTTTTAGTCGTTGACATGCTGCGTGGTTTTCTGGAGGAGGGTTATCCCCTATATTGCGGGGAGAGGGCTCGGCGCATCATCCCTAATATCCAGCGTTTGCTGGAGAGGGAACTTGCCCAGGGCGCCAAGGTATTCTTCCTCTGTGACCACCATGCCCCTGACGACCCTGAGTTCAAGATGTTCCCCCCTCATTGTGTTGAGGGCACGGCTGAGGCTGAGGTCATCCCGGAGTTAGCCAAGTATAAGGGTGAGGTAATACCCAAGAGGCGCTTCAGTGCCTTCTTTGATACCCCCCTTGACAATAAGCTGAAGAAACTTAATCCCGAGAAGCTGATTGTTTGTGGGGTTTGTACCGAGATTTGCGTTTGCCATACCGTTTCTGACGCTAGAAATCGTGACTATCAGGTTGAGGTGCCGGTTGATTGCGTTGCCTCTTTTGATGAGAAGGCGCACCACTTTGCTTTAGGGCATATGGAGCGCGTATTAGGGGCGAGGTTGACCAATCTCAGGGCTAGCCAGGTTAAGCCAGCCAGGTTTGAACCACCTGAGGCAGTCCTCTCCGGGGAGACGGCTGATGTCTACTTTGCCCGTACTGTGGAGATATTGCGCCATGAGGGACTTAACCCGGTGGCGACTATGGAGGTATTTACCAGCCGGGAAGGGGTGTTATGCGGCATAGAGGAGGTCAAGGCTTTGCTCTCCCGCGTCCTGCCTGAGGGCAAGCGTGAGGTCTGGGCTCTGGCTGAGGGTGAAGCCATGTCGGAAAAAGAGGTGGTGCTGCGCATCACCGCCCCCTATCAGAGCTATGGGCTTTATGAAACAGCCTACCTCGGCATTTTAGCCCATTGTAGTGGCTGGGCAACTGCGGCCAGGGAGTGCGTGGAGGCTGCCCAGGGGATACAAGTTATCAGCTTTGGTGCTCGCCATGTCCATCCTTCAGTGGTGGGGATAATGGATTACTCGGCTATTGTTGGTGGCTGTTCTGGCTGCTCCAGTATCGCCGGGGCAAAGCTGGCTGGTATTGAGCCATCGGGGACGATACCCCATGCCCTGATTTTAATCATGGGGGATACGGCTAAGGCTACCCTAGCCTTTGATAGGTATGTGCCGGGGGGAGTACCCCGCGTCTCCCTGGTTGATACCTTTAAGGATGAGGCTGAGGAATCCTTACTGGTGGCTAGGGCTCTGGGGGACAAACTCAACGCCGTGCGTCTCGATACCCCGTCCGAGCGGGGGAGGGTCACCCCTGACTTGGTCAGGGAGGTCAGAGCCAGGCTTGATTTGGCTGGCGCTAATATGGTCAAGATTTTTGTCAGTGGTGGTATTGACCTTGAGCGCATCAAGCAGTTTGTTGCCGCGGGGGCACCGGTTGATGGCTTCGGCATCGGTAGCTATATCACCAGGGCGAAGCCCATTGATTTTACCGCTGACCTCCATGAGATAGAGGGGAAGCCTATTGCCAAGCGGGGAAGAATCCCCGGCATTACCCCCAACCCCAGACTAAAGCGGATAATGTAAAGTTGTTTTAGCGTTGCTCAAACTTCAAGCACAGAACCTTTTTAGTCTTATCGCTGACCTTTACCCGCTCGTCAATACGCCAGCCAACGACCCATATAATATGCTCTGGTGAGCAGACGATGGGAACGTGCTGGCGCCAGGCTTGTGGGATTTTGGCGTCTATCATAAACTCGTTTACCTTCTTGGGCTGGTCTAAACCCAATGGCTGGAATCTGTCCCCCGCCCGCCGACTCCGCACCAAGAGCTTATCACCGACTTTGTCAAGGTCAAGGTAGGCGGTGAAATTATCTTTCTCTGTCAGCTGCTCTCGGTTTATGATAGCTACTTCTATGCGCCAGCCCGGCAGACGGGTTTTGCCGGGGGCCCTTAATTTGAACTCGCCATTTAATGCGGGGAGGGGGGAGAGGGTGGTTGGGTCTGAGGTCAGTAGGTATCTATCGTATTCTATGGCGAGGGTTAGACCTCCGGGCAGGCTGAGCCTCTTCCCCGCTGGCTTATCTAGCGCTAAGAGCATCTGCTCAATATGGCGCATCTCAATGTCCTTCGCGCTACCGAGCAGCCTCTCTACCGCTGCCCGCAGCAGGTATCGCTTTAGGGCGGGGGGTAACTGGTCAAGCCCTTTCTTGGCGAGGATAATAGTCTTCTTCTTTTCTTGGGCAACCTCATCCCATAACTGGTCAATCTGTTTATCAAGAAAGGCAATGTCATCACTAGCAATCTGACCAGTTCGGAGCAGGGCTTGAGCAATACCGGGGTTGTAGCCCTTGAGTAGGGGCAAAAGCTGGTGGCGAATCCTGTTTCTTAATGGCGAGAGGGAGATGTTTGAGGCATCCAGGCGGGGGGTAAGGCGGTGCTGGCGGCAGTATTCTTCTGTCTGCTGACGGCTTACCCCCAGTAATGGTCTTATAATGATTACGCTACCTTTTTTTGATTTCCACTCGCTAACTGGTTGCAGCCCCTTGAGCCCCCTCGTCCCTGTCCCCCTAATGAGGTGTAACATTATGGTCTCGATGTGGTCATCTCTGGTGTGCCCCACCGCTACCAGCTTTGTTCCGATAGACCTCGCCACCTCAGCCAGGAAGCTATACCTTACCTCACGGGCAGCTTCCTCCAGGGAGAGGTGGTGCTTGACTTGGTAGCCCTTTACCTCACGCCGTTCTATAGTTGCTGGGATACCTAATTTGCGGGCTAAAGCAGAGACATATTGAGCGTCAGCCTCGGACTCAGCCCCACGCAGCTGGTGGTTGAGGTGAGCGATGTGCAGGCTTACCTTTAGTGCCCTCTTGAGCTTGGCCAGAATGTGCACTAAACAGACTGAGTCCGGTCCGCCGGATACCGCTACCACCAGCTCCTTGCCCGAGATTAGCCGGCGTTGCTCAATGAAGCTTAGCACCTGCTCTTCTAGTGGTTGTCTCTCTCTCATATTAGCCTGTCTTTAGGATTAGTTTGGTGCGGTGAATAGAGCGGGGATGGCTAAAGCCCAGGGCGGCTGCCACCTGCTCCGGTCTCCCCGAACCGCTGCTATCACAGCGCAGCCTCATGCCTATGGTGCAGGAGCCTTTGCGCCACTCAGTAAGCTGTAGGTCATCAATTAAAGCCCTCAGGTCGTAATTTCTTGTGCCGGTATCACGCTCGTGGTGCCAGGGCAGTTGCTTTGCCGAGAGCAGCGATTTAAGGGCTGACTCTATTTCGGTCTTTTCCATTTCTGTTTCTATCTGAACCTCGTATTCGGTATAGCTGACCTGTGATTGCATGGAGGGCATGGTCTGGGCTATGGTGAAGACCTGTAGTATCTTGATGCCGGTTGGTAATTGCTGGTTTACCGCCTCGGTGAAGACATGTGGGGAGACCCATCTGGTGCAGAAGATATCCATTAACTCGGCTTGGCTGGTTACCCCTACCGGCAGTGGTGCGGCGAGCGACATCCTGGGGTGGGGGCTAAATCCCTCGGTGTAGGCTAATGGAATCCCGGCTCGATTTAGGGCTCTCTGCCACAGGCGCATTATATCCAGGTGGGAGATGAACTTGAGTTCTTCCCCCCGGCAAAATCTAATCCGCAGTCGCTGCATGTCTTTTCGCCATCATAACATTGGCTAGTAGGTGTGTCAAAGAAGATTTTTAAGCTCTTTTTCCCACCCACCCGCCCTCAGAGGCTTCGCCTCTCTAGAACTCTCCTGAATGGGATGGGGTTAAAAAATGTACTCTATGCTATAATCTGAGGGTATGAAAATCCTGGGTATTGAGACCTCCTGCGATGAGACGGCGGCGGCGGTGGTGGCGGAGGGGACAAAAATTCTGTCCAATCAGATTGCCTCTCAGGTGGAAATCCATGCCCGCTATGGCGGGGTTGTCCCTGAGGTCGCCTCCCGCCAGCATATCCTGTCTATTATCCCGATACTGGAGAAGGCAATGTCTGATGCCGGAACTACCTGGAAAGACCTCTCTGCCATCGCCGTGACTATTGGACCGGGTCTGGCTGGCTCGCTACTGGTGGGGGTGAATGCGGCTAAGGCTATTGCCCTGGCTCATGGCTTGCCTCTTATCGGGGTTAACCACCTTGAGGGTCATATCTACGCCAACTGGCTGGATAACCAGAGCATAGATTTCCCGGTGATTTGTCTTATCGTCTCCGGCGGGCATAGCGACCTGGTGTTGATGCGGGGGCATGGGGACTATGTTATCCTGGGGCGGACCCGTGACGATGCCGCCGGCGAAGCCTTTGATAAAGCCGCCAGAATACTGGACCTGGGTTACCCCGGCGGTCCGGCTATTGAACGGGCAGCAAGAGGAGGCACTGCTTCTATTCCGCTACCCCGTGCCTGGCTGAAGGGGAGTGGCGACTTCAGCTTTAGCGGGGTTAAAACGGCGCTGTTGCGCCTGGTTGAGGCGGGGAAGATTTCATCAGTGGCTGACGGCGCGGCCAGTTTTCAGGGGGCAGTGATTGATGTCCTCGTCACTAAGACGCTGGTGGTGGCTAGGGAGCGGCGGGTAAAGCAGATTTTACTTGCCGGTGGGGTGGCAGCTAACGGGCTGCTTCGGAAATGGCTGGTCGAGTGTTCACCTTTGCCTGTCCTGGTTCCGCCGCCGGTATTGTGCACCGATAACGCGGCTATGATTGCCGCCTGCGGTTATTACCGGCTTAAGGCAGGCAAGAGCGGTGGCTTAGACCTGGATGTGGTACCCAGTCTCAAGCTGGCTTAGACATGAGTAACCAAGCCATTCGTGAAGAAAAGAGGCTTTTTTAGGTTTTAAATGCCTGCCAGTGGCTTAGATTAGCCATAAATAGCCGTCCTTTGGGTTGATACTTGTGTTTCGGTGCGCTATTATAATTCGTTAGCACTCTAACCATAAGAGTGCTAAAATTAGAGTGGTTATTGATTAGAGAAGGAGGATGGAGATGGCGGTTAAGCTTCAGCCGTTAGCTGACCGATTAGTCGTTAAGCCAATTGAGCGGGAGGAGGTGACCAAGGGGGGGATTGTCCTTCCTGATACCGCCAAGGAGAAGCCCCAGGAGGGGGAGGTATTGGCGGTTGGTCCGGGCAGGCTATCTGAGGATGGGAAGCGGATAGCAATGGAGGTCAAGGTTGGCGACAGGGTGATTTATGCTAGGTATGGGGGTACCGAGATTAAGGTCGAGGGTGAGGAGTTGGTGATTCTGCGGGAGAGTGATATTTTAGCCAAGAAGGTTTAAGGAGGGAGAAGATGGCGAAGCAGATTATATTTGATGAGGAGGTTAGGCACGCCCTCAAGCGCGGGGTAGATGTCCTAGCCGAAGCAGTTAAGGTGACACTGGGACCCAAAGGGCGCTGTGTTGTTTTGGACAAAAAGTGGGGTCCACCAACGGTAATTGATGATGGGGTTACCATTGCCAAGGATATTGAGCTTCCTGACCCCTTTGAGAACATGGGCGCCCAGCTGGTCAAGGAGGCAGCGACCAAGACCAACGATGCCTGTGGCGATGGCACTACAACCTCTACTGTACTGGCTCATGCCATTATCAGCGAGGGGTTTAAGAATGTGGCTGCCGGAGCTGATACTATGGCGCTGAAACGGGGCATTGAGAAGGCAACCAAGGCTATCATTGATGAGCTGAAACGGGTATCGATTGAGGTAAAGGGTAAGGAGCAGATTGCTCAGGTTGGTACGATTACGGCAAAGGACAGTGAGATTGGCAATCTAATTGCCGAGGTAATGGAGAAGGTAGGTAAGGATGGGGTTATCACCGTGGAGGAGTCGAAGGGGGTAAAGTATGAGACCGAGTATGTTGAGGGGATGCAGTTTGACCGTGGCTATATCAGCCCGTACTTCATCACCAATGCCGAGCGCATGGAGGCGGTGATTGATGACCCCTACATCCTTATTACCGATAAGAAGATATCGGCAATATCTGACCTTCTACCAGCATTGGAGAAGATACTGCAGGTTTCAAAAAATTTGCTGATTATTGCCGAGGATGTTGAGGGTGAAGCCCTGGCGACCCTGGTGGTCAACAAGCTACGGGGCACCCTAAATGTGATTGCGGTTAAAGCCCCTGGCTTTGGCGACAGGCGCAAGGCAATGCTTGAGGATATTGCCATTCTTACCGGAGGCAAGGTAATCTCGGAGGAGGTGGGGCGCAAGCTGGATTCGGTTACTGTTGAGGACCTGGGCAAGGCACGCCGGGTGACGGTGGATAAGGACAACACGACTGTAGTTGAGGGCAAGGGCTCGGAGGAGTCAATTAAAGCCAGAATCAAGCAGATTAAGGCTCAAATAGAGGAAACCACCTCCGATTTTGACCGCGAGAAGCTCCAGGAGCGGCAGGCAAAGCTGGTGGGTGGGGTCGGTGTCATCAAGGTTGGTGCCGCGACCGAGGTTGAGCTCAAGGAGAGGAAGCACCGCGTTGAGGATGCCCTCTCGGCGACCAGGGCGGCGGTGGAGGAGGGCATTCTTCCCGGTGGTGGTGTTGCCCTCATCAATGCCCTCGCCGTTCTGGACAAGCTTGATGTCAGTGGTGATGAGCTCACCGGGGTTAATGTTGTCAGGAAGGCGGTTGAGGAGCCGATTCGCTGGATTGCGACCAATGCCGGCAGGGATGGGGCAGTAGTTGTGGATATGGTTAAGAAGAGCAAGGTTGGGGTTGGCTACGATGCCTTAGCCGATGACTTTGGTGATATGGTGAAGAAGGGCATTGTTGACCCAACCAAGGTAGTAAGGTCAGCCCTGGAGAATGCGGCTAGCATTGCGGCGATGGTCCTCATTGCCCAGGCGCTGGTGGCGGATATTCCGGAGAAGGAGAAGATGCCACCAATGCCACCTGGCGGCGGCATGGAATACTAAAATCATCGCTATGAACTAATCGAAAAGCCGTCCTTCGGCCGAAGGACGGCTTTTTATGTTATAGCTTCAGTAGTTCGTCTAAGGGCTCATCTCTAGCCACCGGACCAACTACTGCCAGGCGGAGCTGATTTTCAAGCAGTAGCTCTTGGGCTAGCTGATGCAGTTCTTCGGCGGTAATGGCGTCAATAATAGACATTACCTGGTCAACGCTGAGGATTTGCCCGGTAAGAACCTCCTGTCCCCCCACCCATCCGGCGACATTACGGCTATCCTCCAGGCGCAGCAGGAGGCGCCCCTTTGATAGCTCCTTAGCCTTGGTTAACTCAGCCTCGGGGACTAGCTCCTTAAGCTGGGAGAGTTGTTCCAGGATAGTGGTGATGGCTGAGCGGATGTTTTTTGGTTTGACCCCGGCGTAAATGGTAACTGAGCCGGTGTCAAGGAAGTGGTCAACAAAGCTATGGATGCTATAGGCAAGCCCGAGCCGGTCGCGAATCTCGGTAAAAAGGCGGCTACTCATGCCCTCACCGAGGATGACATTAAGCAGGTCAAGGATAAAGCGCTTGGGATGGAGCAGGGACAAGCCGGATAGTCCCAGGCAGAGGTGGGCTTGCTCGGTGTCCTTCTGCTCAATATGTAGCCGCGGGAATTTCTGTTCTTTATATGGCAGGTATTCGGGGCGAGGCTTAAGGTTAGCCCAGTTACCCAGGGCTTGATTTACTGCGGCTACCGTCTCCTGATGCTGGATGGCACCGGCAATAGCGACCACGCTGTTGCTCGGTCGATACTGGTGGGACAGATAGTCAAGCATCTTCTCCCGGCTAATGGCCGCCACTGACTGCTTGCTGCCGGCAATGTCACTGCCCAGGGGGTGACCTGGCCACAAAAGCTTATCAATGAGCAGGTCAACCAGTTGCCCTGGTGAATCCCTTACCATATTAATCTCTTCAATGATAACCTTGCGCTCGCTTTCTATATCGTTGGGGTCAAACCGAGAGTGGAGCAGCATATCTGTCAGCACATCCAGGGCGGTGGGGAGGTGGGGTTGAGCCACCTTGCACCAGTAGAGGCTCAGTTCCTTATCGGTGCCCCCGTTAATGATTCCCCCCACCCCCTCTATTGCCTCAGATATTTTTCTGGAG
>Ga0315282_10007744_pt1 | contig 17555 bp, 15 predicted proteins | sample YL17G07_20_MG_FD_203693 | JGI IMG/M metagenome (GOLD analysis project Ga0315282, IMG submission 203693) | Sediment microbial communities from Yellowstone Lake, YNP, Wyoming, USA - YL17G07_20 | ecosystem: Environmental > Aquatic > Freshwater > Lake > Sediment | place: USA: Wyoming | collected... | reverse complement strand
GGTGTGAAGGCGTTTCATTTTACCGGATTGGGCCGACCCTTTGCGGGTGACATCTCGGCGTATCTTTAAATAACTTAGGCCTGAACCTTCAACTATAATCCGGAATCATCCAATGAGGTCGTGATGTCGCCCAATTCTTCAAGGTTTCAGGCAGCCAATCCCCAAGGCCTTTTGCCATGTAGAACCGGGGGAAAAGTAGCCCATCGTAGGATTCGATCACTCCCTCCTCTATAGCCTTTTTTGCCAGAGGGGTATGCGGATAAATGCGGACGCCCGCCGTAATCTTCAAGGCGTCCAATTTAAGGGAGTCAGCAAAAACAAGGCTTTCTTCAACCGACTCCCTTGTTTCACCCGGACTTCCAAGTAACAGAAATCCCATTTGTCTTATCCCCGGCTCAGAAAATATCTCTGAAATTTGCCGCACGGCTCCAGGGGTAAATCTCTTTTTCATATTCTTCAGGATTCGTTCAGAACCACTTTCAAACCCCATACTCACTTGCTCGCAACCGGCTCTGGCCATATGCGCGACCAGCTCTTTATCCACGTGCACAGGGTAAAGGATGCTCCACCATTTTATATCCAGGTCTTGATCGATGAGCTTACGACAGATCTCCTTGGCATAGGAGGCTGGGAGGTTGAAGGTGTTATCGACGAAGTAGAAATGACGAACCCCGGCTCTCCGCCACCGAGCGATCCACTCCACAATCCTATCGGGAGAATGCCTTCGCAGCGTCCGACCTTCGATAATCCCTGTGCTACAGTAACTACAACTCAAAGGACATCCACGTCTTGTCTGAACTGGCATCCAGAGTTCTTCTTTTCGAGAAGGTGTTGACCAGAGGTCTGGATTGGGAAGAGGCAAACTATCCAGGCTCTTCGCAAACATTCTTTCACACGGAAGACCATGACCGGGAAGATAAAGACCCGGCAATCCCCGAAGGCTGGCCCCTTGCTCTATCCGTTCTACCAAGTCCGGAAAGATCACTTCTCCCTCGCCCTGAATCCCCATATCTGCGCCCAAAAAGGACAGGGCGCCTTCTGGAAACAGGCTGTACCCTGCTCCACCCAAGACAATCCTGGCCCCTGAAAGACTTCGACAACCCGCTACGATTTCTTTAACCGGACCCAATAAGAATCTGGGATGTTCCATATTTTGATCATCAATGTTCCTCACCGATAGTCCGATCAGATCAGGGCGAAATCCTTCGAGCGCCTCTTTGAGAACGGACGCCGTATCCTTTTCGGTCATCAAATCCACCATGGCCACGTCATGCCCTGTTTTTTGGGTTGCGGCGGCCACGCACGCCAGACCAAGGGGCAGGGCGGGCATATTTATCTTTTCCGTGTTGGCAGAAACAAAAAGGACTCTCATTGTCTTAAATCCGAATTCCCTCCCGGAAGCGGGTATTCCATATCCTATGCGCTTCGCGGCATGGAAAAAATGATCGAGCAGTTCGTTCCTTCAATCTGCAATCTGAAATTTGTGGTTTCTTTTCTTATTCGACCCTGGCGTAGGCATGGCTGAGGACGACCCCGCGCTCCGTGCGGCACTGGATTAAATAACGCCCTTCTTTATCCCTCCATCCCTCTGTCACGAGGGTGTCGCCCGGATAAACCACTCCGGATAGACGGGCTTTGAACTCCTTGAATCGCTCCACATCACCCTGGCAGGCGTTGTACAAAATAGCTCTCACGGCGTGGCCGTAGGTGCAAAGGCCGTGGAGGATGGGGCGAGGAAAACCACCCATCTTGGCAAAATCGGGGTCCACGTGCAGAGGGTTGATGTCGCCGCAGAGGCGATAGAGGGCTGCCTGGTTTCCGGGAATGAAATAGGAGGCCGTAAAATCCGGCTGGGTCCCCTTTGGAGGTTCAAGCGCTTCGGCTTTGGGGCCGGGGTCTCCGCCGAAGCCTCCTTCGCCCACGTAGAAAATGCCGGCCTCAGCCTCGGCCAGGAGCTCACCCCTCTCTGTCATGACCTTCATCCGCCAGATGAAAAGCGCCCCTTTGCCCTTGTCATAGATATCGGTAATCCCTCCTTCGACCAAGGTCTTTCCTTCGGGTGGAATCGGACGATGGAGCTTTATTCCCTGCTCCCCGTGAATGAATCTGGAAAAGTCCACATTCTTCATCTCTTTGAAGAGTTCCTTAAACAAAGGGCTGCCCGTCACGACGCTGAAGCTGGGAAAGACCTTCAGCCCCCCTTTGACGTTCTCGTAGATAAACTGAAGTTCCTCTGCTTGGGCACCGATTCCCAGGGCATAGAGGACCGTGTCTTTCCATGTATATTCGAAAGAGCGGGGGCCGTATTTCTTGCCAATCACGTTCAAATCAATCATGCGTATCTCCTTTCTTCTGGCCGGCAAGTGCCCCGCAAGCCTCGCCTTGCCTGCCTGCCGGTAGGCAGGTAGGCGGGGTTAAGGGGCACAATATGAAATGATATTACAGTGCCGGAAAGCCCCGGATTGTGGCCGGGGAGCTTCACTCCTGCTCAATCTTCTAAACCTCCAGCCCAAGGGAACAGGGGTCTTAACGTTCAAAGAATGCGCTGGAGACGGGCAAAGCGGCAAGCAAATGCAAATGGCTTTTTAAAAGGCGTCTAAAAGATATCCCCGATTCTTCCCTTTATAAAATCATGGACCTTCAAAACGAGGTCAAACCATACCTTGTCACTCGTTCGAATGATCTCTGCACCGATTAGATAATCTCCCCCCGGCTCGTCTTCAATGCAATACTTAATCTTTCCGGTGAACGGGATTTCCTTTGTAAGCGATTTGGGCACCGAGATCAAGCACTCAATGGGTGAATCAACCGTGAATCGACATCGGCTTTTTATGCTGATCCCCCTGGAGCTAAAATTAAAGAGTTCGGCATCCACAGCGTCACCGGAGACTGTCGTGAGTTTGAAGAGGATGTACTTCCTGTATATTTCAGGCATCACATATCTTTCTTCCTTCCGCCTTTCACTCATTGATCAACCTACACGATCACCCCGTCCCTTCACCTCCCCATCGGTATCTGAACGGATGACCCCGGATCTTATTTCTCCAACTGAGTTAATTTGCTCCCCGATCGGGTCACATAAATGTGCGAGAACTCCGAGTCTTTGGCCGCACCGTGCCAGTGTTTCTCGCCCGCAGGAATAAGGACAATATCTCCTGCGGCAATCACCTTCTCTTCAGCTTCTGTGGCGATCATCCCTTTTCCGGAAGTGACCACCAGGATTTGTTCGCTGTCGTGGGCGTGAAATTTGTTGCGAACCCCCTTCCCGAAATTCACAACATTGACGTCGAACTCTTTACTGTCGGGCAAAAGAACCTGTCTCGTCACATCCGGGCCGGTAAAAAGGGGGTTTTTGAATGGTTCCTTTTTAACTTCACTGATTTTGACGACTCTCATGTAAACCTCCTCAAATCCTGTCGAAAAAGGATAAGACCTCGCTTTTTGGTTAAGTTGAATATACGAGAAACGGAGTGGTATGTCAAAAAAAAGACAGACCGTGGGGGACGGGAAATCATTCGCGTTGCTGATTTCGACTCAAGACCGTATCTTAGCCCCTAACCTCAGCTCTTCTTCCTTCATCTCGTAGAGGGCGTCCAGCAGTGCGATCTGGAAGCTGCCAGGACCAAGAGCCTCGGCAGCAGCCTTTTCGCCTGCTAAGCCAAAATAGGACAGGCCCGTGGTGGCTGCTTCCAAATGATCAGGGCAGACGGCAAGGAAGGCGCCGATCATCACCGTCGCGGCACAGCCTGTTCCCGTGACATGACTCATCATCTCATGTCCGTTCATGACACGGCAGACCCGCTCACCGTCAGTGATCAAATCCACCGCACCGGTGACGGCGAGCGTTGTTCCGAGCACTTTCGCAAGTCCTATCACCGTCTCTGCGGCCTGATCCACGGTGTACACGGAATCCACTCCCTTTGTGCGGGAACCTGATTTTTCTCCGGCCAGAGAGAGGATCTCCGAGGCATTCCCTCGAACCACCTGGATCGAAACCTCTTCAATGAGTCGCCTGGCAGAATCGGTCCGCAGCCGGGTGGCCCCCGCGCCCACGGGGTCGAGAATCACCGGGACATGCAGCGCATTCGCCCGTTTCCCGGCCCTTCGCATCGCCTCGACCCAGGAAGGGCTTAGGGTGCCGATATTCAGCACCAATGCCCCTGCCAAAGAAACCATCTCCTCTACCTCCTCTGCCGCATGGGCCATGACCGGAGAGGCCCCGCAGGCGAGAAGGGCATTGGCGGTATAGTTCATGACGACATAATTCGTGATGTTGTGAATGAGCGGTTTTTTTTCACGAACGCGTCTCAAGTTCTCCGCTGCCTTCCGAGCCAAGTCTTGGTCGAACATCCTATTATTTCCCTCCCCTGATTTTTTATTCATAGCACTTCATTTCTTTCCAAAATCGGCTCCAAGTGACAACGCGGCAATCCCGTTCCATGAAAAAGCCCTCAGGCACCACGAGTTTTCAAACTTTAGAGTCCTTTGCAAGTCGAAAATGATCCCAGCCTGAAAGTTTGACCGTACGTCTATCGCCTTCGGGGAGCAGCAGGGTGATCTCCCGGGCTCCCTCTGTGATTTTCCCTACTTCTGTCAACGGGACGGGACAGCACCGGGCAGCGATGGAGCGAAGAAGGGTCACATCCTGCGGCCGGCAGGTGATCACCAGTTCGTAATCATCACTCTCACCCAGGAAGAGGTCGTACGGGTCTCGGTGGAGCATGAGAGCGACCTCGCGGAGAGCTTCACTCACAGGCAGTTTCTCCTTAACCAATTCAGCCCCCACCCCACTCTCTTCGCAGATATGTCCCAGATCCCCCAGGAATCCATCGCTCGTGTCGATCATAGCTGTAGCAGGGCCGGCTTTGGCAATCGCTTCCCCAAGCTGAGCCCTGTGGGAAGGGGTGCTATAAATCTTGACTAATGGATGTCCCAATATGTTTGAGTCATCCGGTGCACGGAGCAAGAGTTGCAACCCGGCAGCCGCCTGGCCTGGATATCCCGTAACCAGGATGGCATCTCCTGGCTTTGCCCCGGAACGGCGCACCCCCTTTCCCTGCTCAACCTCCCCCACCAGCGTAATATCGATGAACATCCCGTTTCCCGATGATGTGAGGTTGCCTCCGATGATAGAGGCACCCAAGGGGTTCAGTTCCACAAGAAACCCGCGGTACATCTCTTCGACATCCCGGACAAAGAACTCTGCCTTCAATCCGAGTGAGACGAGGGCATACAGAGGTCTTCCTCCCATGGCCCCGATGTCGCTGATATTTAGCGTCATGGCACGGCGCCCTAAATCATGGGGACTAATCTTTCCGGGCAAATAGTGACGGCCTTCCACCATGCAATCGCACGTGATCAAAACTTCATATCCGGACCGTGGGAGGAAGGAGGCCGTATCGTCGCCGATTCCAACGGTGACCCGTTCGGATCGAATCCCCTCCTTGTTTAGGAGACTGCTGATTCTCCGAATGAGCCCGAACTCCCCGATATCGCTTACCCTCTCAGGCATGTCGCTCACCCCCCAGCAAACGTCGAAGGCATTTGGCCGCCTCCGCGGGGTCCTTCTGACAACAAACAGCAGAGATGACGGCAATACCATGTACCCCTGTCCGGATAACCTCTGGTGTGTTGTCTCTCGTGAGGCCGCCGATGGCAATAATGGGCAGAGGAATTTCCTCCACAACCTGTTTCAGGAGGCCAAGCCCGCCTGCCGGGCCCGCGTCTTCCTTGGAAGCTGTGAAGTAGACAGGACCAAAACCGATATAGTCCGCGCCTTCCAAAAGACACTTTCGAGCCTCTTCCTTATTACCCGCCGATCCACCGATGACGGCTTCTTCGCCCAGGAGTTTTCTGGCGAGGGGGATGGGAAAATCATTCTGTCCCAGATGGACACCGTCTGCATGAGAAGCGATGGCCACATCCACACGATCATTGACGATAAAGGTCGCGCCGGCTCTTTTGCATAAGGCTTGTATCTGCTCGGCAATGCGGATCATCTGCCTCGTCTCCCCGCCCTTCTCGCGAAACTGGATCGTATCCGCCCCACCGGCAATGGCAAGCTCGGCAAGCTCCAGATGGGAGAATTGGGTCTGAAGGCAAGAATCCGTGAGGACGTGGAATTTTCCAATCTTCTTCACTTTTTTCCCCTCATCCCCTCTTCCCAAGTCTGACCCTGAATCCCTCTGGGCTGGAGGCCACCGTAAGGGTTCTCATCCTGTCTTTTCCTGTTTCAGCTCTTCAGAGAATCGTTCTTCGAGAAACTGGTAGATTTTCTCACCGATCTTAAGCCCCAACTCGATGAACTCCGGTCCACAGATCTTCCCCGTCTCCGTGCGGAAGGTTCCTTTGATCATGGAAATTCCTTCCATCCCCTTTGGAAACCTCCGAATCAGGGGCGCCATGCGAGCCCTTGAGGAGCGGAGCATCTGCCAAAGGGTATCGGTAAAATTGTCCGGACCCCAGCGGAATTTGTCGGCATCGTAAAGCGCGTCGCTAATCATCTGGCCGACGGGCGAGTCAATTCTCTTGGGCTCAACGAAGGCTTCGTGGTTCCCAATGGCTTCCATGATATATTCTCTTTTCTCAGGAAAGATGGAGAACTCCTGCAACAATTTGAAAGCTGCAGAGGCGCTCGCCTTAGCGTGGTCTTTTTCATTGCGCCGCATGTCATGCAGAAGGCCGGCAATCTGGGCCAGGAGGCATGCCTCGCGCCTCAAAGATTCCCACAGGGAAAGTCTCTCCCCTTCGATATAAGCCAGGGCCCCGGCTTCCAAAGCCACTTTTTCGGAGTGGTCTATTCCATGGCCGAGGTCATCCTTTAATTCGTTGAGGACCAGGGTGCGGCATCTCGTAACCTGTGAGTCTTCGTTAAAAAGGGATCGAGACAGGTTAAGGGGCTCTCTGCAGCAAACATAAAAGCTGGGTTGAGGAAAAGAGGCGGCAATGTCTTGAGAGGCAGTCATCATCTCTTCGTAAATGTCTTTCATCAACCTTCCCCGGGATCAGAAGACCCTTGAGGCGTTTTTGGACTAATGCCTGATTAACAATCCCTGACACCTCAACCACTGACAAACCTTCTTATAGATGACACCGATGCGTTATATGAACTCCGCAATCTCTTACTTTCATTATCGACGAAAATGGGACGTATCCTTATTTAAGGTCCCTATTTAAGGCTTCTTGATCAAGATGTAAAGATCTCCTTCATGTCGCAGATGCCCCGCGGTCAACTCGGCGTAGGGACCGCTTCCCCAGAAGATATCCGCCCTTCCCGCCCCCTTGATCGCCCCACCGGTATCCTGGTTTACAACAAAACGGGAGAATGTGGTCCAGCCAATGATCTCCCCCTGATCGTTGACAGAGGGCTTCTGGCATACAATGAACCCGAGTGCCCCCTTAGGAAAAATCCTGGAATCTAAAGCAATCGATCTTCCCGGGGTGAGGAGCACACCGATACTGCCCAAGGGACCGTTATCGACCTGCTGAAAGAACACGTAAGAGGGGTTGTAATTCAGAACCTCATCGAGGGCCTCCGGGTTCTCGGTCAAGTACTTTCTGATGGCTTGCATGGACATCTCTTCGCGCGTCAGAAACCTTTTTTCGATCATATACCGCCCGATGCTCCGGAAAGGTCGGCCATTGGAGGCCTGGTAGTTAACCAGGAGTTCCTTTCCGTCGGGGAGCCTGAGCCTGCCCGATCCCTGGATGTGGAGAAAAGTCACATCCAGGGGGTCTTTTAGCCACGCCATCTCAAGCCCCTTCCCTGCCAGCACCCTTTCGGCATCGATCTGGTGCCTGGAGTAGTAAGGCAGCACCTTTTTACCTTCGATTCTCGCGATGATGTTCTCCCCCTTAAATTTCTCACCGAAGGGAGACAGGTCGATTCTTATCAGATCGCCGGGCGGGCGGTACAGCGGATACTTGAAGACTTCGTCAGGAGCCAAGCTCCCTTCATAAATAGGCTCATAATACCCTGTGAAAAGCATCCGCCTTTCTCCAACCCGACCCGTGGCGCGGTAAATACGAAACTTCCTCCTGATCTCCCTGTTCAGGTCATCCGGATTAAGCCCTTTTGCCAGGAGATCCAGGAAAGCCTCCTGGCTCTCACGCACCTGCTCGCTTGTAAAATCGTCGGGTCCGTAGTGAAATACTGTCTCAGGGCCGAGGCGATCCAGGTACTCCATGCTCCTTCTAACGGCGAGGGTCAGGGAGTCAGGATCCATGTCATCGCGAAACACCGGAGAAAAGAGACGGATCTGTCTGAGAGCCTCCTCTGGCCGCTGCGCCTCTTTTTTCAGTACAGGGTAGCAGCCGGCAGCCATCGTCATAGTTAGAAGAACGACGGCGATGAGAAAAACGTTTCTAACACCTTTCATCATCACCGAGAATCCTGCCTTTGCCCCTCACCCCATTAGAAATAATGGCCCGCTGCTCTACCCTGTGCACCATCTGGAATTTCTAACGGGGCTCACCTTTTACCAGGCTACATTTTTAATTTTTTTTCCAGCTCCTGAACCAGCCTCTCGATCTCTTTCTGTTCCTCCGGGTTCAGCTTATCCTCTGCCAGACGTTTCTTTAAGGCAAGCAGTTGCTGCTGGTAACGATATTCCTCACAAGATGAAGCCATCTCCTGAACCCTTATAGTAGACAGGATATAAACGCCGCATTCCGAAATCTCAAATTTGCAAATTATCCTTCATCCACAGCTTAACCCGACAGCCGTCTCAGGCTGATACGGGTGGACGGCGGCCGGCCCATGGCCGAGCAGACTCAAGCTGTGCTGCCAGACGAAAAAGGGTTGCTTCGTCCCCAAACCGCCCTATAAAGTGGACGCCCACAGGAAGTCCCTGAGCATTCCAGTATAGGGGAACCGACATGGCCGGCTGGCCGGTGGCATTGCAGATCGGTGTGAAGGGAACGAAAGCCTCCGCTCGCCGGAGACCGTGTAGAGGGTTCTCAGGAGGCGAATCGAAAGTTCCCAGAGGCACGGGAGGCTCGGCGAGTGTGGGGGTGAGCAAGACATCATACGTGAGGAAAAATCTGGCAATGTCTCGCGCCACCCTCTGAAGGAGAGTCAGGGAAAGCAAATAGGACGATGCGTTCTGCTGGCGTCCCATCTCATACAGAGCCCAGGTGAGCGGTTCGAACTTATCCTGGGTAGGAGCATGCCCCGTTGCAAATCCCAGGCCTTCCATTGTCCAGGCACAACCCGCTGAAAACAACACCATGAAGGCCCGGGCCACTAACTCCCCATTTATCTCCGGGGCTGCCTCTACCACTTCATGCCCCAGGTCAGCACAGAGTGCAGCCGCATCCTGCACCGCGCTGATGCAATCGGCGTGCACCCTAACGTTTGTCGGTGCCGTCACAGTAAAAGCGACACGCAGCTTACCCGGGTCCGCTCCCACTTCTTGGAGGAACGGACGTGCCGGAGGTGGCGCCCAGTAAGGGTCGCCCACATCAGGGCCTGCCGTCGCATCGAGAAGGGCAGCACTATCCCGGACGGAGCGGGTGACGGCGTGATCGGCTACCAATCCACTAAAGATGTCCCCCAAATCAGGCCCAAGGGGATTACGCGCCCGGGTAGGCTTGAGACCGAAGAGTCCGCAGCACGACGCGGGGATCCGGATCGACCCGCCGGCATCATTGGCATGAGCCATCGGAACGATACGGGCAGCCACCGCCGCTGCTGACCCCCCGCTTGATCCGCCAGGAGTCCGATGAATGTCCCAGGGGTTATGGCTGGGGCCGAACAAACGGGGCTCGGTGGTCGGAAGGATGCCCAGCTCTGGTGTGTTTGTCTTCCCGACGATGATTAAACCGGCCCGTTTCAGCCGGGTTACCAATTCACTTTCATGGTCAGGTACAAAGTTACGAAGAAAGGCTGTGCCCATCGTCATTCGCACCCCGGCATAAGGGGCTCCTAGGTCTTTCAGCAGAAAAGGCACACCCGCGAAAGGACCATCCGGCAATTTGCCGGCGGCCGCTTCGCGAGCCTGTTCATACATCGGCGTCACCACCGCGTTGAGAATAGGGTTCAGACGCTCAATCCGCTCAATCGCAGCCTCTAAGAGCTCAATCGCCTTGACCTGCTTTTGTCGCACTAACGCGGCAAGGGCAGTCGCATCGAGGGAGGTGAATTCATCCGCTTTCGCCATACATGTTCCTCCTTTCCCCGAAGGGGAGAGATCCAACAAAAAACGTTCCCTTTTCTAAGATAGAAGGAAGAAAGATATTTTGCAAGAAGAAAAAGTGGTTTGACGGAAAGGCCGGCTAAAAGATCTCTCCCATTCTTTCTTTTATAAAATTGTGGACCTCCGAAAAAATCTCAAACCCTGGCCGATCGCTGGTTTCAATAATCTCTGCACCCATCAGAAAATCTCCTCCTAACTCGTCTTGGATACAATACTTGATCTTCCCGACAAACGGAATCTCCTTTGTAATGGATTTAGGCGCGGAGATTAAGCACTCAATGGCTGAATCAACCGGTATTCCGTATGAACTTTTCATCCGGATGCCCTTCGGACTAAAATCAAGAAGTTCCATGGGACCAAATTCACCAGAAGCCTTCCTGACTTTCAGGAGGATATACTTCCGGTATATTTCCGGTACAACGTGTCTTTCTTCCTCACGTCTCTCTAACATTTATCAACCCGTCTCCTGAAAAAGAAGCCGACTGAAAAATGAAAGCGCTTCAAATGGAAGCGGCCCGCCCCTTCGAGCTTCAGAAAGAGGGGGCGGGCGTACCATAGCAGATAAGTTATTTCTTATACTTCTCGATCATCCAGGGCGGTAGCTTAATGGGGACCATCCCCTTATAGGTGACCTCAGGTGCCTCCGGAGTTGCCTTCCACTTGTTGGGCCAGACACCTTCTATCTTCCCATCCTGCCACTGAGTAGCAAGACCGGTCAGAAACCCCGGTCCCCATGTTAGGTCATGGAGAGGTTTCCCATCGGCAGTCTTCATATATTTTACGGTGCCGGAAGGGACCTTGTACACACGGTCCTCCAGAATGGATACTATTTTGTCGGAATCGAGAGTCCCGGCCTGCTCAATGCTCGGCGCAAGCCCGTAGACAATAGCGGCGTAGGTATCCGCGGTGTAGGTTGGCACCTCGCCGAATCTTTTTATATAGCCGTCAACGAATGGCTTTGTGAGTTCGTTGGCCTCGACCCCGCGGGCATAGGTATTCGAGGTCATCACGTAGTTGCCCATCCCCTGGGTTGCCTGCCAGAAGCCCTCCTTCTGGGCCTCCACATTGATGCCGACCTGAAAGGCCGGGATCTTGAGCTCGCCTGCCTGTCTGGCAAACGGAATTCCCACCGAGGAGGAAAAGATCTCGAAAATGATATTGGCCTCTGAACGCTGGATGGCCGACAGTTCAGCTGTGACATCCGTGGCCACCGGAGAAGGTCTCCAAATACCTGCTATCTCCATACCCATCTTAGGGATGGTGGCCTCGGCCGCCGGGATCATCGGATCCGCCCACAAGGCCTTTTCCATGACGATAGCGACCTTTATTTTGGGTATGTTCAAGGATTGTTTCAATACGGCTGCCACAGTGCCCAAGTGAATGAAGGCCGTTCTGACAAGAAATGTGGAATTAAAAGGGGTGCCCCTGAAAAAATATTTGTAGGTGTTGTAGTTCTTGGCCACCCGCTCACAGAGCTCAGGGTGAGCAGCACCACAGCCGATAAAGATCTTTTTGTGGTCCATGGCAATGTCCTGCATGGGCAGTACAGCTTCGGTCCGGAATCCACCAAGGACGAAATCCACTTTGTCCTGGGTCATTAAACGCTCCATGGCGTTGGTGGCATCGGTAACGTTCAGGAACTCGTTGGAATCTGCCTGAACAAGCTTGATTTTCATCTTTTTCTTGCCAATCTGGATGCCTCCCTTGGCGTTAATTTCGTCGGCGGCCATGGTCGCCCCGTTCCAATGGCCTATGCCCTGCACAAACTTCATCGGGCCGATGATGCCGATCTTAATCTCCTGCCCAAAAGCAACTGCCCAGGGTGACACCGCGAATAAGAAAACGACTACAAAAATGAGCATTCCTTTGCCTAACTTGTTCATTTATACTCCTCCTTCCTTTTTTTTACGGTATCCCCGCTGTGGAAATACCGACCTTCAACCCCCACTTATTTGTCATCCCCCCTTTCTTTTCTCTATTCTCCAGAACACTTCGCCTAAGATTGGGGATACCATCCCGCAAGACAAAGTCGAATTCTGCCGCTTATGGCGCCTGCCAGCGGCAAAGAACCCGACCTTCGGCAGATAAACCCGCCTACGGCTGGTAGCTCAGTCTTCGGCTGGTAAGCATAGCGTAAATTTACTGCCGTAAAGCGTGACGTGTTATGCGCGGGCAGCAAAGGGAGCTATAACAACCCCATTCCCTACAGCACTCTATAGCCGACTACTCTACCAGAAAAAGAACTTGCTGGCAAGTCCATAAGATAGCAAGGATATTTTTCTGAGAACCCAGCCAGGCTGACCGGAAACCGACCCGAAAAAGGCATTAGACTTACAATCTGTACTATTTTTGACCCAATTGGTTGGGATGTCAATAACTAATTTCCAATTTCGGGTTGTAGAGAGTGAAGAGGAGGTGTTCCGATCCCTCTTCCGATAGTTGAATTTATGCATTTGACGAAAGGAGTCTAACGTAGCATGATTCAAATAGTTCCACATCATCTTCGCCATCCTGACCGATGAATCTTCAAGAGAGGATACCTATATCATGAAACAGAAGGTGAACCCGCCAGTGGTGATCACAAAAGACTGTATTGGCTGCCAACGATGCGTTGCGATTTGTCCGAGCTTTGTCCTGGAGATGGTCGAGGCCAAGGCCGCAGTGGTCAGGGGTGACTGGTGCATCGGCTGCGAGCACTGTGGAGTTGTATGCCCGACGGCCGCCATTCTTCATGAAGGAACCGTTTTGGATAGTCACCCGAGCAAGGGCGAGGCTCCCGCAACGTCTCCTGAGATTTTGGAGCTCCTCCTACGGGAGAGGCGCGCGGTCCGGCTCTACACCGCCGACCCCGTCCCGGAGGAGGTCTTGAATAAGATCCTCAATGCGGGAAGGTATGCGCCCACCGGGTCGAACAGTCAGAATGTCCACTATATGGCGCTCACATCGCCTGATCAGATTGCCGAGTTACGAAAGAGGACGATAGCCTTTTACAATAAAATGTTTTCGCGAATACGGGGACGATTCGGTATGTTCCTCGTCTCTCTCGTGGCGGGCCGAAAGATTGCAGAATACCTGCGCGAATCACTTCCTAAGATGGAGTACGCAAACGAACTGATCAAACAGGGCAAAGATCGCCTCTTCCATCATGCGCCCGTCGTGATCCTCGCCCACGCCGAATCCTGGGACAGAAGCTCGTCATTCAACTGCTCCGTGGCCCTCTACAACTGCTCCTTGATGGCCCATACCCTGGGGCTTGGTTGTTGTTTCAACGGCTTTCTGGTGAACGCGGTAAACCATTCCTCTACGATCAAACGATGGCTGGGTATTCCGGGGGATCATAAATGTTACTCGGCGATGACCCTTGGCTTTCCGGATGTGAAATATTTGCGCCTTGTTCATCGCTATCCTGCCAAGGTGGGTGAAATTGTATAAAGTGACCGAATCAGGCCTTCTGCGCCGGTCATGCTGACCTCCTTTCACGGAAATGTTTTCCATTTTAATTCGTGCAGATATATCCATAGGCGCATCTGCCGCAATGGTTCTTCGGGTTGATCGCCGGCAGGAAAGGCCGATCGGGATTCACGATTTCTCTCAGGAGACTGAAAATGACCTGGGTCAGATTCCCGAAATGCTTCTTGAACTGAGCTTCATCTTTGAAAAGCGGAACTTCAATATCGGAGTCGATCCTTGTCCTTCCGAGGAGTAAGAACAGGCAATCGATGGTTTCCGGTTCTTCTCCTGTTAGATGAGAATAGGTGATAAGATAAAATGGGAGCTGAAGGGTGGTTATGGCTTCGCTCCAGGAATCCCTGTTTTTGAGGTCGAGCTTATCGGTATGGATGGTGAGGTAATTTTTGTTGGCGGAAGTCTTATAATCGATAATCGCTGTCCTCTCTCCCCTCTTCTCGACTCTGTCAAGCCGTGCCCCGAGTTTGAAGGAATCCTTTACGACATCGATCCTTTGCTCAAGACCAATGATTTTTGTTTGAAACTCCCTGAGCTTCGGCACCTGATAATTCTTTATGAAATCCCTCAAATGGTTCTCCACCTGGCTCCTGAGCAGATAGACCTCACCCGTCGGGTCTTTACCGTATTGCTCTTCAAAACGCATCCGGATGACCTTCTCGAATTCCTTGAGATTGATCTCTTTCTCCGTCAGGACAGATCCTGTCTTCCCCTTGAAGTAATCGCAAAGGACCAGGTGAACAAAGGATCCAATTTCCTCCTTCTCGAATTCCTCCGAAATGACCTCTCTTTCCCTCAGGCCGAGAACATATTCATAATAGAACTGGAGGGGGCAATGGAGGTAGGTGTTTAATGAACTCGCGCTGAAAGAATACTCCTTCAAGAATCTTATCATCTCCGCGGTCTTGTCGATGGGACGGGGGTTTTTCTCTCTCAGGCTGACGGCGTACTGGATGGTCTTCACATACCTCTTATCATCTCTCTCCCTTTCTCGCTTCTGCCTCTCCCAGAGGAACCTCTCCATAAACCTGCTTCTCTCCTTCTGATTATTTTCGACGTAAAAGAGATGGGATTGCTTGGCTCCTCTGACCAGCGTATCGAAGGTGTAGAACATGATCTCTTCCCTGTCCAGGTAGGTTGGAAGTCCCAATATCTGCCTGGCCTTGAAGGGTAAAAAGGAATCCTCCCTCGTCGTATCGGGGAGGACGCCCTCGTTCACGTCAAGAAAGAGGACGTTCTCAAATTTCAGATTCCTCGTCTCCAGAAATCCAAGAACCTGCACCCCTCTCAGCGGCGTTCCTGCAAAAGGAGTATAAGAGGTCACGATATATTTTTTGAAAAGGGTAAAGTAGCTTCCGACTTCCTGGAACTGAATCTCCTTCATCAGGGACCTGGAAAGGATGTCGAGCTGGGTGATGAAGGATTCCGAGTAAGGATAGAAAAACGGATGCAGACGCGCCGTGCTGTTCTGATAGATGTATTCGACCACTTCTTTCAGTTTCGTTGCAAAATCCCCCACGTCCCTAAAGGAAAGCACCTTCCCGATGGTATGGGCATGGATCGCCTCCAGGTGTTCTCTCATCCTCTTCAGGGTGATCCCGGGCTCGGCTCTTAAAACCTTCTCTTTGATGGAATGGAGTATGGCCTCATCGTTCTCCAGCTCTGATAAGGATAAAAACTTCCTGGTTCGCTTCTCCGTAAGGGTCTCTTCGATGGCATGGAAAAGAATCCTCGTAATATCTGCCCTTCCTTCGAAATAGATGTTTTTCGTGTAGGGGTGGAGGACGAACTCCAGGTAATAGGGAATGTAAAGACGATCCCCGTCCATGGTGGTCACCACTTCCATCAGGTTATTGAAAAAACCGAAGAGAGGTGTCCTCTGGAGAGGGTATCCGAGGGAGACGTTGTAATTGTCCGGATCGAGGAGGCTCAGGGCCTGGTGGAAAAGGGGAAGCAAGGCTTCGGGAGAGGGAAGGACGATAACCGTGTTTCGGTCAATCCGTTCCTTCTGATCCATCTTTTTTTTCAGCAGGGTGCTCACACCGAGGACCTGGCCATGGGAATCCGGGCTCTTATAGCAATGGATTTCAGGCTCGGTGGCGGTGAACCCCGTTTGAGCCGTTACTCCCAGGTCGGATAGCTTCTTCTTCATCCCCTCCCCTTCCTGAAAAATGAAAGAGGTGTTTTCCCTTTTCATGAGGGATCTAAAAATCTTTTTCTCCGATTCCGTAAGGGCAAAAAAGCCGGCAAGGATCACCCTTTCAAAACGATCGAGATTTAAACGGTCCATGTTCTCCGAAACAGCCCGGTATCTCGACGACCTCGTAGAAAAATGGCCTTCCTCTGTCCTCTTGTAAAATGTCTCATAGAAATACGAGAGAGATTGGAGCCTTCTTGCCGTGGGTTCGGGTATGTTCTCTCCAGCGATGCTGTCGATCTCTTTTACCTTTTTTGAGGGTACTCTTTCGATATAAAGCTCTTCAAGGTCGCTGTATAGCTTCATCCCGACAGGGAAGAAAGTGTCGGGAGTGAGAAAGCTCTTCCTCCCCAGGTGCTCGGGCGAGGCGGCATGAATGGTATACAGAATGGAGATCGCATCGATGGCCTCGAGCTTTCTTCCTCCGAGTCTCAGGGATTCGTCATGGACATGTTCGATAAATTCATCCATGGAAAGGATGACAGGCGGTATGAAACTCGACTTCTCTCTATCTGCCAGGACTTTCCTGAGGAAGTGCGAAGGCCTTTTGCCAGGAAAGATCACGAGGCTCGAAGAATAGTCCTTTTCAATCGCGATCAGATGCTCCGCTACCTTCTCGACCAGATTCTCCGATGACGAAATCAAAAGGATATTCATTTAATTCACCACTTGCACAAAAAACGTTCCAAAAGGTAGTTGGGTGTGCTGGGCAACCTTTACAGCGGAACCTTCAAACGTTTCGCTACTCCCCTGCCAGACACATCCAGTCGTAATCTTGGCTGACACGGCATGTTGCCCATAATTGTAAAAAACCGCTTGGTAAAGGTTGGGAAACGTACCCAACTACCTTTTCAATCCGCCGTCCAGGTAAACCTTCCTTATCTCCTTCAGGTCCACGTAAGCGATGACCCCTTCGACGTTCTTACCAGGATAGATCTCTTTTAGGATCCGCATATAATTTCTGAGCTGAGAGATATATTCCTTTTCAGCTTCTCGACCGTTGCCTGTCTTATAATCGATTACGATTACCCGATCTTCTTCGAATATGACCCGGTCCATCCTGAAGAGATTTCCCCGGAGGTCTGAAAAATCTTGTTCCTTTTTGACGACCCTGGACGGCATGGCCTGAAAATAGGGGGTTATCTCTTCCTGGTTCAGGAATTCAAGAAGATTTCTCTTCATGATTTCCACGGGATAATCGGTCATCAATTCATCATTCACCCGCTCGATGATCCGCTCGAGTTCCGGCTCGATGTTTTCCAAGTCCTCGACAAAATAGAGAACCCTGTGAATAAACTCCCCTCTCAGCCTCTCCTCTAAGTTGATCTCCTCGACGGCTTCAAAAGGGAATCTGATCGGGTCAGAAGGATGGTAGAGCTCCATTCTTTCTTGAGTCGTTACAGGAGAACGAGGTCGTGGAGCACCCTTCCGTCCAGTTTGAGAATCCATCTCCTTCAGGAGATCTATGGGGAACTGATTTCTCGTCCCTTGGACTCCAACGATATAGAGCTCATCCTCCGCCCGCGTAAAGCCCACGTAAAGGGTATTGAGCTTGTTCACCAGATCCTTGAGCCTTTCTTCTTCGTACTTTTCTTGAAGAAAGCCGGTCGCCTTCATGATCTGCTGGTTGATTTTGAGCAATTGGACTCCTTCTGTCTCCTCATCAAGAATATATTTGAAGCCCCTGGGGACCTCTT
>Ga0315282_10007743_pt1 | contig 17556 bp, 22 predicted proteins | sample YL17G07_20_MG_FD_203693 | JGI IMG/M metagenome (GOLD analysis project Ga0315282, IMG submission 203693) | Sediment microbial communities from Yellowstone Lake, YNP, Wyoming, USA - YL17G07_20 | ecosystem: Environmental > Aquatic > Freshwater > Lake > Sediment | place: USA: Wyoming | collected... | reverse complement strand
TTAAATGAAAGAACTGAACGAGCTTAACATTTCGAGGGTTTCTCTGGGAATCCATACCGTAGCAGGAATAATAGCCGGCTGCGTTTCTTATATGCTTGCGAATAATCTTTACGCGTTAGGAGCGATGCTTATCATACTTTTTGTCACCGGATACGCGACAGAATTCGCGCTCAAGAAAAAGGGAGTAAAATGGTGGCTTTCTAATGGCGCAGTGCTTTACATTTTCGTCTGGTTAATAAGCTGGATTTTCCTTTTCAACATGTAATTTTAAAAGTCAGGAGGGATGGTGATGGTTCTGGGCAAAAAAGAAACCAGATTTTATCTTTTCGCAGGCAAAGGTGGCGTAGGCAAAACCAGCATGGCAGCTGCCACAGCTTTGCGTTTCGCCAATTCCGGCAAGAAGACCCTCATAATATCGACAGATCCGGCCCATTCGCTTTTAGACTCATTCGAAAAGGATATAGGAGGCGAGACCACCACCATCTCCAAAAATCTTTACGCTGTGGAAATCGATCCGAAAAAGGCGATGGCGGAGTACAAAGAAAAGATAACCCCGAAGATGGAGAAGCTTGAATTCCTGAAAGGGCTCGGTCTCGAAGAAACGTTCGATTTCGCAGGAAATACGCCTGGCATTGATGAGCTTGCTGCGTTTGACAAGTTCATGCTCTACATGCAGTCCAAGGATTATGACGTAATAATCTTCGACACTGCGCCCTTCGGCCATACCATACGTTTCCTCTCGCTTCCTGACATCCTCGATTCGTGGGTCGGAAAGATGATTAACATCCGCCTGAAAATGTCAGGCATGGTGAACACGTTCAGGAAAATCCTGCCTTTCGGCAGCGAAGGGGAAATAAAATTCGGTACTGAAGAACTCGAAAAGATCAAAAAGAGAATAGCAGATGCAAGAAGGATACTCAGCGACAAGAAAAGGACACGTTTCAATCTTGTTCTCTTACCAGAAGCCATGAGCATTTACGAATCCGAACGTTCAATGAAGATACTAGGCGAATATGGGATAAAGGTCAGCACGGTTATCGTGAACCAGCTCATACCCGAAAACAGCAAATGCCCCTTCTGCAGTGAACGGAGACGAATCCAACAGACGAGGCTTGAAGAGATACGGAAAAAATTCAGAGGTTGTGAAATAACTCAAATACCGCTTTACAGCAGTGAGGTAAAGGGCTTCCGCATGCTGGAGAAGTTGGGGAAAGAACTGAAAACATAATTAAGGTGCATATCTTTTTATGGCACCCTGAAGCATATCTCTAGCCCACGGATTTCTCAAATTCGGAATCATGTTTATGGCCATTTGAATGTAGACATGTCTCACATTAAAGTCTGTTCCTGGAACTCCGCAAGGCTGTTCTATGTGCCAGAGAAGTTCCAATGCCTTTTCCATATCAGTGATCCTATATTCATTGCTCATAGGCAAAACTAATAACGGATTTATTTATAAATATTACGTTCCCTCTTCCCAGCCGCTGAGGTAGCGTTTCTGTTCACTGGTCAGCGAATCGATTTTTATGTCCATGGATTCGAGCTTCAGTTTCGCCACGTTCTTGTCTATGTCCTCTGGAACAGAGTAAACCTTCGCCGCCAGCTTGCCTTTGTTCCTGGCTATGTACTCCGCCGATAGCGCTTGGTCCGCGAATGACATGTCCATCACTTCGCTGGGATGGCCTTCAGCAGCGGCGAGATTTACGAGCCTGCCTTCGGCAAGAAGATAGATTTTCTTCCCGTTCTTCAGGACGTGTTCTTCGACGTTAGGCCTTATCGTGTGCTTGGATTTGGTCAGCGATTCCAGGTCTTTTTTGTTTATCTCAGCGTCGAAATGTCCGGAGTTTGCAAGTATCGCGCCGCTCTTCATCTTCGACATGTGCTCTTTCCTGACTATGTCCTTGCAGCCGGTCGCAGTCACGAAAATGTCGCCTATCTGAGACGCTTCTTCGAGGGTCATCACGCTGAACCCGTCCATCACTGCTTCCAGCGCTTTCAACGGGTCGACTTCTGTCACTATCACATTTGCGCCCATTCCCTTCGCGCGCATTGCTATCCCTCTCGAACACCAGCCATATCCTGAAACCACGAAATTCTTTCCGGAAATGAGAACCGAAGTTGCACGGAGAATGCCGTCTATCGTTGATTGTCCGGTTCCGTAACGGTTGTCGAAAAGATGTTTCGTACAGGCGTCATTAACTGCTATTATCGGATATTTCAGCACGCCGTTCTTTTCCATGGCGCGGAAACGTATGACACCGGTCGTCGTTTCCTCGGTTCCGGCTATGATGTTTTCGATCAGGTCGGTTCTTTTGGAATGTATCCTCGTTACGAGGTCTCCGCCGTCATCCATGGTTATGTTCGGCTTTGCATCGAGTACCTGGTCGATGCACCAGTAATATTCGTCATTCGTGACGCCCCTCCACGCGAAAACATTTATTCCCTCTTCCACCAAAGCGGAAGCGACGTCGTCCTGCGTGCTGAGCGGATTCGAGCCGCACAGGTAAACATCCGCTCCTCCTGCCTTAAGCGTCTTCATGAGGATAGCGGTCTCTTTCGTAACGTGAAGGCAGCATGCGATTACGAGATTTTTCAGCGGCTTTTCCTTTTCGAAGCGTTTTTTAATGCTCATGAGGACCGGCATATGGTCTTCCGCCCACATGATTTTCATCGCGCCTTCCTTTGAAAGCGCGGGATTATTTATTTTGCTCATATCAAAACCTATCGGTTTTACATTTTATATTATTGATATAAAAAATAATACTATGGCAGAATATACCGAAGACATGATCGATTCTCTCAAAAGACCGGATGCGTACGATGAGAAAGCTGATGAAATCCGGATGATACAGACGCACGTTTCCTGGGTTTTTCTCACTGGCGGGTTCGCTTACAAGATAAAGAAACCGGTCGATTTCGGCTTCCTCGATTTCACCACGCTTGAAAAGAGGAAGAGGTTCTGTAAAAGGGAAATCGAAATAAACCGCATGTTCTCGCCTGAACTTTACCTCGGCATCCTTCCTGTCAACAAACATTATGAAACCATAAAGATAAACGGCAAAGGCGAAACAATAGATTATGCAATCAAGATGAAGGAACTGCCGCAGGAGAATCTAATGGACAGTTTGCTGGATGGCAACAAGATAGGAACGGATGTGATAGAGAGCATAGTGAAAATACTCGTCAATTTTTATTCCAGAACAGATACATACCGCCTTCCAAATTCCGTGGGTTCGCTGGACACCGTCAAGTTCAACTGGAAAGAGAATTTCACGCAGACTGAACCGTTCATCGGCAAAACCATAGATCAGAAAAACTTCGACATGATAAAATCAAAGGTTTCGCACTTCATGGACAATAACAGTGCGCTTTTCGCGAAGAGGCTGAAAGAAGGGCATGTCAAGTGGTGCCATGGAGACCTTCATTCCGGCAACATATTCGTCGTCGGCAATAAGGTTTACATTTTCGATGCCATAGAATTTAACGAGCGCTTCGCATGCTCGGATGTCGCCAGCGATATAGCCTTCCTTTCCATGGACCTCGATTTCAGACACAGGAAATTCCTGTCGGACATTTTCGTCAGAAAATATATTGAGAAAAGCGGAGATGACATAACGAAAATTCTGGATTTCTACAAATGTTACAGGGCGTTTGTCAGGGGCAAGGTCGTGGGATTCAGGATGAACGACCCCAACATGCTTGATTTCGAAAAGAACGATGCGAGAAACTTGGCGAAGCTGTATTTCCAGCTCGCAGCAGAGTACGCGAAGAATTTCTGAGACTAGTTCTCCCTGATGAAATTGCAGGAAGGGTCGACTTCGACGAAATGACTCGCCTTTCCTTCAATATATTCCTTGCATTGGTTCGCGGGCAGGTTGTCTTCAGGCGACCTTGGCGAATGCGCCACATCGCATACCCAGCCGCTAGTCGCCCACCCACTAGCCTTCCAATTCAGGTTGGAGTCTGAAAGGCAGGGGCCGGATGAAAGGTTGAGCGTGCTTTTCATGCAGAGTTCTATGCATTCGGTTCTTGCATCCCCTACCTCAGGCACAGGCTGCACGCAGCCGGACGCGAGCACAACCATGGCTATCGAAACAAACAATATTTTATTCAGATTCCCACCGTTTAATAATTGGATAAATTATTTATAACGAATCTTCGATCGAATTACTCGAGCGTGAAATAAACCCTTCTGTTGCTCTTCCCCTTGTTTTCTGCTCCCACGAAATTAATCCGTCCAATCTCTTTCAGGCTTTTGACATGCGTCCCGCCGTCCGCCTGCATGTCAAAGCCCTCTATTTCGACTATCCTCAGCTCCCTGACGTTCGGTGGAAGAACGTTCGCAAGCTTGGTGATGCCCTCCATTTTCATCGCTTCCTCTCTTGGAAGGAAATAAGCCCTGATATTGAGGTCCTTCGCGATTATCTCGTTGGCTTTCTGGAAATACTCCGTCATCTTGTCCCTGTCGAAGTTTTCCAGGCTGAAGTCTATCCTTGACTTATCCGTTCCAAGCTGGTTCCCGGTTATCAGGGCGCCTGAATGTCTGTGAAAAATCTCACAAATTATGTGCGCCGCTGTATGCATGCGCATGAGCTTGTAACGCCTTTCCCAGTCTATTATTCCTTTGACGACGTCGCCTTCCTTCAGCCCTTCTTTAGAGACCTCGTGCGAAATCTTCCCTGAGAATTTGCCGACGTAAACTACAGGATACTCAATCCCGTTCTTCACGAATTTGCCTGTATCGCAAGGCTGGCCGCCGGAATCCGGATAGAAAGCCGTCCTGTCCAGCGTGACAAAAAACTTATTCTCGCCGCCTTTCGTTACGTTCCCGATTCTCGCCTCGAATTCCTTCAGGTAAGCGTCTTCCATGTAAAGGGCGTTCATAATAATCGCCAATTCAAAGATTATTTTTGTAATTTAAATTTATTCGGGCGAAATATTATCATTTTCATCTTTGATGCCGCTTCGCTAAAATGATATAATTCGCCCTCATTAATTATAAAACATGAAATTAAATTTTCTTTCAAAAATTGAATTAAGCAAGAGAGATGAAGAAAAAGGTTTGGTTTTACCTGAAAAAATGTCAGAGGATTTGGCATATTTGTGCGGTGTCTTGGCAGGTGATGGAAATATTAATGTAAGAAAAGAAAAATATGATTTTGCCATTAAGTGTGTGGGGAATCCGAAAGATGAAATTGAGTTCTACGATTATGTTATTAAAGAAAAATTCTATAAAGTTTTTGGAGCTGAGATAAAGCCAAAACTTCATGATAAAGGAACTACCTATGGATTCAGTTTCTGGTCAACATCATTGGTCAGGTTTTTGACTGAAAGGATAGGATTGCCAATAGGTTCCAAATATGAGAAATTAAAAATCCCTTCTGTTTTCAAGTCTGATAAAAAATTATCGGCGGCCTTCATAAGGGGTTTAGCTGATACTGATTTTTGTTTAACTTTCAAGAAAATGCATAAAACAATTCCTTATTATCCCGTCATAGTAGGGGTATCTAAAAGTGAGCCTTTTATGAAGGAAATAATGAATCACTTAAAAGATTTAGGTTTTTCAGTGTGTTTTGAGAATCGTAGAGAATTTGATAAAAGGGTAAACAAAAACGTTTTCACTTCAAAAATTTATCTCAACGGAGAAAAACAACTGGCATTATGGATGTCTGAAATCGGGTTTGAACATCCAAAAAATCTAAAAAAGCTTAATTCTCGTATGAAATTAGGATAGCGGGGGATGGATTTGAACCATCGACCTTTAACCAAATCGTGTTTTTCAGCACGATTCTCTGGGTGTCCCACTGGAAATCATGTTCCAATGATTCTGGAGTCGTTATGGTTCTGGAATTCGTTTTTAACGAATTTGCCCAGCGAGCACTCCAGGCTGCTCCACCCCGCTGTATAATGTATGATGTCTGCTGATTATTTAAATGTTCCATGGCGAGCGAAAAACCTGAAAGAACTTAAACCGCGGAAAACAATATTTAATCGGTGCAAGATGACGGAAGAAGTTCTCCTTACCGACATTCTCAAGAAGGTCAACGACGAGCTGAAGAATCTTGAGATGGAGAAAAAGGTGATAAACGACCTCATAAAACAGGTCAGGAGGCAGATTAAAACGCTTGACAGAAAGGAGGCGAGACTCCGCTCCCAGATCGCCGGGCTCGTGCAGAAGGAATCCGAGCTGAGCGGAAGGAAAGTCGATCTTGAGAAGCAGCTTGAAAAGGCGCGAAAGAAATTCCAGAAGATTTACGAGGCGAAAAAATCGCTTTCCGAGGCTTTCTGATTATTCCTTTTTCGCGCATTTCACGTCTTTTTTGTGTTTTGAGAATCTGTCATAGAAGCTTCCCGTCATGTAGCCGAAAACCAGGAAAAACGCGAAACTCAGAGGCGAAAGCATAGGGAATCGCGTCTGCACCATGAATATGCCTGCTATCATTCCTCCAGGATAAGCGATTTCGCCCAGCAGGGTTCCGGCCGAAAGGAGCACGCAGAGAAAAACGCCTTTCCTTTTCGAGTTCTTCCCGAGCAGCTCTTCGTGCATCAGGGAAAAAATGAAACAGGTTATTATGCCCGCTATAATGCCGCCAATCAATGATCCTGGTATGGCGAAGATAATTCCCATATCCGCGAGCTGGCTCATGGTCATGGGGATATTGACATTCGATGGTATGGAGCTTCGCAGCATTTCTATTATCTGTTCCCTGTAAAAAACATATGACAGGACAGAAACTATTCCCTGAAGAACGCCGTATATTATCCCGGAAACTATACCGGTTTTGAAAACGCGGGAAAAATCCATGAAACAATAATGTTTTTCGCATTTTTATTCGTTCATCTTCATAAAATAATCATGGAAAGAAAGGGCATCATGCCGCTGTGGACGACAGCCATAATCGGATTCATACTGCTGGTTCTGGGTGCATATGTGGCTGTCTCGTTCTTCGCTGTCCCGCTATTGTTCTGGACAGGCATAGTGCTGGTGATAATAGGCCTGGCCATGATATTCATAGCCGCTGTTCTTTCGTAGATTCAGATACGAACTTTATTCCTCGACGCGCGGCGCGAGGACGAACGAAAGATGTATCTTGTCGATGTCCTTGAAAACCATCTTCAGCGGATAGTCATTCGCGAATTCCACCAGCACCTTGTCCGAGAATTTCGAGGCCTTTATCATCTTCTTCAGGTATTCTAGAGGGTATCTGGATTTTATGGGCTCTGCAACTTCAATCTTGTCCAGCCCTGCCTCGCCTTTCTTTATCTCGAACTCCGAAGAATTTATATCGCCCTTTGCCCAGATCTTGAAGAAGTGGTGGTCGGTTTCGAATACGACTGAGTCATCGACTATGTCCGCGTCCGCTATGCTGTTTTCTAAGATGCTCGAATCAAGTTCGACCTTGGCCTTGAATTTAAGCTGGTCCAGAGGGGGTTTCTCGGTTGAGATGTTAAGAAGCGGAATCTCGAATTTCCTCGTTCCGGCCCCTTTCATCACGATCTGAAGGGTGTTAGACCCGTCTTCCTTTATGAGCTCGACCTTATCGCCGGTCCTTATTCTCTTTATAACTGAGACAAGGTTCGTGAGGTTAAGGCCAAGAAGGTTTTCGCCAGTCACCTTGAAATCTTCGAAGGCCGTCGAGAGAAGATGGAAGTCCACCATGGCTATCATGCTCCTGTCAGGCGAAATTAGCGACAGGCCTTTCGAATCGACCTTGAATACCCCTTCGTCGATAATTTCCGCTATTATCGGTATTGAATTCTTCAGCAAATCCGTATCTCCCAAAGTTATCTTGAACATCTGGCACACCTCCACGCAAACCTTTCAAGTAATTTTCAATTTTATGCTTTTTATACGTTTCTTTCCAGTTCACCGACCTTCCTGTAGAGGCCGATGTCAACATTATCCATTTTCTGAAGGATTTCTCCCTGTATTTCAAAGCCCTCTTCCGCCGGCATCACCCTGCCAAATATGCGGACAGTCTTGTTCGTTTCTGTTTCGACAGGCTCGTTGAAAACAACGTTTATCTTGCCTGTCCCGTCGTCAAGCACGACCAGCGTTTCGCGTACGTCTATCACCGTGCCGAGCAGCTTCACACGCATGTCATTTTTGTCTATTTCGCTTATCTTCTTTTCGTATGCGGGCAACCTTCTCGGGGATACGAATCCTTCAAGGGTTTCTGGCATTAATGAAATATATTAATAAAATTTATAAGTTTGATTCAGGATTTTATTCAGGATTTCGTCTTGTGTCAGATGCTTTCCGATGATATATTTATTCCCTGCAAAACATAATTGATTATATGAAATGGGCTCTTCTGGCAGCATTGGTTTTCCTGCTGGCGATGCCTGCTGCCTATTCGCTGGAAAGCGGCACCATATTCTCAGTAAAGACAGGCGAAGGATACAAGTGCGTTTACATCAGCCTTCCGCAGGATCTCGGCCTGAGCGAACTGAACGAAACAGCGGAAACCCTTATAGAGACCAACAAGGACGAAAGCCCGTGGACCGACATGACCTACAGCAGGGTGGTCATGGAACCAGGCACGTTGAACAAGGATCCGGTGTGTTTTCGTTATTCAGAAAAAGAAGACGGAGATTTCTCTTTTTACAACATAAGGATGTCCTCGCGCGAACTGGGTATCTCGAATTCGATATCGGGCGGACTCTGCGTTTCAAAGTACGAGGACGTCGATGTTATCGAAAATGCCAACTCGACTGACGTATGCACTCTGCTCAGCGAATACGCCGACATAATAGACCTGGGATTCAACGAGGACGTGACGCAGGCGAAGCCGGGCGAAGTTGTGGAAAAGACGTTATACGTAACGTCGTACGCCAACCTCAGAATAAAGCTTTCCGCTGCGACGAACCTCCAGAATGATTTCGGCGAATCCGCGGTAGCGACTTCGCCATCGAAACCGCTGGTGAGGAAAACGTTCAAGATAAAAGCGCCCGAACGCGAGGGCAAATACGAACTGACGGTTATGGCTCAGGCCGAGGGATGCGCCATTCAGGCCTGCAAGAAACAGAAAAAGACGTTTTTGTCCGTAAATGCCGGCGAAAAGAAAGGGTTTTCCGTTGCGGTTAACCCGGGCAACATAAACTTAAAGGAACCGGCCGAGGTGCTTTTCAGGGTCATAATTTCCAACTATGATAATCCGCAGGATTTCACCATCACTGTGAGCACGGATCCTCCTGCAGCGACGGAGCCGCAATCTACGACGGTCAGCGTGGGTAAAAACGAGGAGAAGACTTCTGTGTTTAATGTTACCCCAGGAAACGCTGAGCTTTACAAGACTGAATTCACGGTATCCACGAATTCGACAGAGAAGCTCATGACGTCTTACATTTCAATAGGCGAAATACTGACCGACGCCTTGAGGTATTCGGATGAGGCCGAAAGTAATTCTGCGCCGGACTTAAAGGGAGAGATACAGAAAGCAACAGATGATTTCGAAAACAAATACAATTCCACAAATTACGGGGATGACATAAAGGACTACGAGGATTTCAGGAAAACGGTCGATGACCTGAAAAACTCCACTGGCAATAGCGTCCCTGATAACACGGGCAAAGGCTTCAACTGGATGTTTGTGGCGATTCCCGTCGTAATTATAGTTGCGGTAATACTGCTTTTATTCGCTTTCAGAAAGGCGAAGAGCCCAGAACAATATGAAGGATACGGTGGTTATCAGCCGCCAAGGGAAAGGGAATTAATTAGAAGGACAAATAATTCAGATGGCAAGAGGAGGTAAAGCATGAAAGCCGTTTTTTTCATAACCACGGAAAATTACCCTGGCGTCAAGAACATGGTCTACGCTGACGACGTTATTTCAAGGCAGACCATCAATTTCAGGGATTCGAAGGCGTTAGGCTTCAGCAAGGACGGATATTATCTTGAGATTGACGGTTCCCATGAAGCCGTAAAAAGACTAAAGGAACTGCTTGGCGACAAGGCAAAGGAAGTCGAAGGCAAGGAAAAGGAAAATGTTCTCAAGAAGATAAAAGAGGAAGAGGACGCGGCTGCCGAAGGATTCGGAAACCTTTTCGGCTAAGCTTAAATTTAAATTCTGCAAAAGAAATAACAGATACATCTGCGCCGGTAGTCTAGTAAGCTTCTTTCAAGAAGAAGCGAAATAGCGCATGACGCATGCAAAGCATGCGTCTGTCGAAGCAAGCAAGAAGGAGCTTCACTCGAGAAAGCGTTTGACGCAGGTTTCACCTGCGTCGTTCGAAGCTCTCGCTCGCTTCCGCTTCAGAAAGAAAGGGCTTGGACATCCTGGTAGGACACAGACATCCTTGATGGTTTGGTGAAAGCTTGCCAAGCCTGTAACCCGGGTTCAAATGACCGAAAAAACCTCAAAATGAGTTTTGCCTGCGGATGCAGGTTTTCGGTCTGAATCTCCCGGCCGGCGCAATATCATGGTTTATATGGGCACTTTATTTAACAAAAATAGATAACTTTATATATTGTTGTGCCCATACAATAGAATATGGTTTATTTGGAGAAAATCGAAAGGAAAGGTAAGACTTATTACTATATCACAAAGAATTTTAGAGTGGGCGACAAAAAATGGAAGAAAATAAGAAGGTATGCAGGTGACAAACCCCCTTCCAAAGAACAAACAAAGAAAGCAATCGAAGAGATTGAATCAGAAGCATTAAAAAATGGGCTCATGAAACCTGTTTCTAAGTATAAATATTTGAGTGATGATGAAGCAGAGAAGTTACAGGATTTGAAAGAGGTTTTTGACAAATGGTATGGAAAACTAAGTGCTGTTGAGAGAAAAAAATATGAAGAAGACTTTATCGTGAGGTTTACCTATAACTCAAATGCTATTGAAGGCAACCGTTTAAGCCTTCGTGAAACAAGCATGATTTTGACCGAGAACATAATTCCTGCTGGCGCTACCCCTAATGATTACAATGAAGCAATCAACTCGAAAGACTGCTATGAATTTATGAAAGGGTATAAAGGCGAATTTAATCAAAAGTTTTTGCTAAAAATTCATGAATTGCTTACCAAGAACACTAACTGCAAAATTATTGGTCGTTACAGGGATTATGAGGTTAGAATTTCTGGTTCTGACTGGGTTCCGCGTTCTCATGAAAAAGTTAGAGAGGCTATGAAAAAAGTGTTCCAATGGTACTATTCTGTTAAGAAAAGGATACATCCTGTCGAATTAGGCGCAATTTTGCATAATAAATTAGTGAGAATTCATCCATTTGCTGATGGGAATGGAAGAACGTCAAGAGTTGTGATGAATTGGATATTAATGAAGAAAAAATTCCCAATGTTTTATGTGGAGTTAAAGGATAAGATCAAATATTATGAAGCGATTGAAGAAGGCGATAAAGGTAATGATGAAGCGATAGTGCATTATGTTGCCAAAGTGCTGATGGAACAGCACACATTCAAGCCGCAAAAAGAGATTAATAGACATTTCTAAATGGCGGGTTCAAATCCCGGCCGGACGCATGTTTATTCTATTATAAAAAGCGAGTTCATCAAATATAAACTGTTGGTGATGAAGCTCGCCATGCTTAAGCTAAACCGCCTTTTGGCTAATAGCTTCTAATTTTAGAACCTGGACTTGCTATGAAATCAAAAAGGAAATGGCTCAACAGGAACGTTGCATCCTTTGGGCTTGCAAGCCTGTTCAGCGACACAAGCCATGAAATGGCTACAGCCATCCTGCCTCTCTTTCTCTCGGTGGAGCTGGGGACGGCTGCGCTCATCCTCGGCTTAATAGAAGGAATTTCGGATATCACAGCGAGCTTTACAAAAACGGCTTCAGGGTATTACAGCGACAAATTGGGCAAAAGGAAGCCCTTCATATACTTGGGCTATTTGCTTACCGGAATCTTCATACCGACTATTGGGGTCGCGACGAACTGGATTCATGTGCTTCTGGCACGCGCAGCGGGATGGATGGGCAGGGGAATACGCGGACCGCCGCGCGACGCCCTGCTTTCTGATTCTGTGGATAGGAAATCAAGGAGCCAAGCCTTTGGATTTGAGAGGTCCCTGGATACTGTAGGAGCCATCATAGGTCCGGCAATCGCATTTATCGCGCTGCCTGCCCTCGGCTTCAGGAACATATTCCTGCTTTCCCTGCTTCCCGGAATGATGGCTTTCTTTATGATAGTTTTTGTCAGGGAAAAGAAGCGCAGGAAGCCTAAGAGGGTAATGAAATTCGGAAAGACCGTCAAAGGCATGCCTCGCAGCTTTAAGAAATTCCTCCTTGCCGCGGGCGTATTCGGCGTTGCGAATTTTGCAAACACGTTCCTCGTGCTCAGGGCGATGGAAGCCCTGAAGCCGTCCATGGGAACGCTTGCCGCGGGCAGCATAGCCACCGGGCTGTATGTCGGCTTGAACGTCGGAGCCGCCATATTCGCTTACGTTTTTGGCGCCATTGGCGACAGAACGAACAAGAAATACCTCATCGCGCTTGGCTACGTTCTTTTCTCGGCATATTGCATTGGATTCATTTTGCTTGAACCGACGCTGCTGAATCTATTGCTGATGTTCATGCTTGCCGGAGTGGAGACAGGTCTTATCGATGTCATGGAGAGGGCGTACACCGCCGATCTCCTGAGGAGCGATGTAAGGGGCACTGGTTATGGATTGCTCAATACGGTGAACGGCATAGGCGATTTCATCTCCAGCGTGTCTGCAGGCATACTTTGGACTGCATTCTCGTTCGCCTTTGCGTTTGGATTTTCAGCAGTTCTGGGAATTGCTGCAGCACTTATCTTGATTTTCACCGTAAGATGATAGGAAGGCGTGAGTTTATCATTGCTTGTGATAAAGCGGCCTGAATTTTATGAACCAGGGCCTTCCGTAATTGAAGTCTATGTTGGAAACCATCGCCTCACCCGTTCTGATTTCAGGCAGGCAGGAGGCGTACATGGAGCCGTACCTGCTTTTTGCTCTCTCTATATCCTCTTCCAAAGGCGTCCTGAAACATATCTCGGTTCCCACTGTCCCAAAGCCGAAAGGCTCAAAATCTATGAAAGAATGTGTAATGATCATCAGTGATATGCCCGAGCACCATAAACTAGAGCGTGCGTCTTCGAGCATGGGGGTCGCGCTCCCTCCGAATACTGGAGATAATTTATAAGCGTCATCAATAATAACAAGCGCGCGCGGATTGTTTGCTCCTTTCCTGCTAATAGAGATTAATTCCTTCATAGTTTTGCAAATGAAAGTATTGAATTGTTTTTGATCCAGCTTTCCGAGATTAAAAAAACCGAGCTTGCCGCTCTCAATAAAATCGCTCATTTTTATAGGTTTGTCGTCTCCGGTAACCAAAACTTCCGAAACGTCAAAAGACCTCGGAGATTCCATACCGAATCTACGGTATGCACTAAGCATGCTTTCAGAAGTGCATTTTTCTTTAAAGTTAGACCACTTGTTGGATATGTCCATTACAAGAACAGCAATGTTGTGCATCATGCACTCCTCTGCAATAATCATGGATGCTGTGGTCTTACCAGCACCTGTGCTTCCAATCAGCATAAGGTGTTTTGAGAGAGAATTTATATCGAGAAAAGCCTTTGACGATTTGCCCGCTATGCTGCCAACAAAAAGCGAGTTTGCGCCTTTACGGCGTAGCGTTGATGTATCGATGGGTGCAATGTATTTTTTGATGACGCTCATGATAACGCCTCACGTGTTCTCAAGTGCTGCAAAGGTTTCAAAAATTCCATAACCGGAAATGCAAAAACATTGTTCGTCATACTCAACCTAAAAGTAGAAGCTATCAGCTCGAAGGCGGTTAAAGGCGAGCCTCATCACCTGCTTAATTAATATTGCCAACGGGTTTATAAAAAGGAGAGGCAATATACAATATTGGCAATGAAGTCTGCCATGGCGTTGTCCTAAACTGCTTCAGCTGATGACTTCTTCTCGGAGTGATTCGATGCAGCAGTTATTCGAGATTAAGCTGAAACCAATGCAAATCGATGCAGAAAAATACTTACATGAGTTATTTGAGCTTGGGTGGTACATGGAAGGGGGTAGTTTCAGAAATATGGATGAAGAGTATCATGTGGTTTTCGTCTTGGACTTAAAGATTTCGTTTAGCCTGAAATGCCTGATTGTAGACCTCCTTCCTTTAGATGAGGGGGAATGGAACGAGAAAGAATATCCGTATAGAGAAGAAGTAGTGAGATTTGCTTTGAAGATATTGAAGAAGATGCCTTTTGAATTGGAAGTGAAATCCATAGAAAGGAAAACCGCTCCAGTCGATGAGTTTTTGAGGTGATGCGCATGGAATGGCAACATTACAACAGAATCAAAGCGAGCATGAGCTTTATTGAAGAGCTTTTGAAAAGCATGGAGGAGGGTATGTCCGGCAAAGGGGAGATTTACAAATCAGTACGCAACGATTTAACCCAAGAACAACTCGTAAAGGTAAAGAATGAGATAAAGCAAATCAAGCGCCTGCTAAAACAGATCAAAGAGGATTTTGGTTTGGAACATAGCGAGTATACGCTTTCCCGAATCATTCAGGCAGATTGCAGCTTCATTTGGGAGACTATTGAAGATTTATGGTCCCATAAATTGGAAAAGTCATCTGGAAAGATAAGCTCAAAAAAGAAAAAGGAGAGGCTCGATAATATTCTGAAGCAAATCCATGAATCCAATGACCGGATTCAAAGGGTAATTGGAAAAGAAAGAACGCAATAAAAGATAGTGATGTGGAGTTATATAAAATTCCTTTTCCTTCAACATACAAGATTCTCCGAAAGTAGAAGCTATCAGCACCGGGGCGGTTAAAGGCGAGCCTCATCGCCTGTTTAATACAAATCTGAGGTATAAGATGACTTAAGAAAGGGGGACAACGATTATTGTCCTAAAGCCTCTTCGATCCCCGACCATAACGTATATATATAAATACGCCCCAACAGTTATACAGAAATGGTAACGTCTTGCAGCGTATAAATATAGATACCGTATATATACGGACAGAGGCGACGTATAGCGATTTTTACCGGGAACGCGGCCGGCCTTCTGTATTTTTTGCCAACATTAGCGTTGTTCTCATATCATACCAGTTTAATGAAAGATTTATATATTGATAACTGTCAATATGTAGCATGAAACAAACGGTCGTTCTGAAGGCCCTTTGTGGGTGTGAATGAAGATGAAAATAGAGATTTTAGGAAAAGGACGCCATAAGATAAATGGTTGGCTGAAATAACATGGACATATTCTATCCATTCCAGGTTTTTGCAGACTGGCTCACATTCGCAGTCCTTAACATAGGTAGGGAAAGCCTGCTGGGATCCGCTCTCGACTTCTTTGTGTATGACAGCATCAAGATACTGATACTGCTGTGCCTGATAATTTTCGCTGTATCCTTCATCAGGACATTCCTTCCGCCAGAGAAGATAAAAAGAATTCTCTCCAACAGGTTTGGGGCACTGGGCAATGTAATAGCATCCGCCATAGGCATTGTGACTCCTTTCTGTTCCTGCTCGGCCGTTCCTTTGTTCATAGGCTTTGTGGAATCAGGCGTCCCCTTAGGGGTCACATTCTCCTACCTCATTGCAGCTCCACTGATTAATGAAGTGGCGGCCGCCCTGCTCCTCGGGCTCTTTGGCTGGGAAATAACCTTAATTTACATTGTTTCGGGCCTGGTTATCTCCATTGTGGCCGGTTATATCCTGGGAAAGATGCATCTGGAACATCTGGTCGAGGACTATGTATGGAAGATAAAGCCTAAGGGCCTGAAGGAAAATAAAATTACTTTGAGGGAACGGATAAACCAGGCTTATTCCGAGACATTGTCAATTGTCAAGAAGGTGTTCCCATATGTCCTGGTGGGCATAGGTATAGGCGCAGTAATCCACGGCTATGCGCCTGAGAACCTGCTGAGCAGCATCGCAGGCAAGGGCAACATCTTTGCCGTCCCCATAGCGGTGCTGATAGGCGTTCCATTGTACTCGAATGCTGCCGGCGTAATACCCATAGTGAACTCTCTCATGGAGAAGGGCTTGCCGATGGGAACTTCATTGGCATTCATGATGGCGGTTACTGCTTTGTCCATACCTGAAGCGATAATACTGAGAAAGGTATTGAAGCCCAAGTTATTGGCGCTGTATTTCGGCATCGTTGCCGCGGGAATAATATTTACTGGTTATCTGTTCAATATTCTGTTTTAGCAAAACATATCAGTTTAATGAAAGATTTATATATTGATATATATCAATATATTGAATATATTAAATAAAGCAGGTGGCGTTTATTGTGAAGAAAGCAACTCCGTTTTTATTGCTCGGTATTCTGGCGTTTTCGCTATTCTTGCCGCTGTCCATGGCCCAGGAAACCGGCGAACCCGACAAAATCAATGTTTATTTTTTCTGGGCAGAGGGTTGCCCGCACTGCGCCAATGAAAAACCGTTCCTTTCCATGTTGGAGCAGAAATACGAAAACCTTGAAGTGCACAGCTACGAGATTACCCGCAGCGCCGAGAATGCCGAGCTGCTGAAGAAAGTCGGCGAGGATATGAATGCCGACGTCCGCGGCGTGCCTTTCACGGTCATTGGAGAGCAGTACTTCGTGGGCTGGTACAGCGAGGAGACCACCGGGAAATCCATAGAAGAGGCGGTGAAATGTGTGATGGAGAATCACTGCCTCGACATAGTCGGAAGCCTGTCGACTCCGGTCACGCCGAACCCGCCTTCGGAATCCAACAACACGATTCCTGATAAGATATCCCTACCGCTTCTGGGGGAGATAGAAACAAAGAATGTATCGCTTCCCGTGTTAACGGTGATAATAGCCGCACTCGACGGGTTCAACCCGTGCGCCATGTGGGTACTTATATTCCTAATATCGCTGCTTTTCGAAATGAAAGACAAGAAAAAGATGTGGATTTTCGGAGGCGTCTTCATAGCGGCTTCCGCTTTTGTCTACTTCATTTTCATGGCGGCTTGGCTTAACCTATTCCTGTTCCTTGGCCTAATATTCTGGGTAAGGATTGCCATAGGAGCCGTGGCGCTCTGGGCTGGATACTACAACCTCAGAGAATATTTCACCAATCCCGCGGGGGCGTGCAAGGTCACTGGCGGCAAGAAGAGGCAGCGGGTTTTCGAAAGCCTGAAGACAATAATACACGAGAAGCATATTTTCCTTGCGCTGATAGGACTCGTTGCTCTTGCCTTCATGGTGAACCTGGTGGAACTGATATGCTCCGCGGGGCTTCCCGCAGTCTACACGCAGGTGCTGAGTCTCACGCCAATGCCCGCATGGCAGTATTACGCGTACCTTTCCCTGTACATATTCATATTCATGCTTGACGACCTGGTCGTTTTCATCTTAGCGATGCTTACCTTACAGGTAACCGGCGTAACGGCCAAATACAGCCGCGCCTCGCACCTTATCGGAGGCATCGTGATGCTGATCATCGGGCTTCTGCTGATATTCATGCCCGAAATGTTGATGTTTGGTTGATATGAAAAACGAAAAAGCGCTAAGGATATTGAAGTCCCTTTCCGACGGGACGAGATTTAAAATAGTGGAGTTTCTGCTTGACGGGGAGAAGT
>Ga0315282_10007742_pt1 | contig 17556 bp, 19 predicted proteins | sample YL17G07_20_MG_FD_203693 | JGI IMG/M metagenome (GOLD analysis project Ga0315282, IMG submission 203693) | Sediment microbial communities from Yellowstone Lake, YNP, Wyoming, USA - YL17G07_20 | ecosystem: Environmental > Aquatic > Freshwater > Lake > Sediment | place: USA: Wyoming | collected... | reverse complement strand
ACCATGATTGCCCTTGGTACGACTGAATATATGCCATGTGTTATACTCCTTTATCTCGTTTTGTCATCTATTTTACCACCAAGTAATTTGTGAATTGTCGGACAGCCTGTAAAGCCTGCGGCTACAATGTTTGTAACGACACTTTCGTAATTCGGGCTAAAATATCTCCTGCTAACCTTTAAAAACCCGTTATTCTATGGGAAGTAAAACAGTAAATATGGTGCCTTTCCCCACCTCACTTTCTACATAGATAGATCCACGATAGGCATCCACAACTCCTTTAACAATGGAGAGGCCCAAGCCTGTACCGCTGATATGTTTTGTTCTCTCGGATCTTTCCCGGTAGAATTTATCAAAAATACGAAGTATATCCTTATCTTCAATGCCTATCCCGGTATCAGAAACCTTTAATTCAAGGTACTCTGCATCCTTTCTCAGTCCGACACTAACCTGCCCATCTGAAAGCGTATATTTAATAGCATTCATGATGAGGTTAAGAAACATAGCCTCCATACTGCTTTTGTTTCCGTGAATGAAAGGAAGGTGATCTTCCTCTTCCACAGTTACCTGAAGGGTGATACCTTTATCCTGAGCCTGGGGTTGCACCACCTCGATCGTTCTTTTTAAAATCTCGGAGAGATTCAAAGGTTCTATTTGGGTCACGTATCCACCTTCTTCGATGTAGCAGACATCCAAAATGTCCTTAACCAGATCCGTCATACCTTTTGTTTTGGCTTTGACCTTTTGAAGTAGATCTCTTTGTTTCTCATTGAGCTCTCCCACCATTCCATCCAGAAGGATAGATGTTTGAAGCAACGTAGAGCTCAATGGGGATTTTAATTGATGAGAAACCATGGATAAGAAATTAGACTTGACCTTGTCTATAGCACTGAGTTGAGCGACGTCATGGAGCAGAGTTACTGATCCAATAAGTAACCCCATCCCATCCCTAACAGGGCTAACATGAATCCTGAGCTTAATATCTCCTGAGTCTACGAGGCACACCTCCTCAGTATGATACGGCACATTAAGCGACGATGTTTTATTGATAAGTCTAACCAACGCTTCATTTTTAATGTGATCTTGGACTTTCTGACCTAAGGCGTCTCCTCCCTTTATACCCAGCATAGTTTCAGCTTTCTGATTGTAGAGGATGATATTACCCTGAGCATCAGTGACAAGTATACCATCAGCCAGGCTATCGAGTATGGGATTTAATGATTCTTTTATTATTCTATGAGGCATATCCCCTTAGTACCTCTGTGAATAGGTCAAAGGTCTTTTTCTGTAAAAATTCTAAAAAGATTTTCTACTCTTTCAACCAACTCCATAGACTCTACGGGTTTTGGCATGTAGTCATCAGCTTCCAACTTCATACCCATTTCCTTTGTATATTTCGTTGTAGATATTGCCTCTCCCACTGCTGTTAATAACAGAATGGGGATATGTCCATATTTAGGGTCAGACTTGAGCTTAGCACACACTTCGTAACCATCTATTTCAGGCATCATGACATCCAAAATGATTAAATTCGGCTGTTCTGTCTCTACCTTTCTCAGCCCTTCTTTTCCATCATGAGCGACAGCAACATCGTAAGATTTACTTTCTAAAATAATTTTAGTGGCCTCAACAAAATCTGCATCATCATCAACCAGTAAGATTTTCTTTCTCCTCATCTCTTTCTCCTTAGGTCTTGCCTATTTTCTTGAGGACTTTCTCTATTCGCTCTAATAAGATAGTATGTTCAATGGGTTTTTCCACATAATCATCAACATCGAGTTGAACTCCTGTTTCCAATTCGTATCGACGCTTGCTGGCGTCTTGCCTTACGCTGCTCAGAATAATGATGGGTATATGGGCATACTTAGCCCATCGAGGATCTTTCAACTCTTTGCACATTCCAAAACCATCCAGCCTGGGCATGAGGAGATCCAGAATCATCAAATCAGGTTTTTCCTCTTTAAGCTTATTCAGGCCATCAATCCCATCTCGGGCAGTGACTACCTGATAGCCATGGGCCTCAAGGATAATGCTGATAGCTTCTAAGATATCCGGATCATCATCGACAACCAGGATTTTTGTACTCATCATATCCTCCAAAAATTCATAGCCATAAACTTACGGTTTATAGTATAGGCCTTGGTAATAAACTGGCCCTTTCTACGATATTAGGTACGATGTCTTCCCATGCCACGGCCATGATATGGATGCCATGGATACCATCTATCTCTTCCAATTGCTCGATAATCTCCAGAGTTATCTTTACCCCCTCTTCCTTGACGTTTTTAGCATCCTCCAAGCGGGAAACAATCTCATTCGGCACACTCACTCCGGAGACATTATCCCTCATATAGCGGGCCATTCCTACGGACTTTATGGGAATTACTCCGGGAAGGATATGAACTTGTTTATCCAATCCCTGATCTCTTACCATCTCCATCCACCTGGTAAATTTACCTACATCAAACACAGCCTGGGTTTGAATAAAGTCCGCACCGGCTTTTACCTTTTTAGCAAGCCTTGTAACCCTGTACTCAAAGGGATCGGCAAAGGGGTTTTCAACTGCCCCGATAAAAAGAGGAACCTCACCAGAGATAGCCTCTCCACAGAGAAACTTTTTTTCATCCCTCATGGTCTTAAGGGTCTGGACGAGCTGGATAGAATCGATATCAAAGACACCTTTTGCTGTTGGGTGATTGCCAAATTTCTGGCTGTCACCTGAAAGACAGAGTACATTTCGAATTCCTAAGGCAATTGCGCCCAAGATGTCACTCTGGATAGCGATTCGATTTCGGTCCCTGACCACCATCTGCATTACAGGATCAAGCCCCATCTCCTTCAATATAACACAGCCGCTTAAACTTGACATGCGGACGATGGCTGTCTGATTGTCCGTTACATTCATAGCATCACAATATAATTTGAGGAGGTCACCTTTCTTTTGAATGACCGAGGTAGAGGTACCCTTCGGAGGACCCACCTCAGCAGTAACTGCAAAATAGCCTCCTTCCAATACCTTCTCTAAATTACTTCCGCCTTTCATCTCCCCTTTCTACCTCCCTACGAATCTTTTTTCTCTGCTTGTGCTTCAGAGTCTGCTATATGCTTCAATACTATCCGACGAGGTCCTCCGTACATTCCGGTTGACCAGTCCCTGGGAGGTTTAATTTCGGACAGCTTTTCCAGAGTACCGAGTTTCTTCATTCTCTCCAAAATCAGGTACCATGCGCAGTCCACATCCTGGCTTATTTCGCATTTACCATTATTCGTTCCGCCGCATGGTCCGTTCATAAGAGATTTTGCGCAGCGGGCAATAGGACATATCCCGCCTGTCAAGTGGAGTATGCAGTTTCCACATCCTGCGCAGAGTTCTGTAAAAATCCCTGCCTTTGGAACAGCTCCGTAAAACTCTGTATTAATGCCTGGATATACAGGAATATTTCCGATTCTTTCAGAGAGAAAATTCACTCCAACACCACAAGCCAGAGAGAGTACCATATCAGACGCCTTCACATCATCCATTACAGGCTCAAAAAATTCAGGCTCACAATGTCTTTCGATTGCAGCTTGCTTAATCTCCATTTCCAGACCTTCCTGAGAAGCCTTCATCCTGAGCATGGAAGCGAGTATCTCCGCCTCTTTGCCTCCGCCTGCATGACAGATTGCAACGCAGGTGTTGCAACCAAACACAAGAACCTTCTTAAAATTCTTTATCATATCCCATATTTCTTCAAAGGGCTTCTGTTTGCCAACAATCATTACTCTTCACTCCTTTTCATCCCGCTTCGTCTGCATATCGCAAGCCATATGGGTGAGGGGCCAAGTTTACGAATTCTTTCTGTAAATTCGGTACAGATTTCAGCCCACCTTGGGCCCATCGCTGCAGAGAGATTATACATCTCCAGGCGTGCAGGGTCTATACCAACTGTCAATAGCAATTTTTTTGCGTATTTAACTCTTCTTGCCGCGTGTGTATTACCTTCCAGGTAATGACATTGCCCTTGCAGTCAGCCAGCCACGAAAACTCCATCCACACCCCGCTCGAAAGCATGGAGGATATGGATGTAGTCCAACTTGCCTGTACAGGGGAGCCTGATGACCTTTACAGCCGGCGGATAAGAGAGCCTCATAACTCCTGCCAGATCAGCAGCGGCAAATGCACAATAATGACAAGCAAAAGCGAGGATATTCGGTTCCCAGCCTGATGAAATCTCGTGAGGCTTTTCTATAGAAAGAATATCTTCATCTACTGCTGGTTCATCTGCTTTTAGCATCTTTCTGTTTCCCTTCTCATCCTCTTAATATTATTTTGTCCCAGGTTCACATTCCACCGCAGCATCAATCATTGCGAGGATCTGGTCATCCCGGAAGCTGTTTACCTGAAAAGCCTTGGCTGGGCATATGCCTGCGCAGATTCCACATCCATGACATTTGATCTCGTTGTGAGCAACTTTGCCCTCCTCATCGATATAAGGCGAATCAAAAGGGCAAATTCTAAAGCAGCTCAGACAGGACATGCACAAATCTTTTCTGTGTTTTGCGATGATCCCTGAGACAGTCAGACTTTCCTTAGAGAGAACCACTCCTGCACGGCCTGCTGCTGCAAGGGACTGGCTGATCGTCTCATCAAGATTCTTTGGGGCATGTGCAAGACCTGCCACAAAGATTCCTTCGCTCGGAAAATCAACCGGACGAAGCTTCACATGGGCCTCAAGGAAATACCCATCAGAATTCCTGGTGACTTTATACGTTTCTCCAACTTTCTCATTTGTTGGATGCGGCCTCAGGCCAATCGATAGGACTAACCAGTCAGCATCCAGTATCAGTTCTTTATTCAGCATGTAATCCCAGGTCTTGATCCTGAGCTTATCCCCAATTTTCTCAACCACAGGTTTTTTGTCAACCTCATAGCGTACAAAGAATACACCCATATCCCGAGCTCTTTTGTAATAATCTTCCTTCAGCCCATAAGTACGGATGTCTCTATACAGTATGAAAATTTGAGCTTTTGGATTTCTCTCCTTAAGAGTGATAGCGTTTTTGATCGCGTCTTGGCAACAGATACGCGAACAGTACTGGTTCGGCTCTTCACGGGAGCCCACGCACTGGATCATAACATACTGTTCACCAGATTGAAGATTTTCCCCAGAGGCAAGCTTCTCTTCCAGTTCTCTCTGCGTGATTACATGGTCGCTTTCATTATAGAGATATTCGGTCGGCTGATATTCAATGCCACCGGTAGCCAGTATAATGACTCCATGTTTTATTACATTTCCGTTCGTAAGGGTTGTCTCGAAGTTACCGACAAAACCTTCGGTTTTTTTGACCTCCACATCGGTGTAAACCTTAATACGTTCGTGTGCCAGAACATGTTCTATCCTTGCTTTCAGGAATTCGCGGACATCATCTCCTTCCAGTGTGCGATGAAGATTCTTTAATAAGCCTCCCAGCTCTTTTTGCCTTTCAATAAGAGAGACATGGAAACCCTGGTCAGCCAATGAGAGAGCAGCAGTTATGCCAGCGATTCCACCTCCTATGACTATTGCAGCAGGGGTAACTCCTACCGTATCGGTTCTGAGAGGTTCGAGGAGACGTGCCTTTGCTATCGCCATCTTTACAATTTGTATTGCCTTTTTTGTAGCATCTTCCTTTTGTCCCATGTGGCACCAGGAGCACTGTTCGCGGATATCGGCAAGATCGAACAGATATTTGTTCAGCCCGGCATCACGAATTGTATCCTGGAAGAGTGGTTCGTGTGTCCGTGGAGTGCAGGACGCTACAACCACCCTATTCAGATTCATTTCCCTGACAATTTTCTTGAGCATTTCCTGGCTGTCCTGTGAACACGCATAAAGCGTATTTGTCGCATAGACAACTCCTGACAGATATTTCACAGCCTCGACAACCTTTTCGACTTCAACAGTAGAGGCGATATTTATTCCGCAGTGGCAAACGAAGACGCCGATCCTCGGTTCTTCCCCTGTCAGATCTCTTTCCGGAGGGAACTCTTTTGTAACCGTCTCTGTTCCGCGGGCCTCACCTAAGAGAGCCATAACTTCACCAGCCACAGCACTCCCTTGCATCACTGTTTCTGGTATATCTTTTGGTCCCTGATAGGTTCCTGAAACAAAGATTCCTTTCTGCGTAGTCTGAACCGGTTTGAACGGAAAAGTCTTTGCAAAACGATATGAGTTTGTCTCGATTCCGAAAGTCTTTGCAAATTCCACCGCGTCTTTATGAGGCTCAAGACCGACAGAAAGAACCACCATGTCGAAGGTTTCATCAATGAGCTTCCCATCCTCAGCAGCGTAACGAAGAAGCAAATCGCCTGTGCCTGGCTCTTCGCGAACGGCAGAAATCATGGCACGCTGGTATCGCACGCTATATTCATTTTTAGCACGTTCAACATATTTGTCAAAGTCTTTTCCAAAGGCACGCATTTCCATAAAGAAGATTGTCGCCTCTATTTCAGAATCGTGCTCTCTTGCGATAATTGCCTGTTTTGTAGCGTACATGCAGCAGACAGAGGAACACCATGGATTTGCATTATGAGAGTCTCTGGAACCCACACACTGAATCCATGCAACTTTTTTTGGATGCCTTCCGTCGAAGGGCCTTTTTATTTCACCCTTATATGGACCTGAAGCAGAGAGAATGCGTTCGAACTGGATCGCGGTTACAACGTTTCTCCATCTGCCGAGTCCAAACTCTCCCCTCGCTTTTGCGTCATAACGGTCCAGCCCAGGACAAAGGATAATCGCTCCAACATTTAATTCAAGTTCTTCCCCTGTATCCTCATAGTTGATAGCGCCGGCCTTACAAGTTTTTTCGCAGATACGGCAACGGCCTTTCGTGAAATAGAGGCAATTGTCTTTATCGATAGCCCTGGTATTCGGTATGGCCTGTGGGAATAATGAATAAATAGCCTTGCGCACAGCGAGGCCTTGCTCGAACTCACTTGTTACTTTCCTTGGACATTTTGCCTCGCAATCTCCGCAACCAGTACATTTCTTAGGATCTACATACCTTGGGGCAATTTTGATTTTAACCTTAAAATCTCCAGGTTCACCTTCAACTGATACTACCTCTGCCAATGAATGGATGTCGATGTTCAGGTGTCTGCCAACTTCAACCATTTTGGGTGATATCATACACATAGAGCAGTCGCCGGTGGGAAAAGTTTTATCAAGCATGACCATAGTCCCACCGATTGATGGGTCCCTTTGAACCATGTGAACCTTAAACCCACTCTCTGCAAGGTCAAGTGCCGCCTGCATTCCCCCGATACCGCCCCCAACGACCAGGACAGAGCCTTTTTTTATGGAAGTAACTTTTTTATTCATGGCGAACTCTGTTCCAATGGTTGTCATTTTCCGGCTTGACCGGAAAATCCAGTTTCTTTCTCTGGATTCCCCGATCAAGTCGGGGAATGACAGAAACAAAAAATCTTAAACGATTTTTAAGATATTTGAGGATTAATAGCATAAAGTTTCAGTTCTCTTAGGAGTCTAAGGGAATCTACAAAATGCCTGTCTATCTGCATTTCCTGGGGAGTAAAGCCCATGGCGATGCCCAGAAGCTCTGTAATAAAAAAAACAGGCAACTTTTTCTGGATTCCATAACGTTCACAGACCTGATCCTGATACATGTCCATGTTCATCTGACACATCGGACAGGTAGTAACGAAACAGTTAGCCCCCCTTGCGAGAGCATCCTTTATTATTTGAGACATGAGAAACAAAGATGTATCAGTGTCATTTATTGCGGCTGAAGCTCCACAGCAGTCTGTTTTGTAACTCCAGTCAATAGGCTCTGTTCCAAGAGCCTTACAAACAGTTTCCAGACCCTGGGGATTTTCAATGTTATCAGAGATTTGTATATCACGGGGAAATCTCGTCAACAAACAACCATAATAGCATGCAGGCTTGAGACCTTCCAATTTTTTTATTGACTTTCCTGCAATCTCGCCTGAGTTTGCTTTGGACATGAGAATATCTATGATACTTGATATTCTTATCTTCCCTTCGACCTTTTTAGAGAGTTCTGTATTAATTTTATTCTTTAGTTCAGGATCCTCAGACAGTATTTTTTGAGAGACCAAAGTGCGATTGTAACAGGATGAACAGGGAATAAGCATCTCTGAAAGACCGCTTGCATCTGCGATACCAAGATTACGGGCAGGAAGTGAGATAGCAAGAAAGTCATCAGTTTTGCTTGCTGATGTTGCACCACAGCAGTTCCAGTCCTCAATCTCTTTTAGCTCTATCCCCAGTTTCTTGAATACTTTTTTGCACTGGATATCATAAAGCCCTGAAGAAGCATGGAGTGAACATCCTGGATAATACGCTATCTGCATAGTCTCAGCCCCCAGCCTTATCCTTGGCCTTCTTATACAGCCGTTTAATTTCAGAGAGTCTCTTAATTTTATCTAAGCGGAAATGCATCCGTTTCTTCTTCATCATCGAGATTCCCAATTTTACCTGGTTTTTCATTTCAGCAGCGACGGCCTTCCATCCCCCGCCATGTTTTAACTCTCTTTTTGTGTTCTGCATCTCATACAAACCGATAAACTCAAGCTCGTTGACGCGGCCGAAGTGAGAAGCCGATCTTAAAAATGCATCATGAAATGCAGAAACTCTTGGTAAAAGTGGCTCGATATGGGCTTCTTTGGATATCTGCTTAAGTGTTTCATTGATTCTTGCAGTCTGTATGTTGTTCGGGCAACGTGTACCGCAGGTATAACAGGCGACACACTTCCAAACAAGAAGATTATTCAGGACTTCCTCCCTTTCACCGAATATGATCATCCTAATCAGACGATCGGGAGTTACTCCTGTCTCTTCCCCTACGGGACAACCTGCTGCACAGCGCCGGCACTGGTAACAGGCAAGCAGGTTTTGACCTGATCTGTCCATTACTTCTTGTATCAGAGGTTGTGAAAGCTCAGGCCTGAATTGAAGAACCGATGATGACATGTCATAATTCCTTCGCTATAATCTAAAAATATCTATATTTTTTATATTAATTATAGCATATAATCATAGAAAAAGCCTGTTTAAGAGAAAGCTGGGAAAAATGTTGCCCCTTCTTAGAAGGGCATATTCTCCAAAAATTCTTGTGGCTTGAATGGTACCTTAACCATTTTAATTATTTCTTTTGCTCAGAATGATAATGACTACGTAATTTTCTGACAAGTTCACTGGTACCGCATTTTAAGCAACGTTGAGCTTCTTTTACTGCCTGTTCCCAGTTGTATCCTAGTTCCACCTCTTCAAAACTGTTTATTCGCTTTTCAATGGGAAGAGTAGGCATCTTCTGCCTATTTTCTTTAGGAATAAGTTTAACTATATTCTCATTAAGTATCCCTGAACCATAATATATTTCTGATTCTTCAGGGAGATTGCGAAAATAACAGTGGATTGCTTTGGCAGCTTTTTTCCCTGAAGCAATAGCTTCAATTAAGCTCGATGGCCCGCTTACGACGTCCCCACAGGCAAAAACATTTTTAATATTCGTGGCGCATGTATCATTAACAATTACCCTGCTCTGCTCTCTTACGGATATACCAGTGGTTTTAAGTGTCTCCTCTTCTGGTATATAACCTATTGCTGAGATGACGGTGTCAGCATTGAGTTCAAACTCCGAGTTCTCCAGAGGCACAGGAGAACGGCGTCCTGATTCATCCAACTCACCGAGTTGCATCTCGATACAATGCACCTTTTTAACATTTCCATTTTCATTCCCTATAAACTCAATGGGAGCGGTAAGATATCTGATCTTTACTCCTTCTTCCTCTGCCTCTTCGAGTTCTGCATGATCAACTGGCATTTCGTCTAAGGTTCTTCGATAAATAATAGTAACTTCACGAGAGCCCAGGCGAAGACTGGTGCGAGAGGCATCAATTGCAGTATGCCCTCCACCGATAATGACAACATGCTCACCTAAACGTGGTCGTTGTCCCCTGCGAATTTGTTTCAGAAAGTCGACAGCAGTATAGATTCGAGTTAATTCTATGCCTTTACATTGAGGGAACAAACTCCTTTGACTTCCTATAGCGAGGAGTACGGCCTGAAAATCTTTGAGAAGCCCTTCAATGGTGAAGTCTTGGCAGAGGTATAAACCCATCTTAACTTCAACACCAAGGGATAGGATAACATCGACCTCTTCCTGAACGACATCTTTGGGAAGTCTAAACTCAGGAATACCCTCAACGAGCATTCCACCGAGTTTTTTTAGTGCATCAAAGATAGTAACCTGGTAACCAAGCAAGGCAAGGTCGTGGGCTGCAGCTAAGCCGGCTGGTCCGCCCCCTATGATGGCAACTTTTTCATTGTAGAGACGCTCAGGCATCTGAAGGAGTTTTAGCCCTTTCGTGCTATCTGCTGCAAAGCGCTTTAACATTGCAATTGCAATTGGTTTATCTACTTGTCTACGCCTGCATACCCTTTCGCACGGCCTGGGGCAAATCCTGCCACAAATTGCAGGAAGGGGATTTACCTGACGGTTAATTCTAATTGCTGTCTCTACGTCACCTTTTTCAATTGCTGAGATATAGCCACGTGCATCTGTGTGAATAGGACATGCTGCCTGACATGGAGGTACGACTTTAGGACTCATTCAATCCTCCAGATAATCTTCGTAAGAGACGTCTTAATCTTTTCAGAAAGAGGAACTACCTTTTTTACACTGTTTATATAAATATTATACCCGATAAAATTCCCAAGGGTAAATAAACCCTTTTATTTTATCTCAGCCTGCATCTTCGCAGCCTGGACAGTGTTGTGCATGAGCATTGAGATTGTCATTGGTCCCACACCTCCGGGAACTGGTGTTATTGCTTTTGCCTTTTCCTTAACAGCTTCAAAATCCACATCACCCACTAATCCGGTTTCCAGCCTGTTAACACCAACATCAATAACTACCACGCCTTCTTTTACCATATCTGCTGTGATGGTTTTTGGTTTCCCCGCAGCTACAATAAGGATATCCGCACGCTTGGTATGGAAGACAAGGTTTTTCGTGCCGGTATGACATATTGTAACGGTTGCATTTGCCCCTTTCTTCTTCTGAAGGAGCATATTGGCAATTGGCTTCCCCACGATATTACTTCTTCCAACAACTACCACTTCAGCACCATCTGTTTCTACCCCGGTCCTGATTAAAAGTTCCTGTATGCCATGAGGAGTGCAGGGAATATAAGAAGGCTCGCCGAGCATCAATTTACCAACATTAACTGGATGAAACCCATCTACATCCTTTTTTGGATCGATTGCGTAAAGGACATTGGTCTCATTGATATGCTTTGGTAAAGGCAGCTGTACGAGTATGCCATGAATCCTGCTGTCCTTATTCAGTTTTTCAATGAGGGCTAAGAGGTCTGTCTCGGTCGTATTACCCGGAAGGTCAATCCTTTCAGAGTGAATACCCAACTCCTTACATGCCTTTTCTTTTTGCCCTACATATACTTTTGATGCCTCGTCTTGACCCACAAGGATTGTAGCTAACCCGGGGACAAGATTGTGTTTTGCCTTCAGCAGGGCTACTTCCTGTTTCAGTTCTTCCCTTATCTGTTTCGATATCTCAGAACCTTTAATGAGTATTGCTGCCATAGTACCCCCTTATCCTATGAATTAGGGTTTAGAGATTAGGGGTTAGTAATTTTGATCTCTTTTAACGACTAATCCCTAATCCCCAACTCCTAATCCCTTCTTTTAATAAGTTCCAGTAATTCTTCCCTTGTGGATTGTTTTGTCCTGAATATGCCCCTGACTGCTGACGTGACTGTTCTTGAGCCTGGTTTCTTTACACCTCTCATGCTCATACAGAGATGTTCTGCATCGATAATTACCATAGCACCTTTGGGTTTAAGCCTGTCCATTATTAAATCAACAAGCTGTGTTGTCAATCGTTCCTGCACTTGTGGTCTCTTCGCAAGAATTTCAACTGACTTTACAAGCTCGCTCAGGCCGACAATCTTTCCGCCTGATGGAACATATGCCACATGGGCCTTTCCTATGAAGGGAAGCAGGTGATGCTCACAAATAGAATAAAAAGGTATGTCTTTTAACAGCACCATTTCGTCATGGCTCTCACCTTCGATATAGGAAAGTATCTCTTCTGAGGGCGTCTTAAGCCCTGCGAATATCTCTTCATACATTTTGGCGACTCGACGTGGGGTATCCTTAAGTCCTGCCCTCTCAGGATCTTCACCGATACCCTCGAGTATGAGCCTGACACCTTTTTCTATCTTTTTGAGATCCATGATAACAGACCGTCCCCTCCCGTGTTCGAATTTTAGCACTTATACAAATTACATGTCAAAATAGGGAAGTAACGTGATAGATCCCGGGAGCTTATGTAACTATTATTACCTGCTCGTCTGTTACAATGATATCTACTTTTATATCATGCATTTCTGATGGAATTGAATCAATGAGTTGCTCTTTGTAGGCCAATGCAACAAATGGAACTTTCTTTTTAATATCAGAAAGGAGAATATCATAATAGCCGGCTCCATATCCGAGACGATTACCTGAGTGATCAAAACCCGCTCCCGGAATGATAATAAGGTCAACATTATTTATTTCCCGTAACCTTCTGTCAGATAAAGACGGTTCTGGTATTCCCATATACCCGGGGGATAATTCCTTGAGATCCTTTATTTCATATAACCTGAGTCGATGTCTTTCTTTGTCGACCTTTGGGACTAAAACAGTTTTCCCCATCGTAAGGGATTCCTCTATTATGTTGATGGTATTGACCTCTGTCCTGAAGGAAGCATAGAAAAGTATTGCCTTTGCTGTCTTGAATTCCTGGAGGTTGAAAAACCTGTGTCTTATAAGAACATCCTTTGTTTTTCTTTCAGAAGGGGGGATGGAATCTCTTTTTTCAAGGACTTTCTTTCTGAGTAGTTTTTTCATAGACCCATGTTCATAGACAGGGGGATTTATTAACCCAACGATTTCTCGATCCTCTTTTTAATTTCTCTTACCTCACTGACGCTCTCGGGGGAAAGCGTATAAGGTGAGGAACCTTTTATATCAGCAGTCATTATTGCCTCATTGAAGTGAATTGAACCTACAATTTCCATCCCCTCAATGTTCTCTCTTATGAAGTTCAAATCATCAGTGTTTCTTACCTTATTTGCAACAATAAATACCTTTTTGACACCAAGTTCTGCTGCCATCTCCCTGACTGTTTTAGCTGTCTGCATACTTCTCTGCCCGGGCTCAACAACAACGATAAAGGCATCTACAGACTCTGCGGTTCCCCTTGTGAGATGCTCTATGCCTGCCTCCATATCAACAATAACCACTTCGCTCCGTTCAACAACAAGGTGTCTGAGGAGTCGTCTCAGAAGGACGTTCTCAGGACAATAACAACCAGATGCAGCGGCCTTCGATTTACCCATGATGAGGAGGGTAATATTATTCAGATGGTGTCCAATGCCTTCCGGCAGGTCATCAACCTTGGGATTGAGTTTAAACATTTCACCCATACTTCCTACTTTTGCTCCTGTCCTCTCCTCAATGAGTTCGGCCATATCAGCTATGGGCCTGATCTTTTCAGCCTCTCCTTTCGGGATACCCAAGGCTGATGCGAGATTTGCGTCAGGATCCGCATCGACGGCTATAACTCTTTTGCCCTCATCTGCAAAAAGATGGCTCAAGAGAGATGCAAGAGTTGTCTTTCCAACTCCCCCTTTTCCTGTAATGGCTATTTTCATGCCTTTTTTATTTTAACCTTTCTTACCTACTCCTTGCTATGTTCTTCACAAACTACCTGAATTCCAACTCAGTATCAGTCTTGAAACGAAATAGCGAGCGCATTCCCCGCAGCTTGCTGCGGGGGTAGCGAGCGAATATGATAAAAACAACTCCTTGCGTTAAGATACCCTGCGGTCTTGCCGCAGGGTTCTTCATACTTTGCCGGAGGTGGTACAAAATATCTCGGAGTATTTTAATTATTGTAAAAAGGGATGATAATGAATAGAGAGTGTGGCCGGTATCATTCATTTGCTTATTCGATCGGGATGTTATCGTGGTAAAGGCAATGCTTTTCGACTTTGGTGGTGTTTTGGCAGAAGAGGGCTTTAAAGAAGGCCTGAAAGCTATTGGGAGAAAGAATGGATTTGCTCCAGATGATTTCTTTATGGTTGCCGAAGAACTTATATATCAATCAGGGTATGTAACAGGAATGTCCGATGAAAGTCACTATTGGAATTCTGTCAGGGAAAGGACGGGAATCTCTGGAAGCGACGCAGAGCTCAGAGAAGAGATTTTAAAAAGATTTATATTAAGGTCAGAAATGATCCAATTTGTGGAGAAGATTAAACCCCTTTTCGTGATAGCTATTCTCAGCGACCAGACTAACTGGCTTGATGAAATAAATCAAGAAACACCTTTTTATCACCACTTCAACTATATCTTTAATTCTTTTGGACTTAAGAAAAGCAAAAAAGACCCAACGATTTTCAAAGATGTATATTCTGCAATGGGCTTCAAACCTGAGGAGATCCTTTTTGTTGACGATAACATAGAAAATGTGAAACGGGCTTCAAGCAACGGTCTTCAAGCAATACATTTTAAAGGTATCCTGAATTTTAAAAAAGAGATAGAGAAATATCTGTAGACCGGGTTTCTTTTTCCAAAGGTTCAGATATTTGTTTTATTCTTAACTTCTTTGTTTTCTTTGGCCGATTTATCTTCAGGCTTGGGTTTACATACAGGACAGTAAAGTTCCCCCTGGTCCAGGAGGCATACGTGTCCTCATTCAGGACAACAGATACATTGGTCTATGGGTTGTTTACAGACAGGACAGATATCCACTTTTTACCTCTTGATCATCCATATTCATCTATGGTAAAGTTACATAGCAATCAGTTTCCGGTGGCGATGCCGAAGGGGCCACACCCGTTCCCATCCCGAACACGGAAGTTAAGCCCTTCAGGGCCGATGATACTATGGCCGCAAGGTCATGGGAAAGTAGGACGCCGCCGGATTTTTTATGTCTTCTCAGTAAACCCCGTTGGAATTGTACACGGGGCATTGAACCCCGTGCACAAAAGCAGAAGATTTTGTGATTTATCATCCCCACAGTAAGCCATAGGGCATTCCTACGGGGTAAACCTCTACAAGTTACAAGTTCGCTTTTCATATTATGCCCTTCATCTAAAAAATGACCGATTCAGATTCTGTCTCAATCTTGCAGGATGAAAAATGTCCTTTCACTTTCGTACCACGAGGACAGGGAATTTTATATCTTTGTTGATAACCCCAAAGGTGACACTGCCAAGTACAGCAGCCTTTAAAGCACTTCTGCCATGGGATCCTATAACAATAAGGTCAACTTTTGATTTTTCCGCTTCCTTGATAATTTCCTCTACTGGATGGCCTGTTCTGATAACCATACTTGATTGGACGCCTTTCTTTTTACATAATTTCTCAGCTTCTTCGAGATGACCTTCAGCAGCTTGTCGAAGATAATCTTCAATAGGTTCTATGAGATGGATAGGGGTCGCAGCAGCAGGAATAGACTTTGATACGAAGAAAGTTTTATCGATTACACTAAGAAATATTATCTTTGAACCCGTTTGCTTTGCAAGATCAGCTGCATATCCAATAGATTTTTTTGCTGTCTCTGAGCCATCTGTCGCAACAAGAATCTTTGAAATCATAAAACCTCCTTTTTGCATCTTAAAGTTATCTTGATTGTTAAAGAAATGATATCACAAAGTTACAGGATTAGAAATAGAGGTCGTCTTATTGATTTTTTTCATTAAAAACTGGATAATAAATTAAATTTTAGGCTGTTTCGGGCGGATAGCTCAGCTGGGAGAGCGCAGCCCTTACAAGGCTGAGGTCACAGGTTCGATCCCTGTTCCGCCTACCATTTAAAATCAAGGACTTACGCTTGTCAGACATTGCCTTTCTACCCCTAAATTGTATAGTTTTTGTATAGTTGGCTTTCCTGTCAGGGTACTATCCAGCATGTCTACTGCCTTCACCTTGTGAGCTGGTGCAAGGTGAGCATATCTCAGGGTCATCTTAAAGTCTTTATGGCCTAAGAGTTCTTTAACTGTGGTTAAATCCACTCCTGCCATTACAAGATGAGATGCAAAGGTATGCCTGAGATCGTGAAACCTAAAGTCAGTAACACATGCACGCTTACAAGCAGACTTGAATGATCTTTTAATATCCTTGTAGCGTTTACCAGTAAGAGGGTCATAGAAAACATAAGGAATATCTAAACGCCTTGTCAGACTCTTAAAGGTAACCCTGAGTGTGTCATTAATCGGTATTTCCCTTCTATCACCGTTCTTTGTCTTGTCTAAGAGAATGAAGCCATGTTTAAGGTCAACATTGTCCCATTTCAAGGAGAGTATTTCCTCTTTCCTTGCTCCGGTATTCAGGGCTGTAATAACTACAGGTCTCAAGTGTTGGTCACAGACAGTAATGAGATATTGACACTCTTCTTTTGAGAGATACCTCAACCGCTTGTTATTTTCAGTTAACAGCTTTACTCTCCTGACTCTCTTCAATGTTTCTTCTTCTACCATGTTCCAATCAACAGCCTTCTTAATCATAGCCTTGAGTATGCTGATGTGTTTATTCACTGTAGCTGGTTTTAATCCCTTGTTGATCAAATCAGTTTGATATTGCTCTACAGCCAGGGTGTTAAAACTTCTTAATGGTAAGTTGCCGAAGTGTGAGAGAATGATATTGATTCTGTATTTCTTGCTATCGGCTGATCTGTGACGTCCTTCCATCCAGGGGATGTATTTTTCTGCAAGCTCCTTAAAGGTATGGTTTCCTATCCTCGTAATCTCAGGTTGTTTACGATCTTTGATATCATTCTTTCTCCCTATAAGTTTGTCGTTAGCATCTTTGAACTTATCACTACCTGAAGACTCAAAGACTGTTTTACCATCAAGACCAGCATAGCGGATCCAAAAGATATTACCACGCTTATAAATGCCCTTTGCCATCTTCTTATATCACCTCCCTAAAACAACGATTGTGTTCATAATGTCATCTAATTTCTTATCTAAGAAGTTGAGTTCACTGGTGATATTTTTTTCAAAAGTTTTAATCCTTTCACAAATACTTTTGTCTACTGCATAACCTACAAGAACAATTATTATGAGGAATCCCCAAAATGACATATCACGCTCCTTTCCTTTTTCCTTTTCTTTTTAACCTCTCTTCTACACAATCCAATAAGAGTCGTAATGTTTTACTCGGCTTTTTCACCCCCTTTTCTAAATAGTAAACATAAATGCGTGTAATACCTAAGAGATCTCCAAATGCTGTTTGTGAAAGGTTCAGTCTTTGTCTAAGCTCCTTGATCTTTTTAGGTGTCCACCCTATCATGCCAGAATTATATGTTAACTAAGTTAACATTGTCAAGTATTATTTTCAACTATACAATTTACGAGAAATTATGTTTGAATGCTCCGACTTTTAGTCGGGGATGAAAAACATATCAATGAATCTCTCTCGATGGGAGATTCATTGATATAATAGCTGCATGTTATTGAGAAGCACAAGTCATACA
>Ga0315282_10007741_pt1 | contig 17557 bp, 9 predicted proteins | sample YL17G07_20_MG_FD_203693 | JGI IMG/M metagenome (GOLD analysis project Ga0315282, IMG submission 203693) | Sediment microbial communities from Yellowstone Lake, YNP, Wyoming, USA - YL17G07_20 | ecosystem: Environmental > Aquatic > Freshwater > Lake > Sediment | place: USA: Wyoming | collected... | reverse complement strand
GCTCGCGGCGCTTCAGATAGCCTGCATGATGGGCGCCGTCACCATTGTCACCTCATCGTCCGAGGCGAAGCTGGCTCGCGCACGGCTGCTCGGCGCCACTCACTGCATCAACTACGCGGCGGCGCAACACCTGGCGGGTGCAGTTCGCGAGATCGTCGGAGGCGGGGTCGACGTGGCGTTCGACACCGTCGGCGCGGCCACTTGGCCCATCGACCTCGCGGCAGTCCGCGTGGGAGGGAGGGTGGTGCTGTGCGGAGTGACAACAGGCGCGGAAGCCCCCACGAACCTGTCAACCGTCTACTGGAACCAACTCACGGTCCTCGGGTCGAAGCTGGGGTCGGATGACGATTTCCAGTCGATGCTCAAGGCCGTCGCGGCGAGCGACATGAGGCCCGTGATCGACTCCGTTCACCCACTAGATGAGATAAGGACCGCGACCGGTCGGATGGAACAGGGCGAGCAGTTCGGCAAGATCGTCGTCGTGCCGGGGTAGGCGCCCGGTCGTGGTATCATCTCGATAGTCGGTGGCGTGTCATGAGGGCGAAGGAGGGCTTGCTGTGGACTACTCCGAGCACATTGCCTGCGTGCCAGGCGTGTGTGGTGGCCAGGCTGTTGTTAGGGGCACGCGTGTGACGCTCCGCACGGTGCTGGCTTACCTGGCCGACGGCGCGACCGCCGACGAGGTTGTCGAGCAGTATCCGTCGCTGACAACGGAGGACGTGCGGGCGGTCATCGCGTTCGCTGCCGCCTCGGCCGAAGAGGACCTGCCCGTACTGCAGCCGGTCGGGGCCAGCCGGTGAGAGTGAAGCTCGACGAGAATCTGCCGACAGCGTTGGTCACCGTACTGCGTGAGCTTGGCCACGATACTGATACTGTGTGTTCGGAGGGGCTGCGAGGCGAGCCGGACGACGCCATCTGGTGTGGCGCTCAGGAGGCAGGGCGCTTCCTCATGACGCAGGACCTGGACTTCGGCTTGATCGAACGTGCATCTACCCGAGGGCACCCAGGTGTGTTGATAGTGCGGCTGAGGGACCTGACGCCTACGCCTGTTGTGGCGGCCATAGTCGACGTGTTCGACCGCTTCCCGGTGCACTCTTGGGCAGGCTGCATCGTTGTCGTCACTCAAAACAAGGTGCGGGTCAGGGGCCCGCGACCCAGGGCGTCCGAAGGCGGGCCCCCCTCGGGACTCAACTGAACGGAGTGCGATGCGGATGTCAGACACTCTCAGGGTAGCGCTCGTCGGAGCAGGCGGTATCGGAAAGACCCACCTCGGCGCATGGAAGTCCGTCCCGGACGCGAAGGTCGTGGCGATCGTCGACGCCGACCGCGGACGAGCGCAAGAGGCCGCGGCGGCGATCTCCGGCCCGGCGTTCGAGGACGTGGGCGAGATGCTCAAGAGCGTCAGACCGGACGCGGTGGACACCTGCACTCCGCCGTCCGCGCACCGCGCGCCCGCGGAGGCGGCGCTGGCAGCCGGATGCCACGTCATCTGCGAGAAGCCGCTGGCGCAGAGCCCCGGTGAGGCCCGGGCGATCGTCGCAGCCGCGGAGTCGTCCGGCAAGCTGCTCATGACCGCGTTCTGCCACCGTTTCCACCCGCCGGTCGCCAAGCTCAAGGAGCTCATCGCGGCGGGGGAACTCGGCGATGTTCGCATGTTCCGCAACCGCTTCGCCGGTCCGTTCTCGGGTGTCGAGAACACCTGGTTCTCCATGCCTACGGTCTCGGGCGGCGGGTGCCTGATGGACACCAGCGTGCACAGCGTCGACCTGTTTCGCTTCCTCGTCGGTGAGGTGACGCGGGCCCAGGGCGCGATGACCACGGTGTTGCCCGCGCTCGCGGGCCGCGCCGAGGACACCGCCGCGATGCTGCTGACCGCCGAGTCCGGGGCGGTGGGCACCATCGAGGCAAGCTGGGCGCTCCAGGCCGGCGTGAACGTGGTCGAGGTCTACGGCACGCGCGGGGTGGCTTTCATCCACTACTGGGACGGGTTCCAGTCGCGCTACAAGACCGAGGCGATGGCCGGGTTCGAGCCGCTGCCCGAGGAGGGCGACCGGTTCGTCGGTGAGCTGACTCACTTCGCCAACGCCGCGCTCGGCCGCGCCGAGCTGGCCGTGACGGGCCGCGACGGCCTCCGCGCGGTCGAGATCGTCCACGAGGCCTACGCCAGCGCCCGGTAGGCGCGCGTGACAGCGCGCCCGGCTCGGCGGGGCGGCCGCCGCACGTCCCTTCTACCGTACGCTCAGCACCTGCGGCTGGCTGAGCGCGAACTGGATGTGCTCGCCCTCGGTGCCTGTGTGTCCCCCCCAGCCGACCACGATCGCGGTGATGTCGCCGGGCGCAAGCGGATGGTCCGCTGCGTCTGACCATCCGGCAGGCTGCATGTCCTGCACCCACACGATGCTCTCCGACCAGCCGGCCTGCGACAGCGGTCGGTTGAGTGACACTATGTACTCCGCCCCGCCGGCCTCGCGGACGATTACACACATTGGAGCGGCGCACCGCTGCTGCCCAGGCGGAGCCCAGGTGGGAATGCGGATCGCGTCGCAGCCCTCGAGCGCGCCCTTCGGCACCTCAGTGGTGGCGAAGCACCACGAGTCCAGCCCGCCCGCCTTGATCGTCGCATCGACCGTCCACGCGTCAAGGCGTGCGCCGTCCCGGGTGAGTCTTGCGGGGGCGATGGTGGCGTCCACATGCGGGGCGGCTCCCAGTCCGAACCGCGGTTTTGCGCCGATCACGTCGGCCAGGTCGCGAACGGCCAACTCGACACCCAGCTCCGCCCCCGTGTCGATAGCACGGCGTTCGACGTGCTCCGGGAACACCACGAACACGCCGCTGTAGCCGTCGATCTCAACGTCCAGAGCTTGGCACCTGCCGTCCGGCTTCGTCGGGACGGACTCCTTCGAGCCAAAAGCCGGGTCCCAGACCTGGGCCGGGCCCTTCGAGGCGAACGAGACCGTGCCATGCCACGACTTGTCGCTCGTGTTGATGACGAAGTACACCTCGCGGCCGTCGACCTGCCGGTGGGCGAACCGGATGGGTGCCGGCGTGGCGACGCGCACGTCAGCTTCTAGCAGAGCGTCGAGAACCTTGGGCAGCGCCGGCAGCAGATCCGTCGGGACATAGACCAGCGCGCCCCCCGACGGGTCACGCTCAACCGAGATCTCCGTGCGCCCCTGCGGGTCCCTGCCGAAGAACCGCGCAGCGTTCGCGCCGCCGACCAGGACGATGCGCCCGCCGGCGCGCCGGAACGCGCTCACCGCGGCGAGGGCCTTGTCGGGCAGTGCCTCGACGCCGGGAAGGATGAGCAGCTTAAGCCGCAGCCACCCGGTCAGCAGCTCCCCCTCCTCCGGCTGGCCGTCAACCAGCGCCTCGCCGTTGATGACCTCGAAGTCGCGCTGCGCCTCGAACAGCTTGACCTGCACGGCGACCCAAAGGCGCCCGATCTCCTTCGCCCGCTCCGAGTCCGTCGCCCCGAATGTGGTGGGCGTGAAGTGCTTCCAAACGCTCTCGATCGGGTAGTAGACGCCGATGTCGGCGCGCGAGTGGCCGCCTGTGAGCATCGCGCCGCAGCGACCGATGTACTCGTTCACCGCGCGTTGCTCGGCCGTGGAGAGACCCGACCAACTGTAGTACGACGTAGTGGTGTTGACTCCGGCGACGTAGAGCAGATCGCAGGTGCCCCTGATGTCGTCCGCCGTCACGCCGACCCTCGTGCGCGAGTCGCCCGGCGGGCGCCACTGTTGGACATGGTCAGAGGTCTCGGACATCACCTTGGCCGCGCCGTGCAGGTGGGCGATCGAGCCCAGCAGCTTGGCTATGTGCCACGGCACCTGGTTCGGCAGTGAGGTCAGGCAGTCGATCGAGGGGTAGTCTAGCTGCTCGGCGCAGCGGTAGAAGTCGCCATAGCACGACACATGGTCGACGAGGTCCTCTTCGAGGAGGAGGTGGCCGCTCGACTTGATCCCATGACCGCGACACCACCGGCGGATCTGCCCGAAGTACGCGTCCGCGACTCGCTGGCCGACATGTGACCAGAAGTCCTGCCTGACCTTGTCTCCGGTGGGTCCCGCGCCGTCCGCGACGAGGGCAGGCAGGCGGTTCCTCAGGTCGTAGCCGAACCGCGCGCGGAATGTGTCCGCTAGGTCGTCGGCCCATGGCAATGCGGCCCACTTCTGCGGGCTCAGGAAGTGGGACATGAGAGACGGCTCGTCGGTGAAGGTGGCCTGGAACGTCTCATCCAGCTCAGGAAAGCGGCGCGCATACTCCGTGTGAGTCAGGCGCAGGAACCGCTCGGTAGCGCGCGGGTCCAGAAGGTTGATGTACGGCTGCTTGCGGAAGAGGTTGTGCGCCGCGTGGGTGCCCTCGAAGAGCACGTTCCTGCAGAAGCCGAAGACTTGCCAGCGCCCGCCGTCCGGCTCCCAGTGGAGCCTGTTGCCGTCCACCTGGGCCGTCAGGTCCACAAGGCCCGCGAGGTCCAGCCACCCCTCGCCCGCGGGGCACGCGGCGGCGAAGAGGAGCTCTCCGGGTGGCAACTCGACGTCGACGGGCTTCCCTTCCGACTCCGCCCGGGCGACGAAGAGCCCTTGCGCCTGCAGCTCGGGGTATCCCTCGAGGGTCTGTCCCCCGGCTACTCCGCTCGGGTAGCCTTGCTCGTCGTAGAGCCAGAGGGTCATGCCCTTGCTCTTCGCCAGCTCCACGCCATGCGCGAAAAGGCCCCACAACTCCTCACTGCGGAGGTACTGATCGAAGTGAACGTTGCAGACGACCCCGCCGAAGCCCCTGACCATGAGCCCTGTCAGGAACGCCTCGTGCTCCTTCTCAGACCTTGGGAAGCCGTGGATGATCTGGAGCACCCTGGTATCCGGGGGAGGGTTCGCGAACCTCGCCTCTAGTGAGCCGCCGCTCGCAGCCATCCTCGTCGCCATCCTCTCGAGGTAGTCCGCCGGCACGAGTGACACCGGCGGGTTGTCCTCATCGCTCCGTCTCCACCCGTCGGTAGATCAAGACCAGCGACCCCGGGCTGTCCGCGAACGTCACGCGCGCCCCGCGCTCGATCAGCTCCTCGCCCGTGGCCCTCGTGATCGACCCCGTATCCAGGTCCTCGACCTCGTACGCCGCGTCGGCTTCCAGGCCCCTCAGCGGCAGGCGTGCGGACTCGTAGATGCTGTCGGGACGCCGGAACACCTGGACCATCCCTTGTCCCAGGTCCGGCCTGTCGAACTGCCAGCCGATCCACACATCGGACGCCAGGCTCCAACGTGTCAGCGGGTAGTAGTCGCCAAGGAAGTACGGCGCGACCTGGTGCCATTGCTCGACCAGTCGCCTGATGGCGCTGTAGTCCAGGTCCATTCGGCGGACGTCCCAGCATCCGGTCAGGGAGGGACACATGACACTGCGGAACGCGTAGGGATCAGAGCTGTTCACACCGGTGCCGTAGAACGGGATCCAGAATGACGCCCCGTAGGTGTGGCACTGGTTCCCCACCGGCTCGAGGATGTAGTCGCTCCTGAGCAGGGGCACCGCGCGCCTCAGCGTCTCAAGGTCGTTGCGCCGGCCTCCGCTCGCGCACGAGTCGATCAGTATGTTCGGGTGGCGCCGTCGCAGCTCATCCCAGTAGGCGAGGTAGCCGGTCACATAGCGGATCTCTGTGATGCCCTGCCTGTCCTCGGCGTCTTTGGCCCGCCAGTAGGGCAGCGGATCGATGTTGAAGTCGTTCCTGTAGAGGTCGATCCCCTGCGAGTCCATGAGCCCGTCGACGTGGTCGGTCAGCCACTGGCGGGCTTCGTCGTTGCCAAGGTTGAGGAGCTTCTGCTCACCGTTCGGGCCGAGGAGCCACTCCGGGTGGGTGTCGTACAGCCACGTTCCCGGCGTGACGCGCTCCGGTTCGAACCAGACGATGCTCTTCACCCCGCGCTCGTGTGCGTGGTCGGTGATCGAGCGCAGGCCACGCGGGAAGCGCGTCGTGTCGACCTCCCATGTGCCGGTGTTTGGCCACCCCGACTCGTTCACGTACCATCCGGCGTCCATCCACCAGTAGTCGAGCGTCAGCCCCTCGTCAAGGTACCGGTCGATGAACGTGAACTGGCTCTGCTCGTCGGCGTGGATCATCTCGCCGAACTGGTGGGAGCTGCATGCGTTGAACTGCGGCACGGGCGGGAGCTCGCCGCCCGGTCGAGGGAGGTTGTGCTCGATCATCCAGCGACGCCACAAGTTCTGGCCGCGGATCCAGTCCCCCCGCCAGAACAGAAGGGCTACGAGTGGCGCGCGAATCTCCTCGCCGGGGTGGAGCGTCAGTTGGGTGAGCTCCTGACCGGCCTTGACGGTGGTGACCGTGCCGGCGTCTCGCTCGAAGGTGGCCGCCCACTGCCCGGGCCAGCCGAGGCCGATGATGACGCCTTCGCTCGGCCAGGCGAGGTTGAAGTAGCACAAGTCGCTGTCTGTGGGGCGTCCGCCGGCGGCGGAGATCCGCAGCGACGAGCCCGCGTCCAGGCGCGTCTCAAGCGGCTCGTAGTCTCGCGGCTCGCAGGGGCTGCCCACGAAGTGATGCAGCACGAACTCACTGGGGGCGTAGCCCGGCCAGCGCCAGCGCTCGAAGGTCGCGTCAAGGCCCTGCAGGTTCCGGATGACCGGGGTGTCGGCCTGACCGTCGTTGCGGAGGTAGACGGTCCACTCGACGGCCGGGGAGTCGGCGTAGGTGATCGCGACGCACGTCACAACGAGCCCTGTGGCGGGGTCCGTGTAGGTGAGGGTATGCCCGGTGCGCACGGCGTCGAGCTGCTCGTCCCGGCGCACGGCGTCCCAGCCGGGCGCGAGTTCGGCAAACGGGCGACCGCCGTACGTGAACGAGAACGGCGGGCCCACGGGCGGAGCCGACAGCCGCGGCTCCACGAGCGGCAGCTCGTCGAGCCACACGACGCCCCCGTCGGCGAGCGTCACGCGCGCCTCGGCCCAATCGGCCTGGTCGCACGAGATGCCGTCTCCGCCATCGCCGACCTGCAGGATGAGCTCCGTCGCCCCGCCGAGGTCGCAATCGGCCGCCACCGGCGGATCGCCTTCTCGCGCCAGGTCGGAGATCCAGACGTCCGTCCCGCCGGCAGACACCGCGAACGTGACGCTGCCCCTGCCGCCCGATGTCTGGTCATTGCTGTCGACGCCAACCAGTGCCTGCAGCCGCGCGCCGGGCCCGGGAAGGCGGACGCTCAGCCGGCTCACCGCGTGCGCAAAAAGCCCCCGGGTGAACCGCTTGCCGCCTAGGACGAGCGGCCTGCCCATCCGCGCGCACTGCTGCACGCTGTCGTTGTTCGACTCCACGAGGATGCGCGCGCCATCCGGCTCGGCCGGAGCACCGGGACCGAAGCGCGCCCCGGCCCACTGCCGGGCCTGCCACAGCTCGTGCGCCGCCGGCTGCACACCTAGCGCCCTTCCGGCTACCACCAACAAGAGCACCCCCGTCGCCAGAACTCGCATGGCGCCTAGCTTCCCTTCGCGGCCGCCACGGCCGCGTCGCGCTTGGCCTTGAAGTACGCCACATCCGCTCTGACCATTTCCCGGAACAGCCCGGGCGCGTGGTTCGGGACCCTGAACTCCGCGTGCACCGAGCAGGGCCCCGCGTAGCCGGCGCCGACGAGCAGCGAGAACACCTCGTTCCACTCGACCCCGCCTTCGCCCGCGATCCCCCAGTCCCACTGCACCGAGCCCTCGTCGCCGTTCGGCTGCCAGCGTGGGCGAACGTCCTTGACGGAGACCATCGCGAGGTACGTCCTCGTCATCGCCAGCGCCAGCGAGAACGGCTCGCCGTGTACTAGGAGGTGACCTGGGTCAAGGTACGCGCCTATGCATCGCGGATCGTAGCCGCTCAGGAGGTGCATGAGCGCGGCGCCGTTGATGCCCATGAAGGTCGCTCCGCTGTGCGTGTGGTAGACGATCTTCACGCCGTACTCGCGGCTGAGCTCCTGCCAGCCGTCCAGGGCTCGGCGTACCGTATCCACCTCGGCCCAGTAATCACCCTTGACCGGATCTAGCTGGAAGTAGCCCAGTTTGAGGAGGCGCACGTCCGCCTTGTTCATCGCGTCGAGCAGCGGCCTGGCGTTCGGCGACTCGGGGAGCAGCACATCGAAGTCGCCGGTGACCGCGGAGATCGGCTGGCCCGCCGACCCCAGCACCCATGCAGCCTCGGGAAGCGCGGTGCCGGCGTTGTCGGGGTTCACGGCGTGACCCTTGCGGACCGCCAGGTCCCAGCCCTCAACTCCGAGGAAGTCGCCCTCGGCTTCGAGCTGGGGAACGCTCAGCACTTGGAAGAACTTGCTGAACAGCACGATCCGCATTGCGGCCCTCCGCTCGCGTATTCCGGCCAGTACCCGGCCGCAGTTCTGTTCTGGCCCCGGCGGGGCATCACCTCGGCGGTCAGACGAAGGCGGGGTTGGTCCACGCTGAGTGCCCCTCGTGGTCGGTGACCACCACCCGCCAGTACGCCGCCGCGGCGCCAAGGTCCAGCACCGCCTCCTCCAAGCACCCACCGGGGTCGGGGAGAGCCACCTGCCCGGACGGCCCGCAGCTTACCAGCGAGACCTGACGCGCCGGCGAGCAGCGGACGATGAGCCCCTTTCCGTCAGCTTCGATACCCCGTATCTCCGGGCCGGTTGACGCGTAGAACGCCCCGCTCGCGAGCGCCGCCAGAGCGGCCTGCGGCCCCGGCTCGGCGACCTTCACCTGCACCCAGCCGCGGAGAGCGTCGACGGGTGGTCTGTGGCAGTCATCGACGGCGAGGGCGGTTGCGCGCCGGCCGGACGCCAGTATCTCGTCCCAGTGGACGGACGAGTGGCCCTTGCAGATGCCCAACGCGCAGGTGGTGTTGAACACCTCGATGCCGAGCCAACTGCCCAGCTCGAGCAGCTCCTCGGACGCGCAGCCGTGCCAGTACGGGTGTGCCATGAAGGCCATCCCGCCGGCCTCGGCGATCTCGGCCAGCGTCTCGTCAGGCCGATCTGAGGACGTGCTCTCAATCCAGCGGTCGATTCCAAGCGCGAGCACGTGGTGCGCGTGTCCGAGGCGGTTCTTGCCCGGGTGGCACTCCTGCCCGGGTAGAACGCAGATGCCACCACCGGATTCGCGCCTCGCATCGGTTAACCGGTTGTGATCCGTGACGGCGACAAGACCGTACCCGGCCTCCCGGTAGAAGGCCACGAGGTCACTAGGAGACAGCCGGCCGTCGGACTCAGTGGTATGTGAGTGCAGGTTCGCCTTGAGGAATGTGCCAGGTGCTGAGAAGAGGTCGACAGGGGAGCAGGTCTCCCTATGCGCCATCGCGCACCGCCCAGTGTGCCGCCCCACCGCCTCTTGTTGGCTCGCACAGTCGCGTGTCCTTCCCAGGCCCGCGCAGGTCGGGGCGGTACGCCGCGGCGAATACGCCTACTGCTGTCTCGGTGGGAAGGTGCGTGAACCGATGGGCTGCTCACTGCCGGTAAGGCTCGCGGTCGTAGGCGGCGGGCGCGGGGGCGCGTTCAACGGCGTTGCCGACGCGATGCCCGACCGGCTTCAGGTCTCCGCCGTATGTGATTCGGATGAGGCCGTCCTTGACCGTTGGCGCACCTCCCGGCCGAGCATCCGCACGTTCGCCCGCTACGAGGACATGCTTGGCGAGGCCGACGCGGACGCCGTCTACGTGGCGACCCCGCCCGACCTGCACGCACAGCAGTCGATGCTCGCCCTTGGCGCCGGCAAGCACGTTCTGTCCGAGGTCTTCGCGGCGACCACTGTGGAGGAGTGCTGGGCGCTGGTGGAGTCCGCCAAGCAGGCGCCGGGGCTGGTCTACATGATGGCCGAGAACGACTGCTACACGCGGCCGAACATGATGGTGCTCAACATGGTCCGTTGCGGCCTGTTTGGCGAGGCGACTTACGCCGAGGGCGGGTACCTGCACGACTGCAGGTCCATCATCCTGGATGAGCGCGGCGAGCTCACTTGGCGGGGCCTTCTGTACTCGGACGCGCACGGCGGGAACTGGTACCCCACCCACTCGCTCGGTCCTGTGGCGCAATGGCTTGGGATGGGCCGCACAGACGCGTTCGACTCGGCCGCCACGTTCGCGACCAGGGCCGAGGGCGCGTGGCGGTATGTGAGTGAGCGACTGGGCGCGGGCCACCCGTTGGCGAGCCCGCGCGCGATGGCCGGGCCCGACTCGGTGACCACCGTCATAGCGACGCGGCGCGGATGCGTCGTAGTCCTGCGGCTCGACGTGGCCTCTTCGAGGCCGCATAACACGGTGCACTATGCCCTCCAAGGCACTCGAGGCTCCTACCTCTCCGAGCGATGGGCGGGCGAGTCGCCGCTTGTCTGGATCGACGGTCTGAGCCACGGCCACTCGCCGGCGGGGACCGCGGAATGGCAGGCATTGTGGGAGCTCGCGGGCGAGTATGAGCATCCTCTGTGGCGCGAGTCCGGACACCAAGCCGAGGCGGGTAGTCACGGAGGCGCGGACTGCCTCACCATCCTCGACTTCGTGAAGGCGGTGTCGGAGGGGACGGCTCCGCCGATCGACGTCTACGACGCGGCCGAATGGAGCGCGGTGGTCGACCTATCACGGCAGTCGGTCCGACAGGGCGGAAGCCCGGTACCGTTCCCCCGCTTCAGGCCCGAGCCGACTCCGACTGGAAACCCTCCGCAACTTAGGCTACACTAAGTGTCTCTGAGGGAAGTGGTACGATGCTCCTGACGGCGGCTCTGACACTGGCAGTCGCGGCGCCAGGTTACCGCGTTGTGTTCCCGGACGACTATCCGGGCGGCCCGCCCGGCCCTCCCGCGCTGGCGCTGGACGCCGTGTCGGTGCCCCTGCCCGCCGGCGCCGAGGCGGATCGGTGGTGCGCGGAAGCGTTGGCGGAGGGCGAGCCGGTGCTCCTCCCCGCGCAGGCCTCCAAGCTAGGACCGTGGGACGACGGACACGGATGGATCGGGTTCCTACGCTCCTTCGAGGGGCACGGGGACGTGATTGCGAGGCCACTCGCGCTCGCTGAGGATGACGTCGAGACACCCTACGCCTGGAAGCTCGAGGAGCGCGACGGCGCGGTCGTGTTCTTGCTTGACGGGCGGGAGCTGTTCTCCTACGTGTTCCAGGACAGGCTCCGTGAGGGTGTCTCCGAGCGGTTCCGGCGCAACAGCTACATCCACCCCATCCGTTCGCCCGGCGGCGTGGTGTTGACCGACGACTTCCCCCCCGACCATGACTGGCACAGCGGGCTGTTCTGGCGCTGGCCGCGGATGGTCTGGAACGGCAAGACGTACAACGAATGGGAGTTCGGCGGCCCGACGGACCGGTTCGAGGAGTGGCTCAGCCGCGAGGAGGGCCCGGTCTGCGCTGTTCTCGGGGCCAGGTGCGGCTGGTACGTTGAAGGCGAGCGCGTCGCCGACGAGGAAGTGTGGATTCGTGCTTGGCCGGTTCTGGGACAGGGCTACGCGATCGACCTGGCTCTGTGCATCAAGGCCTCCGGCGACGGTCTGTCGATCGGCGGTGCCGTGCCTGACAAGGGGTACGGCGGGGTGAGTGTGCGCATGGCCCCCCGCGAAGGCGGTGTGGTCTCCCTGCCAACGGGGCCGCAGGCCGATGCCTACCAGGTCGAGGGGGCGTGGGCTGACTACTCGGGCCGATTCGCTGGCTCGACGGAGCCGGCCGGGATCGCGTTCTGGCCGACGGCGGGCCTGCCCGGCCCGGCGGCTGGGTGGTTCCTGCGGAACTACGGGCTGGTCGGAGAGGCATGGCCGGGGCTCGACACGGCGCCGGTGCCGACCGACGAGCCACTTACCATCCGGACGCGCGTCTGGGTACACGAGGGGGACGCGAACACCGGGGCAGTGAGCGAGGCGTACGCGTCGTGGCGGTCGCTGCGCGGCGCCGCTCTGGCACCGACTTGGTGAGCCGCTTCGGCGGAATGAGAGCACGTGTGAGATGGGGCTGGCCGGCGACTCGACGACAATGACACGGCTCGGGCTCGACGTCGGGTCCGACACGGTGAAGGCCGTCTTGCTCGGTCCAGACCATCAGGTGACCGAGCTGCCGATCCTGCGCGTTCAGGGGCGCCCCCTCGCGCGCGTCGTCGAGCTACTGCGCCAAGTATCTGACGCGGGCATCGCCTCGGTTCCCGTGGGCATTACCGGAAGCGGCAGTAGCAGCCTGTGCAAGCTCCTCGGTGTGGAGCCCGCGGAGGAGGTCAACGCGCTCGCCGACGGTGTCGCGCTGTTGGACCCGCAGGCCCGGGCGATCATCGAGATGGGCCGCGAGTCTCAGAAGTACATCCGCCTGCGGCATGACGAGCGGAGCGGACGCGTCCTGGTGGAGGAGGCCGGGCTGGGTAGCAAGTGCGCGGCCGGCACCGGCTCGTTCCTCGACCACATGCACCGCCGCCTCGACTACTCCACGATCGAGGAGTTCGCGCGCACCGCGCTCGAGACGGACAACCCGGCGACACTGTCCGGCCGTTGCGGTGTCTTCACCGAGTCGGACATAGTGCACCTCTACCAGAAGGGCACTCCGCGGGAGCGGATAGTGGCCGGCATCCATCAGGCCATCTGCCGCACCTACAAGACCTCCGTTCTCAAGGGCCGCCCGATCGAGGGGCGCGTCGCCTTCGTTGGAGGCGTCTCGCTTAACCCGGGTGCGCGGAAGTACCTCGCCGACGAGCTCTCCCTCGACGGGCAGCTCACCGTGCCCGAGCACAGCGTCGCCGCCGCCGCGATCGGCGCCGCCGCGCGCTCCAAGACGGTGCTTGATGTGCCGGCCGCGATCAGGGCATTGGAGGAGCACCTCGCGCGGCCCCTCGAGTACCACGCCACGGAGCCCCTCCGGCTGCGGGAGTCGGTCGTCCACCCGCCCATGCGTGAGGAGTTGCTGCCTACACACGTCGCGCGAGCGGGACTCGGTGTCGATATCGGTTCGGTGAGCACGAAAGCCGCCGTGGTGACCGAGGTGGATGGGAAGGTCGTCGTCTTGGCGGCCCATTACCGGCGGACGGCCGGCGACCCGCTAAGCGCGGTCAGGGACACCCTCGGCAGGATCCACGATCAGCTTGTGAAGCGCGGCATCGAGATAGACACCATCGTCGCCGGCACGACGGGCTCCGGGCGCTACCTGACGGCCGACTACGTCGGGGCGGATGTAGTGAAGAACGAGATCACGGCCCAGGCTCACGGGACGATGGCCTTCGCGCCCGATGTTGACACCGTGTTCGAGATCGGCGGCCAGGATTCCAAGTACATCAAGCTGTCCGGGCCCGTGATCGTGGACTTCGAGATGAACAAGGCATGCGCCGCGGGCACCGGAGCATTCCTGGAGAAGCAGGCGGAGAACCTCGGCGTACCCATCGAGGAGTTCGGCGGGGTCGCTCTTCAGGGCACGGCGCCACCCGAGCTGGACTGGCAGTGCACGGTGTTCTCCGAGTCGGCGATGCTCTACTACCAGCGGAACAACGTCCCCGCGACTGACCTGGCGGCCGCCGTGTGCCTCGCCTCGGCAAGGAACTACCTCAACAAGAACGTCGCCGGACGGCCCGTGGGCGAGAAGGTGGGCTTTCAGGGCGCGGTCGCCTTCAACATGGGCATGGTCGCGGCGATGGAGACGGTGCTGGGCCGCGGCATCGTAGTGCCCCCCTACCCTCACCTCACGGGGGCGGCCGGCGTCGCGTGGATCGCGTATCGCGAGGGCCCGGGGGTTCCGTCTTTCGTCGGCTTCGAAACCGTGGCCGAGGCCGAGTACACGGTCTCATCGTTCGAATGCAAAGCCTGCCCGAACCGCTGCGACGTCAACACCTTCCAGCTTGGCGGCGGGCCGAGGTTCTACTACAACGACCGTTGCGAGCGCTACTCGGCGGAGCGCAAGGAGAAGCGCGGCGCCCACCTGCCCGACCTCTTCGCGGAGTACGAACAGAAGCTCCTCGAGCGTGTTGTGCCGGCTCCGTCCAAGGGTGCCCCCCGCGTCGGCATCCCACGCGGCATGATGTTCGCGGAGTACTACCCGCTGTGGAACGCCTTCTTCGCCAGTCTGGGCCTCGAGCCGGTGCCTTCTGAGCCGACCTCGAAGGCCATCGTCAGCCGCGGGGTCGCGGCGAGCCTTTCCGAGCCGTGTTTCCCGGTGAAGGTCGCGCACGGTCACGTCGCCGCGCTCCTCGATCAAGACCTGGACTTCCTCTTCTACCCGGGGATCCACGACACCGAGCAGCCCGTCGCCGGCTGGAGGAGGGCCTACACGTGTCCGTACCTCCACGGCGCGCCGGAGGTCGTGGGCTCAGCTCTCCGCGTAGCCGAGCGCGATGTCGAGTACCTCGCACCGCGGTTCCACATGAGCCGCGGCGAGGGACACGTCCGCCGCGTCTTGGTCGAGCTCGCGACGAAGAGGCTGGGCAAGTCGAGCCGCGAGGCGAACGACGCCGTCGACGAGGGCCTGGACGCGCTACGGCGGTTCCGCGGCTGGATCGAGAACCGGGGCGCAGAGGTGTTCGGATCGCTCGCGGAGGGCCAGCTCGCCTTCGTGGTGGTCGGTCGCCCGTACACGCTGCACGATAGCGCGGTGAACATGCACGTGGGCCAGCGCATCCGCGACCTGGGCGTCCTCCCCATCCCGCAGGACTTCCTGCCACTCGCGACGGTGGACCCATCGCCGCAGTGGATCAACGCCTACTCGCGGCAGATCCAGAAGAAGCTGCAGGCGGCCCGCATCGTCCGCGCTGATCCCAGGCTCCGGGCGGTCGTGATCACGTACTTCGGTTGCGGGCCGGACTCCTTCGCCAATCCGTTCTTCAAGGAGGAACTTGGCGAGCCGTGCTACGTCATGCAGATCGACCAGCACACGGCTGACGCGGGCGTCATCACTCGCATGGAGGCGTTCGCCGACACGGCCAGGGCGATCACGCAGGCGGAACCGACGGCGCCGATCCGGACAACCACCGTGTCGATGGGTGAGCTGGCCGGCACGGGACGGCGGGTGTGGCTGCCCGACCTGGGCGGCGCGGCCCGCGTGGTCGCGGCGGCTCTCGAGGCCTGCGGGGTCGACGCGGCTGTGCTCCCGCGCTCGCCCGACCCGGGTCTCAACCTCGCGCGGAAGGCTATCAGCGAGGACGTGTGCCTGCCGGCCCTCATGACCACGGAGGACATGCTGCACCGCACGCGGCAGGCCGACTTCCTGCCTGACCGCGAGGTCTTCTTCCAGGGGCATTCGTCGGGGCCGTGCCGGTACGGGATGTACTTCATGCTCCAACGACGGATCCTCGACCATCTCGGGCTCGAGGACACCGAGGTCGTCACCCTCGGTCTGGGCAACTCGCACGGTGGCCTTGGCGCCGGATTCGTGCTGGCAACCTACGACTCCCTGGTCGCACATGACATGCTCCAGAAGCTGCTCCACCACACGCGGCCCTATGAGGTGAACCCGGGCCAAAGCGATGAGGTCTACGAGACGTTCGTCTCCGAGTTGCTGGAACTCACGCGCGCCTCAGCGCGTGAGATGAGCTCTCGCGGTCGCAGGCTGAAGGCCTACCTTGGCTTGCACCTCGACGACTACGAGGAGCTCCTGGTGCGAGCTCGGGACGCGTTCGCCGGCGTGCCCGGGCGGGAGGGGCGAAGACCGCTGGTCGGCCTGGTGGGCGAGTTCTACGTCAGGCTTCACCCGGACGCGAACCAGGACATCATTCGCAAGCTCGAGGCCGCAGGCGCGGAGGTCTGGCTCGCGCCTCTCACGGAGTTCATCTCCTACTCGAACTACCTTACCGGCTGGCTCGCAGAGGACGCTCTGAAGGACGTCATCTCCTGGCGCGACGTCAGGACGGCGCTGGTTAAGCGGCTTCTCGCGCGGCTGGCGCGGCATGACGAGCACGTCCTCTACGCCGCCACGGAGCCGTACATGGGTGGCTTCGACGACATCCCCGCCCACGAGGTGGTCGGCAAGGGGTCGCGGTACGTCGACCCGCACTTCGGCGGGGAGGCGATCTGCTCCATGGGCAAGGCCGAGGACTTCGCCTACAGGGGGCTCGACGGGGTAGTGAGCATCGCCCCCTTTAACTGCATGCCTGGCATGACGGTGTCGGCCTTGTCGCACGAACTCCGCCGGCGCCACGGCGGGATACCGTTCCTGGTGCTCGAGTACGACGGCTTCGAGGACACCACACGCGAGACGAAGATTCGCACCTTCGTCCGCCAGGTCACCGACGCGTGGGCGGCAAGGACGAACCCGTAGGGCGCGACCGGAAGGTCGCCCGCGTAGGGTGCGACCGGAAGGTGGCCCGCGTAGGGCGCGACCGGCAGGTCGCCCGTTGCGGCTGACCGAAACGGCTGTCCGGGTACGGGTCCCCGGTGTGACGGGCCCGCTTGTACCCGGAGGTGGTGGGTACCGTGTCTCGGGCCTTCGATCTCTCCCTCCAGCCGGACAGCCGGTTCCTCCGGTTCCGCCAGTCCTACACCACCAACGAACACTTGATGAGCGTCTTCGAGAGCGCGGAGGCACTGCGCGGGCAGGTTGGCAGCATGACGCGCGAGGTCGCGTCCGGCCTCAGCGACGTCTCCTCCGGCCTCAGCAGCATGAACTGGGCTGTCGAGAACGGCTTCGCCGAGATGTCGTACCAGCTTGGTTCGATGGGCCTGGCGATTGAGGAGGGGTTCCGGGGCCTCGGGTCGCTGTTTTCGTGGGGTCTCGCACGGATCTGCTGGCAGATGGAACAGAACCGGGCGGTCTACCGCGACATCCTCACGACGCTTCAGACGCCACTCGCGACCGTAGGGCTGGAACTGCGCAAGCGCGCCGAGACCGCTGTCAAGAACGGCTGGTGGGACGAGGCGGCCAGCGACCTCTCCGACTCGCTGGAGAACAACCGGTACGACTTCCTTGCGCACCTGCAGCTTGGCCGAGTGCTGTGGTTCCAGTACGGCCAGTGGCAGCCGGCGATGGGCCAGTTCGAGTTGGCAGCGAAGTACGGCGACGCCGCGGACGCCGGCAAGGAACAGCGGTACTACGCGGCACTCGCCTACATCCACATGTCGCTGCTCTGGCGAATGGACGGCTCCGAGGAGTCGTTGAGCCAGGCGCTCTCGGCGAGCGCGAGGGCATGGGAGCTCGCGCTGAATGTCGATCCCGTCATCATCGAACACGTCCTGCTGCTCTGCCTCCACAAGCGGAGCAACCAGGCGAAGGCTGTCATGCACGGCGCCTTCTTCATGCAAGAGGAGCGCGCCACGGCCTTCCCGCACCACCCCGACCTTAAGGTGTTCCCCGAGGTCGCCGCCGCGCGCGACGCGTGGATGGCCCACTACAAGCCCATTCTAGCCGAGGCCCGCGACCTGGAGACCCGGGCGCGATCACTGTCCGAGTCGCACCAGGTCGCCCCCGGCCGCCCTGCGGTCGCGGACGAGTCCCGTCCCAGAACGGCCGCCCTATCCCTCGCGGCAAGTGCGGAGGCGGCGCTGGGGGCGTGCGAGATTGCACTCATCAACCGCGTTGGGGAAGCGGCGAAGCAGGTCGCGCAGGCTGACAAGGCGGTAGAGGAGCACAAGAAGGCGAGGCCAGACAGGGACGTTGTCGCAGGGG
>Ga0315282_10007740_pt1 | contig 17557 bp, 21 predicted proteins | sample YL17G07_20_MG_FD_203693 | JGI IMG/M metagenome (GOLD analysis project Ga0315282, IMG submission 203693) | Sediment microbial communities from Yellowstone Lake, YNP, Wyoming, USA - YL17G07_20 | ecosystem: Environmental > Aquatic > Freshwater > Lake > Sediment | place: USA: Wyoming | collected... | reverse complement strand
GAGGCGAAATGGTCCTCATCATCGGTCCCAATGGCAGCGGCAAGACGACGCTCGTGAACGTCTGCGGGGGCGTATACCCACCGGACGGCGGGAAGATCATGTTCGACGGCAAGGACATAACCGGAAAGCCGGCCTTCAAGGTAGCCGAGCTGGGACTGACCAGGAGCTTCCAGATACCCATTCCTTTCTCCAAGCTCACAGTCCTCGAGAACATGCTCGTCGCGTCTGGAAACGGCAGAGGCGAAAGCTTCCTCTACTCAACCATCGAGAACCTGTGGGCAAAGAGCGACAGAGAAAGAGCCGAACGAGCATTGTCAGTCCTGGATACGCTGTCCTTGGATAGGGTTCGAGACACCCAGGCCGAGAAGCTGAGCGGTGGGCAGCTCAAGCTCCTTGAGATAGGAAGGGCACTGATGATGAGAGCGAAGCTCGTGATGTTGGACGAGCCAGTCGCGGGCGTGAACCCCTTGCTGTCACACATGATCTTCGAAAGGCTGGTCCACCTCAAGGGCAAGATGGACCTGTCGTTCCTGATCATAGAACACAGGCTCGACGTAGCATTGCAGTATGTGGACAAGGTGTTCGCCATGGCGGACGGTAAGGTCATTTGCTCGGGCTGTCCGGACGACGTGATCAACGACCCTGTTGTGATCGAGGCCTACATGGGCGGGGGGTCTGCGTGATAGAGGTCAAAGGGATCAACGCGGGATACGGCCCGCTCCACATCATTTTCGACATCGACATGACATTCAAGGACAAAGAGGTCACTTGCATCGTCGGACCAAACGGCAGCGGCAAGTCGACTCTCTTGAAGACGATATTCGGTCTCACTGCAGTCTACTCCGGAACTATTCGCTGTGGCGATTCCATCATCACAAAGCTGCCGCCGCATGAGATAGCCAGAAGGGGTGTTGCTTATCTGCCCCAGACGGACAACGTTTTTGGCAACCTATCGGTCGCGGAGAACTTATGGCTCGCATCCTACACCTTGGACCCCGGATCATCAAAGGAGACCATCCGCAACGTAGTGTCGCTCTTCCCGGTTCTGAATGACTTCATGGGCAAGTCCGCCGGGTTGCTCAGCGGCGGTGAGAGACAGATGCTCGCCCTTTGCATGGCACTGATTCGCAAACCTCAGGTCATAATGCTCGATGAGCCGACTGCGAACTTGGCCCCGAAGATGGCGAAGCAGTTGGTCAACAACGTCAAGATGCTCAGGGACGATCTCAAGCTCACGGTGATACTCGTCGAGCAGAACGCGAAACTCGCGCTTGATTTATCTGACCGCGCCTTCATCATGGGAAGTGGCAGGAAGATAGCTGAAGGAGAGCCTGGTGACCTTCTCAAGAGTCCCGACTTCAACAAGATGCTCTTGGGAATTGCTCCAGCGCAGAGCTGACGAGGCGAAGTGCGGGCCGTGGCCAAGTACGGATCAAGGCGTGAGGACGAAGAGGACATGGGTTTCATTCTTCAACGAGGAGGCAAAGGGAGCCCTGATGGAGTACCTGGGGACCAGGACAGACGACGACCCGAGGCTGTTCCCTCTGAGCCTGAAATACACCAAGATCTTCAAGAAGGCAGCGACCGAAACTGGCCTTCAAGTCACGCCGCAGGTGCTTAGGGAGTTCTTCGCGTGCGAATTGGGAAGGCTGAATGTTCCTGATAGATATGTGGACGCGTTCTGCGGCCGGGTTCCTCAGTCAGTCCTGGCGAGGCACTACACCGACTTCTCTCCTGATAGACTCAAGGAGATCTATGATCGAGCAGGCATGAGGGTCTTCGACAGTCGAATGTCATGATAACCGAGGCGGAGACGCCGCGAGTCTTAATACTTCCAGATTGGCGATACCTCAGAATTGGACATACAACTCTCCGACCAACAGAGAGAGAAATACGTCGTCTCCCAAGAAGAGATACGCCGCATGCGCGATGCCTCTAAGCAGATGTTCCTCAACTGGGGAATGATATTGAAGCAAGGGAGAACTAGATTAGTAGAGGGGATGCAGAACTGGAGGTGGATTGATAGGATCCCCGCATTCAATCCAGACGATCCCTACGTACCATATGAAATGAAGGACTTGTACTTTGGTGCAACAAACTCGGTCTGTATGATGTCCATGTGGAAGATTCCTGAGGGATGGCGAGGTGAGGACTGGTTCAGAGATGATCCTTTGTTGCAGGAAACAAGAGCGAGGCTGGCATATCCCCTTAGCGAAGTATACTTTGAGGTGATGTTGCTCCTCACTAGGAATGTGGAGGGCCATAAGCCGGCAGGAAAGGACTACAACTTCAACAAGGGGATGGCCTATGCGAATCTTGGTGTGGCTCAATCGGCTCAGATGAAGCTGGACGAGGGCTTTGCGAATATTCTCAACGCGCTTGATGAGGACCGGGGGTATTACCGTGACACCCCACAGAACTTGATATTCGACAGATTGCTCTTCACCCAGTTTGAGGACACATACGTGAAGACACCGTTGGCCGATTATGTGAAACACTTAGGGGACCCGAGCTTGGATGATCCCACCTCCTTCGGAAATGAGTTTCTGAAGAGCCTGAAAGACTCCGAAAGCAGACTATTCTTTGACTTCACATTTGCGAAGATCATTCGGAACCGGCAAATATGGAACGAAAAGGAGAACTGGTTCACGAGTAACCGCTTGTTGGCCTATCTGCAGGACCTATGTCTATTCGTCGAGGTTCTACTCAGGAACAAGGGATACAGCGGGCGCACGCTCGACAGGTTGATATGCCAGGCATTTGGCAATATTGGGCTTAAGGACTGTGGCGCGAGCGATTTGACAGAACTAAACAACAATCTGATTCTTCATATGAACGAGAGTGATCCCACCAGCAAGTGCATGAGGGTGCTACTCACTGTCAGGAACTTCACATCGCACAATGTAGCTGGCGGGACCAGCGGCGACTTCTTCTACAAGGAATATGACGCGATTCTGTTGGAGATCGTCCGAGCTTTGACAATGATCCACAAGAAGCAGGTTGCATCTACCCAGCCATAGGAGTTAGGCGTCTACTCAATACTTAAGTCGGTCTTAAGAGACTAACCCCTTATGATCCCGCACGAGGAATTAGTGACAGGCATCAAGCTGTGCAGGCGGAATGTCAAGACACTGCTGGATGACGCGCGTGTCCTCTACAAGAGGAGAAGTTATGGCCATGCAGCCGCTCTCGGGATCATCGCCATGGAGGAATACGCGAAGCAAATGATCCTTGCAGCGGAGTACAGCTATCCTGACAGATTTGAATCCGAAGTCAAGGGCGCGTTTGTGAATCATGACTTCAAGATACAGGTTGCACTCCATTGGTTGAGGGAGGAGTCAGTTGGGAAATTCCCTACGGACCTTACGGAGGAGGAGTTCAAAGAGCTTCAACTGCGGATGACAGGAGGACTGAAGACTGCACGAACGTCCTGCATTTACGTGGATTATCAAAAGCCGCACGGGTGGTATGATCCAAATGATCCCAGCTTCAGGGAGTTGGCTCGCCATCAGATCCACTACACGGAGGAAGTGACCCGCAAGACGGACAAGTGGATGTCTCGTCTGCTTTCAGGCGAGCATGAAGCAACAAAGGCCTAGGTGTCTTATGAACGGACGGGCACCCGTCAGACGACCGAGCAGTCAGCTCGTGTATCTTAGGGGTCGAACACATTTCGCGCGTGAAGATGGATGAAGATCACAGCGGCCACCTTTAGTCACCCGCCATCATCTTTGCCAGGCCCTCGATTTCTAGGACTAGACTCACGTAGAGCTCCTCGAGGAAGGAGTCGATTTCGTCAACGGGCATCCCCAGGCATTTCAGGACCGCTTTGTCGATCTTCATCCTATCTGGGTTCCTCTCTCTCAGTTGTGTGAGCAGGTCAGGGAATTCTGTTCCGGATACAGTGTCATAGATCTCTTCGATCTCCTTTCGTTCATTGGTGTCCAGTCGACGGGGGTCAAGAATGTCAGTATCGCGAAGGATATATTCGTCAAATCGTATCCACCCTCCTCTTGTCTCCTTCCTGTTGAGGACAATGCTCAGTGTGTTTACACTTGAATTGATCCAGATAGCGAGGATCTTGATATCTTTATCCGGCACATCACAGATCCAGAAGTCACCGCCGGCGAATATGGGATTCTCGGCGGCAAAGGCGAGGAAGTGTGTCCCACGACTGGTGATGTCGCCTCGGTACAGCATGAGCAGTCTTGATGAGGCGCCTTCAACGAACTCGGTCCATTTCGATCCTTTCACTGTCGCCATGGCCTTCCCGGCCTCCTTTTCTCTTAGTGCCATGTTGAGAAAGCTCTCGAAACCCTTGAAGGGTTTCACAACCACGTAGTCGCTGACATCTGTGACATCCATAACCCGCAATCCTGCCATTCTTCTGAGACTTGGCGCAAGAGCTTTCACGGGGATATCAAAGGTATGATTCGTGAAACGATTCCTCACTGTGACTTGATTCGCTTCTTTCGTACTGACTACCCACACGTCATGTTTCTTCAGCGCTCTCTCTTCGGAGTTCAGAACGGCAAATCCAAAGTAGCCGATTTTTGACAACCTCCTGTATGGGCTTTCCCTGAGATCTCCATGAGTTTCGTCAAGATAGTCACCGAATGAGATAGCCTTGTCATTGTGAGCCAACAGTTCGGACAATCTTGATTGTACACCCATCAGTTCAGGCCTGAACGAAGTGACAAGTCTAAAGAGAGCCCTGTCGCCTTTCAGATCAGCCTGGTCTACGAATCTCAATAGGAAGTGCTCATCGTCTACTAGAGCCGCCGATGAATCAGCTTTCTCTCTCCGTTTCTTGAGATCCTTTGCTATGAGGTGTGCCTCGTCAACGCTGATTGAGTCTGGGCTTTTCTTCAGCACAGCGACAGCGACACGGTTCCCGGCTGGCTTATGCTTTCTCGCGATGAAGAGCATCTCACGGAGCTGCGTGTTCTCTGAGAATGCCGAACGCCCAGCCCCGACAATGACGTATTCAATACAGTAGTCCGTCAACCATTGTTGGATTATGGGATAGAAACCCCGGGCGTTCAATGTGGTAACTGGCAGTACCGCTGCGATTCTTCCGCCCGGTCTCAGGAACTTGTCGGCAAGCAACGCAAAGTACCCGTGAAGTCCGAGATTGCCACGCAAACACTTCTCATATTTGGGCTCTCCGAAACGTTTACGTAGTTCGCGTTTGTACCACGGTGGAATTCTCTGGAATCTTGTGAAAGGCGGATTCATTATGACAATGTCTACTTTGCTGAGTTGAATCGGCCTCTCGTTTCCCTGTCCCGTCAATTGCACAACTCCTGAAACGGTTCTATGCCTTGCTTCAATGGGCTTGGTGAAGTCCTCAGTGATTCTTCTCTGTTTGAACGTTTCCTTCAGAACCTCTTGAGCAGCCGTTATCGTATCTCCTGGGTTCAACCCCGTGGAATCCTTTATCGCTACTCTTACGAAGTCGGTTGTGTATAGTGGAGCCTGAAGCGAAAGATGAACTGCAGCGAGATGGGCGGCGAATGGCATGATATCAACGCCCGTCATCTGCTCTTCAACGAATCTCCTGTGATATTCGAAATCAAAACGTCCTGTGCCTTCTTCTAACAGAGCCTTCTTCCGTTGATAGGAGGAAACAAGCAATGTGCCTGAACCACAAGCAGGATCCAACACAAGAGAATCCGGCTTGTCTATCGCTAACCCCGCCAAGATCTCGCCTGCCTGGATGTTGGTGTAGAACGCCGCTATTGATTTCCGCAACTCGAGAGGGATCAAGTTATGGAATATCTTACCCAGTACATCGTGCCCAAGAGATTCTGGCGACAAGGCGTTCACTGAGTCTATAGTGACCTTGATCGCGTCAACTGCTTCCAGCCCTTTGACTTTGGAAGCCACATCAAACCCGAAGATTGGCCTGTAATCTTTCAGCAATACTCTTGAGAAGTATCTTTCCTGAAGTTCCTTAGGTTCCCTCAGCTTCTCTGAATCTACCTCTTCATACCTGATGGGCCCCGCTTTCTCCTTTGCCAGAATCTGGTAGAACAAGATCTGGTTGACGAGCAGATATGAGGCAGCGTCTCTTAGGTACCGGATTGGAATCTCCATCTCCTCTTTGATCCCAAGGACCGTCTCGAAGAACACCCTCCCGCCGAAGATCCCTTCGACATCCTTCGGTCCTAGCTTGGTGAATGCCGCAGAGATCCTGAGTACAGCCTCACGGAGCAACCTGATGGCATCTTTGGTGCTGAGTTCAATCGCAATGGGTGGTTCGACGACCATCTGTTGGATTGACTTTGCGAGATCTTGGAGTGACCCGGCAGTGTGTCGGACATAGAACGGAGGTTGGTTAAGGAGGGCCGCCATTTCACATTCACCCATGCAGTCCTCAGAATACACCGCGGCAAAGACCGCCTTTGGAGAGAATGCTCCTAGCCTTTTCTGATAGGTGTACGCTTTGCTCACAGCGTCCACAAGCTTGTGTGGTCTCTGTTTGGCCTCGACAAAGTAGTTCTGGCCCTTGAAAGTAATGTGGATGTCGGGCTTGCTCGTACCGAATTTCGTCAAGAAATGCTCCTCGAACCAAGCCTCCAGTTCCAGTTTTCGCAGTTCTTCACATAGTAGGGCATTGCAAGTGTTCTCTGCTCGAGAGGAGGCAACCGCCATGGTCAGGTTAGTCTGTGTCGACTGAGTTTATTACTCTTGACTCCCTCCGTTGACAGAAAGTGAAAATGGAAACTGCACTTTCTATCAGCCCTGACTATTCTGTAGCTCTGACCCCTACGTGATATCAAGTGGAGAGCTCGCTTGGCTTAGGAGCCTCTGAGCATGACTGACTCACCTGAAGTAGTCCTGCCGTCCAGAGTGGAAACACTCAATCAGATCTTTGAGTGGTCGAATCTGCTCACCGGCGAGACTGCGTTCGGGTCTCACGAGTATATCTGGCCCAAGAGTCTCAAGATTCGCAATGGCCCCACGTACAACAAGCATGAAACATCGGGAAATGAACGAAGTAGGCCGTGATTTTCGCATATAAAGGGGGGTGCCTGCCCTTCATGTAGAAGCGGGTAGTTCTTATACAACGATAAAGGACTGGTTCGTTTGCCCACTCACAGAAAAAGAATCACGTCAGAGTTGAAAAAGTGAAAGTGTTAGGATCGCCTGGCAGTTCTCCTTACCGTGACAAAGAAAAGATAGCATCCCTAAAAGCGCAGCACCAAGTAGTAAGAACCATGATGTTGGGCGGGTGAAGAGACGAATGAGACTGGACAGAGTGATTTCAGCGCTCAAGAATGAATGGATAGCGGTGATAGTAGCCGCCCTTATCTTGTTCATTGTCGCAATGGCATCGTTCCAACTGTGGACTTTCTTCGTCTCGATCTTGATCGTTGGGGTGGTTGCTGACTTCGTCGCAGGGCTATTCACGGCAGGAGGCAAGCGAGCGCCGCGGATCCCGATGTCAGGTTCAAGCCACATCCAGTCAAGTGGATTTGTGTATCTGGCCTTCTTCATCGGCGTCATCGCAGCCGCGCTTCTCAGTTCGTACATTCTTGGTGGTATTCTCGGAAACCTCGTCGCGTCCGATCTCGGCGGACAGTTCTTGTTGGGCTCAGGTGCCGCTCTTCTTGTCTGGTTCGATATGCGGCGTCGTCTCTATCGGCGTTGAGCAGAAGAGCCAACAAATGCTAGACCTAAGAGGAGGACTATCTATCAGAAACCATGAATGAAGATGCTGGGAAGGGGAGAATTGAGATCATCATCCCGTCGATAAGCATCCCCGCCGAAGTGGAAGTCAATGTCGTCGCCGAATTGCCCTGCTTAAAGCTAATACTGGAAGACAAGAGATTCTGGCATGTAATAGTGAATTACACGATGTTCGAGATGCTGGGAAAGGAGCTCATCAAGAAACACTTTGAGAACAAGGGGCTGACGGGCATGGACGATTGGGTTGGCAAATTGAGTTGCAAAGGATTGGTTAGCAGACTATTCAAACTGGAACTGATCAACGAAGAGACATATCAACAACTGAAGCACCTAGTCGAGGTTAGGAATGACTTTGTCCACGATATCCGTGCAATCCTAGTCACGAAGGCGTTCAATGAAAAGGAGATGGCCGATCTCATCGATTCTTCATCCAAAGCTCTGTCCGCAGTTGGTGAAAGATCTCTGAAACTTCCGAGCCATTTCGATTGGTCGAACGCGTCCTAGTCTCTGAAGAAATCCCAAACGAGAGTAGACTCGTCTCAGAAGTTCGCACGTACAATCTTCTCCTGGCCGTGCCATTCCCTTCTGACGAGAGCGTAGTCCTCAAGCTTGTCCAAGATCCTAGACACCGCCGATTCACTTACCTGCAATGTCTTCGCAACACTCCCCTGGCTGGCTTCCTTTATCTTCATAAGAAGGTCGAGGATCTTTGCCGCGAGCCTTCGCGCGTCCTCCTTCTTGAAGATCTGCGACAGCTCAAGGTCCATCTCCCGGAATATCTCATCCTCGGTCAGGGCAACCTTTGCGAGCTTGAGATCAATAGGCTTCGCCCTGTCTCCTGAGACCAGGTATTCTTCAAGACAGACTCCCAGGAATCGCTTGAAGCGCCTGAAGATCCCGCGCGAGCAGCTTGCGCACAAAACGTGAGCGGGGAACATCGCCGCGGCGCCGATCTATCTCTCCGACGAGCAAAGGAGGCAACATGATACCAACGAATCTCATCCTGGGATTCTCCCCCTTCTCTGCCGTTTTCGACATGCTGTTGGCTTTTACTTGTTTACGCTATAAAAGGACAACTATCATTTTCGATAGTCGAAGAAAGCCGCAAGCGGGCGCTGAGGAATCAGTTGAGGGCTGTTTCGGACTGAAGATGCGCGTTCTTCCAAACCCTTAATTGCCGTCTCTCGATTACCTACGCAGAATGCAGGATGCAGCAGAATGGTCTGAGTTCAGGATATGGTATGGGGAAAAGTGTACCCGAGAAACACTATACGATCTTCGCAAGTCCATCATCGATATCTTGGATCAGCAAGACGTAGTGGATTTTCTGGTCTTGAACGAACCGGAATTCGTGATCCTACGGATAAACGTGGGGCAAGTGGCCAAGCGGCAGATAGAACACTCACTCGTGGATGTGATCGCACAGTCAAGAGGAGCCTTTGAACGCTTGGAGGTGGAGAGCTGGAAACCTGAGGAAGATGCAAGAGGGAGAATCTTGTCTGCTGGGCAGCGCGCTCGCGAGAAGTTTGGTCTCAATATTGTCGAAGGAAAGGGCTGGAAGGTGTCTGGGTTACCTGGGGAATGGATTGCCGATGAAGACGACATTGACATGAAAGTCAAGGAGTTTTCCACATTCATGACTAGAGTTGTCGGAGATTTCACTAGGTCGTATGTTAGACACATGCCCAGACAAATCGAGGATAGGTGGCTACTCTCCCTCTTAGTTCACTTGCTCTTGAACTCGATATCGGTAGATCAACGACAAGAGACCGAAGTGAGATACTTCCCCTACATCTAACCCGGGTTGTTCAAACACTGGCCTATGGGTGCCTGTCATCCTCGAGTCTCTTACTGAGAATCTCTGTAATCTGGCTGGCGCTCATCTCGATGTCGACACTCGCCAATCCTGCCCCCATGCCTCGGCTATCGTTTTTGACGGCTCGTCCGATCCTCCCTGATTGCTCCCTCTTCCTGCCACTTGAGAATTAGATCCGTAACGAATTGCATTGAAAATTCGGCATCCTGCTTAAGTTTGTCTTGTGGGATCCGGCTAACACGTGCTACGATGTCCCGAAACCGGTGATAAGCAACCCTGAACTTGCCCAGGCGCGATGGTTGGAACGTGTAGATCAGATGCGTCCCTCTTCTACTGACATCCGCAACACGATGCTTTACCTCCGTCAAAGCCAGATTACACGCCCTTATGCTTTCGACATATCCTTCCGCCGTGCTAATTCCGAACGAACTATACGCGTTCTCAACAAGTCCTCTAAGTTTTGAATCTTCTATCATAAATGCCATGCTCAACTTATCGAAAGAAAGCCCGAATTCACTTTCTGTGATTACGACCAAGAAATCCCTCGCGTGCCCCTTGTATTTGGTGACGGTTTCTGAATCTGGTATGTCGCCTGAGTGTTGTATGATATTCCTCTGCTCATGCAGATTCGTAATATCGTTTTTTGGCGGTAGGCACGGGATCTTCCTCAGAAGTTCTTCGAAAAAGAAGTATTTCCCGTCTGGAGAGATCCCGCGTTTGGAGGCTATGATCTTCAAAGCCATCTCCACGGAATTATCAAACAGATGGATTGCCACCATTCTGCTTATCTTGTTTGATTCGTCTGCGTAAACACATCCGCGTAAGAAAAGACCTTTGGTTAAGATCAGTCTCATCTTTTCAGTCTCTGTGGCTTCCCTGCTGGGCGTAGGACTATGCTGTTCGATATCTTTGGATTCCCCCATTTCCTGTTGGATGCTGAAGTACATCTAATAAGTCCGAGGTTGGAGGCTTAGTGGACGTCATTCGGAGCCCGCACGGAGCCGGATCAGGCTTTCCTATCTGGGCTGCCTTCCTAGATCCTCTTCGGTCAGTTTCCTTGCTGATTCATACATCCTGAGAAACTCGTCCTCGAAGCTTCTCACGACTGTCGGATCGTCCGTTTCTATCGCCATGTTGTCATGCACGGTGAGCCCTTGGTTATCAAGATCAACGGAACCCACTAAGACAGTGTCGTCGGCCATCACAGCCCTACAATGAATCTGATCTAGGCACCTAACCTCCGCCTTGCCAATGAACTGTTGCAGAGCCACGCGAAATCGGGCTCCACGTTGCTGATCCTTCTCAACGCGTGGATTCGATATGATAATTCTGACATCGGCTTTTCTTTCCATAGCACGGATAATCTCTCTCGACAGAGTATTATCGATGAACTTGACGGCTATGTACAGTTTGTGCTCTGCCCTATTTATGAGCTCGAGGATTCTGTCTTTGAAAGCTTGGTTGACGGCGTTTCCCCGTAATAGAACCGTTTTGTGTTTCTCTCCTTCCAACAGACTTAGGGCAGTAGAAACTGGCTGCCATTCCAACTCGTAGCCGTCCCTCTTCATGACTGTTCTGATCCTCGATAGTATCTTATCCGGGACATACAGGATCGTCGTTTGATATCCCCAAGCGCGGAGCCATCGCATCCACACGGTTTCCTGAATTAAGCAGACGGGCTCGAACTTGTTCATGAACCCTCCGTTGAAGGCGGGAATGCTCTCCGTCGCAAGGCGCTTGGTCTCGAATTCGAGGGCCGGGAGTATCAGTTCGAATCTCAGCTCCATCGTTCTCTGTCCAGCCGGCTGACTTTGGAATTCCTCATTCATGCGATCTAAGAGATCCGGTGAAATCAGAACGATACCCTCGTATTCCATTTTGTCTCCCTGATGAAGATTCATCCTGTGTGTCAGTGGGAAAATCACGCTGTCCGATCGTCCGGGCTCCGTCCCGGTCCACGAACTCGACTTCGGGAAGACCATGAAATCAGCAAGTCTTCCGGTCTGAAAACTCATAATACAATGACAGGGCAAAACCGTGTAAGCCTTATTACCCACATTCTCGACGACAAATGAGATAAGTAGCGAATGGGATATCCGATGATAATGCTCCCCCTCAACTTTGAACCCGGATAGCCGCAGAACCCGATCGTACGACTCCAAGATGCATAAAGAGACGGCTCTTGAGATTTAACGCTTTTCTGTTCTTTCGGCATGCATAGAGAATAACAGTCTTTCGTGCAGCGAATCTGCTGATATCGGGCGTGAACACAACGCTTCGCGCCGGCGCCCCGATCTTGGCAAGGCAAGAGCAGATGACAGAAGAAGGCCTCATGGAACTAATGCTTCCACGAATTCCGCGTTCCTGATCTCCTTTAGACGCTGCTCCCTGGAACCACAGTCCTTCACAGTACACTTCGGAGGCACGGGTCCTCCTCCGGTAGTCCAATTGCCGCACCGCATGCACTCCCAGACCCTTGTGGCTCTCCAGACGTATACCCGAAACCCCTCATTCTTGTACAATGGCACGAAGCGCTCATACTCCTTGGCTATCACTACCACTGTGGTGGGGAAGTCCTTATGATATCTCTTCACTTGGCGGAGCGATGCACCAAAATCGAAGTCAATATCCGTTTCCACCTCGATCGCATAGCCGGGCTTCCTCTCATCTTTGCGCCAAACTGTGATATCGGGTACTATCGGCTGAGGAGGAAGCGGAGCGGTGAAGTCAGGCTGATCACCGGGAGTCAGATATGTTGACTCCTCTATCCTGTATCTTATCGCACTAGTTCCTACCATTCCAATGATCGGTACGTCTCCTTTCTCGTTGCGCTGAGTTAGAGCTAGAACGAGTTCATCATGTATCGTCATACTTTCTTCTGCTCCTCAGCAGTCTGAGTCAGCTCGATTTTTGATAGCTTGGCGCTGAATCTCTGGTGCCTCCACAGGTAAGCCGCAACCACCAATACTCCCCCGCCCGAACAGTAGAACGAGAGGTCAGAGAAGAGCCAAGAGCCGACAAAGATCTGATCAGGAGACAACACCGAAAACAGGCCAGCCACAGTCGCCGCAATGAACAGTGCCACGCTCAGTTGGCTCATGCCGTTGAGACTTTCGAACTCTTCGCTGATCTCTCCTATTATGGTCCATTTCTCTATCCAACCTTTCAGGATCTCGAAGGCCTTTTCGGGATGCTCGCTTGCAGCCGTTTGGTCAAGCTTCTCGAGCAGAGGTTTCAACTCGGGTTGCATCATCTCACCTACGATCCTCCTAGCGCCTTGGATCCTCTCGGTAGATTTCCTCGATAAGGGGTCAATGAAGAGAGTGTAGTGACCTACCAAGAAGATGAAACTAAAACTGAACAAGTAGAACGGGTCTATTGTCAATCTTCTTGCCTCAACAACTAGATCCGTACAGAAGTTAAAAGGTTTCGCATGGTTGCGCGCGTGAGGAGAGCACAAGTCTTATAGCCACATGACAACGAAATGCAGCAAGAAATGTCACGATTCGTAGAGTCGGGCGCGAGTCCTGAGCACCAAGCCCTAGTAAAAGCACTGATTGACTGGATCAAAAGGGAAGGTTTCCCTGAAATAACGTGCGCGGCTTACGAAGGATATCCGCGATGCCCGGAAACTAAGAAGAAGCACATGCCCGATGCGAAGGGCTGGGACGAGGCCCGCCAATTAGCGGCCTACGGCGAGGCCAAGACAGCCGATGACATAGACAACGACCATACAAAAGATCAACTGAGAGATTTCTCTGGACGACCAATGAGCAGATCAGGCTAGATTGTCCCGCTCTACATTGCTATCCCAAGGGGGGCAGAAGATACACTGAAGAAAGTCCTAGAGGAATTGAGTCTGAACAACAACCCCACTGTTCTCTGGAAAGCCTTCTGAGAATGGCCACAGTCAAGGCTGGGCTGGAGCTCAATCCCGCCTGTGTGCGCATGAGCCCCATTGGCCTGAACAACATGCACTTTTCCAGTCACTGGTGTCCCCGGCTTCCTTTTCGAGTTCGTTGACTCTGGCCTTCAGGTGAACCAGCATCAGCATGAACATCGTCTCGCTCGGCAGCGGCTGCATGACGATCTCGGATGGGCCTTCATGCTTGCCCTGGCTGTCACAGGTGGCCCCTCAGGAAGCGGAATAGTGATAGTCGCAGGCAGATGACTGTCTACTCAGTTTGCTGTTGCTGAGGAGTAGGTGGTTGTGCGGGTTGGTATTCGAGTTTCCTCGGCTCTGGGCCCACTATCTTGCGATATGCTGGTATGATCTCCTCATTGTACTCGTGCAGCACGAGATCATGGAATGTTGTCATTAGCTCAATTCCCTCAACAATCCCACCTGCGGTGGTGATCAAAGCTGTGCCTCAAGCCAATTCTTCAATGCTTCCGGGTTCAGCAGATCCAGCCTGGATTTCATTGCCTCATCGATTTCTCTAATGATCCCTTCGATGGGATGTTCGCCTCCCCATGAATAAACGTCATCCGTGCCACCAAGGGCAATGCCATGAAGGTGCATCGCCTCAAGATGGAACAGTATCAATGAATACAGCCTGACCTTTGACTGAATGTAGTCAGCCTGACTCTCGCGCTTGAACCGGCGCTCTCCGAGAAAGTAACCCAACACGGCGGTTACTATGGCTGCCATAGTAGAGGACAACGCTATCGTCAGTACAAACTCTGTCAGATCCATCTGACAACAAGTGGTATCTTTGCTACTTAAGTTCAACTGGAAGCCCTTATTCAGGAAATTCAAAAAGGAAAAAAGTTGGTGGCTACGGGCGTCGCCTATTCGCTCCTTCCTTCTCCCGGTATGCCTCGACACCGAGATGGATGACACAGGAGACACTCTGAGACGGTTTCGGCGCGACCCGCTTCTCCCTGTTTCCTGCATATCTGGAGGTGGCTAAGTCTCATATATGCAGCGATGCATGATCTACAACTGGATGTGTTTAGAAATGACAATTGACTACAGTGCTATCGCAGCGATGGCTGCACTGCTGACTTCGCTAGTCGCTGTTGCCGCTCTTTGGTATGAAAGCAAGCGATGGCGTTTCTCAATGGGCATAGACCTGTATATGAAGCTGGAGGAACGCTTCAACAGCGACTTAATGCACAAAACCCGGAAAGCTGCAGCGAGGGCTCTGCTGTCGGATCATGTGCGGCCCGGTACCCCCGACCAGACAGCTCTGGAGGACACGCTGGACTTCTTTGAGATGATCGGCTTTCTTGTCAGCCGAGGTGCTCTCGACGACAAGATGGTATGGCACGGTTTCTTCAACTTCATTCACCCATATTGGCTCTCGGCCCGAGGGTATATTGAGGACCAAAGAACGATTGACCCAACGGTATGGGTCGATCTCGACCAACTGCATCGAAGACTCCTATCCGTTGAGAAAAACGAGCGCAAATGCTCAGATGCCGATCTTGCATGGTCGAAGGATTCCTTGAGGGCATTCCTCCAGACTGAGTACCAGCTCTGAGTCAGCAAGTCTTCTCCCTCATGTTGCTCATTGCTGGTGCCTTGTTGTCCTACTTCCTTGGCGTTAGGGAATGGTTACGATTGCAGCGGGCTAGATTATATGAGGATCTGCTCCGTGCGCTACAACGTGCTTTCGTAGTGTTTTCACAAAACATGAGTGAGCACACGAAGCTGCAGGACGCTCTTAACGAAGCATATGTCCGTCTACTCCTGTATGCTGACGATAGAACGCTGAGGATGTGGAATGATGCTGTGGAACCTGGAATGGGGCAGAAGGAGCAATCCGAAGCTATCAAGAAAGTCATAGTTGAACTCCGGAGGAAAGTGATTCTTGGAACTACGATAGGAACGGATGAGATCAAGAAAATCGAAGTCAAGCCTTGGCAGAACAGCATTTCCTAAGAGCTTCGCGCACGCTACATGCTACTTTCATTCAATGACCTCAAAGGATATGGCCCTACCTGTCTTATTGTCGAGCACGACGTCTACCGTCTGTTCATATATCCCGAATTTCACGTGCCACTTCTCTTTATCTTCATCGAAGCATGCAGATTTCAACTTGTAGATAGAATAGTTAGCTTTATACAAGAAATCCTTAGCTCTCAATATCGCTTCTGCCATATCCATCGCGATGACACCAAGAAGGCGGCTTCTGCTCTTAAGCTTAGCCGGTTCCTGAGCTGGATCAGAAGTGCAACCTCACTACCTTTTCCTGGCCCCTGCGCTCGCTGACAACAAAACCGTATTCTTCGAGCTTGTCCAGGATCCTCGAGAGCGTCGGCTCACTCACTTTCGGGGCTTGGGGTAAGGTTCTTCTGGCTCGCTCGCGCGAAACTTGAGACAAAGGCATGTGTTGCATCGGAACCAACTTCCGAGCCCCTTCTCCCCCAACTACTGATGCCGACCCTGAAGAGAAAATGAGTTCCGATGTGTAGCATATTGAGAACGAAATCTCTAAGCGGCAGAACGGGCGAAAATCGAAGAATCGTCATGGGAACTGCCCGAGTTCCGAACAGTTCCGATGTCCAGAAGTGTTGGCTGTCCTACGGGCCTCTAAGATCCTGAGACAGGGTATGGATTCCTTAGCTAACTCCTTCATGGCTGTGAGAACGTTCAGGTCATTCCATTGGGAGCATCCTCGCGCGCAGATATCATGTTATGGTATAGGAGACCCAGGAATTGACGAGCGAAAGTATTTTTAACATCATCTTCATTACGATCAGTCTATGTATATGGACGCTCACAGAGTTGGGTTGGTCGTCTTCGCGGTTGGGGTCATTGATGTGGCTCTAATGGTTTGGATGCCGTTGGCATGGAAGTACCTTGTATCATCTCCTTCCTCTGAGCTAGTTAGTTTTCCCTTGCTTGCCGCGTCTCCGAACCCGCTTGCTACCTGGCTTCAATCAGTGTTTGTTGGGATGATTCTCGCTGTAAGAGGGGCCCTCATATACGCCAAAAGAACTCGAGTTGCAACAGGTCTAGTCTTATCAGCTCTCTCCGTATTCTTCACCTTGTCATCCATGCTCTCGTTCACCTATCATGACTATACCTTGTCCCTTATCCTGTTCTTGCTTGCAATCCTGCTCTTCGCGGTGTGATCAAGATGGAGATTGTTCCACCATTTTTCGGGATCCTGGGGTCGTTCATAACAATCATCTTCTTTGCGACCGTTTGGTATTGGATGAAGTACAATGAAGTGGAGAATGGTGAGATGAGAAAGGCAGAGAAATGGAAGATAACAGGTTACTCACTCCTTCTGATGGCCACTTGGTTTATGTGCGGAATGGTCGCGTATCCCGGCTACGCTCTCAGACCTGAAAAAGCGAACTATGAATTCGCCATAGCGATCTCGTATGTAGTGATGATCCTCCTGCTACTCGGCTTTGTCTTCCTCTTCCTAGGTCAGCGCAAAGCATACTTGACCAAGCTACAAAGCTAGAAAACTGCCGATAGATGCGCGCGCTCGTCTTCGGTCAGGTTCGAGGTCACGACCTCAAAGATCCGCTGGCGAGGGGTGAACCCGATGAACTCGATTGTGGGAGGTGTATCCCCCTGTCCTTCAGACACAGAAATCCTATCTGGCTCTCCTTCCAATAAGAATATCCTCAATACATCCCTTGAATCTCCTGATCCTTGAGTTTCCTTTGATAGTGAAGTGCCTAAGGTCTGAGGGACTGTAAGGCCCCCTCTATCGATCACACACACGCAAGTGGTTCTCTCACGACTGTGAAGGAACTTCCACGAATACTCCGCTTGGTAGGGCAAGGGCACAAACCCCCAAGATCTTAGCTCTCAGTCTTGCGACTCCTGAGTCTTCGTTTTCTCTTTACCTTGCCTCGACGCTTTTGGCCTTCTGTTCCGTGCCGCACAAGTCGTTCGATGAGATCACTTGTCATCACCTCGGCCTCGTCCTCGTGATCTGGTTCCTTGCGGGAATAGCGGATACCTTGGACAAGATCATCGAGCCCGAATCCAATCGACCCTCTCGGTCGGAGTCCGAGACCGACGAGGCAAGTCGAGTGGATTGACGCGCGCACGCCGCATGACAATATTACGACCGA
>Ga0315282_10007738_pt1 | contig 17558 bp, 12 predicted proteins | sample YL17G07_20_MG_FD_203693 | JGI IMG/M metagenome (GOLD analysis project Ga0315282, IMG submission 203693) | Sediment microbial communities from Yellowstone Lake, YNP, Wyoming, USA - YL17G07_20 | ecosystem: Environmental > Aquatic > Freshwater > Lake > Sediment | place: USA: Wyoming | collected... | reverse complement strand
CCCAGATTCCCGGAGTTTACCGCTTGTGCAGACCCCAGCAGAGCCGCGGCAGGCCATCAGACCAAGGGCGGACATTTCTACTTTGGTAAGACCGGACATTTCTACTTTGGTATGACAAATCGGACTCAATATGCTTGACAGCGGGGTTTGACTTAGGTTAAAATGTCTTTTGTTGGAAGTGCCATGTGGCGGCAGCCGGTGGCGGCCTATGTTGGCCGCGTTGAGCTGCGCTGCGTGTTTTTTAGGACAGCGACGGCCAGGATCGTTGACAAGCAGGCCGTCCGACAAACGATGTTCAGTGCCAGACGTTTCTTCGCTTATTCATGAATCATCGCGGAGAGAATCTGGCACGTGCGGTGGCGTCGCCCGGCCGATGGCTGGGACAACCGAATGAAAAAGGGCGTCAAAGCGTGGAACATCGATGATTCGCACCGCTCGATTTGGGCGGTCGAGGCCTTCGGGCCATATAGTTACATGAGCCTACGAAGTAAGTGTTTCAGAGCGTCGATAGACTGATTACTACCCATGGCAAGCCAATCACAAGAGCCTTAGAAACATGCAGTCAGGAACAGGCCCACAGCCGGCGCGGGTTTAGTAACTCCTTGCCGGTGCGTGTATTGGCATTGCGGGTACGGGCGATGCAGTCGTAGAGATAGCTCGGGGGCTCATGTGACGGGCCGGAAGTGCCTTCCGGGGCCGAAGCAAAATGGCTCCGAGGGCCTGCTTGTTCAACCAACGATCCCACGCCGCGCTCTTACGCCATAGAAGGGAGCGTGACATGGAACTGTTTGTCATTGCGGAGTTCAGCCCCGCGCAGACGACTGGCCTTACAATCGGGGCGGCTGTGGTGGCGGTTATTGTGACCGGCCTGATCAGTTGGCTCTTCCAGCGGCGCAAGAAGTCGGATTATGTGCGCGAACTGGAGAGCATGAAGAACCAGGCCAAGGCCGAGGCGGGCAAAATAGTCGCCCAGGCCCAGGCTGACGCCAAGAGCGAGTTCATCAAGCATCGAGAGGTGTTCGACACCGAAACCAAGGGCGCGCGGCAGGAGCTAAAGGCCGAGGAAAAGCGCATCGCAAAACGCGAAGACCTTATAGACCAAAAGCTTGATACGCTCAACGCCAAGGAAAGAACACTCGAGGCCGCCCAGAAGGGCATCATCGAGAAAGAGCACGCCCTGGCCGCAAAGGACAAGCAGCTCAACGACGTAATAGCACGCCAAAAGAGCCAGCTTCTGAAGGTCGCCAGCCTCAGCATGGAAGAGGCCCGCGCCATGCTCATGCAGCAGGTCGAGCGCGACATGGAAAAAGAGACGGCCGAACTTATCGCCGCCAGGCTCGACCAGGCCAAGGAAACCGCCGAGGCCCAGAGCCGGGAGATAATCGTCACGGCCATCCAGCGTTATGCGTCGGAACACACCTGCGAATCGACGGTTTCGACGGTCGACATCCCCTCCGACGACATGAAGGGCAGGGTCATCGGGCGCGAGGGCAGGAACATCCGCGCGTTTGAAAAAGCCACGGGCGTTGACGTTATCGTCGACGACACCCCCGGCGTGGTCGTGGTCTCCGCCTTCGACCCCGTCCGCCGCGAAACGGCCCGCCGGTCGCTGGAGAAGCTCATCCAGGACGGTCGGATCCATCCGACGCGGATCGAGGAGGTCGTTGCGGCCACGGAGAAGGAAGTGGCCAAGCAGATCATGGAAAAGGGCAAGCAGGCGACGGTGGATTCCAACATCCGCGGCCTGCACAACAAGCTGGTGGAACTTTTAGGCCGGCTCCAGTTCCGCACGAGCTACGGCCAGAACGTGTTGCAGCACTCGATGGAAGTGGCGTATTTGTCGCAGGTTATAGCCGACGAGCTCGGCCTTAACGGTCTTATAGCCCGCCGGGCGGGGCTTTTGCACGACATCGGCAAGGCCGTCGACCACGAGGTCGAGGGCGGCCATCCGGCAATCGGCGCCGACCTGTGCAAGCGATACGGCGAAAAGCCCGAGATCGTCGAGGCTGTCGGCGGCCATCATGGCGATGGCGAGGTCAGGAGCATCTACACACCCATAATCACGGCCGCCGACGCGATAAGCGCAAGCCGCCCAGGCGCACGGCGCGAGACGCTGGAACGTTACGTCCAGCGGCTCCAGAAGTTGGAGGAGATAGCGTCCGACTTCGAGGGCGTCAAGCAGGCCTACGCCATCCAGGCCGGGCGCGAGGTGCGGGTGATCGTAGACGCCGAGAACGTGGACGACAAGGTCTCGGCCAAGATTGCGCGCGACATCGCACGGCGAGTCGAGGACGAGATGGAATACCCCGGCGAGGTCCGCGTGACCGTCGTCCGCGAGGTCCGCTGCGTGGAGTACGCGAGATAAGGCGGTAGCCGGGAAGAAGCAAACGGCGGAACCTGGGATAAGCGAAAAGCGGAACCTGGAACCCGGGCAGATCACGATGGTACCTGGTTGCGCCGTTCGCCGCCCGTTGTTCCCCCGTCCGCTCTTCCGGGTTCCCGGTTCCGGGTTCCTAATACCGCTGTTGCCGTTCCGGGTTCCCGGTTCCGCCGTTTGCTTCTTCCCGGCTACAGGCTACAGGCTACCGATTACCGCCGTTCCAGGTGCAGCGTCCAGGCGTGCTCGTTGTGGGTCGTGGCGTCTTGGAAGCGGCAGGCGGCGAGTTCGGCGATGCTTATTGCCCGGACAAGTTCGAAGCCGGCGGCGTCGAACAGGGCGACGACCTTCTCCAGCGACAGGCGGTTCCAGTGGTAGTCTTCCCGCGTGCGGACGAGGTGCTGGGGTTCCTCGTGCATCTGGAAGAAGTGGGCCAGGAAGCTGCGGTCCGTTACCCGGCCGACCTCGGCGACGGCCCTGGCCAGGGCCTCGACGGACAGGTGCTCGAAGAGGTCGTGAACGAAGCATATCTCGAATGTCCGCTCGTCGGCCTCGATGGCAAGCACGTTGCCGGCCCGGAAGTCGACGGCTGGGAACATCTCGCGGGCGTTGGCGATGTTCTTCTCGCACAGGTCCAAGCCGCTGTAGTCGATGTGCGCAGCCAGGCCGAAGGCGTCGAGGTAGCGGTAGTCGTTGGCCGAGCCGCACGCGGGCTCGACGACGGTGGGGCGTTCTTGCGGCGCGGGCGCACCGGCCAGCGCCTGGCGAAAGAGCCCCAGGAAGGTTGACGCGGCATGGTCGGGCAGCGGCGGCTCGTCCTGTCGTCCGGGCGGGGCGCGCACAAGCACGTCGCTGATGTAGTCGGGCACTTCCATCCCATCGGCCTCGGCCGGCAGCGACTCGAAGATGCCGCGGACCCAGCCGGGAATCTCGACGCCCTCGGGCTTCTCCCGCGGCCCGGCCAGCAGGGCGCGGAGTATGTCGTCGTGCCGGGCCGCCAGGGCGGCGTTCTTGCGGATGCCAAGCAGCCAGTTGGCCGCCACGGCGAAGCGAATCTCATGCTCCTTGAGTTGCCCGAAGAGCCCCGGCCAGAGCCGCTCCATGAGAAAGTGCCGCGTCAGCACGCTCTGTAGGTTGATCCGCGGGTCCTCGACGTCGCGCACGAGGTAATCCCGAAGGACCTCGCGGTCGTGTTTGCCCCATGACCGAAGCAGGTCGGCCGTCTCTCGCTCAAAACGCTGTTCCACGTTGGTTCGCCTCGTCCTTGAACTTCAGCAGTTGGTACATGGTCTCGATCCGCGGCGTCAGGCAGCCGGCGCCGGCCGCGGCGCGGAGCGGCGCGCCGAAGATGGCCTCGATCTCCATCGGCCTGCCCGCGCGGCAGTCCAGGAGCATGCTGGGGCTGTAGGGGGCCATCCTGGCGGTGTCGTCGAGCTGGCTTTGGATGAAGGCTTCGGGTGTTTCGCGCCCCGCCGCGGCGCTGGCGGCGGCGGCAACCTCGCGCATCAGGCCCTCGGCAAGGGCCCGCGAGTGCCCATTGGCCATGATTCGGTCGGTCGTGGCGTCCAGCATTACCGACAGGCTGTTGAAAGGGATGTTCCAGACGAGTTTCTTCCAGCGGGCCAGGACGAGGTCCTCGGCGTAGTTGATCCGTATGCCGGCGGCCTGGAAGTCCCCGCCGATCGCGCGCATCCGCTGGGTTATCCCCCTTGGCCGGTGCCGGCTGTCGTATTCGGCCAGGGTAATGTACCCGTAGTCGAGGTGGCGGATGTGCCCCGGGCCGACCTTGCTTGAGCAGAGAAAGCACAGCCCGCCCATGACGCGATCAGGCCCGACGATCTCCGCGACCTGCTCCTCGACGCCCAGGCCGTTCTGGAGCACCAGCACCACGCCGTCGTCGGCGATCACTGGTCCCAGAAGCTCCGGCAGCAGGTGGTTGGCGGTGGTCTTGAGCGCGACGGCGACCACGTCGCACCGCGGCATGTCCGCCGCCCTGCCATAGGCGCGCACGCTCGGCAGGACGAAATCGCCCTCGACGCTGTCTACCCGCAGCCCGCAATCGCGGACGTGCCGGTAGTCGCCGTGCAGCAGGAAGTGCACGTCGCGGCCCGCCCGCGCCAGCCGGCCTCCATAGAAGCCGCCCAGGCCGCCCGTGCCGATGATCGCGTAACGCCGCTGGGACATGGCCGACAACTCCAAACGCTCAAATGCCCAATGACCGATGCTCAACCTTCACTGTCCAATGTACGCCGCCCACTGTCCAGTGTTCAACGCTTGATATTCAATAGATCAATGTCAAATGCCCAATGCGGGCCTGCCCCGTGACCACGGCGTTTTGTCACGTTCGTAGGGCTTGTTCCGCTGCCGAGCAAGAGCCGCGCGGGCGGGGGTTGGCGTCCGCGGCGGTTTCTCATCCCGCCGGGCCCAAACGAGACAAGGCCGGCCACTCGCGTGACCGACCTTGCTCTAAACGAGGCCGACGGGACTCGAACCCGCAACCACCGAATCGACAGTCCGGTACTCTAACCAATTGAGCTACGGCCCCATTATCTGGCAGCATCGTAATATATATTCTACTGCCTGCTTGTCAATATCGGATTGCCCGCCCGCGGAAAAAACGGAAAAAATCCAATGCGGCAGCCGGTACCCGGCCTGTTCGCTTCAGCGAGCAGGGCATTAGGCCGGGATGCTCCATGGTCAAAGGAAATTGATGTACCCTGAAGCCGGGAGCCCGAGGTCTGAAGCCTGAAGCCTTCTTCGTCAGTACGGCCATTTCTCGTCGTCGAGGTCGTCCTGGCCTGTCTGGTCGGCCTGTGGCGCGGCGGTGACGGCGACCTGGGCGCGGGATTTGGCGCGTCTGCGGGGGTGCGGTGGAGGCTGCGGAGTGTCGGCGCCATAAAGCATTTGTTTGGCGGCGGTTGAAGCTGTAGCCCTGGTGGAGGCCCTTCGGCGGGGAGGCGCAGCGATCTTGAAGGGGGCTTCCATGTTCGACTCGTCGGCCTCGTCATCTTCGGCCTGGGCGTCGGCCGCATCGGCCGGGGCGCTTAGCAACTGCTCGCGTTCGGCCTGTCCGACGGCGAGGTCCACATCCTGGGCCACAAGTTCCCGGCCGCGGGCGTCTTCGGCGGCGGCGACGGTCTGCGGCGCCGGCTCGGCTGCCTCGTTGGTCTGCGCCGGCTCGGCGGTTAGGTTGGTCTGCGGCGCCTGCTCGGCGGGGGCGGGGGATTCATCCTGGGCCACAGCCAGGGCATCGGCGGGGGCGGGGCATTCATCCCGGGCAGCGGTTGCGGCATCGGCCGGGGCGGGGGGCTCTTGAACGGGCTCACCGGCCGCGGGCGCCGGCTGGGCGTCAGTTGCGGGCGTGGCCTGGCAGGCAAGGTCGGCCTGCTCGTCGTGGTCGGCCTGCTCGTCAACGGATACTTCCTCGACGTGCCGTGTGTCGCATCGCCACTTGGGGCGAGGCTCGGCGATTCGTGGAAGGTTGCGGAAGTATTTCTCGTAGCGTTCGGCGTTGCCGGTCAGCCGCGGGGTGGACAGAACGCGAAGGTGGGCGAGGTACTCGAAGAGTTGGTCGTCGGCGAACCGCGCGAGGAATTGCGGCTCGGCTGAGAGGTTGATGGAAAGAATCTCGTCGATCATCTCACGTTTAGTCATGTCGGCATTCCTCGTGCTGCGTATGGGAGTCTCGCGCGTGGCGAGCGCTCACGGGAATTGTTATCGGCGGGGGCTCGCGAAAAACTTTAGGGCGGCGTATCGGATCGATCCTGGCGGCCGGTGGGGCGGCTTAGCGAGCGTCTTGGGGCGTGGCGTTGAAGGCGAAACTCTCTTGCCCCGGCGGCGGGTGTTGGCCGATACTGAATTCTCGTGGGCGGGCCGGCGGCATGACGGGTAGCAGTTAGAATAGCCAGCCGGGCGGCAATCTCGTATACTGTCGGGCCAGGCGATTTTGGAGTGGTCGATGGAACTTTGGATTGCCGACCTGGAATTCGAGCGGCAAGGGCCGATACGCGGCCTGCTGAAGGCGGCGGTTGCCAACCCGCTGGCCAACTACCTGCCTGCGCGGATGCTGCGCGGGCTGCTGCGTTTTGCCAAGAGCGAGCTGGCGGCCGAGAACTGGAAAGACCCCGGCGGCTGGCGGAGCATGGTCATCAGTTACGAGGGCGACTGCCGGCAGATCGCCGACCGCATCCTGATCGGCGGGGGGACGATGGCCAAGGCGCTTCGCAACCGCAAGAAGCTGGCGGCGCGGGTCCTGGCGCGGCTGATCGACCAGGCGGGCGACGGGCCGGTCCACGTGCTGTGCCTGGGCGCGGGGCCGGGGCACGTGATAACCGACGCGCTGTGCCGGTCCCGCAAGGACGCGACGGCCACGCTGGTGGACCTCAGCAGCGACGCATTCGAGTACGGCCGAGCGCTGGCCGAACGAAAGGGCCTCACCGAGCGGATGCGGTTCGTGGAAGGCGACGTCCGCGACGTTGCCCGGATGCTGGAGCGGCCGCCGGACGTGGTGAAGATGCTGGGAATCTGCGAGTACCTTACCGACAGCCAGATCGTCGACATCGCCGCCGCCGTCGCCGCCGTGATGCCGGCCGGGGCGCCGATCGTGTTCAACAGCCTCTCCAGGGCCCACGGAAATGACCGGTTCTTTCGGCGGGTATTCGGGTTGCACATGACTCATCGCTCGCCGGAGCAGTTGCAGGAACTGATGGGCCGGGCCGGGTTCGGCGATTTTGCCGCCCTGGCCGAGCCGCTTGGCGTGTACCAAGTCGTCGTGGGCCGCAATAAAGAAGCTTGAAGGATAACTGATGCCGGAGCTTTCCGTGCCCTGGGGGCACGATCAACTTGAGTTGAAGCTGCCGGATAGTTGGCAGGTCGAGCAGGTGGCCTCGCGCAGCGTTCAGCGCGCGCCGGAGGACTGGCCCGAGCGCCTGGCGCTGGCCCTGAGCCAGCCCGCGGTCGGCGTGCCGCTTGGCCGGCTGCTTTCGGCCAGGCCGCACGGGAAGATCGCCATCGTCGTCGAGGACATCACCCGCCACAGCCCCACGCCGCGGATCATCGATGTGATCATGCGGGAGGTCCGCCACGCCCGCATGTCCGACGAGCAGGTGGAGATCGTGTTCGCCACCGGCATGCATCCGGCAATGTCGCCAGCGCAGGGGGCCGAGAAGCTCGGCCCGGCCGTGGAAGGGATTCGCCGACGGTCCAACCCCTGGGCCGACGAGGGCGCTTACGTGCATCTGGGCCGGATCGGCAGGGTGCCGGTGCGGATAGACCGGTCCGTCGCGGCGGCGGACATAAGGATACTTGTCTCATCCGTCAGCCCGCACCTGCAAGCCGGCTTCGGCGGGGGTTACAAGATGTTCTTCCCCGGCTGCGCGCCGCTGGAGACAATCCGCGCCCTGCACCGGCTGGGCATAGGCCGCAGGCCGAGGCAGCTTGTGGGGCTCGCGGCCTCGCAGAACCCGATGCGCCGCCTGATCGACGCGGCCGGACGGATGGTCGACGACGCGGGGGGCAGGACATTCAGCGTTCAGTACCTGCTGGACGATCAGGACCTTCCCCAGGCGATCGCGGCCGGGGAGGTGCTGCCTGTCCACCGGATGCTCCGCAAGCGCTGCTCGGTTGACTGCGGGATCGTGGCGCCGGGCCAGGCGGACGTGCTGATAACCAACGCCCACCCGCGTGACTTCGACCTGTGGCAGTGCTTCAAGTGCATACCGAACACGATGTGGGCGGCCAGGCCCGGCGGCGTGATAATATGCCTGGCACGCTGCGAGGCGGGGCTCTACGGGATGAAGGTCCCGCCCTGGCCGCTTACCCCGACGTGGACTCGCCGGCTCTTCCGCCTGATCGGGCCCGAGGCCATCGCCTCCCTGCTGACGCGACTGATGCCCTCGATGGCGGGCGACGCGGCGTTCTTCATTCGCCTGGCCGCGCAGACGCTCTGCCGAAACCCCATAATCATGGTCTCGCCGGCACTGCACGCCGCCGGGGCCACTTTTCCGGGACTGAGGATCGTCGCCTCGATGGATGAGGCCATAGCCGCGGCAGAGAGGCGGCTGCCCCACGGCTCGCGCAGAGTGGCGGTCTTCCCCTTCGGCGGGGTGACGTTCCCGATACCCGCGATACCCGCGCCGCACAACGGAAAGGTCGCCGCCGCCGACGGCGGCTCGGCGGGCGCGTGAAGGACATGCTTGCTGAAGCGAGCAAGCCTCGGGCGCGTGAAGGACATGCTCGCTGAAGCGAGCAAGCCTCGGGCTGCCGGCGATCTGCCGCGGTGGACTATCGCTTGCTGACGATATGATCGAACCGGACGACAACACCAGGCTGCGGGACCTTCAAAGGGTCCTGGACATCAGCAGGGCCATGGCGGCCGCCAGGGACCTCGACGAACTGCTCGGGCTGATCCTCGAGCGAAGCATGGAACTGCTGGGGGCCGAGCGGGCGACGGTGTTTCTCCACGACCAGGCCGCCGATGAACTTGTCAGCCGGATCGCGTGCGGGTCCGAGGCGATTCGCATGCCCGCCGGGCGCGGAATCGCGGGTGCGTGCGTCCGCCAGAGGGCGATTGTCAACGTGCCGGACGCCTACGCCGACTCTCGGTTCAACGCGGACTTCGACCGCCGAAGCGGCTTTCGCACGCGGAATATCCTGGCCATGCCGCTGTGCGATTACTCCGGCGAGCTCGTCGGCGTGCTGGAGGTCATCAACAAACGCGCAGGGAGCTTCGGGCCTTACGACATCTCGCTGGCCGAGACGCTCGCCGCCCAGGCCGGCGTGGTCATCCAGCGGGCCAGGCTCATCGAGCAGTACGTCCAGAAACAGCGGATGCAGCGCGGCCTGGAGATCGCGCGCGAGATTCAGCGCGGCCTGCTGCCGAAGGGCGACCCGACGGTGCCGGGCTTCGACATTGCCGGCTTCAGCGCGGCGGCCGACGAGACGGGTGGCGACATCTACGACTTTCTGCCGCTTTCCGGCGGCCGGCTGGGTGTCGTCGTCGCCGACGCCTCCGGCCACGGCATCGGCCCGGCGCTGGTCATTGCCGAGACCCGCGCCATGCTCCGTGCCCTGACCGGCAAGGCCGGCAACGTGCCGGTGGTCATGGCCGGCGTAAATGAGTTGCTCTCGGAGGATCTCGGGGCCGGGCGCTTCGTCACGTGCTTTCTGGGCGTGCTCGACCCGGCCGGGAAAAAGTTGACCTTCGCCTCCGCCGGGCACGGGCCGATCCTCTTCTATGACCGCCAGGCCGACAGGTTCGAGGAACTGCCCGCCACCGCCGTGCCGCTGGGGATCTTCGGCGGCGTGAGCTTCGACGAAGTCGTCGGCCGAAAGCTCCGCAAAGGAGACTTCGCCGCCATCGTGACCGACGGCCTGTTCGAGGCCGAGCCAGGCCGGCCGGAAACCGGCGACGCCGGCGAGCAGTTCGGCATCGCTCGGATACTGGACCTCCTGCGCGCCGCTCGCGACCTGCCCGCCCGCGAGATGATCGCACGCCTCCACAAGGCCGTCGCCGACTGGTCCGCCCCCGAACCCCAGGCCGACGACCTGACCGCCGTCATCATCAGGAAACTTTGATGAAGGAGAGGCGATAGGTAACAGGTGGCATGAGTCAGAAGAACGACAATCCGCTGCCCGTCCTGGGGCCGAGGCCGCGATATCGGCAACTGCCCGGCGGGGGCATTTGCGCGGCGGCGCCGGCGAAGATCAACCTGGACCTGCTGGTCGGCCCGCGCCGCGCCGACGGCTATCACCCGCTGGACTCCATTGTCGCGAAGGTCTCGCTATACGATGAAATCACGCTCAGCCCGCGTGCGGACGGACAGATCACGCTGGCGTGCGGCAGCGCGGACTGCGGCCCGGCCGAGACGAACCTCGCCTATCGCGCCGCGCGGCTGCTGGCCCGGCATGCGGGCCTTGGCCAAGAGAGAGGCTCTGGCATCGGCGGGGGGTCCGAGGGTGGCGGCGCCCGGCCCGCCGTGGGCGTGGACATCGCCCTTGTGAAGCACATCCCGACGGGCAAGGGCCTTGGCGGCGGCTCGTCGGACGCCGCGGCCGTGCTTGCGGGACTCGACCAATTGTGGCATCTCGCCATGCCCCCCGGCCGCCTGGCCGAACTGGCCGCGAAGCTCGGCAGCGACGTGCCCCTGTTCCTTGGTCCCCCGGCCGCACGGATGACAGGGCGCGGCGAGAAGCTCTGGCCCACAGCCGTGCACAACTTCGCCGCCGTGCTGCACATGCCGGACTTCGCCTGCGCAACCGCCGATGTGTACCGCGTCTTGGACCGACTGCCGGGCGCCCAGAAAGCCCGCGCCGGCCCCCGCCGGCCTATGCCCACTCGAGAGGCGATCGACCTCGCCTCCGCGCCGCCCAGCACGTGGCGCGGGCGCCTGCGAAACGACCTTACCGCCCCCGCCGAGGCCGTCAGCGAGCAACTGCGCGAAACGCTGAGGCTCCTTCGCCGCTGCGCCGCTGCCCCGGTGTCGATGACCGGCAGCGGCAGCGCCATGTTCATCATCTGCGACAGTGTGGACGAAGCCCAGGCCGTCGCCCGCCGCCTGCCGCCGGACCTGCCCGGCCGAACGGCGATCGTCCTGCCGAACCCCTGGTGACGGGCGGAAAGGTTTCGTCATTGCCGGCTGCCCGGGGATTGCCGTCCGGGCTTCGGGTCTTTCGTTGCACTTTTTGCGCGCGGTTTTGAGGCAGACGCTTGACCGGATCGCCGACAAATGCTAAAAGATATGCTTTGGCAGCAGCCGGAGATTTGACAACCGGATAGCCGCCGGCCTGGGCGAACCAGGCGGGCAGAATCCCAATCGGGGCTGTGGCGCAGTTGGGAGCGCGTCTGCATGGCATGCAGAAGGTCCAGGGTTCAAATCCCTGCAGCTCCAGTTCCGAGTCCGCCGCGGCGGACTCTTTTGGTTTTCGCGGCCTGCCGGGGCGTTTCGGCGGGCCTTCGCGTCAACTCCGCACGGGCAAACCTATCCGGCCAGTTCTCCCGACCGTCGGCCCCGTTCCCGCGTTTGAACTGCGTGCCGGCAGGCCGGGCCTGCGCCTAGGTCCTCGCCCGGCCCTCCTATAATCTTCTTGGTCCGGCTATGGCATCCGCGGCGGTCATATGACCGCTTGACGCACCAGGATTCCTTGCCGGCCCGAAACAGGCCGGACTTCGAAAGGAGACCGTTATGGGTGAACCGGATTTCGCTTACGCGATCATTGGCGGCGGGCTGGCGGCAGTCTCAGCCGTCGAGGGCATCCGCGAGTTGGACAAGGCCGGGAGCATCCTGTTGCTCTCCCAGGAAAAGCATCTGCCGTATCACCGGCCGCCCCTGACCAAGCAGCTCTGGTCGGGCAAGAAGAAGGTCGAGGACATCTTTGTCAAGGGCCAGGGCTTCTACGACGACAACGGGGTACGGTTGATGCTGTCAACACGGGCGGTGGCCATCGACGCCCGGCGGAAGACCGTGACGGATGACAAAGGCCGCACCTCCAGATTCAACAAGCTCTTGCTGGCCACCGGCGGGTCGCCCAAGAGGCTGCCCATCCCCGGAGCGGACCTCGATGGCGTTTGCTACTACCGCTATCTCGATGACTACCTGGCGACGCGCCCCGCGGCGGCCGACGGCAAGTCGGCCGTGGTGATCGGCGGCGGGTTCATCGGCTCGGAGATCGCCGCAGCCCTGACCCTCAACCATGTGGCCGTGACCATGATCTTCCACGGCGCCTGTCTGTGCGATCGCGTGTTTCCGGCCGAACTCGGCCAAGCCATCCAGGAGCGGTACCGCCAGCGCGGCGTCAACATCCTCTCCGGCGACCGTCCCGCGACGATCTCGCGGGCCGGCGGCCGCTGGATCACGCGGACCGCCAATGGCCGACAGGTGGAGTCCGATCTGGTCCTCGTGGGCGTCGGGATCGAGCCGTCCGCGAGCCTGGCCCAGGCGGCGGGGCTGCGGACGGACAACGGCATTGTCGTCAACGAACGCCTCCAGACCTCGCACCCCGACATCTTTGCCGCCGGCGACAACGCGCTGTTTCCGTACCAGGCCCTGGGCGTCTCGGCGAGGGTCGAGCACTGGGACAACGCCCTGAACCAGGGCAAGTGGGCCGGGCGAAACATGGCCGGCGCCAATGACTCGTTCACCCACATGCCGTACTTCTACTCGGACCTGTTCGAGTTCGGCTACGAGGCCGTCGGCGATGTCGATCCAAGGCTGGAGACCTTCGCCGACTGGGAGAAGCCAAACGACACCGGCGTGGTCTACTACCTCCGGGACGGCAAGGTCCGCGGGGCCATGATGTGCAACGTGTGGGACAAGGTGGACGCGGCTCGAGAGATGATCCGCAAGGCCCGGCGCGTCGAGCCAAGGGAACTGGCGGGCGCGATCCGATGACAGGGCATCGACCTCCATTCAACGCCCCAACTCCTTGAGCCATTCCTAGAAGGACGCCGTCGCCGGTGTTGTCGTCCGACGGGATCTTTGCCCGATCAGCCACGTCCGTCCGGTCGCTATCACCAGCGGAATGACGCCCAGAACGATGAAGATCGCGTCGGCCGGCAGTCGAGCCCATTCCAGATTGCTCATGGCAGGCTGGTCCAGGAAGGCGACGCTGCGGCCTTGCCAATAGCCGTTCTCGATCACGTCGTACATCTGCAGCACACCGGTGGGGAACAGGCTCAGGGCAAGCATCAGCCCCAGGCCGATGTTCAGGCCCCAGAACGAGACCTTGACGTACTTCTCCGTGCGATGCCAGTTCTCATCGCTGGACATCTGGCGCAGGACGAACACCAGCATTGCCACCGCCAGCATCCCGAAGACGCCCATCATCGCCCCGTGGGCGTGATTGGCCGTGAGGTTCGTGCCGACCTCGTAGTAGCTCACCACCGGCAGGTTGATCAGGAACCCGAAGATGCCCGCCCCGATGAAGTTCCACACGCCCACGGCCACCAGGAAGTAGAACGTCCACTTGTGAGGCACTCTGATCGGCTTGCCGCATGCGTCGCATTGGCCCCGAGACAGCCTCATGAACGCCGAGGCGTCCAGCGTCAGCAGGATCAACGGCACCACTTCCATCGCCGAGAAGGTCGCCGACAAGGCCATCGAGACGGTATTCTGCCCGGTCCAGTACCAGTGATGGCCGGTGCCCAGGATGCCGGCGCCCAGGAACAGGATGGCGTCCAGGTAAATCACTCGCGTGGCCGTCTGCCGCGACACCATGTCCAGCTTGTAGAAGAGCACGGCCACCATGACCGTCGCGAAAAGCTCGAAGAACCCCTCGACCCACAGGTGGATGATCCAGAAACGCCAGGTGTCAACCACGGTGAAGTGCGTGGCGCCGCCGAAGAACAGCGCTGGAAGGTAGAAGACCGGGATCGCAAAGGCCGCCAGCAGGAACAGCGTGGAGATCTCCCGGTGCTCCCTGTCCCGCCAGGCCGGCAGAACAGCCCGGACCAGGAACACAGCCCAAAGGAGCAGCGCCACCACCAGCACGTACTGCCAGAACCGCCCCAATTGCAGATACTCCCAGCCTTGGTTGCCGAACCAGTACCATAGCCTGCCCACGAGTTGTCGAACGCCAAGGACGTTGCCTACCAGCGTGCCGGCGACCACGAGGACCAGCAGGACGAACAGGACGTTGAGTATCTTGGTCTGACCGCGGGGCTCCGCTGCTCCCAGGGCCGACGCCAGGAATGCGCCACCGGCGACGAAGGCGGTGGCGATCCAGAAAATCGCCAGTTGCAGGTGCAGGCTCCGCAGGACGTTGCTGGGGAAGATGGCGGATAGGTCCAGGCCGTAGAAACTCTCTGGCTGCGCGCGGTAGTGCGCCACGCCGCCTCCCATCATCACCTGGGCCAGGAACATGAAGGCCACAGCCACAAAGAACTTCAGCGTTCCCCGCTGGCTGGGGCTGGCCGAGCCTGGCAGAAGCGTGGGATGGATGTCCGCGTGCTGGCCCTTGCCATGCCAACCCAGGTAATCGAACTTGCCGAAGGCCAGCAGCACCCCCGCCGTGCCGGCCAGCAAGGCGATCAGGCTCAGTCCGCTCCATAGGATTGCTGCCGACGACGGCCCGTTGCCGATGGCCGGGTCATAGGGGAAGTTGTTCGTGTAGGAGTACGTCTGACCGGGGACGTGCGCTGCCGCCGCCCAAGCTGACCAGGCGAAGAAGGCCGTCAGTTGCCGAAGCTCCTCCGGGTCACGGACCATCTTCCGCGGCAGGCCGCGGTTCTGACTGACGTTCGTGAAGTACGCCCGCCACTGGTCGATCTGCTTGCCGAACGAGTCCGCCTCCGGCTGGGTGAACTTCAGAACCTTCGTGGCCGGGTCGTAGCGGTTTTCGGCCAATAGGGCAGAGACCTCGGCGGTCAGCACCTCATCTTGCGAGCTCACAGCATTCTTGGGCGGGCGAGCGGCGTTTTGCCGCGACAGCCAGGCCCTGGCATCAACCGCCAGTTGATGCAGGTACGCCGCTGTGAAGTCCGGCCCCAGGTAGGCCCCGTGCCCCCACAGCGTGCCATTGTCCATCAGGTCATAGCGAAGAAAGACCTGCTGCCCGGCAGTGACATCCGCGCCGGTAAAGACCACCTGGCCGTTTGGACCGACAACCTTGTCCGGGATGGGTGCGCTGATCGAGTAGGCATTTGCGGCGATCCATCCGAGAACGGTGAATTCGGCCAGCACAATAGCCAATGCCCCGTAGCGCCACCACTTGGATAGCCGATTCGATGCTCTTTCTTCCTGCAAACCCATGCAGATCGCTCCTGCAAATGGTCAAGATGCTCGCTTTCGTGCTGCCATGAGATGCCCGCGTCTTGGGAGCCGCGGATGACCTCTTGGCCGACAAAGCCACAACTACGCGCATACAATAGCGTAATGTTTCATCGTATGCCACAACATGGCGTCGGTTTGGTCAGTGCCGCCACTAATTCTGAATAGAAAAGGACGAATCATGAGTGAGATACTAGGCATTGTCGTGCCCGAACCCATCCAGTTTCTCAACTGGGGGTGGTGGATCATCCATGTCATCGGGATCGCCGTGGTCTTCGTGATTGGCATGACTGTCGGCAAGAAGGGCAAGGCCGCCTAGCCGCCTGCCCAGTTGGGCGGCGGCCTGAGAGAAGGCGCCATCGTGACCCATCCGGCGGCGTTCGCCGCCGTCTGAAGCCGAGCCAGGAAGAGCCTGAAGGGATGCGGCGCGATCGAAAACCACCGCGTGGCTGTGGTACCGCAACGTCGGATTAACGTCGCGCCAGTCACGCACGCGGCGCGAATATGGCGATCAATGGACCTTGGTCTTGGCGACCAGCCTCTTGGCCGTCGCCATCTCCGCCCTGCTGAGCAGGCCCTGACGGATAATCATGGTCTCTGATGAGACCCCGGACGTGTCGTCCCGGGCCTTCACGTGCAATCGGCCGCTGTTATCGTACGTAAAGACGATGCTGATCGGCGAGCCCACGCTCAAACCCTGCGGCAGCGGACCGACAACGCACTGGCCAATTGACACACAGGCACTGGGGTCCCTGGAGTCGCCTTCGATTATCTGAACCACAACGGTCTTCGCGTTTTCCACGGCCGAGCCGAAGGTCTTGGTGCGGCTGGCGGGCAGCGGAGAGTTCCTTGGGATCAGGATCGACGTCTGCTTTTTTTTCGTCTTTGGCGACAGCGCCACCACGCCAAGACTATGTGCGTTGACGTTGATTGTCCGTATCTCGGAAAGCACATACGAGACGTTCTTTTCGTAATCGCAATCCGGCAGGAAGCAGGGGGCGTCCTTGTCGCTCGACGCGCCCGACGGCGCCTGCGCCGGCGGGCAGACAGGGGCCGGGATCTGGACCTGTGACACGGCCTCTTTCACAGCCGGCGGACAAGCCGCGGAAGGCTCCGACATGGCCAGTGGCTCCGCGAGCATCTTAAGGGGCCCGTCGCTCGCCGGATCGCTCGCGACGAAATCGGCGCGGCAGGCGTCGCCGTCCATCCCCGTAGACTGCTCGGCGGGCTTGCCCGTGACCGCGATGATGGCCGCCTGAATGGCCGCACCGTGCGCGACGACCTCGTCGGCCGAGAGAGAATCGTCCGGCTCCTGCCGCATCTCGCGCCGCAGCATGTCCGGAACCTGGGGCATTCTCGTCCCACCGCCCACAAGCAGGATCCTTTTGACGTCTTCAGGGCGCAGATTGGCGCTTTCCAGGACCTTGTGGAGCCGGCTTTGAGTCCGGAACAACAGGTCGCCGGTCATCTCCTCGAACTGCTCGCGAGTGATCGCCAAGACGAGTCGCTTCCCGCCATGACTGACGGTGAATTCGGTGCTCGGCCGAACTGAAAGGTCCCTCTTGGCCTCCTCGGCCGCCAAGACGAGTTCCTGGTGGCTGTGGGGGTCCTCCAGGGGGTCGGCGCCATACTGACGGGCAAAGAGCGTCGCGGCGTGGGCGATGATGCGATCGTCCCAGTCCTTGCCGCCGAGACGGACGTCGCCGTCGGTGGCCAGGACGCGGAACTCCTCGTCCTGAATCCTTATGACGGTCACGTCAAAGGTGCCGCCGCCGAGGTCGTAGACCAGGAAGGTGCTGGATCCGTCCAGGCCGCGGGGTGGCATGTCGGCAAGCTTGCTCGCCTGGCCCCCACGTTCCACGTAGTGGTGGAACCCGTAGGCCAGGGCGGCCGCGGTCGGCTCGTTGAGTATGTCCAGCACGCTCAGGCCCGCCAGAGTTCCGGCGGCGGCGGTCGCCTGGCGCCTGGCCTCGTCGAAGTACGCCGGCACCGTGATGACCGCCCCGGCAATCGGGCCGATCTTCTTCTCCGCGTCCTGCTTGAGCTTCTTGAGGATCAGCGACGACACGTACACCGGGCTCATCTGCCTGCCCGCGATGGGGCTGCGGCAGAGCGGCTCGCCCATTTCCCGCTTGACGCACGTCGAAACGCGGTCCGGATGCACCAGACACGCCCGAAGGGCCCTTCGGCCAACGACTACCGTCTCATCCTTGTTGAAGAGCAGCACCGACGGGGTCGTCAGCTCCCCCTCCGCGTTGGGAATGGTCACGGGCTCGCCCCGCCGGTCCAGGTACGCCATGGCCGAAAAGGTCGTGCCCAGGTCGATGCCTATTACCTTGCCGCCGTTTGCAGCCATAAGAACAACCTCCCTGGGGGCAATATGCCCCGCTCGGCCCGGTCAGTCTGCGGGCAGATAA
>Ga0315282_10007737_pt1 | contig 17558 bp, 16 predicted proteins | sample YL17G07_20_MG_FD_203693 | JGI IMG/M metagenome (GOLD analysis project Ga0315282, IMG submission 203693) | Sediment microbial communities from Yellowstone Lake, YNP, Wyoming, USA - YL17G07_20 | ecosystem: Environmental > Aquatic > Freshwater > Lake > Sediment | place: USA: Wyoming | collected... | reverse complement strand
CTCCCTGTGGTAATCGTACGGATAGAAGGACGGTGTTGCTTGCGCCGACTCTGGGGCTGTATCCCCGTTTTCCAGTTATTCTGTGCAGTTGGACCTGTTTCTGGAATCTCTCGTTTCCGGGGAGAGTAAGGAACCTAGAGGCGGCGGATAGGAGGATTGGGAGTCTGAGTAGGTCAGCGGTTTCCCAGCCTTGCCGCCGGGCGAGCCCCTTGAGATGATACGCTAAGTGGACGCGGGCCCGAATCTTCCACCGAACATAGCCCCGAGGCGAGCTCTGAGAACTATCCTGGCCCGATAAGGGAGTTAAGTGATCGCTATCCTTTGAGGGTGTATTCACGTGTAATCATATGTACCCCCTGACGGGGCCACATTTGAGTGACCAGAGGTACCCCCTACAGGGAGGGGGGGTGCTCATTCTCCGTGCTCCTGAACACGGCTCTGGGGCAGTTGCTGACGGCTTAATGATCGCCTTGCTCCGTTCGTCAAGCTGACGCTGGCGCGGATGAAGGAACGAAACATAACCGACATAGTGGTCCCGTGGCTTTCAGCGAACGCTTTCAACAACTGATACTCATCCTCACCGAGACGGACCCTCAGAGCCCTATCCTCCTTCTGCAAATCTCCTTGCTTCTCGGATCCGATTTGCTAGTCAGAGAACCTTCTGAGCAGGCCCTCGAGTCTCGCAGAGCGCACTTGGTTTATAGTCGAGCGAAAGTGTGAGGAGTTTTGAATCAGAAAGCTGGTGGGCCGGGAGGTTTCCAGACCCAACAGGGTTCAAAACCCTGGCCGTAACATAATTGTTCCGTAACATAATTGTCGTCAAAGGTTCGCTATTTCTCTGGCTTTTCCTGGTCCAATTCCCATTAGGTACGCAACTGGAATTGCCATATGAGAAGAGTTGATGAGACTGGTCACGGTCTTCGCAAGCAATCGTCAGAATCTTCTCTGTATTCTATCCAGCCAATTTGTGGGTCATAAATGTGAGAAAAGTCCATCCAACTGCTAAGTGTTCTCATCGCTGCAAATGCGTGGATTCGTGCCGATGGAAAAGCCTCCAAAAGCCTGTTTGCAGCGCCCATCATCATATGGCCTCTAGTAACGATATCATCTATTAGCACAATGTCTTCAGTCGATCCTAGGTTTCCCTGTACGGCCAGTGATTCGAAATGCTCGGTTGGCGTTGGTCTTTGACTAGCCTGACTGGTAGCCGATTTGCGAACCGCCCTTGTGCGAGCGAGACATGGCATCACGCGTGCGCCGAACCCTCTCCTGACCAGGGCAATTGCTATTCGCTCCGGGACCCAAAGACTATCTGGTTGCAAGAGCGAACTCCTTGGAAGTGGAACCAGAACCGAATTTGATCGAAAAATGGAGCCAAAAGGTAGCTCAGATCTTCGACGTCCCATCGTACTAGATATCCAGTTTGACATGAGGACTGGTGGGTCCTCTACAAAGGAATCATACTTTATGATTCTCATTATCTGTCGGGATCGCTCAATTTCCTCTGAACTACCACCGCGCGGGCAATATGAGAGGAGTGAACCAAATTGAAGTTGGTTCAGGTGCATGGCATAACTCAGCGAATGATCTCTAAGACTCTTTCAGACGAGGGTAGCACTTCAATGACTTCTTCATAGTCTGTGAGTTCGACAGCTCCGTACTCAATCATCTCTTTCGGCCATTTCAAAGAAACATTGTCTGTAATGACCTTAGAAATGAAAAGAGGTCGGCCCAGTCTCAGTGCTTCCCACCCCTGATGAAGTGAGCCACTCGTTTCGCCAGCTTCAACGATTATTGAAGCGTCTGAAATGAGCGCCATGGTTCTGTTTCGAATCACAAAGTTCTCTGGTTCCGTGGGATATCCAACCGGAAACTGCGAGACCGCCCAGTGGTCGCGCATGATTGTCTTCTGAAGTCCACCGTTCCTTGCTGGATAGAATTTGTCCAAAGAAGTTCCGAGAACAGCGACCGTCGAGCCACCTTCCCTGATTGTCGCCACATGCGCTGCAGTGTCGATGCCCTCTGCAAGTCCGCTCACCACGACGACGTTTTTCCTTGCAAGAAACGAAGCTGTTTCTTGCGCTAACACGATGCCCGGAGGGGAGGCTTTCCGAGAACCTACAATCGCTACCCTAGGCCCTGGAAGTGGGATGCTCTTCCCGCTAAGAAAAAGCTTGGAAGGAGCGAATTTCTGTTCAATTTCGTTGAGAGGTCTGCCCAGCAATTCTTCCGGCGAGGTAGATATGTAAGGAGGGCGAGCAGCCTTTTCCATCACAGCTCCCCATGCATGATGGTCTTAGGTCTTATATGAGTTGCAGTGTTTTACAGAGTGGGCCGCACCTGACGGCCGCTCACTAGTTATCATGAACTTAGGAGCCCACGATGAACGGCAGCACCTTCAGCCTTTTTTCTAGGATCCTCTGCTGGTTCGCATCGAGCGCCGGACGAATATAGGGGCGAGCTGCCGTCTTGTAAGTTCCAAACTCCCCGCATGCTGCATACTCAGCTTCAGCCCCGAACTCAAGCATGAAGCGGATCCTGGTTACTGTGATGTCGCAATGACCGGGAATCGAATACACGATCGGTCAGGTTGACCCGAGGCAGGCCAGTAGGTCAGCTATGCGCATCGAACCTAGATCGCAGCGGGAGGTTTCCATACCCATCAGGGTTCAAAACCCATGCCAGATATGATGCTTACAGCGATTGCTTCTCCCATACCGAGAAGACTAGAGGAATACGCTCCAAGTCGAGGCCTGGCAAGGAACAGGCCCCTAGCTCGACTGGCTCCTTTTCTCTTGTTCACTTAATGCGCTTTGGCGACTCAGACAGTCTTAGGCGTAACAATTGCTCGAATCGCAATTATCCAGCCCTAATCCTGGTCGGCACTGATCCCAATATGGCACTGACTTTACTGGCCGAGGCATACACAGGATAGTATTGGCATTGAGTGCACTTGAGTTCCTTCACTTCAGTAAAACCGTTCTGTTTCCTGCGTTCCCCATAGAAGCAATCAAAGAATTGCTTTTCTAAGCACATGACCTTGTCAGACCCCCTTCTCTGGTATTGAGGAAAACTTGCGAGAACCACTTGGTCCTTGAGTGCATTTAGAACGAATCGTCCAAACAGATAGGGCTCAAAGTCCTCGAGATCTCGTCTCGCTCGGAAGACATATCCATGCCCTGAATAGATCCGCGTCCTCTTTCTTTCATATCTGAAGTAGAGGTCTTCTCCTTCTTCTACTATGACTGCAGGCTCGGGGTGTTTCCTAAGGAATTCAGGGGAGAATTCCAGATCTGACCCGTACCAACAATTCTGACCCTCATAGTCCCAATATGGGAAGTAGTTCAGTAGTGATTCTTCTTCCTTTTGCCGGAGAAGCGCTATCACGTACTTCGGTGGTCCTATCAGAGAAAGCGGTGTGATCCATTCAGGCTTTTTTTCGGTCAGACCGATTGCCCACATCCACTTCAGCATATCACCTAGGTCCTTTATGTCATTCCGTTCATCCATTAACCTTGATAGTTTCCAGAACCTGCCGATGGGCTTCAGCCGCTGTGACTGTTGCTTCCACACATCGAGGATTTCAGACAGGCCCATCGTTCTCAGTTCGTCGATCGGAAGATTCAGGGAACACATAATCAGCTCCTGCAGGAACTGCACTCCCTTTCTCTTCGCGACCCACAACATCTTCTTGTAGATCTCTACGATCTGGGAGCCCTCTGTAGCGGCAATTTCACTGACATAGCTCTTGCCCACTTCATCTCCAAGTGCTCTAAGCTCTCCGTCCCGTGAAAACTCGGAAAGTGCAACAGCAATGAATGGTTCTTGGAGCGTCTTGAGTTCTCGCATGAGAGAAGAAGTGATGTACTCGCAGATTAGGATCCTGTCCTTGGCATCGATGAATTCAGACATCACTCCCTCCAGGGACTTGTTCTCAATCAGACGCAACACTTTTTCAAAGGCGCTTCGAGCCTTGACTTGGAGCCAATACAACCAATATGTGGAGGTCGTTGCTGAGAGCATCTTGTGGTAGTATTCGTGAAGGTATCTGAATGCACCTATCGTCCCGCGAGATAGATCGTGCTTTGCTTCAAGAGAGGAAATCCTACTTCGGTCGCTCTCGAATTTCATAAGGTCAAGATGTGGCATGTACTCGTCCGTCATCCCAAACGCGTGCAAATTCATAATGTTATGTGGCAGAAAGAGCTGACTGAGCGGCAACTCAGCTTTTTCCCTTCTTGATCTTCTTCAGCGCTTCTTCTATCGTCTCAAGGGATGGTCCAGATAGAGAGGTGTCCTTTGCCTTCCGGATGGTATCCTCCAAATCACCAATGATCTCCCTTTCTGCCCTCTTCTTCTCATCTTCGACCAAGAACCACAACTTCGATGGACCCGCCATTCTGAAGTCGGCAACGTTCTTCGCCCGGAGAATCTCCAGATACTTCGCAGCGCTATTCCTGCTCACCCCAGTCATTGTAGCAACCTCCGTGGTAGTGACGTATCTCTTTCGCGAAAGAAGATTGACTATGTCTTGCTCATCCTTCAACTCGTGACACACTAGAGCACGGCGAGCCCTTCGATTTAAGCGTTACCGCTCAGCATTGCTGCACGGCGCGATAGCCTTATCCGTCCCAGCCACATATCCCAATCGATGGGATTTGGGCACGATGCTCAAACGTATGGCCCGAATGGCGCTGTGCCTGGCTGGAGGCTACGCCATCATACTATTGATCACACTTGTGTTTGCGGGCCTGTCGCTAGAGAAAGAAGTGGCGATAGTCACCTCGAATCCGGCGATTGTGATCATTGGAGGGCTAACTGGCGCTTCTTTCATATTGACTTTGGCGAATAAGTAGAGAGGATCCCGTAGATCAATAGGCAGGCGCCAAGGAGAAGAAACGCGTCTGGACATCTTGCACAGAAAACGCCTGACACATGAACCGCGTCAGGGAACTAAGTTAACGTCGCCCCACGTCACGCACTTTACGCTTCTGTTTGCAGATGCAGCGACGCTGAAACCTCTTCAACTCTTTGCGAATGAAGTTATATCTATGTTTCGATAGTCTCTCTCTCGAATGAACCCGCCTTTCTTGAATCCACAGGACTCGATCAGTTTGTGGGCTCGTGTGTTGCAGAATGCCGTGACATCCCTGATATGTTTCGGCTGGGCCCCAGACCGTCCTTTCCCCACAACGACTCTAGTCCTTGGAACGAACGTGCAAGAGGTGAATGTATTGTGTGGTGCATCGTCTTCTGCGAGCTAGCTGCAGAGAAGCCACTCCCTCATCTAGGACCGCGACCACGACGGTGGACGTCTTGGTTAGTAGGTCTTGGGCACGATCGTAGTCCCTTTTGGTATTGAAACCTACATTTCTCTTGGGCTATCCTAACCCTCGCTTTTCAAATTGAGTCCATCGAACAGTCACATCAAGTAGCTTACCCCAATAGGCGAAAATCCTTCCAGTCGGGAGGGGTCTAGACCCGTTTGGGTTCAAAACCCGCTTGCATGCGCCGAGGCACGAGTCAGATTGCTCGTTCGGCGGACGCTCTAGCGAATACTAGTGGTTGAAATTGTGCGGCCGCCAGGACTCAAACCGCTAGCGGCGAGTTCTTGGGACTCATGAATCACCAGTGAGCTGGAGCTGAGTACGCCCGGGAATTCTCCATCTCTTCCCATAGTCATCGAACCTAATGTCTTTTTTCGGTGCTGGGTTTTGACTTCGACGAGACGATTGGGAGGCAGGAAGGCGTATGGAACCCGGCGGCATGCAATGCTTAAGATAGAACTAGACAAGAAGTATCTCTCGGGCCCAGTAGAAACGTGGAACCGTGTCTCCATTGAGAGACTCCGATGCATCTCCCCTGCAAACCATTCGACTATTAGTTAAGAACTCCAGCGGTGACGTAGCTGAGTTCACTCTCGACGCAAGGAAGCAGAAGCAATACTCGGTCGGGAGAGAAGGGGACATATCTCTCAGAAAGCTAGACATTGGAAAACATCTATACTCGCCACATGCTTTCATCACCTTCATAGACGACAAATGGTATCTTCGCTCGTCAAAAGGTCAGAGAACGGGAAAGAGGGCACTTAGAGTCAACGGCAAACTGATGGACTCAAGCACGCCTGAGATAAGAATCCAGCATGGATACACAGTATCCCTAGGCGACATCGTTATTGAAGTCAAGGAGCATTCTTGGGAACAGACACTGAAAGACGACAGGCAGATGTCTGCCGGACCACCAACGGGCAGAGAGACTTGGGATCTATTCGTATGCCACGCGAGCGAGGACAAGAACGAGATTGCAAGACCCTTGGCAAGAGCGCTTACGGTCAAAGGCTTGACCGTTTGGTATGACGAGTTCACGCTGACTCTAGGCGACAGTCTGAGCGAATCAATAGATCACGGACTCGCGAATTCCCGATTCGGCATCGTCATCTTGAGCCCATCCTTTTTCGGCAAGGAGTGGCCTCGACGAGAGCTAGACGGCCTAACCGCTAAGGAGATCCGTTATGGCAAGACGATTCTTCCTATCTGGCATAACGTAGATCGTGATTTCGTCCTCAAGTACTCGCCCGTCCTAGCTGGCAAGCTTGCGGTTTCTACTGACAAAGGCCTCGATAAGGTCATTGATGAGATTTTGAAGGCAATTTCCAAGGATCGGTCGAAAGTTGGATCCAGATCCTTGGTGTCGCCTCCAGCTGCTGAGTCAACAAGAGCACGAAAGGCGTTCAAAGACATAACTTCGGGAGCCGAAGTTCCTCCAGTCAGGATCAGAGAGGAAGTCATAGTAAGTGGCACTCATCTTTCACTGGCTCTACTTTGGTGTAAGGAAACCGCGATATGTGTGGATGGGCCGTATCGAAGCGGATTCTACACATTCACGGCAAAGCCCGGAATGAAATTCATAGTCATTGTCTATAGATTTCAGAACAATTGGAAGAGAGAGCAAACTACTCCTTACTTAGAAAAAGGCGAAATCACTACCCATCGGGGATACATATACTCGGTCTGGAATCCTCCTGCTGGCGTTCTTTCGGAAGAATATGGCCCAAGAAAAGCAACAGATGAAGAAGTGAAGAATCTGATAGGAACGTCTGGGGCCTTTGAGAAGCTTCTTCCTGAGGAGTCATGCGTGGGCTGTGTGGCCTTCGAAATCCCGAAGGATGCAACTCCCGTGGAAGCAGTTCTTTTCGAAGTGCCTCTTGCGTTCAGGTTTGACAAATGATCAAGATCCGAATATTCGGCCTACATTGGGAAGAAAAACCGTCAACGAGTTTGAGTTCCTTGGCTTCTATGTGTTGGTTCCTCGAGATCAGATCGACCGCAACGTGTTTCAAGAACAGATAGGCCGACAAAACATCGCGGAAAAGGTGTGCACTCGGATCGAAGGCTATCGAAAAGAGAAAGACGATTTCTCGTATCTGCAAGCGTGGTACCGTGATGTGTTCGACCTATTGGTCAAGCGGATCGATCTTGACTCTTGGTCTTGGGAAACCGAAATGGATGCTATTGCTGCTGCGAAAGGACCAGCTGAAGGGAAGGTCGTCAGAGAGTTCTACGGCCGATGCCTGAAACACAATCAGTGAGCACGGTCTGTCAGTCCAGTCGACAGTACCTAGAAGAGCCTCTGGTCTAGGTGCCTCAGTCGCGGTCTAGATAGCAATAATCATGAACATGTCCGTGTCTTTATTGCGGAGGAATTCCTTGAGAGACTCGAAAGAAATGGTTCCACAAACCCGATCCACTCCCCACAGGCTGAAAATCCACAAGCAAATTGTTCGACTAGTAGAGCTATGGCTTAAGGAGCATGGTTTCGTAATCGGCGGTGCTCCGCTGCTACCCCTCACTGATGGCGCTACCGCGCTCTATCTTGCGGTGAGTAATGCGGTCTTGAAAAAGCAGAAGAAGACCAAGAAAAAACAGGTTCCGGATTGGATCGCTCAGCCGGACGTAGTTGCGATTCTTCCGAGGCGAGGTCGAGATCTCTTCGGAGGCGTAGGTATAGCCGTTGAAGTCTTCTGCAAAGGCGATCTCAAAAAGGACCTTCAGAAACTAGTCAGACTCAACTATGTTGATATTCGTCTGATAGTGACTGACGGGGAAATCCCGAACATGAAGACCGAGGGCAAGCACCCCATAAGAGCCGTACCGTTCGACGAGTTGGATGACAAGCTCATGAGAAGCTTGTTGAGGAGCCAGATTCGGTGAGACCAATTAATATGCGAAGCGATACCGAGCTCAGGCATGAGACCGCTCTAGAGCGATCTCCACGGGAGATGCATGATTTGAGATACGACCTCCTAAGAATGGGCATCTGCTCCTTCAACGCGGGGGAGAACGGGAAATCCTGTGTCTGTGACGCGATGCCATTGCCCAGCTCACTTGTGCTACAGCGGAAAGAAGAAGCGGCCTACCTTCACGCATTGGAAAGCAACTACACCACATCAAGCTTCGAAGAAGCACAGAGAGCCATGGATTCGCTTGAAGACTTCCTCTTGAAGTACGGCACGTCTCGGACGATCGGGCAGCCCGCCAGGCGAAGGAAAGCCCTGCAGAATTGCCTTGGACAAATACGGCCTCACCTTGTGAGGATATCCGACCTTCATCTGCTCGATGTCAATTTCTCACGAGGCGAATCCGAAGTTCTCATGAAACTGACAACGCAGATCTATGACACAATCAACACCCGAGTGTCAGTACGCCAAGGAGGACGAGCGCCAACGGTAGCAGGGAAAGTAATGCACATACTTCAGCCCAGACTTTACGTGATCTGGGACAGAAGGATCCGAGAAGCAAGGGGCCTCAAGGACACGTTCGAGGGCTATTGGGACTATCTTCAGACAACACAAGAAGGTCTCCGAGAGGCCCTGGACGACTATAGGAACACGTCACATAGTGCGAATGCAAGCCCTTCGGATTTTGAGAGAGTTTTCTACCAGAACGGTATGAAGCCTATTACGAAACTGTATGATGAGGCATGCTACGCTATGGTCCGGGGTTGGCTTCACTTTGGGTAGTCGTGGCGATAGTCTCAGAGATCAGTATCGCGTATCCAAGAGATGTGGTTCACGGATAGCCAGACACTGAGAGAACTCGGATTCTTCGAGTGGCATCGGTTTGTGATCCCCCCCCGGCCCCACATTAGACAATGCCGAGCAGACGAGAACACGAAGCACTCTGTAGAATGCTCCTCGGTAGATCATACTCACACGTTCATCAATTCATGGACCTACCCTACCCAATACTAAGAAGAAAACACCGCAAGCTACTCCACAACCAGCGGCTTGATCCCTGGATACTCGCAGCTCTACTCAATGACCCGCAAGCGTCATCCACATCCTTCAAGACAATGCGGCAGGATGGCCCACGAAACTCCTCAAACAAAGCTAGGCTTCGGCAGGTATTTTCCTCGGCAGCTCTCCTCTGAATGCTTTGTGCATCACTGAGCGAAAGAGTTCATTGATTTCCGTGGCCGACTGGATCTGTCGGCTATTCAGAAGAGCTGCACGTTCCACGAAATGAGCAAAATGTTCTTGGATAGCGATTGGTGGACATAGAACTCCGACTGATTTCAATTGAGTCATATTGATTGAGTTAATTCCTGTGGTAGCCTTTGCCAACATGAAGAATTGAGATTTGACATGATCGCTATTCAGATAATGCATCAAGTATTCAGGAACCAGGAGATCTTTGTTCACTCGCACTCGGAAAACGTGATTTTGATGAACACAATTCCTCAGCTCTCCTCGAAACATAGCGGTCCTACCGACATCATCTCGATCCCCACCTTCCAACACAAGCAGATCGCCGGGTTTCAAAATCCATCGTTCAAGCTGGTTGTCTGGAACTTCTATGTATCTGACATCGGAGAGATCGAGTCGGCCAGAGTAGACATTTCTTATTGTTAGGTAAGGTCTGGGAAAGTTCTTCGGCCGTCTTTGCTTTGAAAGCTGTATTCCCCCCCTCAGTTCTGCCAGCTCTAGCAGTCTGTGGACGGGCCATAGTTTAGGGTTGGTGGCTGGGTCTCCGAACATCTTCAGGAATACTGACCGGATGATCTTGCCTGTGAGCTGGTTTACATGCTGACGCTTTCGATTGAGATTGTCTGCTCGTTGCAGAAGTGAGGTGACTTTAAGTTGGGTCTCTATTGGTGGAACTGGGATCTCAAGACGACTGATTCTTGAGAGCTGAAGGGACGGCAGTGTGGTAGTACTAACTGCCCTCGAGAAATCAACAGTACAGAGATAATAGTACAGCCACTTTGTTAGGACCAGATCCTTCTTGGGTCTGACCGCAGCAAGGTGACCGACGACACACGCATCGACTCCCAGAATAGCCCTATGATTCAGTAAGGTCGAAACGCCGCTTTTCGGAAAGAGTATTGTTCCTTTGGGGAAGACCTTTAGATGCTTCTCTTTGATTGCGAGATCGTTGACGTAGTCTTTGGTTTCCCTCAGATCAGGGTTCGTCCCGTACCGACCCAAGTCTTGAACTCTTACAAAGGGTATGTTGCCATTCTCGAAGTACCTCTTTTCCTGAGGCGCTCCATTTCCCGATGCCACTTCCGCTACCTTTTGGAGATCTACAATCTCCCAACCACTTGGAAATCTTGGCATCTATATCATCGCTTTCAATTCCCGCAATTCTTTCGCGATCTCTTCCTCCAATCGCGATACGTTCTCGATCAGAACCTCAGGGTCTTCGTACTCTACTTCTTCATGCTCGACCTGCTTGTATCGTGAGATGGAAAGGGTGTAGTTGTTCTTCTTCAGCTCCGAAAATGGCACGAGAATGCTCTTGTCCGACTCATCTCTGCCAGCCTTGAACTTCTGAACGATGTCAGGAATGTCACCCTTGCCGTCAATGAAGTCGCGCTTCTGGTCTAGGCTGTAGCCGTCTGCTTTCATGTCGTAGAACCAGACCTTCTCGGTTTTTCCGCCTTTGACGAAGACAAGGACCGCCGTGCCAACGCCTGAATAGGGCTGGAAGATGCCGGAAGGCATGGAAACGACGGCTTGAAGATCAGAGTTCTCGAGAAGGAGCTGTCTCGCTTTGATGTGAGCGTTGGAAGAGCCGAACAACACTCCATTCGGAACAATCACGGCAGCTTTTCCGCCAACGGTCAGAAGGTTGTGGAAGAGTTCGACGAAGAGTAGTTCTGTCTTGGTTGTGTCCAGCTTGAAGTTGTCACTGATGTCCGACTTGTCCACATAACCTGCGAACGGGGGATTGGCGAACACGACATCGTAGATGGGTTTCTGTGGAAACCTCTTCGAGAGCGTGTCCATCTGCTCTATGTTCGGCTCCACTATGCCATGCAGAACCATGTTCATGAGAGCGATTCGAATCATCGTGATGTCGAAATCGTAGCCGCAGAATGTCTCTCTCCAGAGAAGATTCCAGTGTTCTTTCTTGGAGATCTTGTCTCCGATCAGGCCGTGAGGTGTCCCATCCTCATCCAACTTCACCATTTCTGGTGTTGTGTGTTTCTTCAGGATGTGTTGGTAGGCTGCGATGAGGAACCCGGCCGTCCCACATGCTGGATCGCATATCTTCTGCCCAATCTCGGGGTCAACCAGTTCTACCATCATGCGGATGATGTGTCTGGGTGTTCTGAACTGGCCGTTCTTGCCTGCGGTCTTGAGCTCTCCAAGCAGGTGCTCGTAGACATCGCCCTGAATGTCGGGTTTCTCACCTGTGGTTTGAGTCATGTCCTCGATTATCGTAACAGCCTCTTGGAGGAGGGATGGCTTGGGAATCATGAACGTGGCGTCTTTCATGTACTTGGAATACAGAACATCCTGGCCATTGTGTAGTTCCTTGATGAATTGGAACACGACTGTGCTGACATGTTTGAACATGGCTTCTGCATTCATGTGACGCCACTTTGACCATCTGCAATCCTCGTGGCCTTCGAAGACGGACGAGTATTGTAGTCCCTTGGCTTGTGCCTGGTTCTTGCGAAATGTATCCAGATCATCGAGGCGTTTCATGAATATGAGGTAGGACATCTGTTCGATTGCGGTTAGAGGATTGCTTAGCCCTCCTGACCAGAAGGCATCCCACAGCTTGTTGATCTTGGACTTCGTCTCTGCGTCAAGCATTTGTGAACGCCTCCGTCTCTAAGCCTCCACACATTGCGAGAACGTCAATGACATCTTCTTTCGGTAGGAGCGGGACTGGAGCGTTTGGTCCGAAGTTCGTAAATGGCGGCTCAAACAGATCAGCATATTCAATATGTTGCTTCTTTGTGAAGACTGTTTGGATCGTTCTCATGAAGTTCACTTGGTCTGCGTTGAGGTAGTTCTTCTCGATTACGAAGGTCTTGAAGGCTTCCGCTATCTTCTCCTCGGGATTGGGGAACTTGTAGAGGCCCAGTATCATCTTGATGAACTGCACAAACGTGCCCTTCGGCTGTCTGTAGAGTTTCTGGAGGACCTCCTCCGTGACGTACAAGTCTGGACTGTTGAGCGTCTTCTCCAACTCCTCCAGGTCGCTCTCGGTGATGACCTCGTTCCTTCGTATCTTCTGCAAAGTCGGGTGCCGATCGGCCAAATCCTTGATTCTCTTCTCGATCTTCTCCACGTAGGCCTTCGCAAGCATCGATTTGGGTGCCGTCACGGGACCATAGTCGATGTATTTTCGCTCCTGGATGACATCATCTATGTCAAGGACTATTGATGGGCGAGGCTCGCTCGTCCTGTATTTCATCAGCGGAGTCAGTTCCCGTAGGAGCATCTGAGCATCTTCGTATGTGACTTGTTTCCAGAAAGCGGGGCTCTGGACTCTCTTGATAAGCTCCTCTTTCTCTTTGACCTCCTTAATAGCGAACGGGAGGCAGTCCATTATCTCCCCGATACTCTGCTTCAGCCTCTCGAGTTCGGCCTTGTTCTTCTCCAGAAGCGCAAGGCTAAGCTGTTCAGTCTTCAATGCAAACGATGCTTGATTCGGATCCATTCCAGGCCTGTATCTCATCAGAGGCGTGATTCTCGTTCGTAGGAACTGAATTGGATCAATACCGACCCTCGTCCAGAAATCCGCAGACTGCGCCTGCTCGACATCACGAGCTGCATCTTTCACGGCAACCGAATCTTTCGGCAGTGCGTTGATGTCGTCGTGAATTCTCTTCTTGACTGACTCGGCTTTTGCTACGTCCTTGAGTTTCTGAAAGTGTTGGAATTGTCTGAGGCGCAGCAAGAAGATTCTGGCAGCCATTGCCTCCTCTGGATGTGCTTCTCGGCCTTTCGGGTACATGCCGAAGTAATCGAAGACATCCCAGTAGTCGAAGATTAGAAATTCCTCTTTCTTCCTGTTCGGCAACCAATCCTTGTGAGAGCAGGTGGCATCTGCCCGTGTGCCTCTTCCTATCATCTGCCAGAACTTGATTCTTGAGAAGACAGGCTTCGCAAACGCAAGATTGCAGACCTCAGGAATATCCACTCCCGTGTCAAGCATGTCAACGGAGATCGCGACCCTTGGCATGTCATCTTGCTTGAACTTCCTGAGGAGCTCTTGAGCTCTCGGATCTTCCGAGACGACGATTCTGGCCAGCTCACCCTTGTATTCTGGATAGAGTTTGTTGAAGGCTTCCCACAACCGTTTTGCGTGTTTCTTTGAGACCGCGAAGAAGATCGATTTGGCAGGTAGGTTTCCAACATAGTCTGTGATGCAGTTCTCCATGAACTCCTTTACCCAAGCCTCGTTTGTACCTGTGACCGCAACCTTCCGTTCTATGTCTGTGCCTTCGAAGTTGATGTATTCGGGGTCGATCCCCTTCTCTACGAGCTCTTTCTTCACTGACTCAGGGACATCTTCAGGTCTGATGCCTTTAATCTGGAAGCGGGTCTTCGCTTTGTAGATGTCGAATGGTGCGAGCACATTGTTCTCGACCGCATCCTCGTAAGGGTAGAGCGCCGTGGGGTTTTGCTCCTCGCATTCGAAGAATCGGTAGGTGTTCCTCTCCACAAATTCAGCTGGGGTCGCAGTCAATCCGATCTCGATTGCGTCGAAGTAGGTGAATACGTCTTTCCACTTGTTGTAGATTGATCTATGCGCCTCGTCGGAGATTATGATGTCAAAGTCTCCTGGCGAGAACTGCTGATAGCATTCCTGGAAGGTCTGTATTGTTGAAGCGAAGAGTCGCTTGTTCCTGTCGAGGTTGCCTGTGAATATTCGTTCCTTCAGCTCGTTTGGGAAGAAGACCTTGAAACCTTCATTGTAGGCTTGATCTCGGAGGGCCTTCCTGTCTGCTAGAAAGAGCATCTTCTGCGCTCTGTTCGCTCTCAAGAGCACGTCCATTATCGCAATCGCCACGCGGGTCTTGCCTGTTCCTGTGGCGTGGACGATGAGGAACTTCCTCTTGCCCTTCTCGATGCCTTCCAGAACTCGTTTCACAGCCTCGATCTGGTAGGTCCTATCGATAATCTTGGGATCGATAGACACGTCATAGAATGGCTTCTTCGAGAAGTTCTGGAACTTTATACGCTCAAGCGCCTCGCGACTGTGGAAGCCCTTGATCATCCTAGGCGCTTCGTTCGGCTTATTCCAGAACCATATCTCATAGCCATTGGTCAGGAAGATGAAGACATCTTGACCGGTCTGGTTCTTGATGTCGTCAACGTACATTTCTGCCTGTTGCTGACCGAGGACGGGATCCTTCGAGGTCCGTTTAGCCTCGACAATCGCGAGAGGCGACCCGGTGCGGTCGACGAGCAAGTAGTCAACATAGGCGCTCTCAGCATCATTTCGTATGGTCTCATCTATGGTTCTGTATTCTCTTCTCTTGAAATCGGACTGCTTGGTGTCCACTTCCTCTACTACTTTCGTCCGATCCTTGAGATTCCAACCCGCCTTTTCGAGGAGCGGGTTGATGAGATCCCTTCGCGTTAGTCGCTCGGTCTTGACAGTCATTTGTCAAGCCAAACTGTCATCTTACTGACTACACATATGTGTTTGCTGGCACCAACTACTTCCCCGGCGACACGTGTGTCCAAGAGGAATGACTGAAGAAACAAGATAGAGGGGGATCGGCTCAACTACTTGGTTGGCATGGTTGAAGAATGGCGTCGTGAGCTCGAGCAGCTCTCCTTGCGAAAGTGTATAGTCTAACAATGCTTCGAAGCTAGACCCTATTGCCAAGGCTTTGTCTGGAATGAATATGCCGGGAAACGGATGTTTGTGATTTGGAGAGATGTTTTCTATGGTTCCGCTAGAGTTGGCTCGAGGACCGATCGGCGCTCTTCTTTCTGCGTCCCATCTGAATCACAAAGAGAATCGAAGAGGCCAAGCTAAGGGAAACAAGATCACGCCATATGGTTCTTCCGACCCAATCGAGAAACGTCGTGACTCTTGAGCCTGTCGCGTCGCCGCCTACCGGCACAGCTTCGAAATTGAAGCCAAGGATGCCGAATGTTTCCCTGTACCAATTGATCGCTAAGGCCGCGTTGGGATAGATCCCCCAGTAGAAAAGGAACATAGCAAGGAAGTAGATGGCCCATAGAACTAGGTAGACTATGTTCAATGCTTGAACAAGAGTTACCAGAATTGAACGACTCAAAGGCTCGCTTCCTCTCTAGGTGCATTCTCATGTGATGGGTCAGCGTCAGTCGCTATAGAACTGGCCGAATACGCTGATGACGGGTTCGCCTCGGATCTCATTCTTGGCTAGGTACATCTGGATGTGCTTCTCGAGCTCATATTTGGGGTCAGGCTCCAGGTGTGGCCAACTGGCCAGCTTTCCCTTGTTGCGAACTATATCGACGTGGAGTCTTAGAACCACAGACGGTCCCCATCGCGAGAAGACTTGAGTAAACGGGACGAAGTTAAACGGGAAACCGATCGGCTTAGCCGCCGTCGGCCCGTCATGCGAGGGACTTTGAAGTACAACTTCGGTGTCCCATCCCTTGCGGTTGTAACAAGTTTTCAGAGCTTGCGGGTCACTGATTCGATGTATGAAGATCTGGTCAGGCTTCAGATCGTCTCTGGTGGGAACCCTGTTCCAATCCACTGCCCTTGGCTGGATTTCGCTCCTGACATGCGCTACAGACAATCAATCCCCCGCCTTCACTATTCATGGACCAGCGCAGCTATTGATCCTTTGCATCCTCTGCTATTCTGCTTCCATCTGGGCGATTCAGTCAGTTGGCAGCCACCTGGGATTTAGCCTTATGACCTACCTCGAAGATCATTCATTTCACTAGAGATGGAGGATAGTTGAGACTCGCATTCTACTATCCGTGGTTCCCCAACGCTTGGGAGCAAGATAACGTCAAACCCTACTCGAACTATGTTCCTTGTCTCGACCCTCCATACTACGATTCTGCGAATCCTGAGACAATTCGAAATCATATCGACTCGATGCGGTATGGCAACATCGATGGCGGCATAGCTTCATGGTGGGGGCAAGGCCACGTAACAGACCAGAATCTCTCTAAACTCCTCGCTGAGGCCAAAGGAGGGCCCTTCACTTGGTGCATATATCACGAGCTCGAGAGTATCCGTAAGCTTACTGTCAGCGACATCGAGTCGGACCTGAAGTACATCATGGAGAAGTATGCTGGGCAACCGAACTATCTCCGCATCGACGGACGGTTCGTCGTCTTCGTCTATAGCCTGATCGAAGAGAAGGCAGAAGGCTGCAGCATGGCTTCCCGTTGGAAACAAGCGAACACGACCAACGCTTTCGTTGTTCTCAAGGTTTTCAAAGACTATGGAAGTTGCGTGGACCAACCTGACAGTTGGCATCAATATGCACCTGACAAACCCTTCCTAATCTGCCGCAAGGGTATGCTGGGAAAGACGTATTCATGTACGATTAGCCCAGGGTTCTGGAAGGTGATTGAAGCCAAACCCCGTTTAGCACGAGACTTGGACACGTGGAGATCCAGCATTCGTCAGATGATCAAGTCGAAGGCCACGTTCCAACTCGTAACTACGTTCAACGAGCATGGCGAGGGGACAGGCGTGGAATGCTGTCGGCAATGGCAAACCGAGAGCGACCACGGAGCGTATCTAGACGCATTACACTCCGACGGAAAGTGACCTATTGCGTCTGAGACTCTTGCCGATTACTGCTTCTGACTGCCACGTTAGGAATCTGAAATCGATCCGACGCTCAACGATCATTTGGATCTACGAGCGGAGCAAGTCATCCAAGGAGATGATTCGCTTGTCAACAGAAACGCTGCAAGAACGCCAAACGCAAGGAGTGTTGGAGTGAGTTTCTTCTCTACACAGAAGCTGCCTACTGTTCGGAGATAGACATCAGCGGTGACGATGGATCATCTGGCAACGTTGCTGTACCATCGCTTAACCTCGTCATCTTCCAACAGGTGAATGTACTTCGCATGCCCCCTCGAGGTGGCAGGCCAAATTCCCCGAAATGCACTCTTGGGCCCGAATTATGCGGGGGTTTTGAACCCAAAAGCGTGGTGGGCCGGGAGGGATTTGAACCCTCGACCTCTGCCGTTCTCACCGTTCATGCGTAGGATGTGAGGGCAGCGTCACTTAACCGAGCTGGACTACCGGCCCATACAGGCGAGCTACCTGCGTTTCTCT
>Ga0315282_10007735_pt1 | contig 17560 bp, 14 predicted proteins | sample YL17G07_20_MG_FD_203693 | JGI IMG/M metagenome (GOLD analysis project Ga0315282, IMG submission 203693) | Sediment microbial communities from Yellowstone Lake, YNP, Wyoming, USA - YL17G07_20 | ecosystem: Environmental > Aquatic > Freshwater > Lake > Sediment | place: USA: Wyoming | collected... | reverse complement strand
CTGAGCGGTGGAGAAAAATATCTTTTCCATCTTCGCCAAGGATGAATCCATAGCCCTTGCGTGTATTATACCATTTTATTGTCCCTTTCATGGTGTTTGTTCCTCCTTAACTATTTCGGAGTTTTTTACAAAAGAGTAAAAACAAAATGTTTCAAAGGTTCATCTATGAAACCCTCGTTTTTCGTCCTTTGTACGTTTTGAAATTCTTCTATTCTTTTAAATATGTTTCTGTCGAAAAAGGGTGGGGAATCATTGTTGTAAAAATGCCGCTCACCTATAGTATAATCGGACCGCAATTCTTTGAGAGGTTGTTCGAACGGTTACCGCATCTCTTCCCCTTACTGCGATACTGGCTTGGATACTAATCTTCCCTCTTTTTTTTCCTTTTTTATTTCTTTATAAGAGCGTTGATTTTTTATATAATGAATCCTTATATCTTTTGATGGGGGTTGTGTTATGAAAACGAAAACACTACATCAATCGGTAAAGCTACCGGCAAGTCCGCATGAGGTCTATGAGGCGTTAATGGATTCAAAGAAACATTCTAAGTTCACGGGAGCGGAGGCAAAGATCAGCCCGAAAATAGGTGGAAAGTTTACGGCATTTGATGACTGGGCGTCAGGAGTGAACAAGGAGCTTGTACCAGATAAAAAGATCGTGCAGACCTGGCGTGGCGCTGATTGGCCAAAAGGTCACTATTCGGCGGTCACGTTTGAATTAAAACAAGTGGGGAAAGGGACGCAGCTCGATTTTACTCAGACCGATATCCCGGAGGAGTTGTTCGACGATGTCGCGCAGGGATGGGTTGATTGGTATTGGGATAAAATGAAAGTGTATTTCAAGTGATCCGCGGTTCAATCAAGGAGAAATGGTTTCATTGGCGTCCATTTCTCTTTCCAGGTGATCGGGATGAGCTCCTGGGTGATGACAGGCGGCATGAGTTGTGAAATTATTTTTCTATCTTCGCCCCCAAGATTGTACAGGATAAAGGGAATCACGAGGTAATCAGGACCTGAGTTCTTCATCGCATGCTCCGCGAATTGCTCACTCATTTGTTTTTGTTCCTCTTCACTGAAGCGAGCATCAATGTCATTTTCTGTGAAGTGGGATTCCTCTATCTGTATATGGGGACCCCATATGTCGTTTAATGTTCGTAACAGGTTGTGTAATTTTTTTGCCGCTGATCTCTTCTGTTTATACGATGCTAATTTCTGGAGAACTGGATCGATTTCAGTAAGGATCTTTTGCATTTTCATATGGTCGTTCATGAGTACGTCATAGGGTGCATCCAGTGATTTCTTTTTAAATATCGGAAACGCAAGGTCATCCTCTGTTGAATGATGGGCATGCATGAATGAGACAAGACTCCTCGTATAATCAAGAAATCCATTGAAGGTCTGGGGACCAGGGTTTTTGTTGTGCATCATTTCTTGGACCTTTTCTAGCGTGATTTGTAGACCCCGGGTGATCACCGAATGAATTCGTTTGAAATCCTTCGCGACACTTGGTCTCATATCCATCGTTACCATTTCGCTCATTCTTTCACCTCAATTCTTAATCCTTGGGCTATGAACCTTCAGAGGAAATAAATATATAATTTAAGAACACGTGAAAAACAATTTAACATAACTTTCAAACCACAGGAAAAAAAATAAAAAGAAGAAGGGAGATTTTATGTTGTCCCCCTGAAGTCGGGAAGCACTTGGTCACATTGTTTATGGTACAACCATTGATTTTTGGATGAACCCCCATAGGACACAGTAGGCAGACACCGTAAGAGTTTCACCAGAGGTTGCAGTGACGTTATACGTATAGGTTAAGAGGAGTATTCCAGGTTGTTTTTGGTAAATGTGTGACTGGTAGGTTTGACCGTTTTTATCTATTTCAATTCGATAGACAAAATGGATTTTTGTTACTGGCGAGAAATGGATGACCGAGACTTTGAGGATGTGCGTTTGTGCATTGTATTTCAGTCCGATGTATCGTGGTGAGGTTGCGCTCACACAAGCAGTTATCATTATCGTGCTTACGAGAAGGATCCCGATGAATGCTATACATTTTAGGTATCTCATGTCTTCACCTCCTAGACTCCTATGATATGCCAAACTTCACCGGTTTTTATGACAGACCCAGGCATCTTTTCTGTAATGAGATAAACCTCCCCAGACTCGTCTTGTCCCATTGCTGGGATGTACAGGTTGATGGGTTTCCCGTTTTGGAGGAAGAACTCCATTTTCTTCCAGGTGGTTGGTCCTGTCTGTTCAAGGTAGAAGAGTTTTCCGCGTGCCTGGAAAAAAGTGTCGCTCCAGTCCGCGAAGATATATTTTCCGACAAGTGAGGGGGATTGAGTCCCGCGGTAGACGTACCCACCGATGATGCAATGCCCGATGTAATGACTGTAGTCATTGATTGGTGGCGCGAGGGTGCTGAGGTTGATGTGGAGTTGTTGGGCGAGGCCCGGGTCGTACAGATGGTTTCCTTCCATGATCCTCCATCCGTAGTTTTGTCCATTATGAACGATGTCGATTTCCTCCCATTTGTCTTGACCGACATCCGCGACAAAGAGCTGCCCGGTTTCCGTGTCAAAAGACATGCGCCAGGGGTTGCGGAATCCGATCGCGAAGATTTCATCGTTTCCAGGGACGTCAGCGTACGGGTTGTCCGGAGGTATGGCGTAGGGTGATTCGTGGTCAACATCGATGCGTAGGATTTTCCCGAGCGATGAATTGATATCTTGTCCTAATCCGATTGGCCCCTGTGGGTCTCCTTCACCGCCACCGTCTCCGGTGCTGATGTAAAGGTATCCATCAGGCCCGAACGCGAGTGATCCTGCGTTGTGGTTGAATGCCGGATGATCAATGCTGAGAAGGATGATCTCAGAGGCTGGGTCCGCAACGTCTGGGTTTGCGGTGACGCGGTATTCTGCGACGACGTCCTTGTGGTCCATACCTGTGGTTGTTGTTGGTGCGCTATAGAAAACAAAGAACCTGCCATTTGATTCATACTGGGGATGGAATGCAAGACCGAGTAGCCCTCGTTCGTCGTAGAACGGGATGAGTTTCATGAGTTTGTTTTTGATGTCCAGGAATGGGATACTAAGGAGTGTACCATTTTTTATGATGTCGATCTGCCCGGTTTTTTCTATAACGAACATCCGGCCCGATCCGTCGCCAGCATTGGTTAAGAGAACCGGTGATTTCAGGCCGCCTGCGATTTTTTCTAGGCGTACGGTGGCTGCATTATCGTTTCCCGGTAGGATTGTGACTTTAAATCCCTTTATTTGTCCGTTCCCGGTGTCATTGGTGGCATTTGCATTGGAAGCGCTTGCGGTCACAGTGATATGCGTTGTACCCAGCCCGATAACGAAAGGTATTTTGACGATGATGCTTTGATCAGGGAATAATATCGGGATGTCACCTGACGCTTGTTTCCCTAGGAGAATCAATCCTTTGTCCAAGGTGATTGTCCAGTGCACCGTGGTTGCGTTCACGAGGCCTATGTTGTGAATCACCGCATGCACGCCCAGTGTCTGAAAGAGTTGGTAACTTACATCAAAGTCCCTCGTCATGATCTCGACTTGAAGCGCTGTTTGGGTCGCTGAGGCAGTGGCGGGTGAACGTTGGTGTTGTTCTGCCGCTGCGCATCCTATCGTGATGAGTAGCATTATTCCTAAAATACTTCCAAGTTCCTTTCTCATAGTTTTCTCCCTGTACACTCATTTATTATTTCTATATAAGGATGATTAAAAAACAATATAAGAATGTATAAAATATAATTGAAAAACGACTTCTTTGCAAGATCGTTTATCTAGATATCTTACGAGCGTGGTTTATATGGGCGATCCTCTAGAATGACCGCTTTTTCCGGACAGATTTCTTGGCAGCAGTAACAACGGATGCATTTGTCGTAGTCGATGGTCGCCTTGCCGGGGGTATTGGTTATCGCGTGTTTCGGGCATATGTCCTCGCACTCTCCGCAGGAGGTGCATCTGACGGTGACAGTAGGGCTTTTTTGTGGTGTTTTTTTTCCGGTGAGGAGGTAGTCCGTTGTCCGGGGGAGGATAAATCCAGTGAACGCAACGTCGTCTGGGGTGAGCTGTGGATAGGTGATGTGCGGTGGCCAGAGTTTTCGTAGTTTTGCTTGTTTGAGGGTTGGTACGCCAACTGGTTCGATCTGGAGCAAGCGGCAGACTGCAATGTCTAGTGCAATAGGGTGGTCCGCCGCAAGGAGCACTCCCAAATGTACCGGTATCCCTGCTCCCGGCCCTTCGCCTTGCATGCCGATGATCCCGTCCATGATAAGAAGGTCTGGTGATGCGACAGAAAGCACGTCGAGAAGCATGTTTGCGAACGCTGATTTTCTTGGGTACAGGGCATGGTATTTGGCTTTGGTGAGGCCTGGTACCGCGCCGAACATGATTTTGGTCGCAAGTGTCATGATCATGTAGGAGTGTGTCTTGATTTTTGGTAGTGCGATGATCTTGTCAGCATTGAGTATGAAGTTGCAGAGTGGCGTCGTGGTGAGGCGGACGCCAAGCGGGATTGGTACGGTTGTCGTACGGGTGTCGTAGTTAAGCTCGATACCGAGATCACGGGATAGCGCAAGCATCCCCGCTTTTTCATATACTTTGCGTAGTCGTCTTTTGGTGAATTGTCCTGCGGGTGAGTCGCCGATGATGGGTGTCGCTCCTACCTCGAGTACTGCCTCTGCGGTTTTTCGTACGAGGAGGGGGTTGGTGACGACCGCTTTTTCTGGTGTTGTTGCGCTGAGGAGGTTCACCTTTAACAGTACTTTTTCTCCTTTGTGTACGTAGGTTGCCATGCCGCCGAGCGGCTGAAGGAGGGTGGCGAGGTCTATGGTGTTGTAGGTGGCTTGTTGGATGCAGACGGTCACGCTGTTTTGGTGGTTTTGTTGTCTCATGCCGAGGTCCAAATGCCGTTACCTTATTTAAAAACAGATGAAGGGTCGTCTCTTACGAAAAGATGCGCTCCAGAGATAAAAGACAGCAATACTGTGTATTTTAAAAGAAATAAGAATGGAGCAAATCCGAATGGTGCACGCTTCTGTGGACTGTTGTTTATGGCGGTAGCAAATGCTGCGTTATGATGTTCTGAATCTGATCGGTGAGTTTCGTGAGACAATTGTTGATGTTCAGGCAGGTGATAATTGTTATGGTGGCTATGATGAGGACAAGCACGAGAAGCGCTACCATGACGGGTATGAGGACGATGATGGTAATTACGCACGCGAATGGGTTTGTGGTGTTCAAACTTAACGGGTGTGCTGGGTTCCCTCCTGATTTGATCTCTGCTTTTGCCTGTTCCAACTGCTGTTGGAGTAACGATGGGTCGTTTTTGATCTGCATGATGAATTTGTCCAGATCGCTTTGGCTTATGTGGTATTGTTTCAGTACTAGCGCGGTCGCAGGCAGGTTTTGCATGTAAGTGGATATTTTATCGAGGATCTTTGGGTTTTGATTGATGAGCTGCACAGCGTTGTCAACGAGTTCATCAAGGGATGATCTTGATGAGAACGATAGCAATTGCGGTTGTCCTTTCCCGAGGTAATTCGGGTGGACTTGTTGCGGTGTTTGTTGATTTGACTGTTGGGTCCGATGGGTGAACAACGGGGATTGTACGGTCCCGGTCGATGTCACCGAATCGGTGCCAATTACGGATACTATGGATGTTGCCAGGATAAGGATGCCTGCGATAAAAATACTGCTCAGTATTATTTTCTTCATATGTGTTCCCTTTCCTACGATATTTTATATTGCCATCTTCCATATAAATCTATCGAGGGTAATCCTAATCGTGACCTTATGACCTTCTAATGCTTCCGATGGACCTTTGACTGTTTCGACGCATTCTTTTTTGTTGTTGTAAAATGGTTCATCTTGAAACCACGCCGGTGACACAAGTTCGCGATACCACTGGTTTCGCACGCATTCATTGCCACAAACCCAGGGCAATAAATATTAATAGAGGTTATACATTAATATAGAATAAGGGGTAATTTATGAAGAAAATTGTATCTATATGTATCGTGGGGCTGTTCATCTGCAGTGGACTAGTGGCGATTGCGCAACCTGCTGGACAAAATACGCTTGAAAAAATCACCGTGCGTTTTTCGCAACCAGCACTTATCAATGAAAACAACTACGTCGCGCTAACGCTCAATGAGGCAGACTCATACGTGATGAAGCAAGGCAAACCAATGGTACCGAGTTATACTCAGACCTTTCATTATCCGTTTGGCACGACCATCAGTAGTGTGACCGTGACACCGTCTCATATTCTCACGAAAACAATTGCAAAGGACGTGGCACCAACGCCCCAACTCGAAGTTGCGGGTGAGCAAGCAAAACCGAGCGTCGCTGAACCGGTAAATTATGGCACGGAGCCATACCCTTCAACATGGTTTGAGTACGAGGTCGGATGCGGGCTCTACGACGGAGCCTTGAGCACCATCGTCAACGTACAGGTTTATCCGGTTAAATACCATCCCGTAGAAAAAATGATAGAAACGGCACAAGAGGTTACTATCATCGTTGCCTATGAACCGTCTTCGCCGCAGCCATCGCCTCGTGATAATTATCAATTTGTAGTGATCGGTCCCTCTGATTTTAGCTCTCAGATTGCGCCGCTCATCACTCATAAGATCGGGAGGAATATAACCTCCAGGTTTGTGAGTTTGACCGATATATATGGCGGAACTTATTTCCCGGCAACCGGAAGAGATAACCAAGAGAAAATTAAATATTTCATTAAAAACGCAATAGAGAGTTGGTCAACCGGAAGCGTTCTTTTGGTGGGCGGCAGTAGCTTGCTCCCTGTGAGAGACACTCATGTGTATATCGCGAGTGACCCGGAGTACGGTGATGAAATATTTACCAGCGATCTGTACTACGCGGATATTTACAATAAAACAGGGGCGTTCTGCAGTTGGGATTCCAACAATAACAATATCTTCGGAGAGTATAAATGGAACGGGCAGACCGATGAGGTCGATCTTCATCCGGATGTGTATCTCACCCGTTTGCCTGCGACCAGTGGGTCTCAAGTGACCGCGTGTGTCAATAAAATAATCGGCTACGAGACCACCCCTGGGTATCAGCAGAGCTGGTTTACGAATCTTGTCCTTGTCGGCGGGGACTCATTCGATGACACTGGTGCGATCAACGAAGGTGAATACGGGAATCAAAAAGTAGCTGATTTAATGACTGGTTTTATTGCGGATAAACTCTGGGTAACCAATGGGAAATTAACAGGTTACGCCCCTACGGGTGTCTCGAACATTAAGACCTCTATCAATAATGGGTGCGGTTTCGTTGACTTCCATGGGCATGGGAACACGAACATCTGGGCGACACATCCCCATCAAGATTTTTTCACGTGGGTACCAACCCCGGCAGGAGGGATTCGAAGCACTGATATTCAGACACTCTCCAATGGCGATCAATTACCAATTGTGACCGTTGAGGCGTGCGATACCGCAAGATTTGCCGATGATTCAAACTGCTTTAACTGGGCGTTTCTCTATCACAGCAACGGTGGCGCGATTGGGACCTTCGGGGCCACAGGGATTGGATATGAAATCCCCGGAAGCGGATGCACGACGAGCGTGATTGGGAAAATCGGTCTAGATACCTACCGGGCCTATAAGACCAACGGCGCGGTCTCCTTTGGGGAAATGTGGTCTCGGGCGCTGAACCGCTATATCAAAGCTGGTATGTCTGACAGTGATTATAAGACTGTGGAGGAATGGCAGGCATTTGGTGACCCGACGCTTGCAATCGGGGAGAAATCAGATCCACCATTAAAACCAGCGACGCCATCGGGTCCACCGTCTGGAAAAGCTGGCACCGAATATACCTACACCTCGTCGACGACCGATCCGAACGGGGATACGATTTCCTACCTGTTCGACTGGGGTGACAACACCACCAGTGGCTGGGTCGGGCCGCTTGCCAGTGGTGCAACCGCGTCAGCAAAAAAAACCTGGGCGAAGCAAGGGTCGTACCAAGTAAAGGTGGTCGCGAAGGACTCGCATGGGATCTTTAGCGTCTGGTCAGACCCGTTACCCGTCTCGATGCCGCTGTCCAATGTGTTTTCGTTCAGCCACCCGCTGGTCCATTTCCTTCAGTGGCTGCTTGAGCGGTTTCCGAACGCGTTCCCTTTCTTACGGACTCTTTTAGGATAGAACGGTTCGTTCTCTTCTTTTTTTCTTTCTTTTTTCCGAATAGTGGTATTTTTTTAACCAAAGTAATTACCATGGTACAAAAATCTCACTGGTTTTCTTTGATACAATCAAAAAATATAAGAATGAATAAATAATTCCTCTCTGCAATGAAAGTCTGGGATATGCCGTGGTTTGAACGACCTGGGGTCAGGCTGCGGAAGAAAGGAGCGGAGGCGCTGTCTGATGCGGAGCTGCTTGCGATCGTTCTTGGGCGCGGCAGCAGAACTGAGAAAGTAATCGATTGTTCCCGTCGCGTGCTCGGCGAGTGTAATCTGCACCGGCTTGCAGAGCTGTCACTACCGGAGCTTGCCAGGGTGTTTCAGAGGATGACGAGGTCAAGGCGCTGAAGATCGCTGCGATGTTTGAACTCTTCAGACGGACCAGCAGGCTAGCGCATCACGGATATTCGACGAAGATACAGAGCGCTGAGGACGTGTACCAGTACTTCAGGGACGGGCTTGCGGAGAAGAAGAAGGAGCATTTCTACTGCCTGTGCCTTGATACGAAACACCGGATCATCCAGGAGACGCTCGTATCCGTCGGAATCCTGGATGCGTCATTGATTCATCCGCGGGAGGTGTTCAACCCAGCGATTAAGGCCAGTTCCCATGGCATTATTTTGGTTCATAATCATCCGAGTGGTGAGTGCGAACCGTCTGCGAATGATACGGAGGTGACGAAGCTACTGAGTGAGGTAGGGAGGATTGTGGGGATTGAGGTGCTGGACCATATCATCATAGGAAAGGACGGATATATGAGTATGAGGGAAAAGGGAGTATTACCGTAAGTCTCCTTTCCTCACATTCATTTATTTATTTTTTCATTTATACTGAAATCCTGGTATTCCAAGTTCGGACCGCATTCCCCCGAACATCTCCTCAAACTTCCCTCGCTCATCGGTCTGCCAGGGGTAAAACGAAGGTCTCATATAGCCAAGTAACTTTGGAACAACCATGCGAATCAACCCGGAACGACCAAGATAAAAATCAAAGAACTCCCGCTTCCCCTTATGATCCCACACCTTATCCTTTCGGAGCAGGTACCGGTGCCGACGAAAGACATTGACCGCGATATAAAACGTGATATACGCGATTCCAAACATACGACGGATATACCCGCAATGAAGCGCCCGATACAGATCAAAGCAGACAGCCTTATGTTCAAGCTCCTCCATGGCATGATACAGAAAAATCCCCTGAAACGGGGGGGGAAGAATTCAAAACCATTTCAGGTTTGTCGTACGCAAACAATGAGGCCAATGATGCGGTGAAATGCTCCGCACCAATCGTAATTGAAAGACGAGTTTTCATGGAAAGATTCGAACGCACCCATGTTCGAAAACGATTGATCATTGCGCTATATGTCGTCATATTCTCATATCCAATCGCGACCAGTGCCTTGGTCCATTTATCATGTGCAACGCTATGACGCCCCTCCTGCTCGATGAAACGATCCAGGTCACTTTTGAGCTCGGAATCCTGTTGTACCACAGAAGGATACTTCGTAAAACACTCCCGTACCGTATCGATGAATACACGCTCACCTTCAGGAAACATCGCCTGAAACGCGTTAATAAAATGAGTCGGGACAATGCCGTCCTTATGCCAGACTCGGTTCTTCTCAAGGGCCGACAGCGGATCATACTCGAATTTCCGACTGACGATGACAAGATTATCAGGACGATTCCTCACAAGCGAACCCCCACCCATAATAAGCTTTGGTACTATAAAATATTTCAGCAAAGGGGATAAAGAGGAAAAACGTAAAAGAAAGAACATCGACACCGAAAGCCAAATTCGCCCCATCTCTCAGCCTCGCCTTTATCATCGCAGGTTTTTCAATAAAGAATGATTCGATGAGCACAAAACATGTGTTACCTATTTGGGAGTATGTTTTTAAAGAAATATAATCAATGAGAATATTGATATAAACTCAGTTCTGATATCTTTTGTTACTATTGTTGCAAATATTTTCCAAGAGTATGTATTTATATACTTCTATTATATTTTATTTTTACTTATTTTATATTTGGGGGCGAATCACGAACAACTCTCATTTCGGATACTACGACACCTCGTAGGGTCCTAAAACCCCTCCTTTCTTTTTTTTCTTTATTCAGTAGTGTCATCGCGTTTGTAGAAAAAAAGAAGCTCGAAGGTCATGTTCTTCTACGGAATATTGTACCGCAGCTCAGAAAGTCGTCCTTCGTCCAAATCATGCTGGGCTTCAGCTCCAAAGATATAGGTATAATACTCGCTCAGATGTTTGAGATGGTACTGAAACCAAGCGGTGAAGTATTTACTCGAAATGTTCCGTTGCTCTTCGAATGGGATGCCAGGTGGATTGTCGATGCCAACCAGCCGAGCGAACCTGGCGAAAAAATCATCGATAAAACCGATATGGTTCCCACCAGTGATCGCAAGATACTCCTTGACCGTCCTATTCGAAAGATACTCGGTGTACATCTGTAGGACACTCGCAGGAGGAACCAGCCCATCATTCGCCCCCACTTGCAGCTGGATGGGCACCGTGATATTTCGAGCAGCTGAGAGCACCGAAGACATATTTGCTGGAGCCAGGGCGACTGCGGCGTCAATCATCGAGCCCAAGGTACCGGTTGCTACGACGCATCCTCCGCCGCCCATAGAAAGACCAATCGCGCCGAATGTTTCATTGTCAAGACAGCCAAAGATGGGTGAGAACCTCTGGCTATTCTCCGTTTTTAATGTTCCGAGTCCACCATGAAAACCGGAAGCCCATTGCGCCGTGTCCCCTGAGTATTTATGAGGTGGTGTAAAACAGATCGTTACATATCCATAGGAGGTGAGATGTCTTGGGATCCATTTGATGTTCCATTCAGACCCACCAAAGCCATTCTCTACGGCGACCCCTGGATAGGGCGCCCCGGAGGTATTGATCGGAGCCCGCCACCCGTCATGCGTAGCCGGATAGCGAATCGTCGCCTGATACACACCATAAGGAGGTACCATGTACCATATCTTATACCACCCAATATGATAGGGTCCTGGTTGATCAGGCGGTGGCACAGTGAGAGCACCAATTGGAGGAAACGAGAAAAACAACAGCAGAACAATTGCAACGGACCCATAAACTATTCTGCACTTCTTCATGCGATCAACACATTTTCAGAAATAGAGAGAGAATATATATTAATGTTGTTATTTAAGAGAGTCTCATCTTCTAGAATATCCTATTTGAGTATATAAAAAAAATGAAAATTCAGCGAAAAAATTGTCAACGCTCCTTCTTCTCGCTGAGGTACAGCCGTTTCTTCCTCTCCAACTCCACATATTTTGTTAACGCGGTAAGCACCTCTGGCTCCCACTCTTTCTCCGTGATGATTCTCCCAAGCGCAGTTGTATCTAACTGCTGCACCTCCGAAAGCTTCCCATATTTTTGTAAAAGTTCCTCTAACCGTACTCGCTCCTTACTATTCTTGGCTGGAAACGAATATTTTTCACACACGGTAATCCGTACCTTGTTCTTCGACCCGAACACGCAATCGACCTGTTCTCTCTCTGCAAAGGCGAGGAGTGCTTCCTCTAACTTCTCAAGCTCATCTTCGAACTCGCCAACCACTTGTTTCTGCTTGTTCTTCAGCTCCGCGTACCGATTCACTAACTTCACACCGGAATCCGCCAAGTACTGATTCGCTGGCCTCTCCGAAACCGTATACAAATGCCGCCACTGCCGACAACACGGTTTAAACTCACACCACTCACAGAGAACAGATGGATTCGCCTTATACGTCTCATCCTGCTCAATCGTCTCAATGAGCGCGATCGTATCAGCTTTCAACTGCGCAAGCTCGCTGTCAGTCCGCGTCGAATCGATCTCCTTATCGAATTTTAAGAAATGCCAGATCAAGCGCACCTGCTCCACATCAGGGTACTGGTTTTTCACCCCAATCATGTAGAGCGCAAGCTGCCGATCCGAGCGAATGTAATCAACCAGGGGCAACCGGGAATTCGTCTTATAATCGTGGATCTCATAGAACCCATCGGTGACCTCAGTCAATCGATCAATATATCCTTGCAGTTTGTACTGACCTGGCTCATCGAGAGTAATGAGGATCCGTTCCTCTAGAGCAACGGTTCTTCCTTGATCAAACGGATGGTATCGCCTGTAATAATCCGCAAGATACTTCTCCGCCATCTTCAGATAATTCTCCTGCGAGTACTCGCTATTCACAATCACAATCTCATCGGACCAATTTAACTTCCACTCCGTACGTAAAAAATCAAGAAGTTCCTCTAAAGAATCCAGCTTCTGATGCTGGCAGTCACGGTACAATTTCTCCAAGGTTTCATGAACACGGGTTCCAAGAAACGCCTCAACGCTTTCTTCAATCTCAGTCTCGACCTTATCGATATACTGCAGCTTAAACTTCGCAGGACACTGCTCATAGCAGCTCAGCCGGGAATGAGAATATACGGTCATTTACACAGCACATCAACAACGTGGGTTTAATGGTATCGAGTATGTCATCTAATTATATTAATTAAAAAGACAAACGATTTGTTTTTTAAAAGGAAAACAACAAAATAAAAATGAGGAACTATTTTGGGAGTGTCATTGGGCGTTTCGTTATATTTCCTATTAATATTATTTTTCTCAAAACATTTATATGCTGTTTCTTCCTTCTAATAGAATAGAATTCGGAGGCAAAATCTTATGGGGACGGTAAGAAAATTACAGAAAGGGTTGGCTATTGAAATAATGTTATTGTTCGTCGTTGCAAGCAGTCTCCCAAGTATTGTGGGAAATTCGGGGAGAACCATTGAACAATTCACGACGTTATCGCCTCCCCCGTGGGAACAATGGAATTTGACTTTTGGAGGATCAGCGTATGACGATGGTCGGTCAGCGCAACAGACCGCCGATGGAGGATACATTATCACCGGGGAAACCGACTCGTTTGGTGCTGGGAGCGGAGACGCCTGGTTAATTAAAATAAATGCGACTGGTCAGGAACAATGGATAAAGACGTATGGAGACGCAAATTCGGACGGAGCATCATCCGCTCAGCAAACAAGCGACGGCGGATACATCATCACAGGATTTACGTATTCCTATGGAGCTGGTAACGAAAATGTTTGGCTCGTCAAAACCGATCAAAACGGTACTGAACAGTGGAACAGAACATTTGGGGGATCAGGTGCTGACTGGGGAAATCATGTTCAGCAAACCAGCGACGGTGGCTATATCATAATAGGGAGCAAGAATGGGTATGCGAATGTCTGGCTAATAAAAGTAAAACCAAATGGTGATGAAAAATGGAATAAAACGTTTGTCACGGGAGTAACCAATGAAGGATACTATGTGCAGCAAACCCCGGACAGTGGATACATTTTAGTGGGAAAAGGGAATTGGTTATTGAAAACAGACGTCTATGGTGAAGAACAATGGATAACAAATTACTCTGGTATAGATATTGAGCAAGTTCAGTGTGTACGTCAGACCTCGGAGGGTGGATTTATCCTTTGTGGGTTTACCTCTTCAAATGGTAAAGATGTGTTTTTGTTAAAAACAGATGCTTCAGGGAATGAACAATGGAATAAAACGTTCGGAGGAGCAGCTGAGGATCGAGGATATGCCGTTCAGCAGACGAGTGACGGTGGATACATCGTGACGGGATCCACGCAATCATTTGGTGCAGGTTCTTCCGATGTCTGGTTGATTAGAACAGATGCGCAAGGAAATGAGCAGTGGAATGGAACCTTCGGAGGAACGAGTGAAGATGCAGGGTACTCCATTCAACAAACACCCGATGGTGGATACAGCATTGGTGGCGAGACCGAGTCATTCGGGGCAGGCAGTGGCGATGCCTGGCTGATAAAACTCGTCAATGAAACGGTTCCTGGAATCGTGTATGTCGATGACGACTACAATCAGTATACTCCTGGATGGAATTATGATCATTTCAGCAAAATCCAGAATGGCATTAATGTGGTCACAGAAAATGGTACGGTGTACGTATTTAATGGAACATACTATGAAAATGTCAACGTAATTAAAAATAATCTTACGATTGTCGGTGAGAACAAGAATACGACGATCATTGACGGTGGCATAACAGGATTTGGGGTCATTTACATCGACCACCATCATTTCACGAAGATAGCAGGGTTTTCAATGAGAAACGGTGCTCAAGAAGGAGTCTATATCCGAGATGCTCATGACAATGAGATATCCAACTGCACGATTTATCAATGCCCTGAATACGGGGTAGCGATACTCGGAGAAACTGTTCGTACAACGAATAATAGTGTGCGGGATTGCGAACTATACAATAACCTGATCGGAGGCGTCTCTTTTTGGGGATACGAATACAACTATCTGGTTGACAACAATGCGATACTCCGGTGTAATATCCATGACAATACCAACTTTGGCGTTGCCTTTAGAACAAACAAAAATACCGGTACCATGCGAGGTAACAATATCGTCCATTGTATCATTCATAATAATTCAGGATCCGGCATCACCATGGATTTGCAGGGAGGAACAATCTATAATTGCTTGATCCATGGGACGCTGATTAGCAACAATTCTGCGTCAGGAATCTACATGAAAAATGTGTATGCAACAGTAATCTCGGCATGTACAATATCGAATAACGGAAACTATGGGATCCAACTGATAACATCCTCGAATAACACCATCTATCATAATATTTTTATGCAGAATAATCAGCAAGCGTTCGATTATTCTTTGAACGCTTGGGATAATGGGTATCCTTCCGGCGGGAACTACTGGGATGATTATACAGGGGTAGATAGTAATAATGATAGTATTGGCGACACCCCCTATAACATCAGTGGCGGCAGCAATCAAGACCATTACCCATTCATGCAACCTAATGGGTGGTTCAACCAGCCGCCGGTGATACCAACAGTTGTTGGCCCGACAACGGGTCTCATCAACGGAAATTACACCTTCTGTATCACGGCGACCGACCCGAACGAATTCAATCTATACAGCAAATGGGATTGGGGCGACGGCAATATCACCGATTGGCTTGGCCCCTACTCCTCCGGTGAAACAGTCTGCGCATCACATATTTGGCCTCACAAGGGGACCTATGATGTAAAAGTAAAACTCAAAAACGAAAATGACCATGAGAGCAGTTGGTCTGATCCACATGTCATCACGATATACGAGTTGAAAAAAGTACTCATGATAGGGAGGTATACGAACATGACCACTGATGGGGATTTTGTCACAATTCAAGTGGTAAGCATCTGGATAATTCTTTTCAATCCAACCCAGTTCACCCACTATAACTCTGGAGAGAAGATGACGTTTTCAAAGGCTAATTCGAACGTGATTTTTAGTCCGCGTTTCCTCATTGGTTTGGTCAACATTCTCAGTTAGTACAATCAACGATATCCTACAATCGTTATGTTATGTTCAACCAGAAAATAGCAAACGTCAGTTATGAGGATAATACGAGAGTTCTGAACGATACAGTATACTGACTGCCGACTCCTCGAACCGTCACTATGAAAATAAATAATAATCATTATAAAGAAATAATTCTTGATCGTCTGCATGAAACGGGGATGTTGTAAATCAAGGGGCATACACTATGCCATGCTGGTACTCACCCTCACCTTTTTACTGGTGATCCCACGAAGCAGCAACGTATTTGCCGTCAACCCTTCACAGGCATTCCAGATATCCATGGGCGACGGGGCAATCCCGAGCCTCGGTTTATCACTGAACGAGGACCAATCCTTCGTTCAAAAACAATTCGAGCCGTACACTATAGAATTCGTCTACGGAGACCAGGCGAACGACTACCTGCATTTATCCTTAGTCTTCTACGCGGACGATCAGGGGAAAACGAGCATAGACAATGAAAGAATTTTACTCCAGAGTAATGTCGTTGACGATCCTGTGTACTACAGGATTATTTCGGAAGTCAACCAGACCACCCGGTACGCTTTGTTATGGGCCGACCAACCCCAGTTAGGAGACCATAAATACGGGATTATCGAGTTTCTTGATGGGACCACCGAGATCGGGGTTGGCGCGACACTCAACAGCACCATTTACTCTGACCAGCAACTCGAGGATATGCTGGGCATCGTCGAAGCGAAAGCACGGGAGCTATTATCCCTCAAAGGTATGAATGAAATCCGCGGGCAAATCACCGGATTTACAACGCCAATGAAACACATCAAAGTGTCCCTGTCAAATGGCGAATGGACCAATGAGACGACCACGGACAGCGACGGGAATTACAATTTTACGCGACCCATCACGAAGGGGACGCAGTACACCCTTACCGTCACCTTTTCCTATGTCCTGAACAGTACAACATATTTTTCCCTTCACTATCAGGAGAACAATGCGAGCGTCGTCGAATTCCGTCGCACCTTCACCGTTGCATCAAATGATGATCTGACCCAAAATATCGCGCTCGACCAGGAGATGCCCCGGTATTTTGGTGGCGACTGGGCGAAAACATTCGCGAGCATGTACGTCCATTTCACTGAGGCGCTTGAGTTCTACATGACCGGCCTGCACGTGGACGTGAACTATCAACTCCCCTTGGATGTGTACACGTTTGTGTCCCAGCAAACCGGGACGCGGTACTGGTACAATATCCCTGGGAAAAGTTACATCACCATCGATGCTGAGAAATCGATCCATGAGAGCGTGTACCGGCCTATGAACCGGGAGTACCATGAGTTCAGCCATTACATTATGCATACGCTATACCAGAAATGGCCTGCATCTGCACCTGGCCTTCCGGACGCTGTTGAAGAGCGGAATCATGATGGGTACCTCAACCCGAGCACCTCCGATTCCTATGTCGAAGGGTTCGCGGAGTTCATGTCCGCGGTGATACTGGAAACCTATGAACAAGCAGGGACAAGCATCCCAATGACCCCACCAAATGCTCAAAACATGACTCTTATTAGTATCACCGATTATTTGTTAAACACGCAATGGAACGGACATGAGTTCAACATGCCTGTCTACGGTGGTAACGGAAAGGCAGAGGAAAGCGCAGTCGCAGGAACATTATGGGATCTTTACGATGAGAATTCCGATTACTGCAATAAAACTCCTGCAGAAATGTATCAACTCTATCAACAGCATTTACATGAACTTCAAAAAGAATACGAGGATTACAAAGCGGATTTTGAGAAAGATAACCGCGATTACGGAGTGAACGGGACACCGAAGCCGTTTATACATCTTACATTCCAAGATTTTGAGAACTATAAATACGATGATGACAATGCCACCCTTGGACTTGAAGCAGTCTGGGATATCATCAAAA